>OGXL01000027.1_pt1 | contig 79818 bp, 86 predicted proteins | sample 1576311 | NCBI WGS metagenome assembly OGXL01 (sample SAMEA3541564, study PRJEB24748) | human gut metagenome | biome: human gut; feature: human-associated habitat; material: faeces | place: China | collected 2012 | reverse complement strand
AATCTGATAATTTATCTGCTAACTCCTGATATTCCGTAGTATTATTATCTCTCATATCTTTCAAGTATCAAAAAAACTAGTGATGTGTTTGTTACACCTATTGGTAAATTAATAAGTATAACATCAATAGATATTAGTTTGATATTAATAGTATTCTTAATAAACTTTATGGCAATATTTATTTATGAATTAATTAAGCCATTTTTAGCAAAATGGTTTAAATATTAGAATACATAAAATTGTAAGTATGCATTTGAAGTTATAATTACTACTTGTCTTTATAAATAGTAATTTTTATGTATTATGAGGTGTAGAAAAATTGTACAAAACTGTCGTTATAGAGTATTTTCCAAAGGCGGACACCATGGCAAAAAAAGTAGAAAAAATATCTAATGAGATGCTGTAAAATGGATATGAATTAATAACAATGTCTAAAAATAATATAGAGAAAGATAAATAGTAATTTTCAAAGCAAATGTTAAAACCCTTTGACAAAGTTCCAAAGCTATTTGGTAGATTACAAAAGTTTGCAAAAGTATAATTGTAGGTGAAAGGAAGGAATATGAATGAAATTAGGAGATAAGATTCAGAAGTTAAGAAAGGACTTAAAACTTTCACAAGAACAATTAGCAGAAAAGATTGATGTCACAAGACAAACAATATCTAATTGGGAATTAGGAGAAACATCACCTAATCCAGAACAATTGAAACTTTTATCTAAAGCATTAAATGTAAGCATTGATGAATTGCTTAATAATGATGTTAAATCAGTTATTATTGATAAAGTAAGCAATACGGAAAAATTGGCAGGAATTATTATTAAAATTTTAAAAGTTATAGGAATATTATTTGTTATATATTTCATAATAGGTATACTTGCAATATTTTTATTCAACGTGAAAAAAGAAAGTTCAACAGAAACAATTACTAGCAATCAAACTACACAATTGGAATGTACTATTGATAATAAAACATATCGATATATGGTTGAAACTGATAGTGATGATAATTTAATTGAGGCTAGTGGAAGCAAATATATAGAGAATATTTTAACAAATAAAAAATTTAATCGAGGAAAAATAATGATTGAATATATAAATTCTTATTTTAAGGATAATGGTGGACATTGTTAAATAAATTACAATTTAGTAATTAGTTAGAAAAATAGTAAGTTATTGTTTAGATTAGTTTGAAATACAACTAATCTATTTTTATATAACTATTTAGAAAAAAATCTAAATAGTTATTGACATTAGAGTTACAAAATAGTATAATCTATTTAGATATATATCGAAATACTGTAAGTGAGGTAATTATTTTGGGAATGTCGGAAACATTAAAAGCAATTAGTGATCCTGTAAGAAGAGAGATATTAGAACTATTAAAAGATGGTAGAAAAACAGCAGGAGAAATATCAAGTAGTTTTAATTTAACAGGAGCAACCGTATCATATCATTTCAACCTTTCTTTTTAATTCTTCGTTTATTACAAGTTCTTTAGTTTCTATTGTCATAATTCATCACTTTCCTTTCTTAAATAACAAAAAAACTAACTATTTTGACATATAAAAACCTCGTTTCCATGTCCAAGAAACGGGGTTCATATCATTTCTAGTTAGCATTTATTACTCTCGAATCAAAGTGTTCGAGTTTCTTATCAATTTGGAGCGAATCACATACAAATTACGAACTAAGCTCTCTTTCTATAAATATTATATATAAAATTCTTATGAATTTCAATGAAACTATATAAAATTTTTAAATTAAATGGTATAATTTATTTGAAATTATTGAAATTATTGAAATGATTGAAAAGCGAAAAAATAATGCTTACAGAAAAGTAAATGAAGAAATGATTTTATTGTATTTAGAAGTTGGTAAATTTCTATATGAACTAAAGGAAAATAGTAATTATGGTGATAAAATAACAACAAAAGCCTCAGATTTCATGAAAAATAATTATCCAACTATAAAATGATTTACTAAAAAAAATATAGAACGTATGATTCAATTTTATAGTACTTATAAAGATGATGAGATTGCGACACCACTGGTGACGCAATTGTCATGGACAAACAACTTACTGATTCTAAGTGGAGCTAAAAACAAAGAATAAAGACATTTTGATTTAAAATTGTCTATTAAAAAATAATTATTCAAAAAGAGAAAATGAATTTATATTTAGAAGCACTAGATAGAGATGTGAAAAAAGAACAAGAGAATCCAAGTGTTGGTGTTATACTTTGTAGTTCTAAAGATGAGGATGTTGTTGAATATTCAATTAGTAAAAATATATCTCAAACTATGATTTCTGAATATAAGTTAAAATTAATTGATAAAAAATTATTAGAAACTAAACTTAAAGAAATGAAAAATTTGATAGATAATAAAGATAAATAGTAATTTGTATAAGAAATTATATTAGTAAATGAAATAAATTTAATAAAAAATTAATTGTTTTTGTATTTATATATATGTATAATATGCTAAAGGAGAGTTTATAAATGAGAGGTTGTAATAAAAAGAAAAAAGCAAAGTATATAGTAATAGTTTTTTTTGCAATAATAATACTTGGAAGAATTTTTATACCTTGGGCGCTTGAACCAGAAAATTTTAGAGATACAAAAAATAAAATAAATAGTTTTATAAACAGATATACTATACCAGATTCATATAATGCAAAATCATTGATAGCGGTTGATCTTTCAAATAATAACGATTTTGTTTCTAAAAGAGCAAATGAACAACAAACTCCTGCAAGTTTAGCTAAATTATTTGTTATTGACTATGCAACAACACTCGTTGATTTAGATGATGTAGTTTTGGCAAAAAATGAAGCAATTTCATTAACAAAACAAGGTTCATCTGTTGCAAACATTAAAGAAAAGAAATATTATGTTAAAAATTTATTTGCTGCAATGTTAGTACCATCAGGGAATGATGCAGCCTATGTATTAGCTGATTATTGTGGAGGTATTATATCTCCTAAAGCTACTACTAGCAAAGAGCGAATAGAAGTCTTTATGAAAAACTTGAATGAATATTTAAAACAAAATGATTATAAGGATACTATTTTATATGATCCAAGTGGATTTGATACAGAAGCCCATACAACTGTATTAGACTTAAAAGAAGTTGTAATGGATTTATTAAAGAATGAATGGTTTAAGGATATAGTTTCTCAAACTTCATATACAGCAACTTTACCAGATGGTAGCATGCAGACTTGGAAAAATACAAATACATTCCTTGATCCTACATCAGAATATTATAACAAAAATGTAATTGGTGTAAAAACAGGTTCTTTATCTGATGATTTTAATTTAGTAGTATTATATAAAAAGCATGGAAAAGAATTTTTGATATGTAGTTTAGGTTCACAATCTAATTATTCACGATATGATGATGTTAATTATGTTTTAAAAACAATAGATGAATCAGATTATTTGAAAAAGTAAGTTAAAATAAAGGAGATGATTATTATAGAAGTGATATATAGCATTTTATGTGCTGTTTTACCGTGTACTATTTACTTTACAGCAAGAAAAAGGAAAGGGTATCATTTATCAATTTTAGCAATGCTAATTTTCGTTTTATATCTTTGGAAAGTATATGATTTAACTGGTGCAGGAGGTTTAACAAATATATTTTATGCACCAAAAGGTGGAGATAATACATCAATTATTCAAGCTAATATTAATCTCATCCCTTTTAACATCATAGAGAAAACTTTTTACTTAAATATTTTAATGCTTGTTCCTTTTGGATTTTTAGTTCCTTTTATTTGGAAGAACTATCGTAAATTTTATAAAACATTATTTTTAGGGGCAGGTTTTTCATTAATGATAGAAATATCTCAATTAATTACGAACCGTACAACTGATGTCAATGATTTAATTGCTAATACAATAGGTGCATTAATCGGATATATTATTTGGCAAATAGTTTCATTATGTTTTGGAGAGCATTTAAAAAAGCCTGTAAAAGGTAAGAGTGATGTAATATGGTATATACTTTTAAGCTTTTTGGGTATGTTTTTCTTATATTATCCTTTTTGGTTTGCTTGGAATATTGAACCGCTTATTTTTCAATAAAATAAATTTTCAAAACATATAAATTACAATTTTGCAAATAGGTAGATATATAGTAATTTGAAAGTGAGGATTATATGAAAAAAGATATTATTAAATTTATATTATTAACCTTAGTTATATATAATATAATACCAATTATTAACAAAATAGTACCCGAAAGTACAAATTATACTTTTTTGAGTGATTTATGGATTGTTTATCCGTTGTACTCATTGATAATATCAGTGCTATTTTGTAAAAAGTATGGCTTAAAAATAATGGTGTCAATATTGTTAGTTTTATTATTTATTCCAACAATGTTTATATTTTATAATGACTCAGTTCTGATATTTATATTTATATATCTTATATTATCAATAATTGGATGTTTTATAGGTAATAAAATAAAAAATAGTTAGTCAAATTACAATTTATAATTGAAAGTATTTATAAATTAATCTTATTTACATTAAAGGGATTGGGAACTTCCCATAGTTGAATTTGTACGGGAGTACAAATTCAGTGCTGGCTAGACATATATTTTATTCCCGTATTCAAGAAAAATAAAAAGAGGATTAAATTATTTTGATAATTTTTTCCTCTTTTTTAAAGATTATTTATATAAAAACATATTCATTTAAGACATTTTCTTCTGCTGTGTTTTTATAGTTATTCATTAATTTTGTCCATTCCAATGGATTTAATTCTTTGTTTTTTTCAGATAGTCTTTCATCATTCTTAATATAATTTTCCATTAGTTCTTTATAATAATTCTCACAAGAATCACTGACTAAAAGAAGATGATGAGTTAATTTATTTGTCATCAATAATGTCTCATAAAGTGCCTGCTTATTTTGTGCAATAAAGTGTAATCTTAATATTCCATATCTTCCAAGTCTTCCATAACTTTCGTCTTTTTCTAAATATAAATCTGGTAATAAATAATCTCCTTTTCTTGTATAAGTAACTTTCATTTTTATCATTCCTTTCTTCTTTAAATAGTGTTAATCAATTCATTTTTTGGCACTAATATTAAAATATCTTTAATAACATTTTTCTCAGTATATGGACAACTGACAATGCCATCTATATATAAATGTTCTTGTGATTTAGTAATAAATTCTTCTAAAAATTTATTAGAATATTCTTTGTTTTTCATCTTCATAATTGATAAAATATCATAATTCGATTCCATATTTTTTAACTCAATTTCATCAATTTCTTTATGAAATTTAATTCCAATATTATTGTCATTCATAATATTATTAAGATATTTTAAGTATTCTTTACTGCTTTTAGTTATAAATTCATCTGTGAATTTTATATCTTTAATATCAATATTGTAGTTTTTATCACGTTTAATTTCTATCATAGATATCAATCTATGAATCATATCTCTTTTAGCTTCTCTTGATAACAAATCATAAAGAAAAGCAAATCCAATATTTTTAATATTAGTAAAAAATAAAGTGTTATTTTTCTCAGTACAATCTAATTTTTTTACAAGTTCTATTGTATATTCTTTAGAATTATTATCTGGATCAAGTCTTACTTTCTTTTGATTTAGTTTATCAATTTCCTTTTTGATAACGTCATTTTTATGATTAATTGTTTCAACATCTAAATTAGAACTTAAATATAAATCTACTAATCTTTTTTCCTGTAATTTTAATTTTTCGATTGCTTTTTCTATATCTTTTACATCATCACTTTTGGTAGAATTACAAGTTATAATTTGATTATCCATAGAAAGAATAAATAGTGTTAATTCTTCTAATACTTGTTTTAATTTTGTTTCTATTTTTTCAGTATTATAATGAAGTCAAAATCCACTACAATTATGATTTTTACATCTTAAATGGTAATAAACTTTTTGATTTCCGTTAGGATATTTAAAAGATTCTGATGATGACATTATCTCACCACAAATAGGGCATTTTACTAAACCAGAAAACAAATGAATATATTCTCCATAGTTAGAATGTTTGTTTTTTACTAAAACTTTTCTAGTAGCATTCCATGTTACTTCATCAATAATTGGTTCACAATAATTTTCAACTCTTAAAATATCTTGTGATTTTCTTTTGTACTTTCCATATTCAAAGATACCAATATAAATAGAATTAGTAAGTATTTTATAAACTCTATCAGATTTCCATTTTCCTTGTTTTAGATACGCATTATTATCTTTCATAATAGTAGCAATACTTCTTGTAGAATTGCCTTGTTTGCATAATTCAAATATTTCTTTTACAACTTCAGCCTCAATAGGTTCTACTTCTAAATGACCTGTTTCCTTATTTCTAATATAGCCATAAGGTGCTTTGCTAGGATGAATACGTTCCAATGCCATTTCTTCCATAGCACGTTTAGTTCTTGCACCAATCTCTTTTCTTTCTCTTTGACCAAATACTAAATTCATTCCAAAAATCATTTCACCATTAGCAGTAGACACATCATAAGGTTCGAGTATTAGTTCTATCTTTACATCATGTTCCTCACAATAATTAAGTAGCCAAAAGCCATCATAATTATTACGAGTAAGTCTATCAACTTTAATTGCAACTAATTTATCAATCTTTTTAGATTTAATATCTTTTAATAATCTTTGCATTTCGGGTCTCATCAAATCTTTTCCAGAATGTCCAGCATCATTATAGACATCAACAATATCATATTCATTCTTTTCACAATATTCTTTAATCATTCTAAGTTGTGAATCAATAGAATAACCATTATCTCTTTGGTCGTCAGTAGATACTCTTACATAAACACCACATCTCATAGTTTTCCTCCTTTCATTAAAATTCGAGAAATATTAAAATACTTCTCATATGTTTCCTCACAAATAAGCAAAATGTATAGTCTAAAATTAAAACTTTTTCAAAAATTGTGTAATTTCTTTAAAATTATACTTTTGATTATGCTCTTTAATATAAAATGGCTTATTTGATATTTCATTAACTTTGTATTCAAGTATTGTAAGAGTAGTAGGATATGTAATTTGGTATTCAGTAGGTATTATTACTTGTAGATTGGTGTGCAATATAGTTTTTATTTGTCCTAATATAACCTTATATTTAAAATCTTTTAAGATGTCGGTTAATCCTTTATTAGGTTTTAGTTTTTCAATTGCTTTAAATTCAAGCATGAAAAAAGTCCTCCTTTCTAGAAAGAGAACTTTTAAAGTTTTATATAAAATAAAAACTTACGAACTTTTAATTCCGTAAGTTGATTTCAAATGGAGCAGGTGAGGAGAATCGAACTCCCGTATACAGCTTGGAAGGCTGTGGTTCTACCATTAAACTACACCTGCATCAAGTAGGCATTTTTAATTATACTGATTTTTAAACTTATGTCAATAGCCTTCTAAGAAAAAAATGATTTTTTTTGATAATTCAATATTATTATATGCAAAGTAATATTTTATTATTCAAATAAATATGATAGAATTATAACAGAGGTGTTAAAAAAAGAATGATTTTAAATATTTTAATTTTAGTTATATTAATTTTACTAAATGGAGTTTTATCCGCTAGTGAACTTGCGTTTTTATCGATAGAAAAGTTTGAACTTGATAAAATGATAAGGAAGAGAAAGAAAAATGCAAAAAAAATAAGAAAAATATTAGAAGATCCAAGTAATTTTTTATCAACCATCCAAGTTGGAATAACGTTAGCAGGTTTTCTATCTAGTGCGTTTGCAGCTTCTACTTTTGTAGACAAAATAATGAAAACTGGTTTTGTAATAATAAACCCTAATTTTACAAGTGGATTTTTAATGGTTGTGATAACCATTATTCTATCTTATTTTACGCTTGTATTTGGAGAGTTAGTGCCAAAGAAAATTGCTCTTTCTAATCCGTTTAAAGTAGCTAGTTTCTCGGTTAACTTAATAAACGTTATGCAAGTAATCTTTTTCCCACTTATAAAGTTACTTTCTCTTTCTACTAATCTTATATGCAAAATACTTAAGATAGAAGAAAAAGAAGAAGACTTTACCGAAGAAGACATAAAAAGGATAATACTTACTGGTACCCGTGATGGAATAATAGAAAAGAAAGAACAAGAATACATATTTAATATATTTAAGTTTAATGATACAACCGTAGATAAGGTAATGACTCCAAAGGATGAGTGTGAACTTATAAATGTTAATACTAAGTTTGGACCACTTCTTAAGAAACTTAAAAAAACTAAGTTTACTAGATATCCAGTCTATGATGGAGATACTAACAACATAATAGGTATCTTTAACGTAAAAGACTACATTATGTATAAAAAAGATAATGATGATTTTAAACTTAGAAACTTACTTTTTAAAGTAAAGAAATTTAACTATGATGAAAAGATAGATGATGTGTTTGCAAGCATGCAAAAAGAGCACATTCAAATGGCAATAGTAGTTAAAAAGAAGAAGTTTATCGGTGTTGTAACTCTTGAGGATGCAGTAGAAGAAATATTAGGTAACATATATGATGAATATGACTTAGAAGATGATAAATAATCATCTTTTTTTGTTGCTTTAACCCATACTAAGTAGCCTATAGATGTATATAATAGGCTAGGAGGTAAAAAGATTATGGAAAGTTACTCTAATTACAATTTAGATGACATTTTAGTTAGAACTTTTATGATGCCTGCGGTAATGCCAAAAGATAAAATAAATATGATTAATATGCCTAATAACACTTATCCTTCTAATCAAAATAATAGTACGACTAATAACTTTAAATTTTTAACACCAGAAGAAGGTTTCTTAAGAGGTAATATGATTAAAGATGAATATGAACCATACCGTAATATGACGTATTTAAAGCCTAATATAACAAGTGAGAAACAAATGATGCTATATGATATTCAAAAAGTTTCTTTTGCAGCTCACGACCTTAATTTATACTTAGATACACATCCTTTTGATACTAACTATATAAACTTATATAATGAATATAACAAGGAAGCTAAAAGACTAACTAATTTATATGAACAAAAATATGGACCAATTGATTTATCAGATGATGTTGGTCTTAGTATGACACCTTGGTCTTGGATAAATGAACCTTGGCCTTGGAATAAATAGATAAGAAAGGAGCTTAAAAAACATGTGGAAGTATTCTAAAAAACTTCAGTATCCTATAAACATCAGAAATAAAAATTTAAAAATGGCTAAAGCAGTTATGAGTCAGTATGGAGGAGCACAAGGAGAACTTGGTGCAGCTCTTAGATATCTAAACCAAAGATATACCATGCCAGATGCTAAGGGAAGAGCACTTTTAAATGATATTGGAACAGAAGAGTTAGCACACGTTGAAATGATATGCACTATGGTTCATCAAATGATTAAGGGTGCAAGTATAGAAGAGCTTGATGAAGCAGGGCTTTTAGGACATTATACAGAGCATGGTTTCTCATTATTTCCAAGTGATCCAAATGGATATTCTTGGACAGCAGATTATATATCTACAACTGGAGATCCAATCGCGGACTTAGAAGAGGATTTAGCAGCAGAACAAAAAGCACGTGCAGTATATGAAAATTTAATCAATCAAACTGATGACCCGGATATTATAGGACCACTTTTATGGCTTAGACAAAGGGAAGTAGTTCATTATAATAGATTTAAAGAATTATCTGATGAATATAAGAAAAAAGGATATAATTAATAAATAATTAACCAAGCTTACGATTATTAAATCGTGGGCTTTTTATATAAAAAAAACTTATGAGTAAAACTTCATAAGTTTAATATTGCTTAGCCCAGTATATTTTTGTTTTAGCATCTTTCCCACAGCAGATACATTTTTTATCTCCGGTAGGTAAGTTATTATCAAAAGGCATACATCTTGATTTTAAACCAAGTTCATCTTTTATTTTGTTTTCACAAGCTTCATCACCACACCAATTTGTGTATATAAAGCCATTTTTATTTTTAGCTATCTCTTTCATTTCATCATATGTATCAGCGTTATATACCATACTGTTTCTTCTTTCTAATGCTCTTTCATACATATCGTTTTGAATGTTTATTAAAAGCTCATTAACCTTCATAACAGCCTCATTAACTGGTACCTGCATCTTTTCTAAAGTATCACGTCTAACTATTGTTACAACGTCATTTTCTAAGCCACGTTTTCCAATTTCTATTCTAACTGGGTATCCCTTAACCTCAGCTTCTGCAAATTTAAATCCAGGAGATTTTAAAGAATCATCTACCTTGTAAGTAATTAGTGAATCACTTAAATCTTCTTTTATTTCGTTAACAGCATTTGTAACTTTTTCATCATCACCAATAGGTATTAGAACTACTTTAAAAGGTGCAATTCTAGGTGGAAGAACAAGACCTCTATCATCACCATGAACCATTATTATTTCGCCAATCATTCTGGTTGTACATCCCCAGGAAGTTTGGTATGGAGTTTCGTATTTATTATCTTTATTTAAGAACTTAATATCAAATGCTTTTGCAAAGCCTTGACCAAAGTAGTGTGATGTAGCACTTTGAAGAGCAACTCCGTCATACATCATAGCCTCAATAGCGTAAGTAGCTTCTGCTCCAGCAAACTTTTCTTTTTCTGTTTTTTTACCGGTAAAGACAGGAACTGCTAAAATATTTTTTTGAAAGTCTTCATAAACCTTAAGCATCCTAAGAGTTTCATCTATTGCTTCTTTTTCGCTAGCGTGCATTGTATGTCCTTCTTGCCAAAGTATTTCTCTTGTTCTTAAAAATGGCCTTGTTGTTTTTTCCCATCTTACTATTGTGCACCACTGATTATATAATAGTGGTAAGTCTCTATATGATGAAATTATCTTTTTAAAATGTTCACAAAATAATGTTTCCGAAGTAGGTCTAATACACATTCTTTCTTCTAATTTGTTATTTCCACCATGTGTTACCCAAGCTACTTCCGGTGCAAAACCCTTAACGTGATCTTTTTCAAGTTGAAGTAAGCTTTCTGGGATAAACATAGGCATTTGTAAATTTAAATGTCCAGTTTCCTTAAATTTCTTATCTAAAATACTCTGCATATTTTCCCAAATAGCATATCCATAAGGTCTTATAATCATACTACCTTTAACTGATGAATAATCTACTAAATCTGCTTTTTTACAAACGTCCGTGTACCATTTAGCAAAGTCTTTATCACGGCTTGTTATTTCTTTTACTTGTTTATCTATACTCATTTTTAACACATCCTTATCCTATAATTCCTTTTAATAACCCAAATGATAGTGAACCTACAATTAATCCTGCTAATAATACTCCGCAAGTTATTGCAAGCATTGCTTTTTTCTTATCCATATCAATTAATGATGCAATTAAACTACCGGTCCATCCGCCAGTTCCAGGAAGTGGAATACCAACGAAGAAGAAAAGCCCCCAAAATTCTGCTTTTTCTATTTTATCCTTTTTTGATAAAGCCTTTTTTTCTATTTTATTTACAAACTTACTTAAGTGTTTTGTTTTTTTAAGTTTGTTAAATATAGGTGTTATAAACCAAAGAATAAAAGGTATTGGAAGTAAGTTTCCAATTATACATATTATAAATGCGGGGACTATATTAAGACCTAGCAAGGCTGCTGCGATAAGTCCTCCTCTAAGTTCCAATATGGGCATTAAAGAAATTAAAAAAACAATTAATTCCTTGCCAAACGGAATACTTCTTAATCCATCAAATAATCCTAAGAAAGTATGTACTAAACTTTCTGCCATAATATCACCTCATATGCATAATATTATATCATATATAATGAAATATTATGAAGACTTTGTTAATATCTGTGTAAATTAATGCAAAGTTTTTAATTAAAAAAACAAATAATCTAATTGTTATGATAAAATATATAAGTAAGGAATAATTATATGGAAAAAGAAATAGTAACTAATGAAAACGGAATAATTAAAATATTAAATGAATTTGGTATAAAAAAGCCTATTTTAGAGGAAGCTAGTAAAATGGATATTAACGTGCCAATGCTTTTTTTATGACAAAATTATAAATAATCCAAGCGCGGAAAACATAGATAACGTAACTAAAAACCTTTTAGGAGTGTACGGAAATTATCTTGCAACGCACTATTTCAAGATGCAAGGATATGACGTTGAAAATGAAGTAGGTGTGTATGATAATGGTAATCTATTAACACGTGCGGATATTTCTTTTATAGATTCTAATGGAATAAGAAACTATTGCGAGGTAAAGGCGGCATATCAAATAATTGATAACATAAGAAACTATAAAGATAACTCTTTAGAGAAAACTGGTTATTATAAGAATTTAGATGCAGAGATAATTAAATATAAGAAAATAGGTGAAAAGTTAATCAAACAGGTTAAAAAACTATCTAAAGATGGTTCTTTAGTAAACGTTATAATATTTGATGGTTGTTATATGGATGAAATAATAAAGCAAGAATTAAAGAAATTGGGTGCTAATATAATTACTTTAAATGTTAACATATGTGATTTAGAAGAAAACATAAAGAAAAACGTTCTTAGAATCTTAAGTTATTTTAGTAAGAACGTAACCACCAATATTGATTGTAAAGGAAAAAAGAATAGATAACTTTATGAAATATGAAGTTATCTTTTTCATATAATTACTTAGGTGATTAATATTTGAAAATAACGGTTAGAGATGTAGTAGAAAATACTTCTTGTAAATTACTTATAGGAAACTTGGACGAAGAAGTTAAAGAGTGTTTTATAGATAGTAAAAAAGTTAAAGAAGAAGGATGCTTTATAGGAATAAAAGGAAATAAAACAGATGGTTCATTATATTATAAAGAGGCCTTTAATAATAAAGCTAGTATTTGCATATTAAACAAGATATTAGACCTTGATTTAAATGGTTATGACGATAAAACGGTTTTAATTGCTAATGATACTAAACAAGTCTTAAAAGAACTTGCTATGTATAAAAGAAGCTTATTTAAAGGAACGGTTGTAGGCATAACTGGTAGTGTTGGAAAAACATCAACTAAAGAGCTTATTTATAATGTTTTAGAAAAAAAATATAAAGTTCTTAAAACAAAAGGTAATGAAAATAGTCAGATAGGTCTTCCACTTACCATAACAAGGTTAAAGGACGAAGACGTAATGGTTTTAGAGATGGGAATGAATGATTTTAATCAAATACATAATTTATCCCTTATTGCAAAACCTGATATTGCTATAATAACTAACATATATGATTCACACATAGGTATTTTAGGTTCTAGAGAAAACATATTAAAGGCAAAGCTAGAAATTCTTGATGGAATGGATTGTGGAACGGTAATAGTTAATAATGATAATGACATTTTAAATGATTGGGTAAAAACTTGTAAGGAAGAAAACATAATAACTTATGGTATTAATAATGAATCAGATTATATGGCAACTGATATAAAAGAACATGAAATAATAAACTTTAACGTTAAAAACATAGATAATATAAGTGCAAGTAGCACAGCTTTCATATATAATAAATTAGCTGCTATAATAGTAGGTAAGATATTAAATGTATCAGATAATGATATAAAAGAAGGCATAAATGAAGATATTAAAGTAAAACATAGACTTGAAGAAATAAAATTAAAAGGTGATATCACAATAATAGATGATTGTTATAATGCAAGTTTTGAATCTGTTAAAAATGCTTTAAGTTATATAAATAAAAAAGATGGAAGAAAAATACTTATTTTAGGAGACATATTAGAACTTGGCAAAAAGTCTAAGCAAATACATAGAAAAATAGGCACGTTAATTTCTAATTGTGCTTATTTAATAACCATTGGTAAATGGTCAAAATATATATCAAAAGAAGCTAGAAAAAACGGACTAAAGAAAAAATACGTAAAACATTTTAAAAATGTATCAATTGCAAAAAAATATATTTTATCCATAATTAAGCCAAGTGATAACGTTTTAATAAAGGCATCAAATGCTGTTAATTTAAGTGAGTTAGTTAACTATTTAAAAGAATCTGAAATTGACAATTAGCAAAATTATGTGCTACTATGATTATAGTATTTAAGATAGGAGAAAGTAAAAATGAATTGTAAATGGTGCGGAAAAAAAATTGATCAAAATTCAAAATTTTGCCCTAATTGTGGTAAGGAAATATTAGAAGATAGTTCTTCTAATATTAATCAAGGTGAACCCAGTACTGAGCCTAAAGTTGTAAATTCTTTTAATCAAGAAGGTATAAATAGCGTTGAAGAAAAAACTAATGTTTGGCTTGTAATACTTTCATATTTTGTACCGATTGCAGGTCTTATAATCTTTTTAGTAAAAAAAGATAAAGAACCAAAAACTGCAAAGGCAAGCGGAATATGTGCTTTAGTCAGTTTTATAATTAATATGATATTAATAGTTGTAATTCTTCTTTTTATGTCTTTTGTAGCATCAAAATCAACTGAACTTATAAATAATACTATTGATAAAGCAGATGATATTATAAAAAGGTCAGAGGAAAATCAAAAGGATTATGATAGTAATGAAGCGTCTAACACATGGTCTGATTATGAGGTATCAGTTAATAATAAAACAATTAAGTTACCTTGTACTTATGAAGAACTAAAAGATGCAACCGGTTTTTCTATGAAAAGTGCTGACGAAAAATCATATCTTACAAAAAATTACTATGCAACTGTTAATATGTATAAAAATGACAAACTTGCATTATATACTGAAATATATAATGATACTAATGATGACATAAAATATTCTGATGGTAAGGTAAGCATGATTTCACAAACTAAATATCAAGTTTCAACAGGAGCAGACGTAATTACGTTCCCAGGTTCTTTAAAAGCGGGTGACCAAATAAGCGTTGATGAATTAATAAATAAGTTAGGTAATCCTAGTGATAAGTCAGAATATAATGATTCTAATTATAGCAGTACAATATTAATTTATAATGAAAACTTAAGCTGGAAAACTACTAAATTTTATAAAATAACCATAGTAAATGGTGTAATTGATGAATTATCATTAGATAATAGAAAGTAAAAAGAAGGCCTTATTTAAGACCTTCTTTTAACATATCTTCTAACTTTTTACATTTATCTTTGTCCATATCTCTTACACCTTTAAGAGGGTAGCTAATTTTTAAATCTTCATACTTATGTACTCCAAGGGTATGATATGGTAAAAATTCTATTTTTTCTACGTTTTTAATTGGTTTAATAAAATTTATAAGTTCATTTACGTATTCTTCTGTGTCATTAATGCCAGGCACTATAACAACTCTAATCCATAGTTTTTTATTTAGCTTCCCACATAGATTTAAGAACTTAAGTGAGTTTTCAATGTTAAAGCCAGTCATATTTTTATAATTATCTTTATTTGTACCTTTTATATCAAACATAACAAGATCAGTATACTTAAGTATTTCTTCTACGTTTAATATACTTCCTGCGGTATCAAGACACGTATGAATATTGTTTTTCTTGCATAATTTTAAACATTCTAATAAAAATTCTTTTTGCATTAAAGGTTCACCTCCAGAGAAGGTAACACCACCATTATGCTTAAAATAAGGCTTGTAATTAAGGATTTTTTTAATTAATTCTTCCGGAGTATAGCAATCTGATTTCCCGTTTAAATCCCAGGTTTCCGGATTATGACAGAACTTGCATCTTAAAGGACAACCTTGCATAAAAACAACAAATCTAACTCCAGGACCATCAACTAATCCCATTGACTCAATACTATTTACTTTTCCAATCATCTTTAATCACCTAATGTTAATTATATATTAAAAAGTCATAATAGAAAAGAGTAAAAAAGAACATAGATAAATTTCTATGTTCTATAATTTAGCATCCTAATCTTTCGTGGAAAGTACGAGATATAACTTCTTCTTGATGTGCTCTTGATAATTTGTCAAAAAGAACAGCGTATCCAGATACTCTAATAGTTAAAGTAGGGTACTTACCAGGGTTATTCATAGCATCAATTAACGTCTCACGGTTAAGTACGTTTACGTTTAAATGGTGAGCACCTTTTTCCATATAACCATCAAGTACGTTTACTAAGTTTTCTACTTGTTCTTCTTTTGTATGTCCAAGTGCACTAGGAACGATAGAGAAAGTATTTGAAATACCATCTTCACAGCAATTAGTGTATGGCATTTTAGCAACTGAGTTTAAAGATGCAAGTGCACCAGATTTATCTCTACCATGCATTGGGTTAGCTCCTGGAGCGAATGCAACTCCTTTTTTTCTTCCGTCTGGAGTAGAACCTGTTTTCTTACCATACATAACGTTAGAAGTAATTGTAAGAACAGATAAAGTGTGTTTTGCACCTCTATATAGTTTGTGCTCGCATAAATCAGCGTAGAATTCTTCAAGTAATTCTTTACCTAGATTATCAACTTTATCATCGTCATTACCATACTTAGGAAATTCTCCAGTAATTTCAAAGTCTACTGCGATACCATCTTCATCTCTAATTGGTTTAACCTTAGCGTATTTAATTGCTGATAATGAATCAACAGCAACAGAGAATCCTGCAATACCAAAAGCCATTAATCTATCAAGCTTTGTATCATGTAGTGCCATTTGACCTTTTTCGTATGCATATTTATCGTGCATAAAGTGAATTATGTTCATTGCATCAACGTATGTTTTAGCAATTTTTTTCATTGCTTTTGAATATGCTTTTCTAACACTTTCATAGTCTAGATATTCATCTGTAATCTTATCTAATCCATCAACAACAAGTTCCTTTTTAACTTCGTCTATACCACCGTTTATTGCGTATAAAAGTGTTTTAGCAAGATTACATCTAGCTCCGAAAAATTGCATTTGTTTGCCAACTGTCATAGCAGAAACGCAGCAGGCGATAGCGTAATCACATCCATGAATTGGTCTCATAAGTTCATCTGATTCATACTGAATTGCATCTGTATCAATTGATACTTTAGCACAATATTTTTTGAAGTTTTCTGGTAAATTATCACTCCATAAAACAGTTAAGTTAGGTTCAGGAGATGATCCTAAATTATATAGCGTATGTAAATATCTAAATGAGTTTTTAGTAACAAGTGATTTTCCGTCTTCTGTCATACCACCTAAACTTTCAGTAACCCAAGTTGGATCTCCTGCAAATAACTCATTATATTCAGGTGTCCTTAAGTGTCTTGCCATTCTAAGTTTCATAATGAATTGGTCAATTATTTCTTGAGCTTCTTCTTCTGTTATTATTCCTTTTTTTAAGTCTCTTTCAAAATAAATATCTAAGAATGTAGATGTTCTACCTAAACTCATAGCAGCTCCGTTATTTTCTTTTATTGCAGCTAAATAACCAAAGTATAACCATTGCACGGCTTCTTTAGCATTATTTGCGGGCATTGATATATCAAAACCATATTTTGATGCCATGGATTTGATTTCTCCTAAAGCTTTTATTTGTTCAGATACTTCTTCTCTTAACCTGATCATCTCTTCGGTTAATTCTTCTTTTTCTAATGATATTAAATCTTTTTTCTTTTCTTCTATTAGTCTATCGATACCATATAAAGCAATTCTTCTATAATCACCAATTATTCTTCCTCTTCCATAAGCATCAGGAAGTCCAGTAAGTAAACCTGCGTGTCTTGCTTTTCTAATATCTGTTGTATAAGCAGAAAATACACCATCATTATGAGTTTTTCTATACTTAAAGTATTCTTCAACACTAGGATCTAGCTTATATCCATAAGCCTCTAATGCTTGACGCACCATACGCATTCCACCGAATGGATTAACTATTCTTTTAAGTGGTTCATCTGTTTGAAAACCTACTATTACTTCACAATCCCTAATTAAGTAACCTGGGTTATATGCATCAATTCCTGATACCGTTTTAGTATCAACATCATATATTCCTTTTTCAATTTCAATTTTTGACATTTCTTGATATTTGTCATTTAATCTTTTTGTTTTTTCTGTTGGTGAGGCTAAAAAACTATCGTCACCAGTATATTCTGTATAATTGTCTAAGATAAATTGTTTAACGTCTATTTCATTTTTCCATTTATCTCCTTTGAAACCTTCATATTGTTCCATTTTGTTACCTCCTTTGATTTTTACACAATAACAATTATAACAAACCATAAAAAAATATCAATGTTGCTTTTGCAACATTGATACATAAATTAATGTATTTTACAAATGTTTACTATTCGTAGCTTTTTAATGCCTCTACCATATCTAGTTTTTTTAATTCAAAGTGCATAAATAAGTTAACTATAAATAGGAATAGAAGTGTAATTATAAAGGATAATAAATAACTTATAAAATTAATATTAAAAGTAAACATAAATAAATTTGTTTCACAAATTTTTATTACGTAAAGAGTTAAAAAGCTTCCTAAAATAAGTCCTATAAGTGAACCTATAATAGTTAATATAAACATTTCTTTATAAATGTATTTAGTAACTTCTTCATCATAGAATCCCAATACCTTAATCGTTGCAAGTTCTCTTCTTCTTTCACTTATATTTACGCTTGCTAAATTATATAAAACAACAAATGCAAGTGTTGCAGCGCAAACAATTAGTATTAAAATAACATAATTTAACGTGTTCATCATATCCTTGTAGTTATTTTTTGTATCGGATGATAAAAGGGTAGAAGTAACGTTATTAATATCAGAGATATTGCTTTCTAAAGCTTTTTCTTTTTTATTACTTAAATTTTTAGTAATGGCAATAATAGTGGAGTAATTAGCGTTTTCACCTGATAATTTTTTATAAAGTTTAGGTGAGATATATACGTAATGCTCTATATAATTTTCTGTTATGTCAGATACTTTTACGTTTACCTTTTTATTGTTTGGAAGCGTAAGCTTTACATAACTATTCTTTTTTAATTTAAGTAGTTTTGCAAGCTTTTCAGATATTATAATTCCATCGTCATCCATTTTAATATCTTTTTTAGTTTTTCTTTGTCTAAGCGTTATATAATCGTTTATCTTTTCTTTGTTTTCAGGTACAATGATGTTAGAATTTTCACTTTTTTTATTATTTTTCAATAAAACGTTAGATTTATAAACATAAGTTATTTTCTTTATCTCATTTTCATCTAATATTTTTTCTTCTAAAACTTTCTTATCATTATTTGAAGCATTATTATTTATGCTAATTATCATGTCATATTTATCTATTTTATTATACTGGTTATCAGCTACTTTCATAACGGAGTCTTTTATTCCAAATGAAGCAAGTATTAATGCGGTAGAACCACAAATACCAATTACGGTCATAAATAATCTTTTTTTGTATCTAAATATGTTTCTTAAAGTAATCTTGTTTAGGAAACTTAAACTATTCCAGATTTTATCTATTTTTTCTAGGAATATTCTTTTTCCTTTTTTAGGAGCCTCTGGTCTCATAAGTTCTGCTGGTGTTTTGCTAGTATCTTTAAGGAAGACTAGTATTGTTGCTAAAACGGTAGATAAAATTGAAAAAACTAAAGAAAATAGGGCATAGTTAATTTGCATAGTAGCATTTATACTTGGCATATCGTAAAAGATATTGTAGCAATAACCAACAAGCATAGGAATTAACTTATAGAACAAAATAGTTCCTATTATGCTTCCTAAAATACTTGCTAAAAGCGCATATAAAACGTATTTAAAGATAACTGATGATTTACTATAACCAATCGCTCTTAAAGTTCCCATTTGACTTCTTTCTTCATCTACCATACGTGTCATAGTAGTTAAGCTAACTAAAGCCGCAACTAAGAAGAACATTAAAGGGAAGACCTTAGCTATGTTTTCTATTCTTTCTGTTTCAAGCTTGTATTCATAAAATCCGGCAACTTCACTTCGTTTTATAGAATATGCTAAAACGTCTTTTATTTTTGATAACTCATCTTCTTTTTCCTTTAGTTCACTGCTTACTTCCTTAATTGACGTATTAAGTTCGTCACTAGGTAAGTCCGTACTATTAAGTCTATTTAAATTATCTTTTAATTCATTTATGTCACTTTCAAGATCACTTACATTTCTTTCATGAGTTTCTTTAGCACTCTTTAAAATTTCTTCGTTAACTAATGATTTATACTTATTAATAAAACTATCATACTTTTTACTATAGGTGTCATATTTATTAGCACCCTTAATTGTTACGTATCCTTCTGTATATAAATCAGATGCAAAATCGCCTTCACTTAAATACATAAAATAATCTACTTTTCCGTTTTTTAAATTACTAGTTCCTCTATCTTTTGAAGAGTAGTAGCTGCTTCTTACAACACCTACTATTTTTATTTTTTTAGCGCGAAGACCATTTTCATCTTCTGGTTTTAGTGTAACTAAATCATCAAGTGATAAATTATTATCGGTTAAAAACTTTTCTTCAACTAATCCTTCATTGATGGTTTTAGGATACCTTCCTTTAAGTAAGGTTAAATGATTTATATAATCATCACTTTTTAAGTCTCTATCTTCATTTATACTATTTAACTTAATTACGTAGTCGGAGTTATTAATCGTTGTTATAACGTCTAATGTTTTTGATAGGAAAACTCCTTTAACACCATCTACTTGTTTTAAAGAGTAGTAGTCATTTTTTGAAAATCCAGATGATGAAACTACCTTTAGGTCAAATAAATTAGTTTCCTTATAATATGCTTTTGCAGTTTCTTTCATGTCCTTTGGAGTAGATTTAAGGCCTACATAAAAGCCTGTTCCGATAATTATTATTAATAATAAGGAAATAAACTTTTTTTTATTAAGTGATATTTCTCTTAAAGCGTCCTTTAATATACTTTTTTTCTTTACCATTTTAAATCACCTACAGCCTTAGGTTTTTTATTTATTTTAACGCTTGATACACTTCCGTTTTTAAAGGTAATAACTTTGTTTGCCATAGGTGCTATTGCATTGTTATGAGTTATTATAACGACTGTCATTTTTTCTTTTTTAGCCATGTTTTGTAATAGTTTTAATATTTGCTTGCCGGTTTTATAATCAAGTGCACCAGTAGGTTCATCACATAAAAGTAATTTAGGCCTTTTAGCAACTCCTCTTGCAATTGCAACACGTTGTTGTTCTCCTCCAGATAATTCAGAAGGAAAGTTATCCATTCTTTTTGTTAATCCAACCTTTTTTATGACGCTTGTAGCATCCATTGGATTTTTACATATTTGAGTTGCTAGTTCAACGTTTTCTTTAGCGGTTAGATTTTGTACTAAATTATAAAATTGAAATACGAATCCAACGTCTTCACGTCTGTATTTAATTAGTTTTCTCTCCTTTAATTCAGTTATGTTAACACCGTCTACAATTACGCTTCCACTTGATGCTTTATCTATTCCACCTAATATGTTTAAACAAGTTGTTTTACCCGCTCCGGAAGGTCCTAAAATAATGGCAAGTTCACCTTTTTCTATTTCAAATGATGCTTTTTTAAGTGCTTTTACTATAACTTCTTCATTACCATAATTTTTACATACGTTTTTAAATTCTATATAAGCCATAAAAACCCTCCTTTTCCAGATATTATATTACAGTTTAGAAGGTTAAATGTCAACTCAAGTTAAAATATTATTTTATTTTTTTTAAACAAATGTTATAATGAATTTATAAGATAGGAAAAAAAGTATAATTATGGGGTGAAAATTATGGAAGAAAAAGATTTCGAAACATTAGAAGATTTAGATATTAATGATGAAAATACTCGTGAAGGGGAAACTAATTTAGATGAAGAAAACAAGGAAGATGTAAACGTAATAAATGAACAGAAGATAGATGACATTCCAAAAGAAGCTAAAGTAGATGTTCTTCCAAACGAAATAGGAAGAGTAAGTGACGTTGGAGTGCAAGACGTAACTATAAAAGTTACTTCATCTTTAGCATTTGAAAAAAACTTAATTGATCACCACGTTATATTTGAAACAAATTCTAATCAAAAAATAGTTGGAACGGTAATTAGTTTAAATAGTGAAATAGGAAGCATTAAATTAATAGGGGAAATAAATGGTCCTAGATTTATTCCTGGTGTACTTGTAAAACCATCCATTGGAAACGTTTGTTTTGTTGCAACAGATGAAGAAGTAAGATTAATAATATCAGGAGATCAAAACAACTTTATGAAAAGGGTATTAATTGGTAATATGCCACTTTATAACAATACTCCGGCATATGTTCAAACAAATGCTTTTTTTAGTAATCACTTTGCAATTTTTGGGAATACTGGTTCAGGTAAATCTTGTGGAGTTGCGAGATTATTTCAAAATATATTCTTTAATAATACGCAAACTCCAAGAAATGCGTGTATATTTATATTTGATGCTTATGGGGAATATGAAAGTGCCTTATCAGTTCAAAATAGTCAGGTGTTTTTTAAGAGATATTCAACTAACGTAAGGGAAAATCCTAACACGCTAATAAAACTACCTTTATGGCTTTTAGATATTGATGATTTTGCGCTTTTACTTGAGGCTGATGATCCAACTCAATTACCAATAATTGAAAAAGCTTTAAGATTAGTTACTGTTTTCTCTGGTAGTGATGAGGAAACTAAAATATATAAAAATGATATAATTGCAAAGGCTATACTAGAAGTACTTTATTCTGGTGGAGCAGCATCACAAATACATGACCAAATATTTGCAATATTAACTTCATTTAATACTGAGGATTTAAACCTTGAAACTCCTATTGTACAACCTGGTTATACCAGAAGCTTAAGACAGTGCTTAATAATTGATAAGGAAGGCAAGATAGGGGAAATGCAGCTTGTAACTGAGTTTATTAAAAAGTTCATCAACCCTGATTTAAAACTAGAACTTCCTGATGGAACGATACCTTTTACATTGGAAAACTTAAGAGAAGCTTTTGATTTTGCACTTATTTCTGAAGGAATACTAAAAAGTGATAAATTATATGATAAGGCAAACGTACTTAAAGTAAGACTTGATTCACTTATTAAGGGTGAGTATGCCCAGTATTTCAAAATGGATAGGTACGTTGATAAAAATACGTTTATAAAAGAGCTTATTACCGCTCCTAATGGAGGAAGAGCGCAAATTATAAATATAAACATAAGTTATTTGGATGATAGACTTGCAAAGACAATATGCAAAATATATGCAAAATTATTGTTTGATTTTACTTCTAAATTGCAGCAGAGAGGATCTTTTCCTGTTCATCTAATATTAGAAGAAGCTCATAGATACGTGCAGCAAGATTCTGATTCGAAAGTGTTAGGATATAATATTTTTGATAGAATTGCTAAAGAAGGAAGAAAGTATGGCGTTATATTAGGTCTTATATCCCAAAGACCATCAGAGATGAGCGAAACTGTATTATCACAGTGTTCTAACTTTTTAATATTTAAGATGCAACACCCTAAAGATGTATCGTTTATAAGACAAATGGTTCCTTTTATAACCGATGAAATAGTTGAGAAAATGAAAGGATTGCAACCTGGTACTTGCGTTGTATTCGGTTCTGCATTTAAGCTTCCAACCATAGTTAAAATGGAAATGCCATATCCACAACCAATGAGCCAAAACGTCGATGTTTCAAGATTATGGTATTAAAGAAATCATAAAAGTGATTTCTTTTTCTTTATTCATTTTTTTAAATGTGTTAAAATATAAATATATAAAGAAAGGGTAACGATAATGAAAGAACAAACAAAAAAGATGATATTATTAATAGCAATATGCACAGTAACAATTGGAATACTTGTAGTTGCGCTTAAACTAAATCAAAACAGGGAAGAAAACTTACTTTCAGAATCTAAAATAAAGAATTATTTAACTGAAATTAAGTATGATGAAATATCAAACCACGTTATAGAACAACCAAGTTCTGTTATCTACGTATCAAATAGTAGTGAAGACAGCACCAAAAAGTTTGAAAATATATTTATACCTGTAGTAAAAAAATATAATTTAGAAAACGAAATTATATATATTAATATTAATGGTATAACGGTTGTTGATCCATTTTATCAAAGTGCACCAGAGTTAGTTTTTTATACTAATGGAGAAGTGTCTGACGTAATAGATGTTAGTACATTAAAAACTAAAGATGACGTAATTAAAGTGCTAAAGGAAAGAAGTGTAATAAATGATTAACGTAGTATTATTTGAACCAGAAATACCAGGCAATACTGGCAATATAATGCGTACTTGTGCTGCAACTGGAACTCATCTTCACTTAATTAAACCACTTGGTTTTTCACTAGATGAAAGTTATATAAAAAGAAGTGGTGCAAACTATATAAAAGACTGTGATTATGAAGTATATGAAAACTGGGATGATTTTAAAAGTAAAAATAATGGTACATATTATTATTTAACCAGATATGGAAAAAAACCTCATACATCATTTGACTATAGTAATAAAGATGAAAATATATATTTGGTATTTGGCAAAGAATCAAGTGGTATTCCTCTTGAGATACTAAAGGATGATTTAGAACATTGTCTTAGAATTCCTATGAATGATAAGGTAAGGGCACTTAATTTATCTAATTGTGCTGCTATTATGGTTTATGAGGTATTAAGACAACAAAACTATAATGATCTTTTAAGAACTGAGCCATTTAAGGGAGAAGACTTTATAGAAACAGGAATAGATGCTAGCAAGTAAGCTAGTTTTTTTAAATTCATTTAAAAAAGCGATAAATAAATCGCTTTTAATTATTTACTTCAAGTTTTATTGAGTTTATATTATCTTCCATAATTGAGATATAATCTTTTTTATCTTTTCTATCACTAGCACTTAGGGTAGATATAGTATTTAGTTTTACGGTTGTAAACTCATAACTTTCTTTTAATTTTTTAATGGTATCATTTTCTTTTTCATCATCTTTTAAGAATATATAACTTATTTTCTTATTAGCTAAAAGTTTTCTTACTTCTGAAAGAGTCTTCTCATTTAAATTATTGTTTTCTTCTAGTGATATAACGTTAAATCCATACTTTTCTAAATATTTAAACGTATCACTTGAAACAACTATCGTAGTGTTACTTGCGTTAGTTGCAATTTGTTTTAATTCAGCGTCTATCTCAGATAAATTAAGTTTTAACTCTTCATAATTACTATCTATTACATCTGTTTCTATTTTTTCATTAATGTATTCTTCAAGACCTTTTTTTATGTTTGAAGCCATCATTAAATAGTTTGATGGGTTAAGCCAGTTTTCAGCAGGATCACCTGAATATGTCATACCAAGTGATGCATCAATTACCTTTATGTTTTTATTTTTATTTAAAAGGCTAACCGCATAATCCTTTTCTTTTTTAATAGTTCCATTATAAACAAATAAATCCCCTTTGCTATAATCACTTAATTGTTTATTTGTTAGCTTATAATTTTTATAGTTTATTCCATCTGGATAAATACTATATATGGCAATTTTTTCTCCGTATAAGTTATCTAGTATATATTCTGTTGGGTAAGTACTTGTATAAGCCGTCATGGAAAACGTAGTATCTTCCTTAGCACACCCAGATAACATAAATAGTGATACGATAACTCCAATTATCACAATAATTTTATTTTTCATTTTTATTCTCCTTTTTTGGTACGGGATCATATCCATAAGTTCCAAACGGATTACACTTAAGTATTCTTATTGTTCCTAAATATAACCCTTTAAAAACTCCATGAGTCTCTAGTGCTTCAATCATATAATTTGAACACGACGGAACGTGTTTGCAGTATCCGTGAAAACTTCCAGGAATTTTTTGATATACTTTAACAATCCCTATTAATATTTTTTTAATCATACTGATATTTTATCATTTTTTAGATAATAATGGTAGGGGTATATTATAAAAAAATAAATTTTATACTTTACGTAAAGTACTATTTTTGTAATATTTTTTAGTTTTTTTATATGGACAATTTATCTTATTATATGGTATTATAGTGGTAGCCAGTGGAATGAAGTGGTAGATTGTGGGGGATTAATATGTTCATGGGAGAGTTTCATCATAATATTGATGATAAAGCAAGACTTGTTGTTCCATCTAAGTTCAGAGTAGAACTTGGAGATACATTTATTGTTACCCGTGGACTTGAAGGATGTCTATTCGTTTATTCAAAGGAAGAATGGGAAAGATTGGTTGAAAAACTAAGAAAACTTCCATTTACAAAGAAAGATGCTAGGGCTTTCTTAAGATTTTTCTTGTCAGGAGCTGTGGAGGCATGCTTTGATAAACAAGGAAGAGTAGCACTTCCACAACCACTTGTATCTTACGCTAACATAGAAAAAGAATGCGTTATAATTGGCGTGAATGACAGACTAGAGATATGGTCAGAAAGTAAGTTTAACACCTTACTAGAAGAAAATTATGATAACATATCAGACATAGCAGAAGACTTGTTTGATAATATGGAGGTTTAAATGAAACATATAAGCGTTTTACTAGAGCCTACCATTTCTTCTTTAAACATTAAGGAAGATGGCGTTTATGTTGACTGTACTTTAGGATATGCTGGTCATTCAAGTGCAATCTTAAAAAGATTGAAAAAGGGAAAATTATATGCTTTTGATCAAGATGAAGAAGCAAGAAATTATAGTGAAAACATTCTAAAGAAAGTTGGAGATAACTTTACTATTATTCCTAGTAACTTTGTTAATTTAAAAGAAGAACTAGAAAAAAGAGGTATTTTTAAAGTAGATGGCATTATGTTTGACCTTGGAGTTTCATCTCCGCAACTAGATGATGCCGCCAGGGGGTTTAGTTTTCACTTAGATGCAGATCTTGATATGCGTATGGATAGAAAAAGTAGCCTTTCAGCATATGAGGTTGTTAATGAATATTCTTTTAATGATTTATACCGAATAATAAGAGATTATGGTGAAGAAAAATACGCTAAGCAAATAGCAAGAGAAATAGAAAAAGTAAGAAGTAAAAGAAAAATAAAGACGACACTTGAACTTGCAGAGGTTATATCTAATTGTGTACCTGCTAAATATAAAAGGCTTACACATCCTGCTAGAAGAACATTTCAAGCGATTAGAATAGAGGTAAATAAAGAACTTAGTATTTTACCTAAGGCCTTAAATGATGCGATTGATATGCTAAAAAAAGATGGTGTAATAGCAGTTATTACTTTCCACTCACTAGAAGATAGGATATGTAAAGAAGTATTTAAAGAAAGGTCAAAAGAAAACGAGATATTTAAAGGAATGCCAAACGTTCCTGAAGAATATATTCCAGATATTAAAGTATTAAAAAAGATAAAGCCTTCTAAAGAAGAATTAGAAGAAAATAAAAGAAGTAGAAGTGCAACTTTAAGAGTTGCTATAAAACAAAAATAAGGGTGATAATATGGCAAAACAAAGAAAGAGAAAGACTAAATTTGAAAAAATGATGATAACACTTACCGTAACTACGGTAGCATTTGTTTTCGTGTCCGTATTTTTCTTTAAGGCACAATTATCATCTGTTAATATAGAAGTCGAAAGACTTAAAAAAAGCGTAACTAAACAAGAAAAAGTAAACGAAAGTTTAACGATGAAAGTAAACGAACTTATTTCATTAGAAAATATGCAACTTGTTGCAGCAAGTAACGGATTGGAGTATAATAATAATAACATTATTGTAATTCAAAAATAAGGGTGATTTAAATGAAAAGAGAAATGTTAAATAAAAATAAAAACGCAACTGCTAAAATTTTTACTTTAATATTTTTTCTTTTTATTTTTGTGCTTATTTTAAGATTAGGCTATCTATGTTTAACTGGAAAAGTAGATGGTATAAACCTAAAAAGTTTTGCAAATAAGAGAAACACAAAAAAAGAAACGTTATACGCTCTAAGAGGTAACATATATGATGTTAATGGTGACGTTTTAGCACAAACAATAAATTCATATACGATAATAGCATACTTAGATGAATCAAGAAGTAAGGATTCTAAAGTTCCTCTTCACGTTGTAAATAAAGAAGATACGGCAGAAAAACTAGCTACCGTACTTGATATGTCAAAAGAGCAAATTTTAGAAAGATTAAATAAAAAGGCTTATCAGGTAGAGTTTGGTTCAAAGGGAAAGGGCCTTACCGAACTTCAAAAAGAAGCTATTGAAAACTTAAACTTAAGTGGAATAGATTTTATAACAACTCATAAAAGATATTATCCTAATAACAATTTTTTATCATATGTAATAGGTTATACTTCAAGTGATGAAAAAGGTAATATGAAGGGCCTTATGGGAATTGAAAAACAGTATGATGAAAAGATGACTGGTACTAATGGCTTTGTTAAATATCAAAAGGATTTAAATGGCTATAAGTTTCCTAATTCTAATGAAATTAGAAAGGAAAAAATAGATGGAAATGATGTTTATTTAACAATTGATTCAAACGTACAAATGTCTTTGGAAACAGCTATTAATAAGGCTCAAAATGAATCTAGTGCAAACTGGATAGTTGCGGTAGTTGCAGATGCTAAAACTGGAAAAATATTAGGTTCTGCAACAAGCCCATCATTTAATCCAAATACAAAAGATATAAAAAACTACTTAAACCCACTTGTATCTTATACTTATGAACCAGGATCTGTTATGAAAACTTATAGTTATATGGCAGCTCTTGAAAATAATCCTACCTGGGATCCTTATAATACTAACTGTGAAACTGGTCCTTATGAGATAGGTGATGATACCGTAAGAGACTGGAACAAAACAGGTTGGGGACTAATACCTTATTCAAGAGGATACACGCTATCTTCTAACACTTGCGTTGCAAACATGATAAAAAATTATTTGTCAAAACAGAAACTTATGGATTATTATAAAAAGTTAGGATTTGGTCAGAAAACAAATATTGACCTTCCAAACGAGTATACTGGTAAGGTTAAGTTTAAGTATGATGTCGAAGTTGTTAATGCTGGATTTGGACAAGGTATTACAACAACTCCTATCCAGCAGATAAAAGCACTTACGGCGATTTCTAATAATGGAGTAATATTAAATCCTTATATTGTTTCTAAGACCGTTAACTCCTCAACCAAAGAAGTAACTTATAAGGCAGCGGTAAAAGAAGGGGAGAAAGTTGCATCTACTGAAACAATAAATAAGATAAAAGATTTAATGTACCGTGTTGTAAACTCTGATTCATCAGAAACAACAGGTAGTAAATATAAAATGGATGGCTATGATTTAATTGGTAAAACAGGTACTGCTCAAATAGCTAATCCAAGAACTGGAAAATATTATGATGGTAAGTATGACTATATAACTTCTTTTTCTGGAATGTATCCTAAAGATGATCCTAAGGTAATTTTATACGTTGCTTTTCAAAGAAGTTACAACTCTAACGTACTTCCACAAACGGTTCAAACAATAGTAAGAGATACTGCCAAATACTTAGGCATATTTGAAGAAGCTCCTGAAATAAATAAAGAAGTTACTACGTATAAATTAGGTAGTTATAAAAATAAGACAACCGAATCAGTTAAGCAGTCTTTAGATGCGTTGGGCGCAAGCTACGTTATTTTTGGGGATGGAAACAAAGTAATTAGTCAGTATCCAAATAAGAATTCTAAGGTAAGTACAAAAGATAAAGTATTTATATTTACAAATGGAACTATAACAATGCCAGATTTAACTAATTATTCTGTTAAAGAGGCTGACGTCGTATTATCTAAATTAGGAATTAAGCACACTATTAATGCATCAGGATATATAGGATATCAAAGCGTAAGCGCTGGAACTGTTATAAATAGTGATACGGAAGTTACGTTAAACTAATAAATTTAGAAAACTTTCTAAATTTTTGAAATTTTTTTTCAGAAATTTATGTCGTGGGAAAACCTTTCTGATAAATATTTATATGGAAGTAAAAATAAAAGGAGGTATGGTATTATCGATGCTAAACTAGATGTAACACTTTCTTATGTTTACCATCAGATAATATTGACATAATCGTTATGTATGTAAGAAGAGAAATAAAAGGAGATACTTATCGTAAATTAGTTGAGTATGCTTTTAAAAACTGTGATACGGTATCTTTTACTGAGTATCCTGATCAAAATTCTAAGTTTAGTAGAAGAATACTAAAAAAACTTATGAAATGTGGAAATTTGACTAAAGTTGCTTTAATAAAAAATTATTCTGATAAATACGTAGGATATATATTTAATAAATATAAAGATAGTAATATAATATTTGATAAAAAGTATTTAAGAAATAGAGAAACTACTGATTACGATACTTATGAATTGTTCAAAGAAAGCAAAGAATATCAAAAAAATTTAAAGAAAGAATACAGCGATTTTGGGATAAATATCTCCTTTGAAAATATGAGTTATGAAGAATATGTTGAATTTTTTGAGTATGAAAGAAGACTAACTTATTTACTTTACTCAATTGATTATTGTGTTTATGAATATTATGTAAATAAATTTTTAGAGAAATATAATGATATTATTTTAAGAAAGAAAAAAATATATTTTTATGAATTTTTCGGACTAAAAAGAACTCATATAAGAACAATTTATTTTATGAAGTTTAATAATGAAATAAAAAAGGAACTATTAAATAAAAATTCTATCTTTGATTGGGTTAGTCCACTATCAATTGAGAATGTTGGATTTTATAAAGGAGATAAATGTTGGTTATCTTCAATAAGTCATGAAGAACAATGTTATATATATTATATGAATGAAAAAGAGCATAATTATTTAAAATCAATTGGTATTAAATTTAAAAATGAATAATATAAGTTATAAAAAAAGTTACTAATTTATCAGATGTTGATATAAAAGCATTAAAATAATAAGAAGCAGAACTAATTTAGTTCTGTTTTTCTATGTTAATTTATAGTATAATTTTACTTGGTGATGTGTATGAAAAAAGTAGAGTTGCTTGCTCCAGCAGGTAATATGGATTCTTTAAAGGCAGCTGTTATGGCAGGTTGCGATGCGGTTTATCTAGGTGGGGTTTTATTTGGTGCAAGAGCGTTCGCAGGTAATTTTACAAATGAAGAAATCGTTTATGCAATTAATTATGCACACTTATATGGTGTTAAGGTGTATGTTACAATTAATACGATAATATATGATAGTGAAGTAGAAAGATTTTTAGACTATGTAAGATTTTTACATAAAAATAACGTTGATGCAGTAATAATTCAAGATATTGGTATGTTTGATTTATTAAGAAAAAAGTTTCCTAACCTTGAATTACACGCATCAACCCAAATGAACATTCATAATTATGATGGTGCCTTGTTAGCTAAAAAACTAGGATTTAAAAGAGTTGTTATTGCGCGTGAAACACCAATAGATGTTATTAAAAAAATTAAAGAAGAAATAGATATAGAAATAGAAGTATTTATTCACGGGGCTTTATGTGTAAGTTATTCTGGTGAGTGTCTATTAAGCGCGTTAGTTGGAAAAAGAAGTGGAAACAGAGGTACTTGTGCACAAATATGCCGTAAAAAATATGATTTTTATGATGATGATAAAAATAAATTAAATACAAATAATTATCTTTTAAGTACAAAGGATTTATGTACGTTAAAATACATTGATAAATTAATAGAAATAGGTGTTGATAGTCTTAAGATAGAAGGAAGAATGAAAAGAAGCCCTTATGTTTATCTAGTTACAAAAACGTATAGAAAAGTAATAGATAATTATTATAATACAGGTAAACTAAAAATAGATGAAAATGACATAATAGAACTTAAGAAAATGTTTAATAGAAATTTTACCAAGGGATTTATGTTAAACGAGGATAACAATAACTTTACATATGATAAAAGACCTAATAACATTGGGATAGAGGTAGGACAGGTTATATCAAAGGTAAAAAATGATTTAAAAATAAAGTTAACTTATGATGTATCAGTTCATGACGGCCTTAGAATACTTGATGATAAGGAAGATAAAGGACTTGTCATAAACAAGATGTTTATCAATAATAAAAGCGTTTTAGAAGCTAAAAAAGGGGATGTAATAACACTTAAGTATGACAAGTACGTAGAAAAAAATAGTAAGGTATTATTAACTTCAAGTAAAAAGCAATTGGATTCTATTTCTGAGGCAATAAAAAATCAAGAAAGATTTATTTATATAGATTTAAATTTTACTGCAAAAGAAAATGAAAATCTTAAACTAACCATAACAGATGGCTTAAATACTGTAACAGAGGTGTTAGATAAAACACCAATGCGCGCAATAAATAAAGAAACAAGTTTTAATGTAATTAAAAAGCAATTGTCTAAGTTAGGTAATACAGTATATAAAGCTCGAAGCATAACACTTAATTTAGATGATAATTTATTCATAAATATAAAAGACATTAATGAAATAAGAAGACGAGCTATAAGTAAACTAAATGAAAAAAGACTATATAAAATAGATTTTGTAGAAAAAGATTATACAATTGGCGTACCAGACTTTCCTTCTATAAAACAAACAGCTGTTTTGGTGAACAAAGAAAATAAGAGTTTAAAGGATAAATATGACCTAATTTATACAGAAGATGAAAAAACGAAAGATGAAGATTCTATTATAGTACTTCCTAGAATAACAAATGAGCATCCTTTTGTTAAAAATACCGTTATGACAGGAGATTTTGGAGGATTACTTAAGTATGATAATTTTCAAACTAACTTTTCATTTAACGTGGTAAACTCATATTCAGTAGCGTTTTTGCATAGCTTAGGTGCAAAATTAGTTACGTTATCTTATGAATTATCACTAAGTCAAATACAAAACATGATAGAAATTTACAAAAAAAGATATAATAAAAATCCAAATACTTCATTAATTATAAATTCATATCCGGAGTGTTTTGTATCAAAATTTAATTTAAATAAAAAGTATAACGTTAAATCTGGCTATTTAAAAGATTCTTACGGCAATTTCTTAAAGGTCAAAACAAAGGGTGATATAATGGTCGTTTATCACTTTAAAAAGGTTAATTTGTATGCTATAAAGGAAGTATTTGAAACTGGCGTTAACTTATGTCTAGAAATTAAATCATATTAATCATAAATACTGGTTTTTAACTGGTATTTTTTTTTAAAATATAGTACAATTATTAAAGAATAGATTAGAAGGTAGGGATAATAATGGATAAAATAGAATTTTTAAGAAGTATGAACGTGGATGTAGATCAAGGGATACAAAACATGATGGACGTTCAAACATATGATGAAATGCTAGGAGATTTTTATGATAGTATTCCAGAAGAACTAAGCAAAATAGATAATTTTAAAAACGCAGGTGATATGTCTAATTATGCTATTTTAGTTCACGCGATGAAAAGTAATGCTAGAAGTTTCGGATTTATGAAACTTGGTGATATTTGTTATGCACACGAACTTGCTGGAAAAGCTGGTGATGTAAACTATGTCAATCTACACTATAACGAATTATTACAAGCTGCAAAAGAAACTATTAGCATAATTGAAAAATATAAAACTATGTAAAAAAGGGGATGAAGCTAGTGGATACAAATTTATTAGAAGGTACCATTAAAGAAATTTTATTGGATGATAAATTAAAAGTTTATGTCTTTGATGTATTTGACGATTCTGTTTTAAAATATACTATCTCAAATGGCAAATTAACCAATTGTGGTAGTGATACTTTAGCTAATTATTTAGAAAACATAAAAACAAAAATAGATTCTCCTTATATACCTGGATTTATGAACTTGGTTTCTATTCCAAAAATGAAGGAGAAAGCGTTGTCTGGAAATTCAAAGGTAATGTTTGAATACCAAGCATTAGATAGTAAATGGTATAAAATTACCGCAATGCTTATTAATTTTTCTGGTAAGGAACTTATAGTTTCAGTAAGAGAACAAATGGATAATAATTGTGGTACAAAAGAAGCAAGCGATTCAAAATATAATGTTTTGATAGGTAGAATTGCGGATGCTATATTAAAAATAGATAACGTATTTAATTTAGACAACAGTAAAGCAAGCGTTAATAATATAGAAGATTATATTGATTCAATTTTGAAAAGTATAGTAAATTCATATCCAGACTTGAAAAATAATTTAAATAAAAACGCCGCGAATGTTAGCGGAAGGGCGGATGATGTTATTTTAATAATAGATGACGATATGGTAATGCGAAAGATGATTAAAAAAATATTCGCTGATGAGTATAAAATTGTAATGGCAGAAAATGGGAAAGAAGCACTTGAATACTTAGAGACTAATAGCAATAAAGGTCTTACTGAATCTTCTGATAACATTCTTGGTATATTCCTTGATCTTACTATGCCAGTTATGGACGGGTTTGCGGTGTTAGAATACCTAAGTAAAAATAATTATTTATATAAAATACCAGTTATTATAATAAGTGGTGACTATGAAAAAGAAACAAAGGCAAGGGTATATAATTATGGTGTTGCAGATATGCTAGAGAAACCATTTGATTTTGAAGTTGTAAAGCATAGAATAGGTAATTTTATTAATCTTTATAAATCTAGTAATTCTCTGAATAATTTGATAAGTGATCAATCTAGGGATTTAAAAGATTTGATTAATCCATTTGTCGAAAGTTATAGATACGATTATGAATCTAATATTAATAGTGTTAATGAATATATGAAAAAATTAGGCACCCAAGTTATGAAAGATTTTCCGGAATATAATTTAGACGAAGAGAAAATAAACAAAATGGCAGATGCTTCAATGTATTATGACATAGGTTTTTATTCCATACCGAGAACTATTTTATTAAAGAAGGATTCATTTAATGAATCTGAGTTAAAGAAAATAAAAAATTATCCTATTTTTGGTGAGAAAATGCTAAATTATGTTCTTTCTCTAACTCAAGATGAACTATATAAAAAGTATGCTCAAAACATAACTAAATACTATCATGAAAATTATAATGGTAGTGGTTATCCATTTGGACTTAAGGAAAATCAAATTCCTTTGGAAGTTAGAATTGCATCAGTTTGTATAAATTACAATAATTTATTAAAAAAATATAGAAATAGAGCATTCGATATTATAGTAAGTAAAGAAAATGTTTCTTTTTCACCAGATATTATTTCTAGTTTCAAAAAAATAAAGAATGAATTAATATAAAGGAGTTGACTACTATGGGATACAAGTTATTTCCCAGCATAGGTTTTTCGATTTGTGCTTTAGTTTTCTTAAGTTTGGTCGGAATTATGTATTTAAGCAAGAAAAAATTTAAAAATCTTGAAAATAAAATATATGCCTTTATGCTAATCTTTACTATTTTTTTACTTGTTTTAGAAATAGTTTGTGTTTATACAATGAGTATAAGATTTAAAATACCACTTTTAAATGAAATATTGTGTAGGGGATATATACTAGGTTCAATAATCTGGGTAATGTGTTTAATTATATATACGTGGTCATTGGGAGATAAGAATAAGGCTAAAAGAAACATAAAGAAAACTAACAGAATAATTACGGCCATTTCATTTGTTGTAATTTCGGTATTATTTATCATATCATGCATGCTTCCAATAACTTATTTAGGTGGAAGAGGGAACTTATATGTTATTGGTGGTGCTGCTGTTAGCGTTGTTTATGTTGCTGGTTTTGCAATGGTTTTTGTACTTTTACTTTTCCTTTTAAGAAATAATCTTAATTTACCATGGCAACAAAGAGCACCAATTTATTTTGTTGTTGTATTTTTTGCAATAGTTACGGCATATCAAATTCTTACAGACTATGATTTTAATGATTTGACTTATATATTTGCTTTTTGCGTTACAGCACTTTATTTTACTATCGAAAGTCAGGATAACATTCTATTAAATAAACTTGAAAAATCCAAAGAAGAGGCTGAATTAGCTGACAAAGCAAAAACGGAGTTTTTATCTAATATGTCTCATGAAATAAGAACACCGCTTAATACAATAATGGGCTTTAGTGAATCATTATTAAATGAAAAGAGTTTAACTGAAGACGTTGTAAAAAGAGATACCAAAAGCATTCATGATGCAAGTATCAGCTTGTTAGATTTAATAAATAATATTCTTGATATATCAAGAATAGAATCTGGTAAAGAGTCAGTAGAAGAAAAAAATTATATGCTTCAAAATTTGGTTTTTGAAATAAACAGTGTTATATCATCAAAAATTAATAAGGAACTATTGGAATTTGAAATAGATGTAGATCCTAATATTTCTTCCGAATATTATGGAGATTATTCTAAATTATATAAAATAATAGTATGCACACTAGTTAATGCAATAAAATATACAAACTATGGCAAAGTAACATTAAAAATTAGCGGAACAATAAAAGAAGAGAATATTATGGATTTTGACTTTTCAATTTTAAACACCGGACATGCTATGAAAACAGAAGATTTTGAAAAGGATTTTAATGATTTTGTTAAACTTGGTAATAATGCTCAAAATAATATAGATAGTGTAACGCTTGGTCTTATTATTGCTAAGAGATTGGTAACTATGCTTGGTGGAGATATAAAATTCATTAATGAACCAGGAATGGGAACTCAGTATCATATACTAATAAAGCAAAAGATAATTAATTCAAAAAAGATTGGAAATATTTTTGAAGCAACTAATGATAATATACTTGATAATAAAAAATTGGTTGATTGTACAGGTAAGAATGTTTTGGTGGTTGATGATAACATGATAAACATAAAATTGGCCAAGAGATTATTAGAACAGTTCAATTTTACGGTTGATTTTGTAACTAGTGGTGTTAAATGCATAGAAAAGGTTAAAACGAAGAAGTATGATATGATTTTTCTAGATCATATGATGCCAGAGATGGATGGAATTGCAACTATGAATGCATTAAAAAATTCTGGTTATAGCATACCTCCCGTTGTAGCTTTAACGGCAAATTCTTATTCTGGATTAAGAGAAAAATATTTAGAAGCAGGCTTTTCTGATTATTTATCTAAACCAATAAATTTTAGAGAATTAAATAAACTAATGAACAAATATTTTAATAATAAATAAAAAAAGGTGGTGATCTTGATGATAGAAGGCTTAATGCTTACCATGGGAAGTTTATTATTTATAATGCTTCTTTTATTGGTATACTTTTCTAAGCAAAGATTTCTTTCAATAAGAAATAAAATCTATAGATATATGTTAATTGTTGAAGTTATACTAATTGTGTCTGAATTAGTGGCTACCTTTTTCGTTGGTTATTGTAACAATAATTTTGTTAATTTACTTATATACAGAATTCACTGGTCAACGGGACTAGTTTGGTTTTCATTATTATACTATTACAGTGTTGTTTTCATAAGCGATATAGATGCACCTGGCTTGTTGGAATTAATAAGAATGAATAAAAAAACTAAGGTAATAAGCATTGTATTTTTAATCGCTGCGGTAGGGTTTTTCTTTGTTCCTTTTCAAAGACTAGATCCTTATGCAATTTCTTATATTCCTGGGGCAGCTTCATATTATGTATTTGGTTTTTGTGCATTATCTGTTTTACTTATAATAATACATGTTCTTAAATATAGTAATGTAATAGATACTAGAAAAAAAGTATCCGTTTGGCTTATGATTGTTGAACTTATTTTAATATTTGTTCTTCAAGTATCTTTTCCATATATTGCAATGTCAGCTATTGGAGCAGCTGTTCAAATGTTTTTCTTATACTTTAACATAGAAAATCCTGATTTAAAGATTATAAAAGAGTTAGAAACAGTTAAGGATGATATAGAAAGATCAAATAGAGCTAAATCAGATTTTTTATCTAATATGTCTCATGAAATAAGGTCGCCAATGAATGCAATAGTAGGATTTAGTGAAACCCTTTTAAATAGTCCTAATTTTGATGAAAAAAGTGCTAGAACTGATATATCACATATAGCATCCGCCGGTAATAACATGCTTGATATAATTAATAATATCCTTGATATATCAAAAATAGAATCTGGTAAAGAAACGTTAGAAATGAAAGAATACTCAATAAGCAGCATTGTAATGGAACTTTCTAGTATAATTGAGGCTAGAATAGGTAATAAGCCGGTAAAACTTATTATAGACGTTGATAAAAATATACCTTCTAAAATGTATGGAGATTCTACTAAGTTATTTCAAATTCTGCTTAATATATTAACTAATTCGGTTAAATATACTGAAGTTGGGAAAATAAAGTTAACCATAATTGGTGTAAAAGAAAATGATATGGAAAAATTATCAATAAAAGTATCTGATACTGGTTATGGTATAAAAAAGGAAGATTTTGATAAATTATTCGAAAAATTTTCTAGATTAGAAAATGCAACGTCAAATGAAATAGAAGGTACAGGACTTGGTCTTGTAATCACAAAAAAGTACGTTGATTTAATGAATGGTAAAATATGGTTTGAAAGTGAATATGAAGTAGGAACTACATTCTATGTTGAATTAAAGCAAAAAATTATTTCAGAGACAGGGATAGGAGAAATAAGAGAACCAATAAAAGAAGAGAAAAAAATAGATAAAATTGATTGTTCTTCTTATAACGTTTTAATTGTTGATGATAATAAATTAAATATTAAAGTGGCAAGTAGGTTACTTGAAACCTATAAATTCAACATTGATACATCAACAACTGGAAAGGATTGTATTTATAAGGTAAAAGAAGGTAAAAAGTATGATATGATCTTCCTAGATCATATGATGCCAGAAATGGATGGTATAGAAACTCTTCACATTCTAAGAAAATTAGATGGTTATAGTTTGCCTCCTATAGTTGCATTAACAGCAAATGCAATTACTGGTATGAAAGAAATGTATTTAAAAGAAGGCTTTGACGAATATCTTTCAAAACCTATTAATATTACAGAATTAGATAAATTAATAAACAAATATTTTAATAAATAACATTAAAAGCGATAAAAACAACTGCTTGATTTAGAGAGTGCAGGTAAAACTTTATCGTTTTTTTAATTTTTTTATAATTTTTTAGTTTTTTTTAGAATTTTAGGGGGTATTTTGAAAAAGTGTCTAACTATAGATATGAGAGGACCTAATAGTTTGGGTAGTTATGCTTTCCACTTTTTTATTTTTAGAATAGAAAGTGGGGTGATAATTATGAAGAAAGAAAATAAATTTCTTAAAATAATTATTCTTCTTTTACTACTAATATTTAAAATATAAAAGAAACAGCATATACCCAAATGGCTTAAGGGGGATATGCTGTTTCCATAAACAATACATGGAAAGCAAACTAACCTTTATTGTTAGGTTCTTTCACTAATTAAATTATACAACATTAACTTAGTTATGTAAATAATGGTGAAAGGAAATATTTATGTTAACACTTAAAAACATTAAAAAGATATATGAACAAGGAGATGAAGCAGTATTATATGATATTAATTTAACTTTTAATAAAAACGAGTTTGTATCAATATTAGGATGCTCTGGAGCGGGGAAATCTACACTATTAAATATAATAGGAGGTTTGGATGATAAAACTAGTGGTAAATTACTTATAAATGGTAAAGATATTTATAAACGTGATGATTTAAATCTTGATTATTATAGAAAAAATAACGTTGGTTTTATATTTCAAAATTATAATTTAATAGAACATTTAACTGTTTATGAAAACGTTATGTTACCTCTTCTTTTAACAAACTCTAAAAAAAAACACAAAAGGGTTTTAAAAATTCTTGATAAAACAGGTCTTAAGGGAAAGAAAAATAGCAAGATATGTGATCTTTCAGGTGGTCAAAAACAAAGGGTTGCAATATCAAGAGCATTAATTAATAATCCTGATATTATATTAGCAGATGAACCAACTGGAGCTTTAGATTATAAAACAGGCTACGAAATAATGAACCTTATAAAAAAATTATCTAGAAATAAATTAGTTATAATGGTAACTCATAACAAAGTACTTGCTAAAAAATATTCAAGTAGAATTATATATTTAGATAAAGGACGCGTTATAAGTGATACAAATCCGTCAAAGGAAAAAAACGAGTATTTTAGTACAAAATTTAAAAGTGGAAATCTAAGCATTAAAAACGCATTACTTTATAGTATAAAAACGATAAAAGCTAAAAGAAAATCATTTTTATTAACTTCATTATCATCAAGTATCGGTCTTATTTTAGTTGCTTTAATAATATCTGTTTCAAATGGTTTAAAAAAGGAAATGAATTTATATGAAAAAAACGTGTTATCATCTCTTCCAATTGTAATACCAAGCGTTAAAACAAAAATAAGTGATAAATCTAAAATACCTAAAAATAAACTTTATTCATATGACTATAAAGAAGAAAATTCTATAAATCCAATTAATGATGATTTTGTTAAATATATTAATAAAATGAAAACAAAGGATTTATGTGATATAAAATATGATAGAAATTTAAAATTTAATGTTTTAACGGAAGGTTATAATTTGCTTGATAATGTAGAATTTATCCAAATGCCATCTATAAAGTACATAAAAAAGAATTACACTCTTTTAGCAGGCTCTTATCCTAAAAATAAAAATGAACTTATGTTGGTTGCAGATCAAAAAAATAGAATAGATAAAAACATACTTGATGCTTTAAAATTTAATGGTGATGTAAACGTAAGTGATATATTCAAAAAGAATATGAAACTTATTTTCAATGATGATTTTTATATTAAGAAAGATAACGTTTATTTTATAAATAAAAATTACGAAAGTGTTTATAAAAACAAAAACAATGTAGCTTTAAAAATAGTTGGAATAATAAGGCTAACTAAAGGTGAGGAAGAAAGTTATAAAAATGATTTAGCAAATGAAAAATCATCTTTAGCATATTTAAGTAATTTAGCAGATGATGTTATAGATAAAAATATAAATAGTGACATAATAAGTGATATAAATAAAAATGATAATATTATGGTAGAAGGCATAAACAGGGCAGAAGGCGTTCTTAAAAAGAAATTAGGAGGCGATAAAACGCCTGATTTAATTTACATTTATCCTAAAGATTATACCTCTAAAAACTTAATTATAAAGTACATTAATAAATATAATAAAAACAAAAAGGAAAGTAATAAGGTAACTTATATTAATTATTCAAAAGAAACCATAGATGCATCTAAACAAATGATAAACATAATAAGTATGGTATTAATTTCATTTAGCAGTATTTCACTTATTTGTACGTCTATAATGATAGGGATTATAACTTATATATCAGTTAATAATAGAACAAAGGAAATTGGAATATTAAGAAGTATTGGTGCTAGTAAAAAAGAAGTTGCTATGATATTTTTATCAGAAGTTCTTATAACTGGAGCATCTTCTGGAGTGATAGGAATTTTTATATCTAATATTTTGCTTTTCTTAGGAAATATAATTTTAAGAAACTTAGATATTATTAATCAAAAAATTACGCTTAATGCTGGTTATTCTGTTAGTCTTATTTTAATTAATGTAGTATTAATAATGTTAGGAAGTGCTATTCCGTCTTTTTCAGCTAGCAAAAAGAATCCTTCTTTAGCTTTAAAAGAATAATAATTTACTGTATAATAAAAATGGTGATGATAAATGAAAGTACTTACTGTAAAACAACCATGGGCTAGTTTAATTGTAAACGAACATAAAAAATATGAATTTAGAAGTTGGAAAACTAAATATCGAGGAAAAATTCTTATTCATGCTGGTAAGTCATTAGAAAAAGATATGCTAAAAAGATTTGATAAATATAATTTAGATATTAAGCTTGGAGCGATAATTGGAGAAGCTTATCTTACGGATTGTATATTGGTAACAAAAGAATTTCAAAACAACCTAAGAAAGATAGATAGCACCGTTTATGCTAGAAGTAATCATGAAAAAATGTATGCCTGGAAATTAGAAAACATAAAAAAATATGAAAATCCAGTTTACGTAAACGGTAAACTTGGGTTATGGAATTATGAAAAGTAGTGTATAATTAGTAAAGAGGAGTGTATAACATGAGATTTACAAATGAAGTTGTAAAAAAAGAATTTAGTAAAATTAAAAATTATTTATGGATAGGTGTGCTACTAATTGTTTTATCCTTTGTATTTTTATCACTAGGAGATAAAAGAGATAGTATGGATAAAAAGGAAGCATTAAATATGCATAACTTAATAGTGGATAATCTAAAAGATAAAACTGGTAAAACGGGGTTTATAAACGCAAATAACATACCATATAAATTCGCAGTATATAAAGATACAACAGATGCATATTATTTTGTTACTGATAATAAGTATATATACGTTGTTTATATGGATAGTGATACATTTAATAGTCTTAATAATAAAAAAATAGAGAAAAAAGCAAAGAAGATAATTGGAATAACAAAAGAAACGCCAGATGATATTAAAAAACTTGCTGTTTCATCATATAACGAAATAGTAGGTAATCAAAACAAAATAACAATTGATGACTATGATGATTACTTTGGAAGTATTTATCTAGATATGACAAGTAGTAATAGTGGTTTTTATTATCTAATGTTTATAGCGTTTTTACTTGTAGGTTTTATTTTGCTAATTATTTATGTAGCATCTAATAGAAAATTTAAAAAAGGGATGAAAAAACTATCAGATGAAGAATTAAAAAGGATAGATGATGAACTAAACAGCAAAGATTCATTTTATTATGAGAATTCTCACTTAGTTTTAACTAAAAACTACGTTGTTAATTTAGGAGCCTCTTTTTCTATAATTAAATATAGTGATATAATCTGGCTTTATCCTTATGTTTTGCATGCGAGAGGTATTAAATCTTCCGAGTCAATAATTGCAGTTACAAACGATGCGAAAAGACATAGTATTGCAAATATAAGTATGATTACAAAGGCAAAAAAGGAAGCATTTAACGAAATATTTGACACCATTGCATCTAGAAATCCTGATATGGTGATAGGATATAACAGAGATACTTGTGATAGGGCAAATGTTTTAATAAAAGAAATTAAACAAAAGAAGAAAAATAGTAAATAGGCTGTAAAGAAATATATGTATTTCTTTATAGCTCTTTTATTATGAAAAACAGTTATGCTATAATTAAGTAGTTGGTGGGTCATATGAATTTGATAATTAATTATATAGCAAAAATGTTTAAACATTCTTTTTTATTTACGTGTTTCTATATTATTCTTAGATTTATAATTATTAGAAGAAATAAAAAGATAAACGTCAAAAGAGAAGTATTATTATATGTATTCTTTTTATTTTTATTAGGACTTTATACGGTTGCTATAACAGGAGACTTTAACATAAAAAACGTACGCATAGATGAAATTAATATAATTCCATTTAAAATAGTAAAAGATGTTTATATATCTCATAATTTAAATTACTTTCTAATAAGTTTTTTAGGTAATATATTTATATTTATTCCAGTTGGACTCTTAGTTTCTTTGATATGGAATATGAAAGATAAAAATGTTATTTTAATAGGCTTTTTAATATCTTTATCTATCGAATTAACTCAACTTTTTCTTAAAAGAACAACTGATATAGATGATTTAATATTAAATACTTTAGGAGTTATAATAGGTCTTTTAATAAGTAAACGAATAAAAAATAAGAGGTAGTATATGAAAAAGTGGTACAAGAATTATTTGAATAAGAAACCTTCATTTGACAAAGAAAGATGGATTGGAATATTTTGTCTTATTTTTACAATATCTGGTGTGTTTGGATTTTTATATGAGTTTATATTTTATTATTTTAATGGAGGTATGGTAAAGTTTTACTGGCGTGGTGGAAACTTCTTGCCTTGGATAAACATATATGCAATAGGTGCAGGATTAATTTATTTTTTAACCTTTAAACTAAGAAAGAAACCTTATTTAGTATTTTTAATAAGTATGATATCAACTGGAATACTAGAGTTTTTCTCAGGTTATTTTATGGATATTATTAGGGGTGGTAACAGATGCTGGGACTATAATAACGAAATATTAAATTTTGGTAATATCGGTGGCTTCGTGTGCTTAAGAAGTGTTTTGGTATTTGGTATTATGGCACTTATCTTGATATACGTATTAGTACCATTATTATTCTATTTAGCTAAAAAAAGTAATAAGAAAACGTTTTTGATGATTAGCGTAAGCTTATTTTCCATAATTATGATAGATGAGGTATATAACCTTTTAATATCAAGAATATTTAATTTACCAAGAGCATATGGCACGTATAAAAAATTAGGATTTAACTTTGTTAAATTTAAATAAGGAGCAATAAAAAAAGCAATCGCTTTTCTTTTTTTCTTACAAAATATTTAAAATGTTTAAACATATACTTATTACAGGTGATAGCTATGAATAATAAGAAAGTTGACAATAAAATAAAAATATTCGTAATAGGAGTGTTCATAGTATTTATAGTTGTAATTTTAAAAGTATTCTATATTCAGGTGTTTGAATATGATAAGTTAAATAATTTAGCATCCGATTTGTGGAGTAGGAATCTTCCGTTAGAAGCAGACAGGGGAAAAATATACGATAGAAATGGTATAGTTCTTGCGGATAATATAACCACAACTTCACTTGTTCTGATACCTAATCAAATAAAAAATAAAGAAGAAGTAACTAAGAAATTAGCAGAAATCCTAAATGTATCTTATAGCGATATGAAAAAGCACGTTTATAAAAACGCATCAATTGATAGGGTTCATCCTTTCGGAAGAAGATTAAATTATAAAGTTGCAGAAAAAATAGAAAAACTAAAGTATGATGGTGTTTATTTAGTAAGGGAATCAAAGAGAAATTATCCTTATGGCAAAGAATTATCACACACGTTAGGTTTTGTTGGAATAGATAATCAAGGTCTTTCTGGGATAGAGCTTCAGTATGATAAGTATTTAACCGGAAAGTACGGTGCTATTAAGTATTATTCTGATGCAAAAGGAAACAAGCTTGATTTATCTCAAGTTTACGAAGCGCCTCAAAACGGAGTTAACATAACGCTTACCATAAATCAAAAAATTCAAGAAAGCGTAGAAAGAGAACTTGATAACGTAGTTACAAAATATAATCCTGAAACAGCACTTGCAATAGCAATGGATCCAAATACAGGTGAAATACTTGCTATATCATCAAGACCAAACTTTGATGCTTCAAATTATAAAAATTATGATGCAGAAACTTTAAGTAGAAACCTTCCTATATGGGCAACTTATGAACCTGGTTCGACTTTTAAAATAATAACTTTATCCGCGGCTTTAAATGAAGGATTAGTTGATCTTGATAAAGATACATTTTATGACTCTGGAAGCGTAAAGGTAGCAAATGCTAAAATAAAGTGTTGGAAAGCGGGAGGACATGGTGCGCAGACATTTTTGCAAGTTGTTGAAAATTCATGTAACCCAGGATTTGTAGAACTTGGAAACAGGCTTGGCAAGGATAAACTTTTTTCGTACATAGATAAGTTTGGTTTTGGTAAGAAAACTAACGTTGATTTAAACGGAGAAGCATCTGGTATTATTTTTAATTTAAATAAAGTTGGTCCAGTTGAACTTGCTACAACGGCTTTTGGTCAGGGTGTATCAGTAACGCCAATCCAGCAAATCACGGCGGTTTCAGCAGCTATAAATGGTGGAACTCTTTATAAACCATACATTGTAAAAAGTCTAAACGATCCGGAAACAAACTCCGTAATAAAAGAAAATACTCCTATTAAGGTAAGGAAAGTAATAAAAAAAGAGGCTTCTAAAAACGTAAGGAGAGCACTTGAGAGTGTTGTTACAAATGGTAGTGGTAGAAATGCATACATTGAAGGATACCGAGTAGGGGGTAAAACTGGTACTGCACAAAAAGTAAAAGACGGGGCATATATGGTTGGAAATTATATATTATCTTTTATTGGCTTTTTACCAGCAGATGATCCTAAGATAGTAGTTTATGTTGCAATTAATAATCCTAAGAAAGTTGTTCAGTATGGTGGCGTTGTATCCGCTCCCGTTGCAAAACAAATATTAACTGATTCAATTGAAGCACTTGGTATAAAAAGAAGGAAAACTACTTCTGAAAAGAAATATAACTGGGATGATAAAAAGTATTATACGGTAGAAAATGTTGTTGGAATGGACGTAAAAGAAGCTGTCAAAACGCTTTCTAAATATAATGTTACTTATAGTGGTAGTGGAAATAAAGTAATATCACAAAGCCCTAAAGCAAACACAAGGCTAGAAGAAGGTAGTACGGTAAGGTTGATGCTTGGTAATTGACAATTTAATAAAAAAGATTTAGACTACTTATACATGAAAAGAAAGGCGTATTATGAAACTTAAAAATAAGAAACTATTATCTATTTTACTTGGTTTAGAAATGACTATTTCTTTTGCGGGATGTGAAGGCTTAAAAGATTATAATACTAGCCAAAATGACACTACTTATCATACTAGTCAAAATAGCACTACTTATTCATCCACTAGCCAATATACAACTTACAAAGCACCTGTTTTAGAGACTACCACAGAAGAAAAGGAAGAACCATTTATAGAAGACGAGGGTTATGTATGTGCACTTGCTAATCTTAATTTAAGAAAAGCACCCAATTTATCTTCTGAAGTTTTAGAAGTTATACCAAAATTTAGTAAATTAAGAAAAGAGAAGACCAATGGTACGTTTGATTACATATCATATGATGGTACTTATGGTTATGTTTCACATAAATACATAGAAAAATTAACTAATCCGTACGTTGAAGTAGATATATCAGACCAAACTTTATGGTTATATGAAGATGGTGATGTAAAGTTAGAAGCAGACGTGGTAACTGGTAAAAAGGCTAAGTATGACACGCGCCTTGGATGTCATAAAATATACTCTAAAGAAAAAGGTAGATATTTAACCGGATCTAACTATAAGGTTTGGGTAGATTTTTGGATGCCATTCGATAGGGGACAAGGACTTCATGATGCATCTTGGAGAAAAACGTTTAATAAAGATGATTATTTAAACGGAAGTCATGGATGTGTAAATATGAAGTATACTGATGCAGAAGAAGTTTATAACGAAGTAAGTGTTGGTACTAACGTTTTAGTACACGAATAAAAAATAGTAAAGTTTTAATCAAGTTGGTATAAAAAATGTGTAAAAAATAAAAATATATAGTATAATTAACTAGGTAAGAAGAGGTGAATAATAAATGTTTGTTTTAACAAAATCTTTATTAGCACTTATGATTGGTTTTATAATTTCTGTTATAATGGGTTATTTTATGATACCTTTGCTAAAGAAATTAAACGTAAGTCAAAGAATAAGTGTGTTTGTTGGACCTACTCATAAAAAGAAAAATGGTATTCCAACGGTAGGTGGATTAATCTTTATAATTCCAACCTTTATAACGATTATGATAATGTATTTTACTAAGAAAATTAGTATTAACAGTAATTTACTTATAGTCTTATTCGTATTTGTTGCGTACGCCTTATTAGGTTTTATTGATGATTTTATGAAGATAAGAAAAAAACAAAATGAAGGATTAACGGACGTTCAAAAACTACTTGGACAAGTAATAATAGCAGTTGTGTTTTTCTTTATTTACATGAAAAGTGGTTCTGAGCCATTACTTTGGTTTCATGCTTTTAATTTAAAAGTTAACGTTGGATGGTTATACGGCTTCTTTATATTATTTATGCTTGTTGCATCATCTAACGCAGTTAACATAACAGATGGCCTAGACGGACTTGCTGGTGGTTTATCTTTTATTGCAACACTTGTAATGGGAATTATAACTTGGTCAACAACTTGGCTTTTAGGGTATCAGGATATAGCAGTTTTTTGCTTTATATTAGCAGGTGCTATATTAGGATTTTTAGTTTATAATGCGTATCCTGCAAAAGTGTTTATGGGAGATACCGGATCCCTTGCAATAGGTGGTGTGTTAGCATCTGTTGCAATACTAACAAGACACGAACTTACATTTGCAGTAATAATGGGTGTGTTTGTAATTGAAACATTAAGTGTTATCTTGCAAGTATTTTGGGTTTTAGTACTTAAGAAAAAATTGTTTTTAATGACACCACTTCATCATAATTTTGAAAAATTAGGATGGAAAGAACAAGACATTGTTAAGTTATTTTGGATCGTAGGTTTAATATTAGGAACTTTAGCAGTTGTTTATGGAGCTTGGTTATAAGCTTCTTTTTCTTTACACTAAAAGTTAAAATTGTTTGATATTATTTTGTTTATTTGTTAATATTAATATGCTAAAGATAGGAGATAAATAATTTTGAAAGAATTAATATTAAACGAAGATAAATTAAAATATAAAGAAATAGATGATTACGTAACAAGGGTAAAAGCGATTATAGTAAATGATCAAAAAGAACTTCTTTTAGGTTTTTCATACAATGATTATCAGTTCCCCGGTGGTCACTTAGAAAAAGATGAAGAACCCATAAAAGGACTTATAAGAGAGTTAAAAGAAGAAACTGGAATAGATATAGAAAAAGAAGAGTTAGAACCATTTATGATGATTAAGCACTTATCTAAAAATTATTCTAACAAAGGTAAAAACAGATGTAACGTGATTTTATATTATATTTGTACTACGAATAAAAAGCCAGATTTGTCAAAAACAAACTATACTGCGTACGAAGAAAAAGGTGACTTTAAATTAGTTTATGTTCCTTTAGAAAAGGCAGAAGAAACGCTAATAGACCAGGCAAATAAATGCCCATCATTTAGACCAATAGCATATGAAATGTTAGGTGTGTTAACAGAGTATATTAAGGAGAACTTGTAGTTCTTTTTTTCTTTTCATAAAATAAACTTAAGTAGAAAGGTGATGCCTACTTATGAAAAGAAAACTAGATATTCCACTTATAATTACCGTATTTTTAATATGCATATATGGGATAGTTATGATATATTCTGCATCAAGTGTGTGGGCAGAGTATAAATTTAATGATAAGTTTCATTACGTGTTAATGCAAAGTATATTTTTTATAATTGGAATAATCTTGATGATAATAGTAAGTAAAGTGCCATATAAATATTACCTTAAAAAATCAAACATGATTTTACTTATATGTTTTATATTACTTATTCTTGTTTTAATGCCAGGAATCGGAAGTGTAAGAAATGGTTCTAGAAGCTGGTTTGGAGTTGCAGGTCTTGGTATTCAGCCAAGTGAATTTATGAAGCTTGCTTTAATCATTTTTACTAGTAAATACATATATAATAATCCAAAAGACATGAGAAGCGTAAAGAAAGGCGCTTTTCCAATTTTAATAGTTACGATGTTATCTTTCTTTTTAATTATGCTTCAGCCTGACTTTGGAACGGGAACTATTCTTGTAATGACAATTGTTGCAATGCTTTTTATATCAGGCGTAGATTTTTCATTTTTTATTAAAATTGGAATGCTTGGTATGGTAGGCGTGTGCGTTCTTATTGTAATTGCACCTTATAGAATGGAGAGGATAGTATCATTTCTAAATCCTTGGAGTGATCCTTTAGGAACTGGTTTTCAGGCAATTCAGTCTTTGTATGCAATAGGTCCAGGCGGATTATTTGGCATGGGATTTGGCAATTCCATCCAAAAACATTTTTATCTTCCAGAACCACAAACGGACTTTATATTTTCAGTAATATCAGAAGAGCTTGGGATAATTGGAATTATTTCGGTTGCGTTTTTGTTTTTAGTAATAATATTAAGAAGTATAAAAATATCGATTAAAGCTCCGGATAATTTTGCGAAGTTTTTAACATTTGGAATTATATTTCAGCTTTCTTTTCAAACCCTTTTAAATTTAGCAGTTGTAGTAGGTCTTGTTCCCGTAACAGGAGTTACGCTTCCGTTTTTTTCGTATGGAGGAAGTAGTCTAATTATTACACTTATATCAATTGGAATAATACTAAACATATCAAGATATAGAGAAAATTAGAAAAAATTAAAAAAAATACAAAAATGCAGTAATTTTCATCATATTTTTTAACGATGCATTGATGGGAGAAAAAAGTTAATTAGAATCTATAAACGCTAAGAATTGAGGTATATATGTATAATTATAAAAGTCGCTATAAGATGAAAGGCTTAAGTGTTTATGGAGAACCTAATTTTAGTATTTTACATAAATTAGATAAGTTTATTAATATAAATAAAGATACAAGTATTTTAATAGTTAATGAAAAAGATGGAATATACACTCTACCATTCGCTAAAAAAGTAAGTATATTACTTGTTATGAAGAAAATAAAGATTTACTTTATGGTGGAATTATTGATAATTTTTATTCTGTTGGATTAGTAAATAGATTGAAATGCAATAAGTTAGATCCTAATGTTATTATTCATAATTCAAATTACTATTAAGAAGAACATCAAGAAAAATATGATTTAATATTCTCTATTAGAACAATTCAAGATAAAGTAAATGATATATACAAGATTAAAGAAAAATTTTATAAGTTATTAAATAGTGTTAAAGATAATGGATATTTATACTTGAATTATTATTTAGATGAAGATTATGAAGTAAGTGGTCTTCAAAAGATAATGCCAAAAGAACTACTTAATTTAATTGATTTAAGTAAATGAAATATTGTTTATTACAGAGAAAATATAAATAGAAAAACAATTCATAATAAACATCCATATCATAATAGAAAACATAGTCATAAATTAGGTTATTTATTACTTCAAAAGACTCTTAATATTAAGACAAAAAGAATGCTTAATAGAACTTATAAAAAAGGCAGTATATTTGGAGAGCCTGATCAGCAAGTATATGATTATATTAATTTTTTTAAAACAAGATATAATACTATACTTGATTGTTTAGTAGTAGACGCTAATGATGGTAAGAATGTCTTTCCATTTGCAATAAATAACTTTAATGTCACTTGCTATGAAGATAATGAAATTTTATTAAATGGTGGTATATTTAATCATACTTATACTATTGGATTAAATAAAAGAATTGTTGATTCCAAGCTTAATAATATAACAGTTAAAAACTTAAATTATTATGAAGTTAAAGAAATTAAAAAATATGATTTTGTATATGTCAGTTTATCTTTAAATGAAGAAAAACATAATATTTTAACTAATGAATTAATTAATAAAGGTTATATTGAAAAGGGAGATTTTCAAATATATTATTATGATAAGTTATTTCAAGAACTATTAGAAGAAAAAAATTCCTATAAAGATTTATTTACAATAATTCACTATATTGTACCAAGAGTTGTTAGTAGAAATTTTAAAGATGAAGATGGCTATCTAATTGAAAATAAATTTGGTTATTTTAAAAATGCTATTTATAGCAATATCAATAAACTTAACTTTGATATAGATAGTTTATGGGATAATGATTTAAATGATTTATATAGTGAAGATGACTTTGAGAGATAATATTTTAAAGATATTCATTTTTTTCTAAAATAATAATAAATATCATGATATAATTTAAATGGAGGTAATTTATGAAGAAAATGAATGTTATTGTAGTCTTTGATAAAGACTTAAAACAAACTTTGATGTGTAAAAGAACTAAAGAACCATACATGGGAATGTATAATCTTGTGGGTGGCAAAATAGAAAAAGAAAATGATGGCTTAAACGAGGCATATCGTGAATTAGTTGAGGAAACTAACATAACTAAGGATGATATTGAGCTAACTCATTTTATGAATTTAACTTATGTTAAATGGGATAAAGAATTAGAAGTATACTATGGTGTTCTTAACAAAGATGTAGAACTTATTGAAGAAGTTAATAAACTTGAATGGGTAGATATTAATGAAAACTTCTTTGATATGACAAGATATGCTGGTGAAGGAAATATAGGCCATATAATAGAAGAAATAAAAATAGATATGAAATAATAATTGGCAAAATGTATTGCCTTTTTTAATTGATTATATTATTATATTCATCAATAAAAGGAGGATATGACCTATGAATATAGTTTTAAGCGGTCCAAGTGGGTCTGGAAAAGGAACTTTAACAGAAATGCTGTTAAAGAATTCTGGATTTAAAAAATTTACAACATGCACTACAAGAAAACCTCGTGATGGTGAAAAGAATGGATTTGATTACTACTTTCTTGATGAAGAAAAATTTCTAAAATTAGTTGAATCTGGAGAAATGTTTAATGTTAGGAAATATGGTGGAAATTATTATGGAAGTTTTGAAAAAGATATGGATCACATCATATCAAGTAAAGATATAATTTTTCAATTAACACCAGATAGAGCAATTCAAATGAAAGAGAAAAATCCCAATACATTATTGATTTTAATCTTGCCACCTTCGGTAGAAGATTTAAATTTTAGACGTAAAGATCGTTCATTAGAAAGAATAAAAAATGATATTCAGAATATTAAAGATGCTATTGGCTATGATTGTGTAATAGTTAATGATGATTTGAATGTAGCATACAATGAATTATTAAAATGTATTGAAACTTTTAAAAACAATTCTATAATTAAGAGTAAAGAAAAAACTAAAAAAGTAATTACAGAATTTCTTCTAGACTTTAGTAAAGCATTATCACAACATTCAGGTGTTGAAAAAGTATTTAATGCTGAGGTGGCAAAAAAATGGGATGATAAAGCAGAATTTGTTGTTTACCATGGAATTAAAAATCCTATCAAAAGTGAAATTATGGCATCAATATCTGATGGAATGACAATCGCTGATATTGGATGCGGAGCTGGAAAAATTATTCAAAGAATTGATAGTAAAGTTGATGGATGCAATATAACAGGATTAGATATTAGCCCAGATATGATACAAGTGGCAGAAAATAAAATTTTTACTGGAAATAATGAAATCAGTTTTATAAATAATGATTTTATGAAATATGATTTTAAATCAAAATATGACTTATTAATATTTAGTTATGTTTTACATCATTTGGATAATCCTGTTGAAGCACTTAAGAAAGCAAGAAATATGTTAACTGCAACCGGACAAACAATATTTTCAGTTCCAGGTATTGACTACTTAAAAGAAGTATTTGTTGGAAAAGAACTTGAAGGAAGATTCAGTGTTTCTGATATGGATTCAATGGTAGATGAAGCAGGACTATATCCTATTTCTGCAAAAAGAAATAAATTTTTAATGGAATTTAATTCTTATGAATTATTTTTGAAATATTTAAAAAGCATAGGAACTTATCAAAAAATAAATGGTTATACTAACGAACCGTGGACAGATAAATTTAATGAGGAAATTTTAAGAAGATTCATACAAAATCAATATATTACTGGAGAATATCTTACATATACATGTGAAGATAAAGTAAATATGCTTAGAAAGAAGTAAACATGATTATATATAATAAAACTAAAAAAGAATTTATTTCAGATATCGAAGATAATCTTTTAGTAGAAATATTAAATCAAAATTTTAAAAATAAGCTTTTTCATTATACATCTGATTCTGAAAAAAAATCGTGGAAAAATTCACTTTCATATATGGCAGAAGTTATAAAAATAAGTACTTTACCAGATGATTGTACTATTATTCTAGAATATAATTTACCAATTTCTTCATCAAGAATAGACTTAATGATTACTGGATATGATTTCAATAATAAGGAAAAAATTTTGATTTTTGAATTAAAACAATGGTCAAAAGTTAATCTTGTTGATAACAGTGATGTTCTTTTAGAAACATTTGTTGGAAATTCACAAAGAAAAGTATTACATCCTGCATATCAAGTCTTAGCATATAAAGATATGCTTTGCGATTATAATAAATTTATACAAGAGCATAATGCTATTATTGAGGCTAGTGTTATTCTTCATAATTATAAAAGAGATAATATAATTAATTCCTTAATATTTGATGATTTACTATCAAAGGTAAAAATGTTCTATAGTGATAATAAACAAAATTTAATTCATTATATTTCTAAATCATTTAGTAAAGGAGATTCATCAAAAATAATATATGAAATCGAAAATAGTGATTTTAATCCTTCAAAAAAATTACAAAATGAAATAACAAATTTAATGACTGGAAACAATAATTTCAGATTATTAGATGATCAAATGATAATTTATGATGAAATTTTAAGAAGTTTATTAAATAATGATAATTCTGTTTCTATTGTAATTGGAGGGCCTGGTACAGGTAAATCAGTAATCGCAATTAATCTATTAACAAGCATGTTACAAAAAGGAAAAATGACACAGTATGTTTCAAGAAACACAGCTCCTAGAGTTGTCTATTCTGCAGAATTGAAAGGAACGCTAAAGAAAAGTAATATAGATAATTTATTTAAAACCTCAGGTGCATATACTGATACAAAAGAAAAATCTTTTGATTGCTTGATTGTAGATGAAGCTCATTGCATGGCAGAAAAATCAGGATTGTTTAACAATTATGGATTTAATCAAATTAAAGAGGTTATTACTTCATCCAATAATAGTGTATTTTTTATTGATGAAAAACAAAGAATTCATTTAAATGATATCGGAACTATTGATGAAATTAAAAAATGGGCATCTGCATGTGACAAAAAAGTAAATATATATGAATTAACATCACAATTTAGATGCAACGGATCTAGGGATTATTTATCTACCATTGATTATATTTTAGGATATAATGATAAGTTAAATATTAATAATATAAATTATGATATTAAAATTTGTGATAACGCTAGTGAACTTAGAAAAATAATTAGTGAAAAAAATATTAAATTTAAATCAAGAATTTTAGCTGGATACTGTTGGAATTGGAATAAAAAAGAAATTGATAATACAAATTATCATGATATTAAAATTGATAGCTTTGAAATGAGTTGGAATTTAGGTGCAAAGCAAACATATGCTATTGATGATTCAATTAATGAGGTAGGATGCGTACATTCTGTTCAAGGATTAGAATTTGATTATGTTGGAGTTATAATTGGAAAAGATATGTTTTTTAAAGATGGCAGAGTTCACACTGACTTTCATAATCACGCTTCAACAGATCCATCTTTTAAAGGAATTAAAAAACTAGAAAAAGAAGATAAAGCATATGCAAATAAAATTGCTGATGAACTTATAAAAAATGCGTATAGAGTATTGCTTACTAGAGGAACTAAAGGATGCTATATATATTGTGAAGATCAGAATCTAAATAATTTTTACAAAAATGTTATTAATAATATTAGAAAATATAACAATAAATAAATTCTTTCAAATAAGGCCGAATAAGTCCAATTTTGTCCAAAACTTGCTTGACTTCCGATTGTCAAGTGGTAAAATATAGTAAAATGAATTAATTATGCAGAGAGAATCCTATTCTTTCTGCTTTTTTAATTTATTTTTTTGTTAGAAAAAATTTTATTTTAAAAGAGGGTTTCTCTTTTTTTGCTTTATAATGCTTAGAGGTGTTTAAAAATAAATTATAAAACTTTATCGACTTTATCAAAAATTAAAAGTAATGTGATGCATCCAAAAATATGTGTGAATCATTTTAGTGGTCACTTTGTAGTCATCAAATTTGTTTAAAAGTAAGAATAAGATTTGTGGTGTCGTTCTCCTTATGTCCATTATAAAAAATAAATAGTTTTGAGAAAAAATAAAACCTAAAATGATTCACAATTTAGCAAATAAAATAAAGAAAGAAGTGATAAGAAATGAAAATAATTACTTTAAGAGTTGATGATGAACTATAAGATCAAATATATAATATATCTAAACAAACTAGTACTTCCTTAAATAAAACAACAAAAAATATTATTGCAGATTATTTAAAGAGTCCAAGAACAATAGCATCATTTCTAAGTGAAATTGAAAATAATCTTTCAATTCTTAATCGTGAAATAAATACTATTACTAGAAAACAAAATCTTCATTTAAGAATTTCAAAACAACATTTTGCAAACATTGGCTATCTTTCTAATGCAGATATTAAAGAAGATAAACGTCTTAAAGAAATATATAGACAATGCAAAAATGGATTCAACGATTAAATAATTTGTCTAATTAAGCAAACAAGAAATTGTTGGCTTTTCTTTTGCATAAAATTAGATAGATGATAATAAATTTTTAAAGAAGGAAACAATATGAATGGTAAACTTAGTAGCTTACCATTACATAATAATATAGTTTTAAATTTTAATGATAATGGTAAAGAGTTAAAAGAAATATTAAAAGAATATATATTACTTTATATAAAAGAAAATAGAAACGATATAAAAAATATAGAATGTTAATCAAAATTATAAATAATAAGATCTAACTTATGTTATACTTTATTTAAGCGTTTATAGTTTCTGATTAACAAGTTTAAAGGAGGAAACAAGTTATGAGGAAATATAAATATGGTGATTATTTAAGATTATCCAAAGAAGATGACTTAAAAAAAGATGAAAGTTCTTCTATTGAAAGTCAAAGAATGATTATAAAATCATTTTGTAAATTTGGAAAGTTAGATTTGGTTGAAGAATATGTTGACGATGGATATTATGGTGGTAATTTTGATAGACCTGCATTCAAACGAATGCTAGATGATATTGATTCTGGAAAAATTAAAAAAACGCTTGACAAAAACCATATAACTAGTGTATAATTAAACCATCCTAGAGGTACTATGAAGTTATTATTCATCAAAAAGGTGTTCTGTTTAAAGGGACATCTTAATGATGAACGATTAATAATTTTTATAGTCTATCTTGAGTTTGTTAAGATAGTGAAAATGGCTAAATTAAGCTAATCTTATTTAACTCTAGGACTTACAATTGTAAATGAGAAAGAAAACTCATTGGAATAAGATACTACATTAAATACTGATAATATTTAAAAATGAATTTGGGGTTTGCTTGAATTCAGAGTGGTTTTTCATTTCAAAACTAAAAAGATAATGGTTTTATCAGAACCGTTATCTTTTTTTGTTTACAAATACAATTCTTTTTAATTTATTAAACTCATATAATTATGATATAATGAATAGTAGGTGAAGAATATGAGAGTAATTATATCAGCAGGTGGTACTGGAGGACACATATATCCGGCGCTTGCAATTGCAAATAAAATAAGAGAAAGAAATAAAGATGCTGAAATATTATACATAGGTACTAAAAACAGAATGGAAAAAGATATAGTACCTAAGGCAGGATTTAAATTTGTCGGGTTAAGTGTAGAAGGTTTAAGAAGAAGTTTAAGCCCGCGTAATATAAAAAGTGCATTCTTATTTATAAATGCTACGTTTAAATGTAAGAAAATAATAAAGAAATTTAAACCAGACGTTGTAATAGGAGTTGGAGGATACGTTTCAGCACCTGTTATTTATGCAGCTCATAAACTAGGTGTTAAATGCTGCATTCATGAACAAAACTCATCTTTTGGAATAACTAATAAATTTGCTAGTAAATACGCTGATAAAGTTTTTGTGTCATTTAAAAGTCTTGAAGAAAAAATGAATGATAAAAAGTTTATATATACAGGAAATCCTTGTAGTGAAAATGCTATATCATCTAAAGAGGCAGACAAAAAAGAATTTGGCTTATCAGATAACAAAAAACTTGTTTTAATAGTTATGGGATCTCTTGGTTCAAAGACGATTAATGATAAAATGAAGAGCATGCTAACTCTTTTTAATAATAAAGATTATGAAGTTATGTTTGTAACTGGAAAAAACTATTTTGATGAGTATAAGAAAAATAAGTATACAAAAAACATAAAATTAGTTCCTTATATTGATGGTATGACATCTCTTTTAAAGAAAACTGATTGTCTAGTTTCAAGAGCGGGAGCATCTACTTTAGCAGAAATATCAGCACTTAACGTACCATCAATTTTAATACCTAGTCCTTATGTTACGGAAAATCATCAATATAAAAATGCTATGGACTTAGTTAATTCTAATGCCGCTCTTATCTTAGAGGAAAAAGACTTAGAAGGTGATACCCTTTTAAGAATGGTAGAAAAAGTTCTTAATGATAAAGTTTATACTAATAACATAAAAAGAAATTTAAAATCGTTTGAAGTTAAAAACAGTGCATCATTAATATATGATGAAGTAGTAAAGTTAGTTGGTGATAAAAAATGAAAGATTTAATTACGTTTATAAAGAAAAATAGCATTGGCTCATATAAAGAAGACGTTAAATTAGAGAAAAATACCACATATAAAGTAGGTGGGGTAGCAAGTCTTTTTGTGTATCCTAAAAACACTGATAAATTAATTATTCTTTTAGATAAATTAAATAAAGAAGGAATAAAACACAAAGTATTAGGTTTTGGTTCTAACGTTATCTTTAGTGATAAAAGATATGATGGCGTTATAATAAAACTAGATAATTTTAATGACGTTAAAATAAAAGATACTACCGTAGTTGCGGGTGCTGGCGTAAGTTTAGTAAAACTATCTTATAAAGCACAAAAAGAAGGACTTACTGGCCTTGAGTTTGCATCAGGTATACCAGGAAGCGTAGGTGGTGCAGTATTTATGAATGCTGGAGCCTATAAATCAGACATGGGATACATAGTGTCAGAAATAAAAGTTTTAACACCAGAACTTAAGGTTAAAACATTATATAATAAAGATTTAAATTACAAATATAGATCATCATTCTTACAACAAAATCCAAACTACATATGTTTAGAAGCTACGCTTGTTTTAAGGCATGGAGATAAAAAGGGAATTAAAGATTTGATGGAAAGAAGAAGACAAAAAAGATTAATGACTCAGCCTCTTTCTTTTCCATCAGCAGGCTCAGTATTTAGAAATCCAGAAGGAGATTTTGCAGGAAGATTAGTTGAAGATTGTGGTCTTAAAGGTTTTTCTATTGGAGGCGCTATGGTAAGTGATAAGCACGCTAATTTTATAGTAAATAGAAAAGATGCAACAGCATCAGACGTTAAAAATTTAATATATTATGTACATGATAAAGTAAAAGATGAAACAGGTGTAGATTTAAAAATAGAACAAGAATTTGTAAACTGGGAGTAAATTATGAAAAAGACGAAGAAGAAAAAAAGAAGGTTAAGAGTTGGTAGATTAATTTTATTGCTTTTAATTATTGGAGCAATTTCTTTTTCGTGCTATAAATTTATAGATGTTCCAATAAGAAGTATAGAAATTACTGGAAACGAGATATTATCTGATTCTGAAATAATAAAGTCAGCATCTTTAGATAATGATCCATCATTTTTTAGCGTTATAAGCATGCTTGTTAAAAATAAATTAAAGGAAAATCCATATATAAAAGATGCTAAGGTATCAAAGGGATTCTTATCTATTAAAATAAAAGTAAAAGAAAAGAAAGTTTTGTACATAAAAAAAGATACTGGTGAAAGGGTTATGACAGATTCGGTAAGCAAAGATGAAAAGGAAGTTTGCGCACCATTTTTAACAAACGAAGTTCCAGCTAAAAAACAATCTAGATTTCTTAAGGCAATGAATAAGTTAAATAAAAGTATTATTTGTCAGATGTCTGAAATAAAATATGATCCTAATGATATAGATAGTGATAGATATTATGTTTATATGAATGATGGTAATAGTGTTTATTTAACGGTTAATAAGTTTAACAAATTAAATAAATATAACACAATACTTGAAAACATAGGAAAACAAAACGGAACGTTATACTTAGATTACGGAGATTACTTCGAGGTAAAGTAGTCTTCTTTTCTTTACATAGAAAAAATTGTGTGATAATATTTAATTATGATAAGGAGTATATGATGAGAAAAAAGTCTAATAATAAAACATTAATAGTAGTTATAATTCTAATTATTTTATTTATTATGATTATATATTTATTTTCACTTTATAATAATAATTCTAATGCTAAAAAAGACGTTAAGAAAAAAACTTCTGAATTAAAAAAACAAGATGATTGGTATGTTCCAAGTGGTGAGGCATCTAAAATAGAAATATATAAAAGTGATGCTAACAACTACCCGGTATTTATTAAAGATGATAAAGATACGTCTTATAAAACAAATACTTTATACAAGATGATGGAAACTTATAGATGTGATGTTTCATCTTGTAAAACGTATGGATATAATGATTATAAAAATGAAGTTATAATAAAAGATGATGGATACCTTATATATAATTACGAAACTAACAGGGCATTAAAACTTAGTATGCCAGATGCAGAATATAACACGATAGATTTTATGTCATATGAAAATAAAGATTATGGTCTTTCAGTATCAAACATAAACGGAATGTACGCCTTTTATTCTTTAAAAAGCAATTCTTTTAAGACTGATTTTAAGTATACTAATATATTTGCATCAAACTCATCTTCTTTAGTGGATAACTGTTTTATCGCCGCAAAAGAAAGTGAAGGAAAAACTTACGTAGTAAACTATAACACCAGTAAAGAAATAAAAGAAAGCGAAGCTTATTTAGGTTCGTTTGGTAATGGAAAAGAAATATATTATTTTGAAGATTATGGTGATATTGAAAGAAATGCCATAATTTATGATAAAGATTTTAATAAGGTATTAGATGGTTCGTATGATTTGTTTTCATCTACTAAATCTGGTAATTTAGTTGTTAGAAATAGTGATGAATCATTTAGCATTTATACAAAAGAAGGAAAGCTTGTTAAAAAAAGTAAGAACTATAAAAAAGTTTTACTTATCTTAAATGATTATGTAATTATAAAAGATACGGATGACTATTTAAAAATAGTTAATACTGACGGAAGCTTACTAGCTAAATATGCTAAATTACAGGATAATTCATATTTAGATATGTCTTTAAGTGGATTTTATAAGTCAGGTGAAACTTTGATATACCTATTCGTAAATAAAGATGATGGTATAATAAGATATTCATATAATATTAAAACTAAAGAAACTAAGGCAAAAGAGTATTCATCTATTAATTAAAAGGATTATTATACTTAAGTAATTCTTTTAATTTTGACTTTTAAAAAGTTAGTTTATATAGTATAATACTTTTATATGGTAGAGTTTAAAAGGGAGTATGAAGCCTATGAAAAAAATATACACATGTATTGATATTGGAACTGATACAATAAGAATATTAGTTAGTGAATATTATGGTAAGAAATTTAGAACTCTTGCGGTATCATCAGTTAGATCTAAGGGAATAAAAAGGGGCGTTATAGTAGATGAATCACTTGTTTTAGAAAGATTAAAACTAGCACTAGATGATATTTCATCAAGAATTAATATACCTATTAAAAAAGCTGTTATAACAATACCAGCTTATAATGCAGAATGTACGCTAGTACATGGTAACGTACCAATTGTAAATGAAGAAAAAATGGTTACCGAAAAAGATATATTAAGAGTTCAAAATTCAGTTGTTAATGACATACTACCTAACATGGAATTAGTTTCCGTAACTCCTATTGACTTTACTATTTATGAAAATGGTTCAGAAATAGAAACGTTAAAAGATCCTAAAAACAAGATTTGCGATAGACTTGGAATAAGGGCGATGATGGTTTGTGTTCCCAAAACTTCCGTTGTATCTTTTGCTAAAGTAGTAGAAAAATCAGGTGTAGAGGTAGTTGACCTTGTTTTATCTCCGATTGCAGACTTTGAAGAAGTTAAAACGGAAGAATTAGAAAGCGGTATGACAGCGATTATAAACATAGGAAAAACGATTACTACTGTATCTATGTTTAACAAGGGAATAATTACCAATACTTCGGTTTTAAAAATAGGAAGTAAAATAATAGATGATGATATATCATACATTTATTACACTACTAAAAAAGCTGCTAGAAAAGCAAAGGAAAACTTTGGTATAGCACATCCAAGATATGCAAATAAAAACGAAACTTATGAAGTTAGAGACGTTAATGGAAAATTAGTTAGGATTAACCAGTATGAACTTTCAAAGGTTATTAATAAACGTTTGGTAGAAATACTAAATGTTGCTAAAAATGAATTAAAGGTATTAACAAATAAGCAAATTCGTTATATAATGGTATTAGGTGGTATAACAGATATGCCAGGATTAAACTTTGTTTTGGAAGATGTTTTTGGAAATAATGCCAAAACTTACACGATAAATACCTTAGGAATTAGAAAAGCAAGGTTTATTACTATATCAGGTGCAATTAAGCACTTCGTTAAAAAGATAAAATTAAGGGGAAAAGAATATTCAATGTTTAGTAGTTATGATGAGGATGGCTTAGTTCACAGTAAGACTAGAATAGGAAGAAGCGATTCGATATTTGGAAGGTTTTTCAGCTACTTTTTTGACAATTAAGGAGGAAATAAGATGTTTGGTTTACCAGTAGATCAATTAGCAAAAATTAAAGTTATCGGTGTCGGTGGTGGCGGTGGTAACGCAGTTAATAGAATGATAGAATGCGGTGTTAGAGGAGTGGAATTCATAGTTGCTAACACTGACTTACAAGTATTAAATTGTTCAAAGGCAGAAACTAAGATTCAAATTGGATCAAAGATTTCAGCAGGACTTGGAGCAGGTGGAAGACCTGAGGTTGGAAGAGAAGCTGCCGTTGAATCTAAAAAAGAAATAGAAGAGGCTTTAAAAGGCGCTGACATGGTGTTCGTAACATGCGGAATGGGTGGCGGAACTGGTACTGGTGCAGCTCCTGTTATTGCTGAAATAGCTCAAGGGCTTGGAGCTTTAACAGTTGCAATAGTAACTAAACCATTTAGCTTTGAAGGTAAAAGAAGAATGGCACAAGCTATTGAAGGTCTTTCAGAATTAAAAGCTAACGTAGATACTTTAATCGTTATTCCAAATGATAGATTAAGAGAAATAATAGATAAATCAACACCAATGGTTGAGGCTTTCCATGAAGTTGATAACGTATTACATAGAGGTGTTCAATCAATATCTGACTTAATCGCTGTAACAGGTTTAATCAACCTAGACTTTGCAGACGTTAAGGCCGTAATGGAAAAAAGTGGTAACGCACTTATCGGAATTGGTATGGGTACAGGTGAAAATAGAGCAGTTGAAGCAGCTCGTCAAGCAGTATCTAGTCCTCTTCTTGAAACAGATATTTCAGGAGCAACCGATGCAATTATCAATATTACAGGTGGCGCTAACCTAACTTTATTTGAAGCTGAAGATGCAGCAGAAGTTGTAAGATCAACTTCAAATAATGATATCAACACCATCTTTGGTGCGGTAATTAACGAAAACTTAAATGATGAAGTAATCGTAACTGTTATTGCAACAGGATTTGAAAAAGGAGAACAAAAAGCAAAAGAAGAAGCAGCTAAACAAGCTCCTGCTCAAACTCCAAACATGCAGCAAAGAGTAAGTAACATCATTCAAGATGATGATGACGATGATGATATTCCAAATTTCTTAAAAAATAGAAGAAGTTTCTAAAGAGTGCTTTTGGTTAGCATTCTTTTTTAATTTATAAACATAATTAGACACTTTAATTAGTGTCTTTTTTGTATACTTAAAGTGTGGTGATACAAATGAAGATATACGTAGATTTAGTCTTGTTTTTAAACTTCTTTTTTGACTTTTTGCTGCTTCTTGCAACATCCCTTATTTTAAGAAGAAACGTTAAGATAAAAAGGATACTTTTAGGAGCATTAATAGGTTCTCTAAGCATATTTTTACTATTTGTTAGTATCAATTCTTTTACGTTGTTTTTAATAAAAATACTTATTTCTATTTTAATGACTTTAATTTGCTTTGGTTATAAAACAATAAAATATACTTTAAAAAACATATCATATCTTTATTTACTTAGCATAGTATTAGGAGGTGCTTTATATTTTATAAATTCATCATTTTCATATAAAAATTATGGCTTTATTTTCTTTAATAATGGATTTAGTATTAACATCATCATAATCATATTACTTACTCCTGTAATAATTTTTTTATACGTTAAAAAAGTGCGTGAGGAAAAAGAAAGGTTATCTAAGTATTATTCTGTTTCCATTACGTTTTTAAATAACAAAACAAAGACATTTACTGCGTTTTTGGATACTGGAAATAACTTATATGATCCGTATAAGAAAAGACCAGTTATATTAATTAGTAAAAGTGCACTTTCTGGGTATAATCCTAGATGTATATTAGTGCCATGTCTTACCGTTAATAAAGAAAGCTTAATAAAATGTTTTAAAATAAAGAAATTAATCGTAAATGGTAATTTAATAGAAGATGAGTGTTTAGTTGGTATAAGTGACAATAATTTTAATTTTGGTGATGTAGACTTATTACTGCATAATAAAATTGTAAAGGAGAGATAAATTATGAAGAAATTATTATGTTTATTAAAAAGCTTATTTAAAAGGGTAGGACAGGTATTTTTTGTTGGCGCGAAAGATGTGCTTCCAGAGCCTCTTTCTAAGGAAGAAGAATTAAAGTATCTAAAAGAAATGGAAGAAGGTAGTGTGGAGGCTAAAAACAAACTTATAGAGCATAATTTAAGATTAGTTGTTTATTTATCTAAAAAGTATGAAAATACTAAAATTGATTTAGAAGATTTAGTAAGTATTGGAACCATAGGATTAATAAAGGGAATAAATACTTATAAGATAGGAAAAAATATAAAACTTGCAACTTATGCATCAAGGTGTATTGATAATGAGATATTAATGTACCTAAGAAAAAATAAAAAAAGAAACGCTGATGTTTCGCTTGAAGAGTCACTATCTTTTGACGCTGAAGGAAATGAACTTCATCTAGAGGATATTTTAGGAACTGATCCTGATTTAGTAACTAAAGAACTTGAGGATAATGATCTTAAAATGACTCTTCTAAAGGAAATAGAAAAACTTCCATCTAGGGATAAAGAGATTATGAAATTAAGATATGGCCTTTTTGGCTCCAAAGAAATAACTCAAAAAGAACTTGCAGAAAAACTTAATATATCGCAAAGTTATATATCAAGAATAGAAAAAAAGGTTATAAAGAAAATAAAGGAAACTATAAAAATTTAACTTTGTTCTTGTTAAAGATATAAATAAATGGTATTATTTATAATAGAGGTGATGATTGGTGAAATCATTTAATACTTCTTTAAAAAAGGATAATGAGGGTATAGTATTCATGGATTTTCCAGGAGTAGTTAAACCTACTAAAGAAAAGAAGAATAAACATTTGTTTCTAATAGCACTTATTATTATTTTAGTATGTATGTTATATGTTTTATCGGCGATGTTAAATGAAAAATACTTATATGGAAATAGTAATTATGTGTTTAATGTAGCAAATAAATTTGATGGAGACGTTGCGGTTATAAATAAAAAAGACAGAAAAAAATTATTTAGAAAGATTGGATTTGAGGATGTATCTTCTAGATATGAGGTTAGAAATAGTCATGTAATGGAAATTACGGAAGGCTCTCATTTTCTAAAAGATTGCGATGGTCTTGAAGACTTAATAAAGGTTTATTATGATAAAAATAACAAAGTTAATTATATAGATCTTACGCTTGTTTATAAGAAAAATAATTTTAAATCAACACTTGTAGTTGCAGATGTAAATTCTATATTAAAAAACTTTATTAGCGTTTCAACGTATAAAAGTTACATAGAAAAAGCTTTAAAAGATGGAAAGTACATGATTAATGAAACCAAAAGTAACATAAGATTATCTTATTTATTAACCAATGAATACGATGATTATTATTCTTTAAATATAATTGTAGAATAGGCCATTATATATGGTCTTTTTTCTTTTTATTTGAGTATAAAAATGTCATATTATTGCATAAACTATATTAGGTGATTATCTTGAAAGAAGAATTTAAAGCATTTGTAAGAACAAAACCAGAATTAGTAAGTTATGTATCTAGTGGTGAAATGACTTGGCAAAAGTTTTATGAAATATGGAATCTGTATGGAAATGATGAAAAAGTATGGGAAAAATACAAAGAAAAAAACATAAATGAAAGTAAAAAAACTAGTGATTCCTTTAGTTTTTCTTCATTAATGGATTCGGTAAAGAAAATAGATATGAATTCTGTTCAAAAAGGTATTAATAGCATGCAAAAAGCAATAGAACTTTTACAAGGATTAACTATAGGTAAGGCACCAAGTAATGCTGCAAGCACATATCAGCCAAGACAAGTATTTAAGAAGTTTGAGGACTAATGGATACTAAAATAAAAATAATGATAGACTCTAATCCTGATTATAAAAGATACCTAAGAACTAATTCATATTGGTATAAAACTTTAAATAGAAATCCTTTGATGATAGATAATTTCATAAGAGAGGTAAAAGAAAAGTACAAATTAAGGACAACTGATAAAATAAATGATATAATGAATAAAGTGGATATGATTAGTAAGTTTATTAATGTGTTGAGGTGACAATATGGTAGATAAGGCTTTTTTAATAACTGATATGATAGATGAATCTAGTGTTAAACAAAAATTGGATAAAATAAAAGAAAAAATAAAAAGTGATTATGATGCTAAAGGTTTAATAGATAAATTTAATCATGCAAAAGAAAACTATGAAAAATATAATCTAAAAGAAGAATTCATAAAGGCTAAGGAAAACATGCTTAAAAACGAATTAATAAAAGAATATGTTATGATTCAAAACAAGATAAATATGCTTACTTTACAAATAAATAATAGAATAGGTAAAATAACAAAAAAACATTATTAAAAGTGATGTTTTTTTCATTTGTTTATTGTATACTTTAAATGGTGAAGAAAAATGAAAATAATTAGTGGTAAATATAAGGGAAGAATATTAAAGGGATATATGATAGATGGAACAAGACCTACAATGGATAGGGTAAAGGAATCAGTTTTTGCAATGATTCAAGAATACGTTAAAGATTCTTTATTTTTAGATTTATATTCTGGCACTGGAAACATTGGAATAGAAGCTATTTCTAATGGATCTAAAAAGGCTTATTTAGTAGATAATAATATGGTTGCTATAAAAACAATTAAAGAAAATATAAGCATGCTTAAGATAGATAATGCTTACGTTATAAAGGAAGATGCAGTAAAGAGCTTGAATAACTTCATAAATACTGGTATAAAATTTGATATTATATTTTTAGATCCTCCATATCATACAAATGAGCTTGATAAATCACTTACCATAATAAATGATAATTTATGCTTGTTAGGTGATAATGGGATAATAGTATGTGAAACAGAAATAAAAATAGATTACCAAAAATATAGTAATCTTATAATTTACAAAACCAGAAAGTATGGTTCTAAGGAAGTTACAATATTAAAAAAATACTATTCGGTTAATGAATAGTATTTTTTTAATATTATTTTGTTGTAGTTGTAGTTGTAGTTCCAAATGAACATCCATCTGGTAAAGTTAGTTGTAATCTGTCTTCGTAATAATTATTCTCATCATCATCACTTTTCTTTTCATCTATTTTAACTCTATTAACTGTACTTTTTAAAGTTGTAGGTAATGTCATATTATTAAATTTTTCTTTACCTTGGATAGTCAATTTATTACTTTCTCCTTTCAATGTATAATTTTTATCATCTATATCACTTGCTTCTATTAAATCATTAGTGGTTATTGAATCATTGTTTTGAGCACATAACATTTTTGCGTTTTTTTCAATCATCAAAACAGAATCGTAAAATGAATCTCCTCTAGACTTTTTTAAAGTTTTATTTATTTGTTGTGTTGCAATTACCATTATAATTGCTAATACTACGATAACCGCCAACAACTCGATTAACGTAAAACCTTTGTTATTCTTTTTCATTTTTTTCCTTCCTTTTCTTTTTTCTTTTATAGTAATTAGCTTTTTGCATTTTATCCTTAAGTTTAATAATTAAAAATAAGAATCTTTCTCTTTATCTTCTACTTACTATTATCAACAAAATAATAACATGATTAAATATTATTGTCAATATATTTAGATTTTTATAATTTATAATTATTAAATGTTTACACTATTTATACATTAAATTTTTTGCTATTGCGTCAGTACATTTTATTTTGCCCTGAAGACTCGGATGGACATATAAATTAAGTGTTAAAGCAATAGTTGAATGTCCAAGAAACTCACTTACAGTTTTATAATCTATTTCAGGTGATATGCATGTGCTAGCAAACGTATGCCTTAATGAGTGATAATTAAAGTGTTTAAGTTTTAATGAGTGTTTTATATAAAGCATTATTTATTGGAATATCTCTACATGATTTTTTGCTTTTGGGAGTAGTTATTATCACTTTAGATTCAGATCTTTTTTCATTTCTTAAGAATATTCTTTGTAAAGTTTTATTTACATAAATAATTTTATTATCCATATCAATATCTTTCCATTTTAATGCACATATCTCTTTGATTCTAAGACCACAATACATTGTAATTAATATTCCCAAATTTTTAGCATCATTATTGTTTAATACATATTCCATTAATGTATGTTGCTCAATTTGAGATAATACATTCACTTTTTTTATGTTTTTTTTCTTTTGGATAATTTAATTTTAAACTAAATCTCTTTACCTTATTATCATCAAAGGCTTTTATTAAACTACTTTTAATAACCATAATTATGTCTTTTATAGTTTTTATTGATAAATTTTTTTCGTATAGTTTTACAACAAGATGTTGCAAAAGACTATTATTTAATTGTTTTAAATTATAATATCCTATTTCTGGTATTATGTAATTATACACGATAAATGAATAGTTTGCGTAAGTAGATTCTTTTACATATAGTTTCTTATCATTTAGCCAACTAATGATATATCTTTCGTATTTTATTTTCCCTATTAACATTATTTTTTTTCTTTCAAAAACATATTATATTAAAATTAATTATTAAACTTAAGGATAAAATGCAAAAAACTAATTACTATAAAAGAAAAAAGAAAAGGAAGGAAAAAAATGAAAAATAATAACAAAGGTTTTACGTTAATCGAGTTGTTGGCGGTTATCGTAGAATTAGCAATTATAATGGTAATTGCAACACAACAAATAAATAAACAATATCAAGAACAAGAGCAAACTCAATGATAAGTACTCTTAAAATGGCTGCTAATGGTGTAAAAACAAAACAAGCGGATGGTTCAATTAAAGCTTGTAGTTCAGAAGAAAAATGCCTAGAAGATGTAGTTGATTATGATACAGATGACTATACTATTAACGTTACTGGAGATTCTTCGGCATGGAAGGTAACGGTTACAGCAACATCTGGTGGTGAATTTGAAAAAGCTGATTTTAATTTAGTAAGTGGATATAATAATGGTAATATTGGTAAAACACATGTAGATATTGCTAAAGTAAATGGAGATAAGAAGCCAACAATTTCATGTTGCGTTGATAGTAATGGAAATATCACAGCAACAAAACCAGCGACAGAATAATAATTTTGAGAATTGAAATTATTCAATTCTTTTTATTTTGATTTATTATTATAAATTTAGTATAATGAATTTATAAAATAAGAGGTGATTTATATGTTATTAATAGGCTCACATGTATCTTTTAAGAGTAATACGCAGCTTTTAGGAAGTACAAAAGAAGCATTAGGTTATGAAGAGAATACATTTATGTTTTATACGGGAGCTCCTCAAAATACTAAAAGAAGTAAGATAGACGATAATTTAACAAATAAGGCTTTAAAACTTATGAAAGAAAATAATATAGATATAAAAAACGTTATTGTTCATGCTCCATACATCATTAATTTGGCTAATGATGAAAATAAGGAAAAGTATTTATTTGCAATTAATTTTTTGAAAGATGAAATAAAAAGAGTAGAAAAATTTGGTGTTAAAAAAATAGTACTTCATCCAGGCAGTTATACTACTCTTGATATAGATAGAGGAATAAAATGCATTATAAACGCTTTAAACGAGGTTTTAAAGGCTGAGTCTAATGTTTCAATATTACTTGAGACAATGGCGGGTAAAGGGACTGAAGTGGGCTTTAAATTAGAGCATATAAAAAGGATAATAGATGGTGTAAATAATAGTCAAAGATTAATGGTATGTTTAGATACTTGTCATTTAAATGATGCTGGTTATGATATGTCTAATTTTGATTGCTTTTTAGATGAGTTTGATAACATAATTGGAATAGAAAAGATAGGATGTATTCACGTAAATGACTCTAAGAACATTTTATCTTCCAATAAAGATAGACATGAAAATATAGGGTATGGTACGATTGGTTTTCAAAACTTAATTAACATTATATATAACGATAGATTAAAAGATGTTCCTAAGATACTTGAAACTCCATTTGTAAAAGATAGATTATACCCTCCATATAAATTTGAGATAGAAGAAATAAAAAATAAAACCTTTAATGTTAATTTGTATGAAGATATAATAAATTATTATGAAAAAAAGTAATAGGCCTATATTATTTTGTCTATTACTTTTATTACTTCTTCTAATGATTTTTGATAATCAAAATTATCATACTCTTTATTATTAAGACTATCTGATACTACTTTTATAGAGTAGTATTTTTTAAATGGAAAATTAACTATAGCATTTAATTCCATATCGAATATAGCGTCTTCCTTTATGTCTGTTTTAAGCACAAAGCCATCTGATGTGTAACATATGGCACCCTTTATACCGTCTATCTTTTCTAAATTAAAGGGTGAGTTTAAAGCATGGTATAAAGGTTCTCCAAAAGGCGTAAGATTAAAGTGGTAACCAAAGCTTTTTGTTGCCATAACAACTTCTCCAACTTTTAAGTTGTTAGATCCTACCATACCAATGTTAATTGCAATATAGTTTTTATAATTAATGTTATATTTACAATTTAAGTTAACAAGTGCACTTGTAATTCCGTTTCTTGATACATCTGTTATAACAAGCTCTAAATTATCTTTTTTATAATAATTATCATCTATTTTATCTAGTTTGTAGTGATTTATTATGTCATCAGCTTCTTTTTTCATTGCAATAATAAATAAATATTTCATAACGCGCTCCTTTGCTTTAAACAATTATAACACAGTTTATTAAAAATTCTTGCATGAAAACTAAAAAGATAGTATAATTTACCTTACAAGGGGTGATTGTATGATAATTGACTTAACTAAGCTTATTTATAATAATCTATATAAATTGCCTATTAAAGGCGAAGTTATAGTACCCAAAGAAATGCTTAAAAATACAGATATTAGAAGAATATCGCCTGTCAAGGTAGAGGGTTATATATTTAATAATGAAGAAGAATATGAACTTTATATAACCATTAAAGGAACAATGATACTTCCTTGTGCTAGAACGTTAAAAGACGTAGAATATCCATTTAGTAGCGAAATAGATGAGATAATTGGTGAAAATGATGACAATTCATTAGAAATTAATCAAAATAGACTTGATATTTTTCCGATTGTATGGCAAAATATATTAGTGGATGTTCCTTTAAGAGTTCTTGCGCCTGATGCAAGTGATGAACCAGTTGAAGGTGATGGCTGGCGTCTTATTACGGAAGATACCAATGAGGAAGTAATTGATCCAAGACTCGCAAAGTTAAAAGATTATATCAAAGAGTAAGGAAGGAGTGAGAATATGTTAAAGTTGGATATCCAATTATTTGCAGTTCCATTCAGAAAAGTTAGTAAGACAAGAAAAAGAATGCGTCGTACTCACTATAAAATTGAAGCTAACGGAACAGTAAAATGTCCTAAATGTGGAGAAATGATTAGACCACATAGAGTTTGCCCAGAATGTGGCAACTACAAAGGAAAAGAAGTTGTTAAGAAAGAAGAAGCTTAAAATTAAGCTTTTTTTTAATCTAAAGTAAAAGGGTGTGTAGTTTTTTGGAGGAAATAAAATTTAAACTATTAATAAAAAATGATAAGTTTAGTATTTATGAGATATATCTAAAATATAGAAAACACTATGTTGGAAAGGTATATTTTGTAAGAAAAGAAAATAAAATAATGATTAAGTATAACTTTGATGATTCTGAGTTTAATAGTATGGTGGGTATGATTATGTTAAATGATGTTCTAAATATTGGACTAAGGGATTTTAAAGATGCAGAAATATCTAAAATAAAAACTAAAAATGATGTTTACATAGATAATTATTTAGATTCATTTGATGTAGAAAAGAAAGAAGATAAAAATGGAGTAAGTTACTATTTAAAAAATAGTTAAATACTTCATTTTTTTTGATATAATTATAAAGGATAGGAAGTAGATAATTCATGAATGATAAAAAAATAAATAAATTAATAAAAATAATAATAGGAATTGTCATTTTACTTGTTGCGGTATTTAAAAGTGATTTTTTAAACGATATTTCTAAAACGGCAGCATCTATAAATGATAGTACAAAAAGTGATAAGATAGATGCAAAAATAGAGGGGAATCTTTCTGTTTCGTTTGTTGACGTTGGTCAAGCAGATTCGGTGTTGATTAGAAATGGTAATTATAATATGCTTATAGATGCTGGTAATAATGAAGATGGAGAAAAATTAGTTAACTACTTTAAAAGTCTTGGAATAGGAGAGTTTACATACGTTTTTGCGACCCATCCTCATGAAGATCATATAGGTGGTATGGATGATATAATTAATAATTTTAAAATAGATAATTATTATATGCCTAATAAATTATCTACCACTAAAACGTTTATGGATGTGTTAGATGCACTTGACAGGCGCAACTTAAAATATACTGTTCCAAATAAGGGAGATACTCTTAAACTTGGTGATGCAAATATAAAAGTTATATATTCTGGTGATGAGACAAACGACATAAATGATTCTTCGATAATTTTAAAGTTAACTTATGGTAAAACTTCATTTTTGTTAACGGGTGATGCAACTAGTAACGTTGAAAAAGAAATATATGATGATGACATTAAAAGTGATGTTTTAAAGGTTGCTCATCATGGTTCTACGTATAGTTCAACTGATGAATTTTTAGATAGTGTTGGTGCAAAATACGCGGTTATTTCCGTTGGTAAAAATAACACATATAATCATCCATCTAATAGAACGCTAGATAAACTAAATAAAAGAAACATTAAAGTTTATAGGACTGATTTAGATGGTACGATAACATTTACATCAGACGGTAAGAATTTAAGCGTTCAAACTTTAGAGACGGATACTAACGGGTAGGTGATTTTATGAAATATGCAGTAGATAAAGTGGAAGATGATATAGTTTTACTTGAAAATATCTTAAATGGTGAAAAAATAACGGTTCAAAAAGAATGTTTTTCGTTTCCTATAAAAGAAACTGATATTGTAATTAAAAAAGATGGTGCGTATTTAAAAGATGATAAAGAAAAAGAAGATAGAATTAAAATAATAAAAGCTAAAATGGAAGCTTTAAGAAAGAAGGAGTAAATATGAAATTAATGCTAATTGGTGGTGGCGATATAGGAAAAAGTGAAACTAAATACGAAACAGGTGCGATAGATAAAAGAATTGTTAAGTTGTGCGGTAAGGAAAAACCTAACTTTTTATTTATTGGTCTTGCAAGTAATTTTGCGGATTCATACTATAAGTTAATTAAAGACATTTATAAAAACTTAGGATGCGAAACTGGTAAGATATCTAATAAAACGCTAACACATATAGAAGTCGTGGAAGAAAAAATAAGAAAAGCGGACATAATATATATTGGTGGCGGAGATACCGTTAAACTAGTTAACGTATTAAAAGAAAATGGTATTGATAAAATGCTTAGAGAAAAACTTGATACAAATTCTGTTTTAGCGGGAATATCTGCGGGAGCAATTGCGTATTTAAAAAGCGGTTTATCTGATACGGAAATAATAAATAACATCTCAGATAACTACGTTAAAGTAGATGGCCTAGGATTTATAGATTATATGTTTGTCCCTCATTTTTCTAGTGATCCTAAAAAGATGGAAGATTTAAAAAAAGTATTAGAAGACAATAAAAATGAACTTGCATTATGCGTAGATAATTGTGCAGCGATAGAATTTACTGATCAATCTATAAGCGTAATAAAAAGTAGCAAAAAAGCTAAAGCCTATAAGGCTTATTATAAAGATAGACTTTACTTAGAAGAAATTAATTAAATCCTTAAACTTAAGGATTTTTTTAATGTCGTAATTTGTCGAACGATTTATAAAAAAGTGCAAAAAATAAAAAACAGTAAGAAAAGATATGCCAAAAATAAGTGTTCTGCTAAGATAAAATTGTTTTTCTGCATACTTTTTAATGCAGAAAACTAATTTGTAATAAATATCCTTTTAGACTATAGTAAGGCCTTGGGAGGTGATATAATAAATAAATTAGAAGAAGGAAAAGTAATACCAATGACATATGATTATGTCTTTAAAAGTGTTTTAAGTGAAAATAAAGAATATCTAGCAAGAATACTAAGTAATATACTAAATATAGATAAAGAATATATTCTAGATAATTTGGTGTATAAAAATACTGAGCATACAAAACTATCAAAAAAAGACAAAAGAAAAATATCAGATTTAATAGTAGAAGTAGAAAACATGAAAATAAATTTAGAAATGAATAAGGGATATTATAAGTCATTAACGCATAAAAATAATATGTATATTTATAGATTGATATTAGGAAGTATAAAAGAAAAAGAAGAATACATAGATTATGATAAAATGATAATCCAAGTAAATTTTGATGTTAAATGGAAGTTTAGAGATAAACTAATTACAAAGTTTGAAATGATAGAAAAAGAAACAGGTAAGAAAAGATGCGACTACATAGAAAGTAATGATCCAATAATATATCACGTAAATCTTTCAAAAATAAAAGATATGTATTATAATAAAGATAAGTTAAATACATTTGAAAGGGAACTTGCTTTAATGATATTAGATAATAAAAGAGATTTAAAGGAAGTATCAGAAGGTGATGATGTAATGGATAAAGTAAATGAAAAGATATGTAAGTTATCTGATGATGAGATATTACAAGGAATATATGTAAAAGAAGAGATGGACTCTTGGATGAAAAAAGTCGACTTAAAGTATGCTAAAGAAGAAGGAATAAAAGAGGGCAAAAAAGAAGGACTTAAAGAAGGACTTTTAAAGGGCAAGAAAGAAGCCAACATGGAAACTGCTAGAAAATTACTTAAAAAAGGTATGGAAATTAAAGATATAACAGATATCACAGGTATTACTAAAAAACAAATTGAAATTTTACGAAAAAGCCTTTAATAAAGGGCTTTTTCCTTTTTAATCAATGTGGTAAAATAGGTTAGTAGGTGAAAATTTATGGAAAAAGAAAACATAAGAAATTTTAGTATAATAGCGCATATAGATCATGGTAAGTCAACTCTTGCTGATAGAATAATGGAAAAAACAGAAGCGGTTACAAAAAGAGAGTCTAAAGATCAGATGTTAGATAATATGGATCTTGAAAGAGAACGTGGTATTACAATAAAGTTAAACGCGGTAGAACTTACCTATAAAAAAAATGGTAAAGACTATATGTTCCATTTAATAGATACCCCAGGACACGTGGATTTTTCATACGAGGTATCGCGCTCTTTGGCAGCTTGTGAAGGAGCTATTTTAGTGGTTGATGCCGCTCAAGGAATAGAAGCACAAACACTTGCAAACCTTTATCTTGCCTTGGAAAACGATCTTACTATAATACCAATTATAAATAAAATAGATTTACCTAATGCGGACATAGAAAAAGTAAAAGAAGAAATTATTACAACCTTTGGTTTTAAGGAAGAAGATATTATTTTAACTAGTGCTAAAACAGGATATGGAATAGATGAGCTTTTAGATGCCATAGTAGATAGAATTCCATCCCCTAGTGGTAATAAAAATGAAAAACTGCAAGGTTTAATTTTTGATAGTTTTTATGAATCTTATAGAGGTGCGATAATATGGACCAGGATAGTTAACGGGAAAGTATCTGTTGGTGATAAAATAAAGATGATATCATCTGATGCGGAATATGAAGTAGTAGAATTAGGAAAACATACTCCTCAAGAGAAAAAGGTTAATACGTTAAGTGCTGGAGAAGTAGGATATTTATGTGCTTCAATTAAAAGTGTTAGTGATATTAAAGTTGGCGATACAATTACCTTATCAAAGATGCCAGGAGAGGCACTTTCAGGTTATAAACCCATGAAACCGATGGTTTTTTGCGGTCTTTATCCAACCGAGTCAAATAAATATACTCTTTTACGTGATGCTCTTGAAAAATTAAAATTAAATGATGCAGCACTATCTTTTGAACCTGAAACATCTGTTGCATTAGGTTTTGGCTTTAGATGCGGATTTTTAGGAATGCTTCATATGGATGTTACGGAAGAGAGAATTGAAAGAGAGTTTGGTATAAATATAATTGCAACAAGTCCATCCGTTGTGTATGAAGTAACTCTTACAAGTGGTGAAAAATTATTTGTGGATAACCCGAATGAAATGCCTGATAGAACTAAAATCAAGGAAATAAAAGAGCCTTATATAAAAACAAATATTTTTGTTCCTAGTGAGTTTATAGGACCTGTTATGGAACTTTGTCAAGATAAAAGGGGCGATTACATAAACATGGACTATATTACCAAAACTAGGGTAAACATTCACTATGAAATGCCTTTATCTGAAGTTGTTTATGATTTCTTTGATAAATTAAAATCTTTTACAAAAGGATATGCTTCCTTTGATTATGAATTAATTGGATATAAACCAAGTGATTTAGTTAAAATGGACATCTTAATTAACAAAGAAGAAGTTGATGCATTATCTATTATTACGCACAAAGACTTTGCATATACTCGTGGTAAAGCAGTAGTAGAAAACCTAAGAAAATTAATTCCAAGACAATTATTTGAAGTTCCTATACAAGCTGTTATTGGAACTAAAGCAATTGCTAGAAGTGATATTAAGGCACTTAAGAAAAACGTGCTTGCTAAATGCTATGGTGGTGACATATCAAGAAAAAGAAAACTATTAGAAAAACAAAAAGAAGGTAAAAAAAGGATGAAAAGAGTAGGAAATGTAGAAATACCGCAAGAGGCGTTCTTATCAGTTTTAAAAGTAGATAGTAATTAGGAGGATATTATGATAGATGTTGAAAGTATAAGAAAAGCAGCTTTATATTACATTAATAATGATGTTACGTTAGAAGATGCCGCTTTATATGTAGGCATAAAATCAAAAAAAACATTAAACAATTATTTTGCAAGATTATGTGGTTCTAAAGATGAAAAAGATAGATTACTTTATAAAAAAATAGTATTAAAAAAATATGAAAATGAACAAAAGGGAAAAGTAAAAGGTGGTCAAACAGGTGTTAGAAAGTCAAGTTATACAAGAGATGAAGCATTAAAAATATATGATTATATAATTAAAAATCGTGCAACATATAGACAAGCTGAAGAAGAATTTCAAATACCTCGTTCAACTATTTATGAAATCGTTCACTCTAATTTATTAACCGATGATGAAAAAAAGAAAATAGATTTAGTATCAGAATCTAATGTTCCATCTTCTATTGATAATGGACATATAAAATGAAATTAAAAAAAATAATTGAAATAAAATATCAAGATAATATAATAAACGTTGATTTAGATAATGCTACTATAATAGATGGTTATATTCCTATTTTATATACAAATAAAATATGTGAAGATAGATATATTGTTATAACATCAGTTATAAAAGAAGATGGTACGGTTTTGGTTCCTTTTAGAAAAAGTATTGCAACAAAAGATGAAGTAGATAATTATTTGTTTGATAATGATATATCGTTATATAAAAATAGTAAAGCAATATATAAAGTTTCTGATGATTTATTTTATGTAATTGATTTAGAAAAAACAGAGTTTATAAAGAAAAATGATAAGATAATTCCGGTTAATCCTTTACTTAAAATGGTATGTTATTATGGTATAGATGATAAGAAAATAATAGTATATAAAAAAGATTGCGCTTATTTATATGATATTGTAAATAATAATAAAATTAGTCCTAATTATGACTTTATAAAACCTTATGAAGGCTATGATGGTGGGCATTTAACATATTATGTATTAAATCATAATAAATATTCAAAACCACTTATTATATCTATGAGTATGACAGAGGATGGTGGTATATATAATCAGGCAATATTAAATCATGAACTAACCGTTATTCTTCCAATTAATATATTAGGTGATAAAGAAAAAATAATTAATTATTGTGATAGTTGTTATGATGATTATATTGAAAGTGAAGAACTTTCTGGTGAAAGAGTGATACTTCAATGATAAAAAGTTGTTATATACACATTCCATTTTGCAAAAAAATATGCTCATACTGTGATTTTTGTAAGAATTATTATAATGAACTAGTGGTAGAAGGTTATCTTGATAATTTAAAAAAAGAAATAAGTAAAAATTATAAAAACGAAGTATTAGATACATTGTATATAGGTGGTGGAACACCTAGTTCGTTATCTTCTAAAAATTTAAATAAGTTAATTTATATTCTTAAAACATTTAAATTAAACCATGATTATGAATATACGTTTGAGTGTAATTATGAAGATATAAATGAAAAAATGCTTCTCGCTTTAAAAAGTGGTGGTGTAAATAGAATAAGTATAGGTATTCAAACTTTTAATGAAAAGTATTCTAAAGTATTAAATAGGGACATTAATAAAAAGAAAATGATAGAAAATATAAACCTAGCAAAAAGATATTTTTCCAATATAAATATTGATTTAATGTATGCACTTCCTGGTGAAAGTATAAATGATTTAAAAAGTGATTTAGAAATAATAAAAATGCTAGATGTTCCGCATATTAGTACGTATGCACTTATAATAGAAGAACACACTAACCTTAAGTTGCAAAACATTAAAGAAACTTGTGATGACATTCAAAATAAGATGTATTATCTAATATTAGATTACTTAAAAAATAATGGATATAATCATTATGAATTAAGTAATTTTGCAAAAGAAAAGTATGAATCAAGACATAATTTAACTTACTGGAATAATGATAATTACTATGGATTTGGAGCGGGAGCCTCTGGGTTTGTTAATAATATTAGGTATGATAATACTAAAAGCGTATTTAAATATAATGCTGGTATAACCAGAGTTTACGAAGAAAAATTAAGTATAAATGAACTAATGAAAGATGAAGTTATGCTTTCGTTAAGGAAAATAAGTGGTATTAATAAAGATATCTTTTACAAAAAATATGATGTTTTATTAGAAGATGCATTTGATTATAAAGATTTAGTTAGAAATAATTTTCTTACCGAGACAGGTAAATACGTATATATAAAAGAAGATAAGCTGTTTGTTTCAAATGAGATAATTATAATGATGCTAGATGCTTTTAAGTATTGAATAATTGTTCTAATTAATGTATAATACTTATATATTACGGAGGTATATATGGAACCTAATACTGAAAAAAAAGAAACGTTAAACGAAGATGCTTTAGAAGAATTAAATGAAATGGAGGATGTTTCAGATAGTGATGATCAAAAAAATAATCAAGCTATTGATGGTATTACGTCAGATAATAATGATATGATTCCAATATTAGATGAAACTCCATCGTTAGAAAATATTAATGAAGAAGATAAAGTTTCAGAGACAAATGATAGCGAAGAAAACTCTGATCAAACTGCTGATAAAGTTAAAGAAAGTAATAATTTATCACAGCAACAAGAAGATAAAAATGAAACGTCTAATTTAACTCCTGATAATGAAGAAAATGTTAAGCCTAAGAGTAATAGCAAAATATTAATAATTGTAGTTTTATCATTATTATTAATTTTGGATTTAGCAGCTTTAATAATATATCTAATTGGAATAGACAAAGTAATAAGCTTTATAAAATAATATGTAGCCTAAATAAGGCTGTTTTTTATAAACAAATCTATTCCTATTGACACCCGGTGGGGAGTATATGATATTATAAACAATAGGAAGATAAGTTAACCTTGCAAGGTTATAAAGAATTAAAAAGCGTATGATAGACTAAACATGAGAGCATAACTAAAATGAGGTAGATAAGTATGAAATATAGAAAGATAAAAATAGGAAAACAATATAAAAACAGAACC
>OGXL01000026.1_pt1 | contig 81370 bp, 73 predicted proteins | sample 1576311 | NCBI WGS metagenome assembly OGXL01 (sample SAMEA3541564, study PRJEB24748) | human gut metagenome | biome: human gut; feature: human-associated habitat; material: faeces | place: China | collected 2012 | reverse complement strand
TGACAAAAACAAGACGATAATCAATGGGTTTTTGTCAATATGGCAAAAAAAGGCTTGCTATTTTGCAGGTTATTAGGTACAATAAGAGCAAGGTTGATGAGTTTTTAACAAACATCATATTTTTAACAATCTAGGAGGAATGAATCATGGCAGTTAAAGTAGCAATCAATGGTTTTGGTCGTATCGGCCGTCTGGCATTCAGACAGATGTTTGGCGCAGAGGGTTATGAGGTAGTAGCAATCAACGATTTAACCGATCCGAAGATGTTAGCTCACTTATTAAAATATGATACCGCACAGGGCGGATACGCAGGCCATATCGGTGAGGGCAAGCACACTGTAGAGGCTGGCGAGGATTCCATCACTGTTGACGGCAAGAAGATCACCATCTACAAAGAGGCTAAGGCTGCTGACCTTCCGTGGGGCGAGATTGGCGTAGACGTAGTATTAGAGTGTACTGGTTTCTACACTTCCAAAGAAAAAGCACAGGCACACATTGATGCAGGTGCAAAGAAGGTAGTTATCTCCGCTCCGGCAGGCAACGACTTAAAGACAATCGTATACAGCGTAAACGAGAATACTCTGACTGCAGATGATACCATCATTTCCGCAGCATCCTGCACCACCAACTGCTTAGCACCTATGGCAAAGGCTCTGAATGATTACGCTCCGATCCAGTCCGGTATCATGAGCACAATCCACGCTTACACAGGCGATCAGATGACACTTGACGGACCACAGAGAAAAGGTGATTTAAGAAGATCTCGTGCAGCTGCAGTTAACATCGTTCCTAACAGCACAGGTGCTGCTAAAGCTATCGGTCTTGTTATTCCGGAACTGAACGGTAAACTTATCGGATCTGCTCAGCGTGTTCCTACCCCAACAGGTTCTACAACAATCTTAACAGCAGTTGTTGAAGGAAACGTAACAAAAGAACAGATCAACGCAGCTATGAAAGCAGCTTCTAATGAATCCTTCGGATACAACGAAGATGAAATCGTATCCAGCGATATCGTTGGTATGAGATTTGGTTCTCTGTTCGATGCTACTCAGACAATGGTTCTTCCACTTGAGAATGGCACAACAGAAGTACAGGTAGTTTCCTGGTATGACAACGAGAACTCCTACACAAGCCAGATGGTTCGTACAATCAAACACTTTGGTAAATTACTGAACGCTTAATTTTCAGTAAGTGTAAAGGAATAGACTCCAACGAAGGGTCCGGTCTGATTTGGACCGGACCCTTTTCGCGTGGTCTGGAATGACAGCAGGAAATCAATAAGTTACTGTTTACAGATATGCAGTAACTGTTAAAGAATATTATTAAGGAGGCACCACAAATGCTGAATAAAAAATCTGTTGATGATATCAATGTAAAAGGCAAAAAAGTTCTTGTAAGATGTGACTTCAATGTTCCTCTTCAGGATGGAAAGATCACAGATGAGAACCGTCTGGTTGCAGCTCTTCCTACAATCAAGAAGCTGATCGCTGACGGCGGAAAGGTTATTCTCTGCTCCCACCTTGGAAAACCGAAGGGAGAGCCGAAACCGGAATTATCTCTTGCACCGGTTGCAAAACGTCTTTCCGAATTATTAGGACAGGAAGTTAAGTTTGCAGCAGATCCTGAAGTAGTAGGACCTAACGCAAAAGCAGCAGTAGCTGAGATGAAAGACGGAGATGTTATCTTACTTGAGAACACACGTTATCGCGCAGAAGAAACAAAGAACGGAGACGAATTCAGCAAAGAACTTGCTTCTCTTTGTGATGTATTTGTTAATGATGCATTTGGTACAGCTCACAGAGCACACTGCTCTAATGTTGGTGTGACCAAATATGTTGATACAGCAGTTGTTGGTTACTTAATGCAGAAGGAAATCGATTTCCTTGGAAATGCAGTGAACAATCCTGAGAGACCATTTGTTGCTATCCTTGGCGGAGCTAAGGTTTCCAGCAAGATTTCTGTAATCAATAACCTTCTTGATAAAGTAGATACACTTATTATTGGTGGTGGTATGTCTTATACATTCTCCAAAGCTATGGGCGGACATATCGGTGTGTCTCTCTGTGAGGATGACTATCTTCAGTATGCATTAGACATGATGAAGAAAGCAGAAGAAAAAGGCGTAAAACTTCTTCTTCCTGTAGATAACAGAATTGGTGACAGCTTCTCCAATGACTGCAATATTCAGGTTGTAAAACGTGGCGAGATTCCGGACGGATGGGAAGGAATGGATATCGGACCGGAAACAGAGAAGCTTTTTGCTGATGCTGTAAAAGATGCTAAGACAGTTGTATGGAACGGACCGATGGGCTGCTTCGAAATGCCAAACTTCGCTCATGGTACAGAAGCTGTTGCAAAAGCACTTGCTGAAACAGATGCCACAACTATTATAGGTGGTGGTGATTCTGCAGCTGCAGTTAACATCCTTGGTTATGGCGACAAGATGACACACATCTCCACAGGTGGCGGTGCATCTCTTGAATTCCTGGAAGGAAAAGAACTCCCGGGTGTTGCAGCAGCAAACGATAAATAAGAATATAATAACATCCCACAGGGATACTAAGGAGATAAATCATCATGGCAAGAAAGAAAATTATCGCTGGTAACTGGAAAATGAACATGACACCAAGCGAAGCCGTTAAATTAGTAGAAACATTAAAACCATTAGTAGTTAACGATGAAGTAGACGTAGTATTCTGCGTACCTGCAATCGATATCATCCCGGTTGTAGAAGCTGCTAAGGGAACAAACATCCAGGTTGGTGCTGAGAACATGTACTTTGAAGAGAAAGGTGCATACACAGGAGAAATCTCCCCTGCAATGCTCGTAGATGCCGGAGTTAAATATGTTGTTCTTGGACATTCCGAAAGAAGAGAATACTTCGGAGAAACAAACGAAGATGTTAACAAGAAAGTTCTCAAAGCTTTCGAACATGGAATTACACCTATCATGTGCTGTGGCGAAACTCTTACTCAGAGAGAACAGGGCGTGACAATGGATTTCATCCGTCAGCAGGTTAAAGTTGGATTCCAGGGTGTTACAGCAGATCAGGCTAAGACAGCAGTTATCGCTTACGAGCCAATCTGGGCAATCGGAACAGGTAAAACAGCTACAACTGAGCAGGCTCAGGAAGTATGCGCAGGTATTCGTGCATGCATCGCTGAAATCTATGATGAAGCAACAGCAGAAGCAATCCGTATCCAGTATGGCGGATCTGTAAATCCTGCAACAGCACCTGACTTATTCGTTCAGAACGATATCGATGGCGGCCTTGTAGGTGGTGCTTCTCTGAAAGCTGATTTCGGAAAGATCGTAAACTACAAATAAGAATAAAAAACTGATTATAAGCAGATAATCTTTGTGTCCAAACGAGAAATAATATAATGCCCCTGAATACAGGAAAATTGGTAATTTTACTGATTGGATTGTATTCAGGGGATTGTTATAGTTGAAGCAGGTAAGTTACCTGCTTTAATTGCTGTTGCGAATATTTGTTTGGCTATGTCAGACACATAGTATCTTATGAAATTAATATGTATAAAGAAAAAGACAGCTTCATTACTGAAACTGTCTTTTTTATCTGGTGTAAAAATCTGCTGTAAGCTGTTTCTTTTGTACTTTGGGTAAAGCTCTTTTGCACGAAAGGAATGCCTCGATACTTTTGTATTTTGACTATTTATCAGGTGTATTTAGTTCATGTATTTTATCTTTTGTATTTTGGAGTATTTCTGAGTTTTTATCCTTGGTGATATAAATTTTTTTCTCTTTGGCAATTCGATGATTTTCTCTTTTGTATGTACAAACTATATCATATTTTTCTACATTCGTCTACAAGTTTCAACAGAAATCAGTCAAAAACATTTCGACAGAATCCCTGCTTTTTTGACATTTGGAGAGGAAATTGACAGATAAATAAAGATTGTCTGATTGCGGGAATCCATTTTCGCTGATATAATGTAAAAAATGTGTAATTATAGAAAGCAGGTTAATATTTTATGGAAGAAAAAGTAACAAAATGTAGTGCATCAAAGAAATGCGGAAGCTGCCAGTATCAGGGTGTTCCTTATAAAGAACAGCTTGCCGCCAAGCAGAAAAGGATGAAGAAGCTTCTTGGAAAGTTTGCAAATGTAAAACCAATCATTGGAATGGATGATCCCTTTTATTATAGAAATAAAGTTCATGCAGTATTTGACAGGGATAAAAAAGGTAATATTATCTGTGGAACCTACGAAGCGAAAACACATAAGGTTGTTCCGATAGAAGAGTGCATGATCGAGGATAAGATCAGTCAGGAAATCATCCGTACAATTCGGGATATGCTGAAATCTTTTAGAATCAAAACATATGATGAGGACACAGGATATGGACTTTTGCGCCATGTGCTGGTGAGAAGAGGGTTTTCCACAGATGAGATCATGGTGGTTCTTGTGATTGGTTCCCCGATCTTTCCTTCAAAAAATAATTTTGTGAAAGCTCTGAGAAAGAAATACCCACAGATTACAACAGTTGTGCTTAACGTCAATGATAAGAAGACCAGTATGGTACTGGGTGAGCGTGATATCGTCATTTATGGAAAAGGATATATCCGGGATACGCTCTGCGGATGTACATTCCGCATTTCTCCGCAGTCTTTTTATCAGGTAAATCCTGTACAGACAGAAATTCTGTATAAGACAGCAATTGAATATGCGGGGCTTGGACGAAAAGAAACAGTGATAGATGCATACTGCGGAATAGGAACAATCGGACTTGTAGCCGCAAAGCGGGCAAAGAATGTCATTGGTGTGGAATTAAATCCGGATGCAGTCCGCGATGCCAGAATCAATGCAAAGGAAAATAAGATTACAAATGCACGTTTCTATCAGGGAGATGCAGGAGAATTTATGGAAAACATGGCAGAAAACGGAGAACATGCAGATGTTGTGTTTATGGATCCGCCACGTACCGGCAGTGATAAAAAGTTTATGTCCTCTGTTATCAAACTGAATCCATCAAGAATCGTATATATCTCCTGTGGACCGGAAACACTGGCAAGAGATCTGGAGTATTTGACAAAACATGGCTATGATGTGAGAAAAATACAGCCGGTAGATATGTTCAGTTTTACAGACCATTGTGAAAATATTTGTCTTTTGACGAAAAAATTTGAGAAACAGACGAAAAATCAAAACGAATACAAATACTAAAAGAATATAAATACCAAAAGAAAAGGAAGGTTTCATGGAAATAAGAAAAGCATCAGTGCAGGATTTTGGGCAGATCATGCAAGTTTATGATAAAGCCCGCAAATTTATGAGAGAAAATGGCAATGCAGAACAGTGGGGTGAAGATTACCCCTCAGCAGAACTGATAGAGCATGATATTGATAAAATGTATCTGTGCATGTCAGAAGGGCGGATTGCCTGTGTTTTCTATTATGCGGCGGAAGAAGATGAAGATTATAAAGAAATTAATGGAAAATGGCTGAATGAAGAACCCTATGGAGTAGTTCACAGGGTAGCGTCCACAGGAATAGTAAGAGGAGCCGCATCATTCTGTCTGGACTGGGCCTATGCTCAGACACAGAATCTCCGTATGGATACATACAGCGATAACATCCCCATGCAGAAACTTCTGGAAAAATGCGGATTTCAGTACTGTGGTTCATTTGAACGTCTGGGAATGGATAAATGGATGGCATACCAGAAAATATAATAAACAAGTCCCTATCTGTTTCAACTGTAAGAGACAGATGGGGACTTTAAGGTTATTGATTGCTGTAGTTAGAGGTATCCATCAGAAGAAATCCGGTCTTTTACAGATTCTCAACAATCTGGCGTGCTACATATACACCGCTTGCAGAAGCATGGGACAGGGAATGGGTTACACCGCTTCCGTCTCCAATGATATACAGGCCTTTGTATCTGCTTTCCAGATTTTCATCAATATCAACTTCCATATTATAGAACTTAACCTCCACACCATAGAGGAGGGTGTCGTCATTAGCTGTCCCGGGAGCGATTTTATCCAGAGCATAGATCATTTCAATGATTCCGTCAAGGATACGTTTCGGGAGAACAAGACTCAGATCACCGGGAGTAGCTGCGAGAGTAGGTCGTACCATACCTTCTTCGATACGTGCAACCGTACTCCTTCTTCCGCGCACCAGATCGCCGAAACGCTGTACGATCACACCGCCGCCCAGCATATTGGAAAGACGGGCAATGCTTTCGCCATATCCATTACTGTCTTTAAATGGCTCGGAGAAATGTTTGGCTACCAACAGTGCGAAGTTTGTATTTTCTGTCTGTTTGGACGGATCTTCATAGCTGTGGCCATTTGCTGTGACAATGCCGTTTGTATTTTCGTTTACAACGATGCCATAAGGATTCATACAGAAAGTCCTCACATTATCTTCGAATTTTTCTGTTCTGTAGACAATCTTACTCTCATACAGTTCGTCTGTCAGGTGTGAGAAGATAACAGCAGGAAGTTCTACACGTACACCCAGGTCTACCCGGTTTGATTTGGTTGGGATATCAAGTTCTTTACAGATCTGTTCCATCCATTTGCTTCCGCTTCTGCCTACGGATACGATACATTTACTGCAGTCAGTGGTATCATTCTTTGTAACAATGCGGTATCCATCATCCAGCACTTCCAGACGTTCTACAGGAGTATTGAAATAAAAATCAACATGTTCTTTTAATTTTGAATATAAGTTCTCAAGAACTACATAGTTAATGTCTGTTCCCAGATGACGGACGGAAGCATCCAGAAGTTTTAGCTTATTCTGCATACAAAGCTTTTTGAATTTGGTTCCGGCTGTAGAATACATTTTTGTGTCCTGTCCGCCGTAGGCAACATTGATCTCATCTACGTAACGCATCAGGTCAAGAGCGTTTTTCTTTCCAATATGTTCATAAAGTGTTCCGCCGAAATCATTTGTGATATTGTATTTGCCGTCAGAGAAAGCACCGGCACCGCCAAAGCCGCTCATAATGGCACAGGTTTTACATTTGATACAGGTTTTTACTTTGTCACCATCAATTGGGCAATGTCTTTTACTGAGAGGATTTCCAGCCTCAAAAACAGCAATCTTTAAATCGTTATTTTGCTTCATCAGTTCATAGGCAGAGAAAATACCGCCAGGTCCTGCGCCGATGATCACTACATCATATTTCATATATACTACAATCCTTTCAGGTAAAAATATTTTGTAAATCTGCAGCAAATCTCCTGAACGCACTATTTAACTGATAAATTGCGAAGCGGATGATATTATGCGCCTGAAGAGAATGCCATAGATAAGTCTGCGTTACTGAGAACGAAGGAGACAGTAATAAGTATATCATAAATAAATGAAAAAATCTTATGTTTTTGTGAATGGACTTATAGGATAACATTATAAATAATGTTTTAACCGAGTCAGGTAAGTCCCCTGTGGAGATTGCGGGAATGATTTTTCAGACACGCTCTAACATCATGAGAAAGATAAAAGGAACAAATAGTTCTATAAAAGAACACAACTACATCATATTGATACTGAACCCGAAAAAATTATTTTTCCTCAGGTTCAGCATTATCCGGAATGTGTTCTACAATATCACCGAAATCGCAGTCAAGGATTGAACATAAGATATCAAGACTGCGGATTTCCACATTTTCATTATGACGGAGTTTATCCAGAAAAGAAGTGCTTATGCCATAGTGAGTGTACAGGGCATACTGGCTGATTTTCCGCTCCTTCATAGTCTTCCATAATTTTCTATAGCTTATCATATGTAATAACCGTCCGATTTGTTCTTGATTCATATTTATTATCGGGTTAAAATAGGTCTTGTAACAGTGTCTTTATAAAGACACTATTAAGAAGGAAAGTGATATAATGAAGACGATCAGAAAGATAATGGAAGGCGTGGCCGCAGCCTGCATATCAGTGGCAATGTATTACTGCTTCCTGAGTGGAGCCCCTGCCGGGGGAACAGAGAGAACTGTCTATATGATCCTGGATGGAATATTCTGTATTTCTGCCTGGGTGGCAGGAGTGGGGATATTATGGTATGTGAGATGGCTTCGCAGACGGAACAAAGAACTTGAAAATATGATAAAGATTTTGCTTAAAAATGCAGACAAACTTGACAAATAGGAAATTCTGCCATACTATAAAAATCAACGAAAACGAAAGGGGAATCCTGCAAAATGAATGAAAATGTCATCAAAGCCGCACTGTTAGGATTTGGAACAGTAGGAACAGGTGTATATAAGGTACTGAAGAATCAGGAAAAGGAAATGTCGGCCAAGATTGGCTGTAAAGTTGAGATAAAGAAAATCCTTGTGAGAAATATAGAGAAGGCAGCAGCGAAGATAGAAGACGCCTCTTTGTTCACCAGCCAGTGGGATGAGATTATAAATGATCCGGAGATTGAGATTGTGATTGAACTGATGGGTGGGATTAATCCTGCAAAAGAGTATATCCTTTCTGCATTAAAAGCCGGTAAGCATGTAGTCTCTGCAAACAAGGATCTGATCGCAGTACATGGTCATGAGCTTCTGGATGCGGCACATGAGAGTAAAGTGGATTTTCTGTTTGAAGCAGCAGTAGCAGGTGGTATTCCGATCATCAGACCATTGAAACAGTGTCTGGCAGGAAATCACATGACAGAAGTTATGGGTATTGTAAACGGAACCACAAACTTTATTCTGACAAAGATGACTCAGGAAGGCATGGAGTTTAAGGATGCCCTGGCACTTGCAACAGAACTTGGATATGCGGAGGCTGATCCAACTGCTGATATCGAAGGTCTGGATGCAGGACGTAAGGTAGCGATCCTTGCATCTGTGGCATTTAACTCACGTGTGGTATTTAACGATGTATATACAGAGGGAATTGCCAAGATCACATCAAAAGATATTCATTATGCGAAAGAAATGGGACGTGATATCAAGCTTCTGGGTGTTGCAAGAAACGAAGCAGACGGAATTGAAGCATATGTGTGCCCGATGCTGATCCCCAGTTCCCATCCGCTTGCAACTGTAAATGATTCCTATAATGCAGTATTTGTCCATGGAGATGCAGTGGAGGATGCCATGTTCTTCGGAAGAGGAGCAGGAGAACTTCCTACAGCCAGTGCAGTTGTGGGTGATGTATTTGATATTGTGAGAAATATTCTTGCAGGATGCTGCGGCAGAATCGGATGTACCTGTTACAAGAATATCCCTGTTAAGAAAATGGAAGATACACATAACCGTTATTTCCTCCGTCTCAAAGTAGAGGATCGCTGCGGTGTTCTTGCCGAGATGACTGCTATTTTTGCCAAATATCAGGTCAGTGTTGCACAGATTATCCAGAAAGATACCAAGGTGGAAGGGTGTGCGGAAGTAGTTGTGATCACTGAGAAGGTAAGAGAAGGTGATTTCAGAACTGCCATCGAAGAACTGAGAAACAGGGATTCCGTAAGAAAGATTTCCACGATCATTCGTGTATATGGAAAATAAGTTACTGTTCTTTTCATATATATAGTAATGAAAATGAAACAGATACAAAAAAAGAATTGAAAAATCCTGAGATTTTGATACTATATAAGAGATGTCAGATATAAAAGTTTTATTGTGCAGAGATGATCAGTTTTCTGCTTCTGATATCAGCAAAACAGTTATCAATTATGAATAAACATAAAAGGAGAACATTATGAGCAAAAAACCAACCGTATTAATGATTCTTGATGGATATGGTCTGAATGACAAAAAGGAAGGAAACGCTGTATATCTGGCTAAAACACCGGTTATGGACAAGCTGATGGCAGAATATCCATTTGTAAAAGGAAACGCAAGCGGACTGGCAGTAGGTCTTCCGGACGGACAGATGGGTAATTCTGAAGTAGGACATATGAATATGGGCGCAGGCCGTATCGTATATCAGGAACTTACCAGAATCACAAAAGAAATCCAGGACGGTGATTTCTTTAAGAATGAAGCTCTTCTTGCAGCAATGAAGAACGCAAAAGAGAATAACTCTGCAGTACATTTCATGGGACTTCTTTCTGATGGTGGTGTGCACAGTCATAATACACATCTTTATGGATTACTTGAGATGGCTAAGAGAGAGGGCGTTGAGAAGGTTTACGTACATTGTTTCCTTGATGGTCGTGACACACCTCCTGCATCAGGTAAAGAGTTTGTAGAGGCTCTTGAAGCAGAGATGAAGAAGATCGGTGTAGGTGAGATTGCTACTGTTTCCGGACGTTACTATGCGATGGATCGTGATAACCGCTGGGATCGTGTAGAACTTGCATACAATGCTCTTACAACAGGAGAAGGCGTAAAGGGAACAGATGCACCGGCAGCAGTTCAGGCTTCTTATGACAATGATAAGACAGATGAGTTTGTTCTTCCTACAGTTATCGAGAAAGACGGACAGCCGACAGGTGTTATATCTGATAAAGATTCTGTTGTATTCTTTAATTTCCGTCCTGACCGCGCTCGTGAGATCACAAGAGCATTCTGCGATGATGATTTCCAGGGATTTGAAAGAAAAGCAAGACCACAGGTTACTTTCGTATGCTTCACAGATTACGATGATACCATTCAGAATAAACAGGTTGCATTCCACAAGGTTCAGCTTCACAATACATTTGGTGAGTATCTTGCAGCACACAATATGACTCAGGCGCGTATTGCTGAAACAGAGAAATATGCACATGTTACATTTTTCTTCAACGGCGGTGTGGAAGAGCCGAACAAAGGAGAAGACAGAATTCTGGTTAAATCTCCGAAGGTTGCAACCTACGATCTTCAGCCGGAAATGAGTGCACCTCAGGTTTGCGGGAAACTGGTAGATGCGATCAAATCTGACAAATATGATGTGATCGTGATCAACTTTGCAAACCCGGATATGGTTGGACATACAGGCGTACAGGAAGCTGCCATCAAAGCAGTGGAAACTGTTGATGAATGTGTTGGCAAAGCAGTAGAGGCTCTTAAGGAAGTGGACGGACAGATGTTTATCTGTGCTGACCATGGAAATGCAGAACAGCTGATCGACTATGAGACAGGTGCTCCGTGGACTGCACATACAACAAATCCTGTACCATTTATTCTTGTAAATGCAGATCCGAAATATACACTGCGCGAGAACGGATGTCTTGCAGATATCGTTCCTACACTGATCCAGCTTATGGGAATGGAACAGCCTGCGGAAATGACAGGAAAATCACTTCTTGTAGAGAAATAATATAATACAAAAACTGTGAGAACTGCTTTGCAGACATCAGCAGTTCGTGATATTGACGAAACCCTCTGACACAAATCAGAGGGTTTTTTGTTTGTTTTTGGTGATTATGTAGAAAATCATGGAATTAAAAAACACATCTTGAAATGGAAAATCTTTTCAACTATAATCGCTCTGATATCTGATAAAACAGATATCGAAAACAGCAAATAAAGAGGATTAAAAAAGGATTGGGAGGGTTTATTGGAATGCAGACAGACATGACAGTTGGGAAACCAATGAAGATGATACTTGACTTTACGATACCTGTATTTATAGGTAATGTATTCCAGCAGTTTTACAACATGGCAGATGCCATAATCGTAGGAAAATTTGTAGGAACAAAAGGGCTGGCAGCGGTTGGTTCAACAGGAACGATCATGTTTCTGATCATAGGTTTTCTTATGGGACTGACAGCCGGTTTTACAGTTCTGACCTCACAGAAATTCGGTGCAGGAAAGATGGATGAGATGCGTCAGTCAGTGGGAAATGCGGCGTTACTTTCAATTATCATTTCGGTTATAATGACGGCTGTCAGTATGGTGGGGATGCACTCGCTTCTGACATTAATGCATACACCGGAGGATATTTTTCAGGATGCATATACCTACATTATGATCATATGCGGAGGTATTTTTGCACAGGTATTATATAATATCCTGGCCAGTATTCTGAGAGCACTGGGAAACAGTAAGACACCCTTGTATTTCCTGATTCTGGCGGCACTTTTGAATATAGTACTTGACCTGACGTTTATTATTGTTTTCCATATGGGAGTTGCCGGGGCTGCCTGGGCGACGATTACAGCACAGGGAGTATCCGGAGTGCTTTGCCTGATTTATATCATAAAATACGTACCAGAATTGAGACTGAAGGCGGATGACTGGAGATTTCGTTCAGAGATTGCCAAAAAAGAAATTCTTGTGGGCATTCCCATGGGACTGCAGTATTCCATCACTGCGATCGGAACCATGATGGTACAGTCTGCGCTGAATATTCTTGGTTCTTATGCAGTAGCGGCATTTACAGCCGGAAATAAGATAGAGAATATTTTTACACAGGCATATGTTGCGATTGGAACAACAATGGCAACATATAATGCACAGAATATAGGAGCGCGTAAACTGGACAGAGTCAGACAGGGATTTAACAGTGCGCATATTATAGGAATTACCTATGCCATTGTTACAGGTGTGATTATTTTCTTCTTTGGCAAATATCTGTCTTATCTGTTTATTTCAGATAATGCCGCAGAAGTCATTCCTATGGTTGATACTTATGTGAAATGCGTGGCAGTATTTTTCATACCACTTCACTTTGTCAATGCACTCAGGAATGGTATCCAGGGCATGGGATACGGACTGCTTCCCATGCTTGCCGGTGTTGCAGAACTGGCAGGACGTGGAATCACTGCTATGGCCGCGGCGGCTCATAAGAGTTACTTTGGAGCATGTATGGCCAGTCCGATGGCATGGGTGCTTGCCGGAGGACTTTTGATCGTCATGTATTTCTATGTGATGAAGGATATGAAACGCAGACTTGGCCTGTAAAAATAAGAAAAATCACAAGGGATTTGCCAAAGAAAACATTTTTCGGGGATATTACCTGCAAACAGTAATAAAAAATGAGAAAAAGGTGAATAGTAGGTGCAAATTGGAAGAATTATGTTATAATGAAACATGCAGCGCAGGTTTATGTGATCAGTACATAAATTCTGTGTATTGTGAAGCGTATTATTAAGAATTATAGCAAGCCTCTTAATTAACGAATCAACAGTAATATGATTCAAAAGTAATAGGCTTCAGGAAAAATGAACGGTAACATTTATGTTGAGGAGAAAATAGATGGGCAACAAAGAGGAAAAAAACAACACAGTCCCAAATGGCAGTACGGAAACAACTGGCAGACGCCATAAATCCGCAAGACCGGGGAGAATTTCGTATGTACCGATCAATGATGAAGATCTTGCACCTTATGAACCACCTGTTCGTAAGAAGTATAAAGGATTGAAGATTACAGGAATCGCAGTGGCAATGGTTATTGTAAGCACCGGAGCTGCATATGCAGGTATGTCATATTATTATTCGGATAAATTCTTTGAAGGAACATCAATCAATGGTATTGACTGTTCAGGTAAAACTGCTTATGAGGCAGAACAGAAGATTGCGAAGACAGTAGAGAATTATTCCATAGAGGTTGATTCCAGAAATCTGGATCCGCAGACGATCAGCGGAGATCAGATCGGTTATAGTTATGTTTCTGATGGAAGTGTTCTGAAACTTCTGAAAGATCAGAAACCTTATGAATGGATCAGAGGTTTTTTTGAAAAGAAGAGCTATACAGCCGCTGAGAATACGACTTACGATAAAGAAAAGCTGAAAAAACAGGTGAAGGCACTTAACTGTGCACAGAAAGAGAATCAGGTAGCTCCTGAGAATGCATATGTCGCATATGGAGATTCGCAGTTTGAGATTGTTCCGGAGACAGAGGGAAGTAAGCTGGATTTGAAAAATGCTTATAACGTGCTTTCGGAAGCTGTTTCGGGAAATAAAACTTCGGTTGATTTCGACAGTGAGCCGGATGTGTATGTAAAGGCAGATATCACCAGTGACAATCCGGATCTGCAGGCATCTCTTAATGCATGTAACAATTTTACAAAAGCAAGCATTACGTATACTTTTGGAGATGAAACGGAAACCCTGGATGGAAATACGATCAAGGACTGGCTGAATTTTGATGAAAAAGGACAGCTGATCATGGATGATACATCTTTCAGACAGCACATCGCAGATTATGTGGCGCAGATTGCGGCGGCCCATGATACGGTGGGAACTGAAAGAGAGTTCCAGACAACAAGTGGGAGAACTGTCAGCGTATACGGTTCTGCATATGGATGGCAGATAGACCAGGCTTCAGAGGTTGCACAGCTGACACAGGAAATCCAGTCAGGGACACAGACAACCAGAGAGCCGGTTTATTCTATGACAGCCAATGCACATGGTTACAATGATATAGGAAATACTTATATTGAAGTGGATCTGTCCGAACAGCATATGTATTTTTACCAGAACGGAGAAGATATCTTTGAGTCAGATATTGTTTCCGGTGATATGAGATATTCTGACCGTCAGACTCCGGCCGGTATTTATACACTTTATTATAAGAAGAGCCCGGATGTGCTCAGAGGTAAACAACTGGCAAATGGTAAATACGAATATGAACAGCCGGTAACGTACTGGATGCCGTTTAATGGCGGCATTGGTTTCCATGATGCAAACTGGCAGCCATACTTTGGCGGAGATCGTTTCATGGAAGGCGGTTCGCATGGATGTATCAATATGCCGCCGGAGAAAGCTGCAGAACTTTATAATATTATTGACTGCAATATTCCAATCGTATGTTTCTATTAATATTAATCAGGAATTACTTTTCTGTAATCTTTTGATTGGAGGGTGTTAAAAAGTTTTCTGAAAAATAAAAACAGGTATGGATATTCCGGGATCATTGTATACGAAACAATAGTCCCGGATTTCTATAAAAAAAGGTTCTGTATGGTAAAATGCAGAAAGAAAGGGGAAGGTTATGAATTTTGATTCTTTAAACATCATACTGACAATTGCCGCTTTCATAGTAGGAATAATGCTTCTGACAGGACATGGGGATATTTTCCTGAAAGGTGGAAACTCGGACATCAGTAAGAAGCTTTATGATGAAGAGAAGATGGCAAAAGCAAGTGGAGTTGCGCTTATTTTGATTGGCGTTGTTTCTGCTATAGATCTTTTTACTATAGCACTGGCCTTTAAAATAGCTTACATAGCAGCACTTCTGATCATTATTGTCGGGCTTGTGTGTTATTTGAGATTAAAATGTAAAAAATAATGAATAAGGCAAGAAGGATCGAGATACGGTAAAATGTGTACGGTCCTTTTTATTTTTATGTATTAGCGTTTTTTCCTGTTTTGTGATAAAATGACATACAGGCCAAAATCCAATTGCCACAGGTAATCTGAAATGAATTTTGGCGGCGTTACTGAGAATGGAGTGAACAGTAAATAAACGAGGAAAAGATAAATTATGGTACTTGAAGAGATTGTGCAGCCTCTGGTAAAATGGTACAGGGATAATAAGAGGATTCTTCCATGGAGAGATAAGGACAATGCTTATTATACATGGGTGTCGGAGATTATGCTGCAGCAAACCAGAGTGGAGGCAGTGAAACCCTATTTTCAGAGATTTATCACAGAACTCCCGGATATTCAGTCACTGGCGGAATGTCCTGAAGAGAAACTTCTGAAGTTATGGGAGGGACTGGGATATTATAACCGCGTTCGGAACATGCAGGAAGCGGCGAAAACTGTAAAAGATGAATATAATGGCAGACTGCCTGAAGATTATCAGGCACTTTTGTCGTTAAAGGGAATAGGAAGTTATACAGCCGGTGCCATTGCATCGATTGCATATGGGGAAAAGGTTCCGGCTGTAGACGGGAATGTACTGCGTGTGATTTCCAGAATTACAGAGAGTACGGAAGACATCAGCCGGCAGTCTGTCCGCAGAAAAATAGAACAGCAGGTTTCGCAGATCATGCCCTCAGATTGTCCGGGAGACTTTAATCAGGCACTGATGGAACTGGGAGCTGTGATATGTGTTCCCAACGGTCAGGCGAAATGTGCAGAATGTCCGATTGCATTTACCTGTCTGGCTCACAGACATGATAAAGCGGATATGATTCCTGTAAAAGCACCTAAGAAAGCCAGAACACAGGACAACAGGACTGTGTTTATCATTCAGGACGGAGAATGCACAGCTATCAGGAAAAGACCTGAGAAAGGACTTTTGGCAGGCTTATATGAACTGCCAAATACTCAGGGACATTTAAAAAGCGAAGATGCGCTTTTGTACGTAAAAGAGTTGGGACTTGATCCATTATATATAGAAGAACTTCCGCCTGCGAAACATATTTTCTCCCATATTGAATGGAGAATGCAGGCATACAGAATAAAGGTATCATCCCTAAAGACAACGCAGGATAAAGAACTCATTTTTGTAAGTAAAGAACAGTCAGGTAAACAATACGCAATTCCATCTGCTTTTGGAGCGTATGCAAAGTATATCAAGGAGGAGACAACAAGATGAAACTGTTAAGTATTGCGATTCCATGTTATAATTCTCAGGATTATATGGAGAATTGTATAGAGTCATTGCTGGTGGGAGGAGAAGAAGTAGAGATTCTTGTAATAGATGACGGATCTTGTGACAGAACTGCTGAGATTGCAGATGCTTATGCCAGGAAATATCCGACAATTGTAAAGGCAATTCATCAGGAAAACGGCGGTCATGGAGAAGCTGTCAATGCAGGAATCAGAAATGCTACAGGATTGTATTTCAAGGTAGTGGACAGTGATGACTGGGTAAATAAAGAAGCGTATGTACAGATTTTGAAAACTTTATATGAACTGCTCAGAGGTCCGCAGACAGTTGACCTTCTGATCAGTAATTTCGTATATGAGAAACAGGGGGCAACCCGTAAGAAAATCATGCAGTACCGGAAATGTCTGCCACAGGACAGAATATTTGGATGGGAAGAAGTGAAACATATGCCGAAGGGCAAATATCTTCTGATGCATTCCATGATCTATCGTACAAAATTACTTCATGAATGTAATCTGGAACTGCCAAAGCATACATTTTATGTAGATAACCTCTTTGCTTTTGAACCTCTTCCTTATGTAAAGAATATGTATTATCTGGATGTAAACTTCTATCGTTATTTTATTGGAAGAGATGACCAGTCTGTGAATGAGAAAGTGATGATTAAACGAATTGACCAGCAGATCCGTGTGAATAAACTTATGGTAAATGCTTATATTAACTGCAAAAGTACAAATAAGCACCTGAAAAAGTACATGTTCAGTTACCTGGATATTATTACAACTATTTCCTCTATTATGCTTATACGTGCCAATACAGAAGAGTCTCTTCATAAAAAGAAAGAACTGCTGGAGTATATTAAGACAGAGGATAAACAGGTTTACAGAAAATTGCGTCACAGTCTTTTTGGAAGAGTCATGAATCTTCCGGGAAGAGGTGGAAGGAAAATGTCAGTGGCAGCCTACAAGATTAGCCAGAAATTTTATGGATTTAACTGATGTGCTCTAAATAGCGGAAAATTGTTATAACTGCAAAAAGCAGAATCTCTGAAAGACAAAATGTATTTCAAAGATTCTGCTTTTATTTTAAATCTTTTTAGTTTTCACTTTTTTTTCTTTTTACTTCTCCGAAGCAGACAGTCTGTGAAGGAGCGGAGACTTTTCTTGGATAAAAAACCAGAAAGCCAAATAATGCGAGCGTTGCACCCATGCATACATCAATTACAGAATGCTGTTTCAGGAACATGGTAGACATGATGATCAGTGCAGTCAGGGTGAAAGATGCTGCTTTTATAAGTTTCTTATCTCGCAGTGCTTCACAGTTTGTAAGCGACATATGGATTGCAAGAGAGTTAAACACATGAATGCTGGGTAGGATATTCGTAGGAGTATCTGTACTGTACAGCCATTTTACCACATCTGTAAAAACATTGTCTCTTGGAAACTCTGTGGGACGTATGTGCTGAGCATTGGGATAAACGTAAGAAACAATAAGGAAAACAGTCATTCCCATCATAAGATTAAATGCCAGCTGATAGTATTCATGTTTGTTTTTGTTAAAAAATATAAAATAAATCACAGCCAGGATCATGTATGGAAACCACAGCATATAAGGAACGATAAAGAACTCACAAAATGGAATCCAGTCATCAAATACAGTATGTACGATATGATAGCTGTGAACCGGCCTGTGCTCCAGATAACTGAAAAGCAGGATATAAATAATGCTGTATAAAGCAATAACAAGTCCATGCCGATATTTGGAAATAAAACGTTTCAAAATTTCACCTTCTTTGGAGAATTATTTCATACCATATCATAACATCTTCATACTGCTTTTACAAATAAATTTTCTCATAAAGTATATAAAAATTTTATAAAAAAATTCTCAATAAAGTGTAGCATTTTACAAAATTTTAACACAAAGCAGAACAAAGATTTTACTCCATTTTATTATACTGATCTTAACTGAGTCGGAGAAATTGCAGTAATCTTTGAAAACGATTTACTATTTCCGTAGATCACTGTGGATTTTGGCTACAGTATTCAGTAAATAATTGTAGATGGAGAATAGAAAAATGATATATTTGGTAGAAGATGATGAGAGTATCCGCGAACTGGTGATCTATACACTGAAGAGTCAGGGATTTGAGGCAAAGGGATTTGAAAGACCTTCTCACTTCTGGAAAGCCCTGGAAAAGGAAGAACCTGCACTTCTGCTCCTTGATGTGATGCTGCCGGAAGAGGATGGGATTTCCATATTGAAGAAATTGCGTATGCGTCCGGATACACGTAAACTTCCTATTATCATGCTGACAGCAAAAAGCAGTGAATATGATACAGTGGTAGGTCTTGACAGCGGGGCAGATGACTATATTCCAAAACCATTCCGCATGATGGAACTGATCTCAAGGATCCGCGCATTATTAAGAAGAACAGAAGATGACGGCGCAGAAGAATATCAGACAGGAAACCTTTATGTCTGCCCTTCCAGACATATTGCAACTGTTGATAAAAAGAATGTAAATCTTACATTAAAAGAATATGAAGTATTATGTCTGCTTCTGAAAAACAGTGGAACTGTGCTTTCCAGAACCCAGCTTCTGAATCAGGTCTGGGGATATGAGTTTGACGGAGAGAGCAGAACCGTTGATGTACATATCCGAACACTGAGACAAAAACTGGGAAGTGCCGGTGAACTGGTGGAGACGGTTCGTGGAGTCGGGTATAAAATTAATATGAAATAAAGTTAAAGAATAGCTGGAAACAGGAATTTATCTATGCTATACTTTTAAATATGAGAATTGCAGGAGCTGTAAGGCGCAGAACAAAATACCTTTTGATCCTGACATCTTAAATATAAGCAGATGCCAAAAATGAATGGACAGCTGCCCGAAATCAACGGTCAGGGATATCAAAAAACCCTGACTGTAGATTTTTATAAGGAGTTATTTATTTTATGAAATCATTAGTAATAGCAGAGAAACCTTCTGTTGCCAGAGATATTGCCAGAGTACTTCACTGTACACAGAAAGGAAATGGTATCCTTGAGGGAAAAGATTATGTAGTCACCTGGGCGCTTGGACACCTTGTTACGCTGGCAGACCCTGAGGAATACGATAAGAAGTATATGAAATGGGAAATGTCCACACTTCCCATGATGCCGGATCGAATGAAGCTGGTAGTTATTCGACAGACCGGTAAACAGTACAATGCAGTAAAAACGCAGCTGTACAGAAAAGACATAAACGATATTATAATAGCCACAGATGCCGGAAGAGAAGGTGAACTGGTAGCCCGCTGGATTCTTGACAAAGCGGACTGTCATAAACCAATCCGCAGACTGTGGATTTCTTCAGTTACAGACAAAGCTATCAAAGAAGGATTCGGAAATCTGAAAAACGGACATGAGTATGATAATCTGTACAGAGCGGCTGTGGCAAGAGCGGAAGCTGACTGGCTGGTGGGAATGAACGGTACAAGGGCACTTACCTGTAAATATAATGCCCAGCTTTCCTGCGGGCGAGTACAGACTCCCACTCTGGCGATGATCGCGAAACGGGAAGAAGAGATACGGGCATTTAAGCCGAAGGAATATTACGGAATCACCCTGAAAGCAGGTGATATTATCTGGACATGGAAGGAACCAAAGAGTAAGAGCTTCAGGACTTTTAATAAAGAATGTGTGGAGAAAATTTTCAATGCTATCAGAAACCAGTCGGTGGAGGTAACGTCCATAACCAGCAAAGAGAAGAAAACCTTTGCACCGGGTTTGTATGACTTGACGACTCTTCAGAGAGAAGCAAACCAGAAATATGGGTATTCTGCAAAGCAGACTCTGAATATTATGCAGCGTTTGTACGAGAACCACAAAGTTCTCACTTATCCCAGAACAGACTCAAGATATATCGGAAAGGATATTGTTCCTACAATCAAAGAACGATTAAAGGCCTGTGCAGTGGGACCGTATAGAAAACTGGCAGGTGCACTGATGAATCAGCCAGTTCGGGCAAATGGAAGTTTTGTGGACGATAAAAAGGTCAGTGACCATCATGCAATTATCCCTACGGAGCAGTTTGTACAGCTTGACCATATGACAAATGAAGAACGTAAAATTTATGACATGGTAGTTCGCAGATTTCTCAGTGTGTTGTATCCACCTTTTGTTTATGAACAGGTGAGCATGGAGGGAACTGTTGCAGGAGAACTTTTTGCTGCCGGCGGAAAAGTTGTAAAAAGTGCCGGATGGAAAGATGTGTATGAAAATACGGACGACACTGAAGATGATGAGGATACAGCTGATGATGCACAGACACTGAAAGATCAGAAGCTTCCACAGATGAAGAAAGGTGAGAGACTGCACATAGAGAATGTATCTATGAATACAGGCAGGACAAAGCCGCCTGCAAGATTCACAGAAGCAACACTTCTTGCAGCAATGGAGAATCCGGTGCGTTATATGGAGAGCCATGATACGAAAGCTGCGAAAACTCTCGGTGAAACGGGTGGTCTGGGAACAGTTGCCACAAGAGCGGATATTATTGAGAAATTGTTCAACAGTTTTCTGATGGAGAAGAAAGGCAATGAAATTCATCTGACTTCCAAGGCAAAACAGCTTCTGGAACTGGTACCTGAGGAACTGCGTAAACCGGAACTGACAGCGGACTGGGAAATGAAGCTTGGAAATATTGCAAAAGGGAAAATGAAACAGGAAACCTTCCTGAAAGAGATCAGGAACTATACCTGTGATATCGTAGATGAGATTAAAACAGGACAGGGAACCTTCAGGCATGATAATCTCACAAACAAAATCTGCCCGAATTGTGGAAAGAAGCTTCTGGCAGTGAATGGAAAGAATGCAAAAATGCTTGTATGTCAGGACAGAGAGTGCGGTTATAAAGAAACCCTGTCCAGAACTACCAATGCCCGTTGTCCCAAGTGTCATAAACGTATGGAAATGTATGTGAAAGGTAAGGAAGAGACATTTATCTGTGCCTGCGGCTATAAAGAAAAGCTCTCTGCTTTTCAGGCGAGAAGAACCAAAGAGGGAGCAGGAGTCAATAAGCGTGATGTTCAAAAATATATGAGACAGCAGCAGAAAGAAGCCAAGGAGCCGGTGAATAATGCATTTGCACAGGCACTGGCAGGATTAAAACTGGAATAACTATATCACTCTCTTGTCTGCGAATCCGTATCCTATGCGATGGGTATAGTTATTTACGAAACGATGTACCAGATAAAATAAAAAAGAAGGGAAGATAATATTATGGCAGTACAGGATGATCATATGATAAGAAATATTCAGGACGTAGGAAGACTGATCGCGAAGCTTCTGCTTCATGAGCAGCAGCCCAATTACAAACTTCCGGAGAAGGAAGCAGATTACACAGAGGCAGACCGGCTTTTTGCTACAATTATGAAACTGGCAGAAGAAGGCAAGATCAATGAAGCAGAAAACGAATTATATATGGGTATGGTAGAAGATGATGTAGACTATCTGGAACTGGCACTGACCTTTTATCTGTATCTGAATGATATGGATGGAGATTTCCTGGATGATAACGGATATTCAAGGGAGGAAGTTCTGGAAGGTATGAAAGATCTTGCTTCAGACTGGGGCGTTACAGGACTGGAGGCCTTCTGATGCGAAGAGAACAGACACTGGAAGAGATTTCAGACGGAAAGTTATATGATTCCAATGACATGGTAAAGGCAGACTGTCATGATTGCGAAGGATGCTGTGATTGCTGTCAGGGAATGGGAGATTCTGTGATCCTGGATCCATATGATGTACACAGATTATCTGTGGGACTTAAGAAGCCTGTGGAACAGCTTCTGCAGGAATGTCTGGAATTGGGAGTATCAGACGGAAATATCCTGCCTCATCTCCGGATGACAGGTGAAAAAGAACAATGCGTATTTCTGAATAAAGAGGGCCGCTGCAGTATTCATGCTGTCAGACCAGGCTTCTGCAGGCTGTTTCCTCTGGGAAGACTTTATGAAGATGGGGGATTTAAATATATTCTTCAGATTCATGAATGTCCTAAAACAAACAGAAGTAAGATCAAGGTAAAAAAATGGATCGATACACCGGATCTGAAAAATTATGAGAAATTTGTCAATGACTGGCATTATTTTCTGCTGGATGTACAGGAAGTACTGTACAATGCTGAGGATTCAGACCTGATCAAAAATCTGAACCTTTTTGTGGTGAACAGATTCTATCTCAAACCATATGATCAAAATCAGGATTTCTACATACAGTTTTATGAGAGACTGAAAGAAGGAAAAGATTTGCTGGCATTGGCCTGATGGTTGAAAAATGTGTCATCTGACTATATGAGGTGTCAGATGACACAGATAAGACAGAAAAAGTATGCATCAGCAGATCTTCAATAGATTTTCAAAAGAGAAGATCTCTTTTTCAGACATCAATTCTTCGAATCTGTTCAGGTTAAGATCTGAGTGTTCCAGTTCTCTTGAAAACTGATAACAGATACGGATCTGGTCATTCAGCTTAAACTGTCGGTTGTTTTTCAGATAGGTTCCCACATTTAATTCATGAATAAACAGGGTGCACACAACTGCCATTTTCACCTTGGCGAAGATCTCATCATCATAAACTGCACCGCAGAAATAGGTATAGATCCAGTAAACAAGAAGCTGTTCTTCCTGAACCTGCCAGTCAGGATAAGAGAAATCAAATTCACTTTTCTGCCAGGAATAAAGATTTCCGGAGTCAGACTGCGGATCTGTATTTCCATTATACAGTGGAGTCAGACAATTCTTTAAGTATTCCTGCCATCCCGGGCGCAGAACCTCCATTTCCGGGACAACAGTTTTCCACATTTTTTTAAATAATTGTTCTGGTGTATTTACGCAGGCAGATGCAGCAGAACTGTTTTCTATGTTATCTGCATTTATACGAGAGTAAATTTTGTTGCAAAATCTATCTCCGTATCCGGAATCTTCATGTCGTTTTCGCATTTCTTCCCATTTAAAGAGTTCATTTTTATTTACACATAACTGGAAATCATGTGCAGCAGTCAGAAGTTTCCACAGACGTTTCTGCATGGGTACAGCTCTGTCCTGGATGATATCTATAAGCATATCACGGGTGTCCATAAGTGCAGTGAACAAGAAATAATCAAAGTCATCATAGACTTCTTCTTTTGTCTTTTTTTCTTTTGTGATAAAGTGTACCTTTTCTTTTTGGGAAAGTAAAATCCTTGCTGCCTCCGGACAGGAGAGCGACAGGGAAATCTCACGCAGACCTTCAAATTCTTCAATATGTCTAGGATAATTTCTGCAGGTTCTGCAGAACATTTCCGGTCCTGCTTCTGTGTAGATATCACACAGGTTTTCTTCGTTGAGAAAAGCACAGCGTCTGTTATACTGGCGGAAAACATGTTGTTTCCAGTCAATATCATTGTGCAGGCGATTGCGGAACGGACCTTTAAAGTGCTGGTACTTCTTCAGTGTCTGATCGTCAATCACGATCTGCCATCCTGCGCAGCAGGTATCCGGACAGGCTCCTGCAACGCAGGAAAATTCTTTATAGTAGTTTGGAAATGTGTATTGCATGATATTAAATAGGATCCTTTCTTTTTTTCTTAAGTTTACGGTAAGTTCCTGCAGTCATGCCACAGAATTTGCGAAAGCTCTGGGAGAGATAACTCTGAGAGGAGAATCCTGTGAGATGCGCAATATCTGAAATCCCGTAATCAGTATTTTCCAGAAGCTCTTTACATACCTCAATCCGCTTTCGGTTTAGATAGTTCATAGGAGAAATCCCATAATATTTAGTAAATTCATGGCTGAGATAATACTTGTTCAGGTGGCTGATGGCAGACAGATGATCAAGAGAGATGTTTTCTCCGTAATTAGAATCAAGAAAACGTTTGATATTTGCACATTCCCTGCTTGGATGTTGTGCTGTGATCAGTTCGAAAGGAGAATCTGTAATTCGCCGAAGTTGAAGGATCAGGATATTAAGCATATATATGCAGATTTTTTCATATCCTTCAGACTGATTGTCCAGTTCCTGGAACAGGGAGTTAAAGTAAAAAAGCAGATCTGTTTTCTTTTTTCTGCAGTTAAAGATACGATATTCTTTCTGATCATTAAAAGAGAAAGATAATCCGTCTACACCTACTGTGAAATAGCTGAGAGGTGGGTTTCCTCTGGAAATTTCAGTGTGATTAATGTGAGGGTTAACAATGATCAGGTCATCCTTTGAAATAGGGTAGATTTCATCTTCAAGCAGAAATTCCCCCTGTCCGTCCCGCACATAAAATAATTCAGTGAATGCATGGGAGTGGGGAATGCTTGGCCAGTCACCTTCATAGAGGGAAGAAGATGCATTCAGAAGTGTGATCTCCTGTGGTGCAGTATCTTCAGGGCTGAAGCGAAGAGAATGTGTACTCATAAAAGTCCCTCCTTTGTAATTACTGTAACCTGTTTTTGGACATATCGGAAATATAGGGTCTTCCATAATTTAGTAATTTTGTTTGATATAAAAAAGTGAACAAAAATAATGGAGGGGATTTGTTTTGCGTTTAGTTTTTGAGATTGGACTAAATGCATAAAAAAACCATAAAAATTTAAAAAACATAGGTTGTTATGAATAAAAGTGGAATTCCGTTCAAAATTTCTGATAACATTTTTTATATAATATCACAATTTGATTTGTACAGCAAGATTTCTAAAAAACAAAGCAAAAAGAGAATTGAAAATGTTTTGGAAAGAACGTATTCTATAAACAGATAAGGCGCAAGAAAGAGCAGAATCAGGTCAGATAAGTAAAAAAATAAGACAGGTTTATACAGAGAGGAGACAAACAACAATGAAAAAAGGCCGTGTAACAATACCAACCAATCTGGATGTAGTGCCACAGACACTGGAGATACTGGATGAATGGGGTGCAGATGCGATTCGTGACTGTGACGGAACAGAATTTCCGAAGGAATTAAAAGATACTGGCTCCAAGATATATGCAACCTATTATACAACCCGTAAGGATAATGAATGGGCAAAAGCACATCCTGAGGAAATCCAGCAGATGTATATCATGACATCCTTCCATACAGCAACGGAGGAGAAGCTGGAAATCCACCTGATGGATCATTTATATCCGGATATGCTGGCGGTGAATACAAGAGATGATATCTACAGATGGTGGGAAGTTATAGACCGTACTACCGGGGAACCGGTATCAACAGAGCTGTGGAGCTATGATGAAGAAACCGGTAATGTAGTGATCAGAGCTGCAAAGCTGTTTCATGAATACACTGTAAGCTTCCTGGCATATATCATGTGGGATCCGGTACACATGTACAATGCAGTAGTAAATGACTGGAAAGATGTGGAACCGCAGATTACATTTGATGTGCGCCAGCCGAAAACAAAAGCTTATTCCCTGGAACGTCTGCGCAGATTTCTGGATACTCATGAGTATGTGGATGTTGTGCGCTTTACTACATTTTTCCATCAGTTTACTCTTATATTTGATGAACTTGCAAGAGAGAAATATGTAGACTGGTTTGGTTATTCCGCTTCAGTCAGCCCATATATTCTGGAGCAGTTTGAGAAAGAAGTGGGTTATCCTTTCAGACCGGAATATATCATTGACCAGGGATACATGAACAATACCTACCGGATTCCCTCAAAAGAATTCAAAGATTTTCAGGCATTTCAGAGACGTGAAGTTGCGAAACTTGCCAAAGAGATGGTAGATATCGTACATGAATACGGAAAAGAAGCCATGATGTTTATGGGAGATCACTGGATTGGCATGGAACCGTTTATGGACGAATTTGCATCCATCGGACTGGATGCTGTAGTTGGAAGTGTTGGAAATGGTGCGACATTGCGTCTATTCAGTGATATTAAGAATGTAAAATATACAGAAGGAAGATTCCTGCCATACTTTTTCCCGGATACATTCCATGAAGGCGGCGATCCTGTAAAGGAGGCAAAAGTGAACTGGGTAACCGCAAGAAGAGCAATCCTTCGAAGCCCGATCCAGAGAATAGGCTACGGCGGATATCTGAAACTTGCCCTGGAATTCCCGGATTTTGTACAGTATATCAAAGAAGTCTGCGAAGAGTTCCGCACTTTATATGATAACATTCAGGGAACGACTCCTTATTGCGTAAAACGAGTAGCAGTCCTGAACTGCTGGGGAAAGATGCGCTCATGGGGTAACCATATGGTACATCACGCCATCTATTACAAGCAGAATTATTCTTATTTCGGAATTATCGAAGCATTAAGCGGCGCACCGTTTGATGTATCATTTATCAGCTTTGACGATATCAAAGCAGACAAAGATCTTCTGAAGAAATTTGACGTAGTGATCAATGTGGGAGATGCGGACACTGCACAGTCAGGCGGCGAGAACTGGATCGACGAAACAATCATCACAGCAGTCAGAGAATTTGTATATAATGGCGGTGGATTTATCGGTGTAGGAGAACCGGCAGCACATCAGTGGCAGGGCAGATTCATTCAGTTAGATGATGTACTTGGAGTAGAAGAAGAACATGGATTTAACCTGAATACAGATAAATATAACTGGGAAGAACACAGAGATCATTTCATCCTTAAAGATGCAGAAGGCGAGGTTGATTTCGGTGAAGGTAAGAAGAACATTTATGCCTTACCGGAAACAGAAATCTTAATCCAGAAAGACCAGGAAGTGCAGATGGCTGTAAAGACTTTCGGTAAAGGAAGAGGCGTTTATATCAGCGGACTTCCATACAGCTTTAAGAACAGCCGCGTGCTTTATCGTGCAGTCCTTTGGTCAGCATCCGCAGAGGAAGAACTTCACTGCTGGTATTCAACCAACTACAATGTAGAAGTACATGCTTACGTAAAAAATGGAAAATACTGCGTAGTCAACAACACTTACGAACCACAGGATACAGTAGTTTACAGAGGTGATGGAAGCAGCTTCCGGTTACATATGGAGGCAAATGAGATCAAATGGTATCAGATATGAAAGATATCGGATATGAAAGATATCGGATATGAAAGATATCGGATAGATTTTATCTGTAAAATAGATTGAAAAGAAAGTCAGTGAAGAAATAACAGAACAGGTTCAGACGTGAGCAGAATGCTTTTGCCTGAACCTGTTTTGATGTGTCAATAAGTTGATTTTTGAACAATCTTGCGTTTGAATTTCTTATTTACGCATTGTTGTCGGTCGCTGTAGCCACCGGCATACAATTATTTGATTAAGCTGTTATCATCAAAGTAGTTGATCTGCATTGCTGAACGAACATCATGAAGTGTCTGTGCAGCTTTTGCTTCAGCAACCTTGCTTCCCTCTTTGAGGATATCATATACATCATCAAGATGCTGCTCCCAGTATTTACGTCTCTCGCGGATTGGAGAAAGCTCTGCCTGGAGTACTTTGTTCAGGAATTTCTTAACCTTGACATCACCCAGACCGCCGCGTGTATAATGAGCTTTCAGTTCATCCAGATTCTGATATTCAGGCAAGAACTCTGCGAAATATTCCGGTTTACAGAATGCATCCAGATAAATAAATACAGGGTTTCCTTCCACACGTCCCGGATCTTCCACACGAAGATGATTCGGGTCTGTGAACATGGACATAACCTTCTTCTTAACATCTGCTTCTTCATCTGAAAGGTAGATGCAGTTTCCGAGAGATTTGCTCATTTTTGCTTTTCCGTCAATACCTGGCAGACGTAAGCATGCCTTATTGGACGGCAGGATGATCTCGGGCTCTGTCAGAGTTTCGCCATAAACAGTATTGAATTTGTGTACGATCTCCTTGCACTGCTCGAGCATTGGAAGCTGGTCCTCGCCAACCGGAACAGTAGTAGCGCGGAATGCAGTGATATCTGCAGCCTGGCTGATCGGATAGCAGAAGAAACCGACAGGGATACTTGCCTCGAAATTACGCATCTGGATTTCGGCTTTTACTGTAGGGTTACGCTGTACACGTGCTACAGTAACAAGGTTCATATAATAAAAAGTAAGCTCTGTAAGCTCTGGAACCATGGACTGGATAAAGATAGTGGATTTCTCAGGATCAATGCCGCATGCAAGATAATCCAGGGCAACCTGAAGGATGTTCTGGCGAACTTTTTCAGGGTGTTCAGCATTATCTGTTAATGCCTGTGCATCTGCAATCATAATATAAATTTCATCATATAAGCCGGAGTTCTGTAAACGAACACGCTCGGATAATGAACCAACATAATGTCCAACATGAAGGCGGCCGGTTGGGCGGTCACCGGTTAAAATAACTTTGCTCATTTTGCTCTCCTAAAAGTAAATTCCGATTTTCCAGAGAGTTTCTGGAAATTCTCAGTTACTACTATTATAAGGCCTGCGAATGTTACCGTCAATGATTTTGGGGGAATAAATGAGGATATAATTTATTGAATATTTATGCAATAAATACATTTACAGAATTGATTAAAAGAAAAGATTCTGCTAGAATAATAAATAGCTTCCGGCAGGATTGCAGAGATGCGTAACAGAAATATGTCATGCGTTGTATGATAAGATAAAAGGAGTATTTACCATGCCAGTATTTGATTTCAGCGGTGCTTCAGACAAGAAACCAGGTGTACAGTCTGAATGTACCTACACTACTTTCCAGTCTAATGAAAAGGAGACTTCCCCTGAGAAACCGATCATGATTCTGGATAACAGCAGCCGTCAGTGGAAACATCATTCCTGCGGTATTTTTACTAATCCAATCAAACGTACATCCTTTGAATTTAAAGAGGATGACGGCGTTTTCAGTGCAGATATCATCAGTATTGATTCAAGATTTGTAAGTCTTCTGAAATGGCTTGGGGAGAATCATATCAATGTGCGCCTTTCAGGAGAGAATAAAGAGAATGGTTATGCAGTTTATAAGATTCGTGAAACTGCTTTTGGCGGCGGCACGAAACTTTCCGCAGAGGACGGATTTCTTCAGTTTATGATCGAGAGACTTCTTGCAAGCAGTGCACCTGCAGAGATTGTTGAGGATGAAGATGAAGAAGAAACAGGGGATGAGATGAAGCTGACAAGCATTCAGAGCATCACTGACTTTATGACCTGTGCCGGAAGAACTCTGCCGGATAATATTCGCCTCTGGGCTCGAAGAAACCTTGCAGTTGCCCGCTCTCATGAGGTATCTCCGGAAGAGAGACGCCACGCTCAGCGTGCACTGTCCATTATGATGAACATTCAGTGGAAGAATAACTACTTTGAAGCAATCGATCCGCAGGAAGCACGTAGAATTCTTGATGAAGAACTCTACGGAATGGAATCTGTAAAGCAGCGTATTATTGAAACCATCATCCAGATCAACCGTACCCATACACTTCCTGCATACGGACTTCTCCTTGTAGGCCCTGCAGGTACAGGTAAATCCCAGATTGCATACGCAGTTGCCCGTATTCTGAAACTGCCTTGGACAACTCTGGACATGAGTTCCATCAATGATCCGGAACAGCTTACAGGAAGTTCCAGAATCTATGCAAACGCAAAGCCCGGAATCATCATGGAAGCTTTCTCAGCAGCAGGAGAATCCAACCTTGTATTTATTATCAACGAGCTTGATAAAGCAGCGTCAGGTAAGGGCAACGGAAACCCTGCAGACGTACTTCTTACTCTGCTTGACAACCTTGGATTTACAGATAACTATATGGAATGTATGGTGCCCACAGTGGGCGTTTATCCCATTGCTACGGCAAACGATAAATCCCAGATCAGCGCACCTCTTATGTCCCGTTTTGCAGTGATCGATATCCCGGATTATACATCAGAAGAGAAGAAGATCATCTTCTCCAAATACGTCCTTCCGAAGGTTCTGAAACGCATGAGCCTCAAGGCAGAAGAATGCGTAGTAACAGAAGAGGGTCTGAATGCCATCGTTGAATTGCATAAAAATACAAGCGGTATTCGTGATCTGGAACAGGCAGCAGAGCATATCGCAGCCAATGCCCTGTACCAGATTGAAGTAGATCACCTGACAGGTGTGACATTTAATGCAGATATGGTAAGAAGATTACTTTCCTGAAAAAAATCTTGACAGAGATAAAAGTTGAGAGTATACTGTCAGACATCAGCAAGATAAATCGCAAAAATTGCTGATAAAAATAAAATAAGATCTTCAGGGCAGGGTGCAATTCCCTACCGGTGGTAAAGCCCACGAGCCGTAAGGTATGATTCGGTGCAATTCCGAAGCCGACAGTACAGTCTGGATGAAAGAGGATAACAGTAGAGATACAGAAGAATTAACTGATCTGTGAAAGCTGACTGCTCTGGAATAATTAATTTATTCCAGAGCTTTTTTATATCAATTAAAGTGATTTCAGTGATGAAATAAAGAGTCAGATTCATCGGAAGATAATTCATATCAAATATTAATTACCAAGCCCTGGATGTTGAAAAAACACCGGGGCTTTATTTTATGGAATTGTTATAAAAGAGCAGGAGATGATGGATTGAAAAATATAACGGATATGGAACAGGACAGGCAGTACATGAAAATGGCTTTGGAACTGGCGCAAAAAGGAATGGGTTTTACAGCACCTAATCCGATGGTAGGTGCTGTGATCGTTAAAAACGGAAAGATCATTGGTCAGGGATATCACAGAAAATACGGTGAACTCCATGCGGAGAGAGAAGCTCTGGCAGCATGTACGGAAGAACCCGAAGGAGCATCTATATATGTTACTTTAGAACCCTGCTGCCATTATGGAAAACAGCCTCCATGCGTGAATGCAATCCTGGAGGCTGGAATCAGACGCGTGATCATCGGATCATCAGATCCTAATCCACTGGTTGCAGGAAAAGGAATCCGGATTTTGAAGGATCATGGAATTGAAGTAACAGAAAATATTTTAAAAGAAGAGTGTGATAAATTGAATGAAGCATTTTTTTATTACATCCAAAATAAAAAACCGTATGTGGTCATGAAATATGCAATGACTATGGATGGAAAAATTGCCGCTTATACAGGAGAATCCAAATGGGTGACAGGAGAAGCTGCCAGAATTCATGTACAGAAACAGCGACTGAAATATACAGGAATTATGGTTGGGGTGGGAACTGTGCTGGCAGATGATCCGATGCTTACCTGCAGACTGGAAAACAGCAGAAATCCTGTGCGTATTATCTGCGATTCCCATCTGAGAACACCACTGACATCTAAGATTGTAAGAACAGCAGCGACAATTCCTACAATCATTGCAAGCAGCAGTAAAGATCAGCAGAAGATAAAGAATTATGAAGAACTGGGATGCCAGGTTCTGTATGTTCCGGAGAAAAACGGACACATAGATTTAAACAGATTAATGGAACTTCTGGGAGCTGAAAAGATAGACAGTATCTTGCTGGAAGGAGGAGGTTCTTTAAACTGGTCAGCACTGGAAAGCGGTATTGTTCAGAAAGTTCAGACCTATATAGCACCCAAACTTTTTGGAGGCGAAGAAGCAAAGACGCCGGTGGAAGGAAAAGGATTTCCTGATCCTGCCAGCGCAGTATTATTAAAAAACAGCGAAATAATCAGACTGGGAGATGATTTTCTCATAGAGAGTGAGGTGAAGAGAAATGTTTACGGGAATTGTTGAAGAACTGGGAACTGTAAAAAATATAAAAAAAGGAGCTAATTCAGCGGTATTCACGATACAGGCAGAGAAAATACTGGATGACCTGAAAACAGGAGACAGCGTAGCTGTAAATGGAATCTGCCTTACTGTAACTGCATGTCTGGAAAATGGTTTTATGGCAGATGTGATGCACGAGACATTGAACCGTTCTGCGCTGATTCAGCTTTCACCGGGGCAGCATGTAAACTTGGAAAGGGCAATGCCGGCAAATGGAAGATTCGGAGGACATATTGTTGCCGGGCATGTGGATGGAACAGGAAAAATCACGGAAATTCGCAGAGATGATAATGCTGTCTGGTACACCATTCAGGCTTCACCACAAATTATGAAATATATTGTGACAAAAGGTTCTGTAACAGTTGATGGAATCAGTCTTACAGTGGCAAAAGTCTCAGAAACAGACTTTTCCATTTCTGCAATTCCTCATACAGTAAAGATTACAGTCCTCGGAGAACGCAAAGAAGGAGATATCGTCAATTTGGAGACAGACATAATTGGAAAATACGTGGAAAAATTAATAACGCCTGTGAAAGAACAGCCGATAAAAAGTAATATTACACGGGATTTTCTGAATAAGTATGGCTTTTGACAGAATTAACCACAAAGCGGTTATTCGATTGATGCAGAACTGTACAGTGGATGTTTTATCTGCCTAACACGAACCAGATAAGCAGCCAATACGAATGATTTTGCCCTCTTAACAACAGAAAAATATATTGTATAAGGAGAGAAAAAATGAACGGATTTGATTCAGTAGAAGAAGCTCTGGAAGAACTTCGGAATGGAAAAATTATTCTGGTAACGGATGATCCGGACAGAGAGAATGAAGGAGATTTTATCTGTGCAGCAGAGTTTGCCACAACAGAAAATATTAACTTTATGGCAACTCACGGAAAAGGACTTATCTGTATGCCAATGTCTGAGGAATATGTAAGAAAACTGCAGTTCCCGCAGATGGTAGCAGAAAATTCAGATAATCACGAAACTGCTTTTACTGTTTCCGTAGACCATATCAGCACCACTACAGGAATCTCTGCGGCAGAACGTTCTGTTACTGCCATGAAATGTGTGGACGAGAATGCAAAACCCGAAGATTTCAGACGCCCCGGACATATGTTTCCACTTCTGGCGAAGAAGAACGGTGTTCTGGAAAGAAACGGACATACAGAGGCAACTGTAGACCTGTGCAGACTTGCAGGGTTAAAACAGTGCGGGCTGTGCTGTGAAATTATGAGAGAAGACGGCACTATGATGCGGACTTCTGAGTTACGGGAACTTGCCGGAAAGTGGAATCTTAAATTCATAACAATTAAAGATATTCAGAATTACCGTAAATGCCATGATATTCTGGTGGATCGCGTGACGACCACAAAAATGCCGACCAGATACGGAGAGTTTATGGCGTATGGATTTGTAAACCGCCTGAATGGGGAACATCATGTAGCACTGGTAAAAGGTGAAATCGGAGATGGAGAAAACGTCCTGTGCCGTGTGCATTCAGAGTGCCTGACAGGAGACGTTTTTGGATCACAGCGTTGTGACTGCGGACAGCAGTTTGCAGCGGCGATGGCCCAGATTGAGGAAGAAGGCAGAGGGATACTCCTTTATATGAGACAGGAAGGAAGAGGAATCGGACTGATCAATAAACTTCGTGCCTATGAACTTCAGGAACAGGGAATGGATACACTCGAAGCGAATCTGGCACTTGGATTTGCCGGAGACGAAAGAGAATACTACATTGGTGCGCAGATTCTGAGAAATCTTGGGGTAAAAGAGCTGCGGCTGCTGACAAATAACCCGGATAAAGTTTATCAGTTGGAAGAATTTGGCATCAGGATCAAACAGAGAGTTCCGATACAGATGAATGCCACAGCGTATGATCTGCGTTATCTTAAGACAAAACAATTACGAATGGGACATATTCTGAAGTATTAAATACAGCGGGGATTTTCATATATAACGATAACGTTCCCGAAAATAAAATTTACCGTATATAAAAACCTGTACAGGTTAAAAAATATAAATTTACAGATGAAAGGACCAGAAAAAATGAAAACATTAGAAGGAAAATTAGTATCAGATGGAATGAAAGTAGGAATTGTAGCAGCCCGCTTCAATGAATTTATAACTTCCAAGCTGGTAAGTGGTGCCATGGATGGGCTGACACGTCACAATGTAAAAGAAGAGGACATCCAGGTAGCGTGGGTACCAGGTGCTTTTGAAATCCCGCTGATCGCGTCTAAAATGGCAAAAAGTGGAAAGTATGATGCGGTTATCTGCGTAGGTGCTGTGATTCGTGGAAATACCAGTCATTATGATTATGTATGCAATGAGGTTTCCAAAGGGATTGCATCAGTATCACTGGAAACAGGAGTTCCGGTATTATTCGGAGTACTTACCACAGAAAACATCGAGCAGGCAATTGAACGCGCAGGTACAAAAGCAGGAAATAAAGGCTATGACTGTGCACTCAGTGCCATTGAAATGGTAAATCTGATCAAAGAATTTGAAGCTTAAATAGACAACAGATCAGACCCTGAAAGTGAAACCAGTTCACGAAAATCGAAAGGTAATGGTGCTTCCAGAAGGAGCATTTTATCTCTGAAAGGATGCTGAAAAGAAACTTTCCATGCATGAAGGGCTGCCCTGGAAAAGGAAGCACAGGAAGATATTTTATCGTCTGAATGATAAAGAGTATCTCCAAGCAAAGGATGTCCTGTGGATGCCATATGGACACGGATCTGGTGGGTACGTCCGGTATCCAGCTTAAGTGTGATAAGCGACCAGTCCTGACTGGAAAAAAGAGTATGATAATGAGTAACTGCTGTTTTGATTTTTCCCGATAATGCAGATGAATGTAAGGAAAGATCAGCAGCAGTTTTCATTTTCAGATGATTCTCCGGGTCCTGCATCAGCGGTAAATCTAAGGTATGCCAGACACCAGGCATATCTACAGGCAAAGTATCGGATACAGCGGCAAGATATTGCTTGTGAATTTTGCATGGAGATTTTACAGATTGAAGCCTTGAAGCTGCTACCTGATTTTTGGCAAAAACCACAATCCCGGAAGTCTCCTGATCCAGCCGCCCCACCGGGCGGACACAGACCTGTTCATTTTTCTCTCGAAAGTAACCGGCAACAAGATTGGAGAGGCTGTCTGTATAATGCATTCCCGTTGGATGCGTAACCATTCCTGCCGGTTTATCAACTGCCAGAATATCCGTATCTTCATATAAAATATTCAGAGAAAAAGAAGTTTCGGAAACTGGAGCGGAAGCTCTGTTGGAATGGAAATCCGACAAATCCTTACTTCTGATTCCGTCATTATAATTTTCAAGATGCGCAGAAGCAGTCCCGGCTTCCTCCAGACAAACGCGGATCACATCGCCTGGATATATTGTCTCAGTTACACGACAGCGAACTCCGTTTCTGGTAATCCCGTCCGGCCGAAACTTCGCCTGGCTGATCTGCCGTTTTGTAAGTCCTGCATTCTTTTTCAGAAATGCTTCCATTTTAAGTTCTGTAGTTTGTTCATCTATTCTAAATTCCAGATATCGTTCCATCTTAATACTTTTCCTGTGTAATATATTCTGATATTGATACCATTGATATTACAGGGCAAAAAATAAACTGTCAATGCAAAATTATGTCAGCGTAATGCATAAAATATACTGAAGAAAAATTGCAATTGTGCTATGATATAAGAATCAAAACAATGAAAGCGGGGCAGAAAATAAATATGAAATACTTAATCATTGGAGCCGGAGGAACCGGTGGTGTTATCGGATATTATATGAAAAAAGCAGGCAAGGACGTAACCCTGATCGTGAGAGGCGAACACCTGAAAAAGATCCAGAAACAGGGTCTTACATTGGAGAAAATGTGGGATAAAACAGAGGAAAACATAAGCATTCCTGCTACAGATATGGAGCATTATGCAGAGCATCCGGACGTAATTTTTGTCTGCGTAAAAGGCTATTCCTTACAGAAAACGATTCCGTTTATCAAACGCATTGCCAGGAAAAATACTATCGTAATTCCAGTGTTGAATATATATGGAACAGGTGGAAAAATGCAGAAAGAATTGCCGGATCTTCTGGTAACGGACGGCTGCATCTATGTTTCTGCCAACATTAAAGAACCGGGAAAACTTCTCCAGCATGGACAGATCCTGCACATTGTATTCGGCGTAAGAGACAAAGCAGAATTCCGACCGGAACTGAAAGAGATTCAGAAAGACCTCTGTGACAGTCATATCGACGGGACTCTTTCGGAAAACATCCGCCGTGAAGCACTGGAGAAATTTTCCTATGTATCCCCGATCGGGGCAGCAGGACTCTATTACCACGCAACTGCCGCAGATTTCCAGAAAGAAGGCGAAGCCAGAGAACTTTTTAAGACCATGATAAAAGAAATCGCAGCACTTGCAGAAGCCATGGGAGTTCCTTTCCAGAAAGATATGGCAGAAGTAAATTTAAAAATCCTTTCCAACCTCGCACCGGAAGCAACCACTTCCATGCAGCGGGATATCATGGCAGGAAAACAGTCCGAAATTGACGGATTAGTTTACGAAGTAGTAAGAATGGGAGAAGAATATCACGTTCCGGTACCCGCATATGAGAAAGTGGCAGAAAAACTCAGAGCCCTGTAGCGAAGCGGATTGCGAATATCCGCTTGACCACCGAAACAACATGAAAAAGGGATGCGAATTACTCGCATCCCTTTCGTACTCATTTGGACAATAAAATTATAATTTAATTATAATTAACTTTAATTCAGCAATTATAATTATAACTGAGGACCAGCTGCAACAAGTGCTTTACCAGCAGCGTTTCCTTCGTATTTAGCAAAGTTCTTGATGAATCTTCCAGCAAGATCTTTAGCTTTTACTTCCCATTCAGAAGCGTCAGCATATGTGTCACGAGGATCAAGGATACCTGTGTCTACGCCGTTAAGCTCTGTTGGAACTTCGAAATCGAAGAATGGGATCTTCTTAGTAGGAGCGTTAAGGATATCTCCGTTAAGGATTGCATCGATGATACCACGAGTATCTTTGATGGAGATACGTTTTCCTGTTCCGTTCCATCCTGTGTTAACCAGGTAAGCTTTTGCTCCGCTCTTTTCCATTTTCTTAACAAGTTCTTCTGCGTATTTTGTCGGATGCAGTTCAAGGAATGCCTGTCCGAAGCAAGCAGAGAATGTAGGTGTAGGCTCTGTGATTCCACGCTCTGTACCAGCAAGTTTAGCTGTAAATCCAGACAGGAAATAGTACTGAGTCTGAGCTTCTGTCAGGATAGATACCGGAGGAAGTACGCCGAAAGCATCTGCGGACAGGAAGATTACGTTCTTAGCTGCCGGTGCAGAAGAAATCGGGCGAACGATGTTTTCAATGTGATTGATCGGATAAGATACACGAGTATTCTCTGTTACGCTCTTATCTGCGAAATCAATCTTGCCTTCAGCATCAAGTGTTACGTTCTCAAGAAGAGCGTTACGTTTGATCGCATTGTAGATGTCAGGCTCAGATTCTTTGTCAAGGTTGATAACTTTAGCGTAGCATCCACCTTCGAAGTTGAATACGCCGTTGTCATCCCAGCCATGCTCGTCATCACCGATCAGGAGACGTTTCGGGTCTGTGGAAAGAGTAGTTTTACCTGTTCCGGAAAGACCGAAGAAGATAGCTGTGTTTTCGCCGTTCATATCTGTGTTTGCAGAGCAGTGCATGGAAGCCATGCCTTTCAGTGGAAGGAAGTAGTTCATCATAGAGAACATACCTTTCTTCATTTCTCCGCCGTACCATGTGTTTACGATAACCTGCTCTTTAGTTGTGATGTTGAACATTACAGCTGTTTCAGAGTTCAGGCCTAATTCTTTATAGTTTTCAACTTTAGCTTTGGAAGCGTTGTATACAACGAAATCTGGCTCGAAGTTTTCAAGTTCTTCAGCTGTTGGCTGGATGAACATATTTGTTACGAAATGTGCCTGCCAAGCAACTTCAACGATGAAACGGATAGCCATACGAGTATCTTTGTTAGCACCGCAGAATGCATCTACTACGAAAAGTCTCTTGTTGGAGAGCTCTTTTTTAGCGATTTCTTTTACTGCATTCCATGCTTCCTGAGTTGCAGGATGGTTATCGTTTTTGTATTCGTCTGTTGTCCACCATACTGTATCTTTGGAGTTCTCATCCATAACGATGTATTTATCTTTAGGAGAACGTCCTGTGTAGATACCTGTCATAACGTTAACTGCACCAAGTTCGCTGACATGACCTTTTTCAAAGCCTTCCAGTTCCGGTTTGGTTTCTTCTTCAAATAATACTTCATAAGAAGGGTTGTAGACAATTTCTGTAGTTCCGGTAATGCCATACTTGCTTAAATCGATTTTTGCCATCTTACGTTTAACCTCTTTTCTTCGTTAATGAAAGCGCCTGTTTAAACAGGCTTAAGATACCTTACCATAAAAGCGAATGGGTATCGCTTCTCTTTTACTATTATACATATTTAACGCTTAAAATCAACAGGATTTTTGCGTTTTTTTGAATTTTGTTAAAGATTTATCAACTTAAATCTGATAAAAATCCGTCACTTTTCACAAAAGGTATGTAAATTTATTATAGTGGCAATATGGGAATACTATTCGTGGATATGATAATATTCTGTCTGGATGGAACAGACGGCAAAGACAACCAGGAAATACTAACCAGGAGAGCTGCCACTATGTGGTTGTGCCGAAGAAAGATGCATGTTAAAATAGGAAAGAATTATCCGGCTGAAAAATGACAGAGTATTGTGCAGCAGAGAAAAATAAAGGTTACTGTGAACGGAGTGAACAGTAACAAATAAAGAGAGGATGAAGATTATCAAAACTTATTATTTAATTGATTATGAAAATGTAGGAAGTGAAGGCTTCAAAGGATGCGAAAAATTACGGGAAACAGATATTATCCATCTTTTTTATACAGACAACAGCAGAAAAATAGACCTTGATATTATCAATGATCACGGAGAGTCAAAACTGATCACACATAAAGTACCGACAGGAAATCAGTCAGCAGATATGCATCTGGGCTCTTATCTGGGATATCTGATAGGAAAAGAGTGCACAGGGCAGTATGAAGAATGCAAAATTGTTGTAATCAGCAAAGATACAGGATTTGACCATATTATAGAGTTCTGGAAAACAGAAAAAGATGTGAAAGTCTCCAGAAATGAGAAGATTTCCGGAAAACAGGTGCATACAAGGAAACAGGTAAAAAAACAGACCGGTAAAGAAAAAGACGGACAGATGACCGAACAATCCGGTCAGAAAACAGAAAAACAGTTGGATGAACAACCTGAAAAACAGTCTGTCAAACAATCAGAGAATCAGAATACAAAAAAGCCAAAACAAAAGATAATTGACATGAATGCCGGAACAAAGAAATTACAGCAGGAACTGGTATTGGTTCTCGACAAAGCAGGCATGCCAAAGGAAGTAGTAAACTATGTTTCTACAACTGTGGAGAAAAATGCAGAAGGCAAAAACAGAAAACAGCAGATTTACAGATCTATCATTTCCAAATACGGACAGACAAAAGGACTGAATATCTATAACCATATTAAAAAGAAAATTTAATGGAATAAAAAATAGCGGAATAAAAGAAGGAGGCCGGGAACCTTATGGATTCCCGGCAAAAGTATGAAAAAGAAAAAGTTTTATTTGCAATTACTCTTTTCTCTGTACAGGTAATAATATAACCAGGAAATGTGAGAAATATGTGGTGAGAATTTGAAAAAACTGTGAAATGAATGGAAATTTAAAGTGAACAGGCAGGAAAAGAGAAAATATAGCAGGAACAATAATCCTTAAAAAAATGGGAGAAAGCATTAGACTATGAATATACAGATTTTTGGTACAAAGAAAAACTTTGACAGCAAAAAAGCAGAACGCTACTTCAAAGAACGGGGAATTAAATATCAGTTTATAGATATAAAAGAAAAAGGCTTAAGCAAAGGTGAATTCCAGTCCGTCTGCCAGGCAATTGGTGGTTATAACAGGCTGATAGATACTGATTGCAAGGACAAAGATCTGCTGGCATTAATCACCTATATTGCGGAGGAAGACAAAGCAGAGAAGATCCTCGAAAACCAGAGTATTATCAAAGTCCCTGTGGTAAGGAACGGAAAACAGGCGACAGTGGGATATCAGCCAGAGATTTGGAAAAACTGGAAATAAAAAATGTGAATGTATTTATTATAAGAGAAAAAAGGAAAAATAAAAAATGGCAAAGATCAGAATCATAAAGAAAAACAATGACTGCAGCATGGAATACGAAGTAGGTGATATTTGCGAGGTCACAGGCACCTGGTATGGCGGTGTCCACATCAATGGCCGCTCCGGAATCCCGGTTTCCCTTGATAAAGAAGAATATATGGAACTCAACACAGAACCGGAAGAACCTGACAGTGCGGAAAATGAAAACACTTCGAAGACACCGGAACACGATATCCATGCAGGCGACATTGTGCAGCATTTCAAAAGAGAATGGGTATCCCCGGATACTTCCGAATATCTCTATAAAGTCCTTGCAGTAGCTCATCACACAGAAAACGGTGAAAAACTGATGATCTACCAGGCGCTCTACGCACCTTTCAAAATCTGCGCCAGACCCTATGATATGTTCATGAGTAAAGTAGACAGAGACAAATATCCGGATATTAAACAGAAGTACAGATTTGAAAAATATACTGAAAAATAGAGGATTGATATTTTATGGAATTGCTATAGTAAAACTGGCACTTCTGCCTGTACAAAAATATTTTGTTGCTGTATAGTAATAACAAATAATAACAGCACACGTTTCCAGAGATTTTATGGGATTATCTGAAAAAAATGTGCAGAAAGAACGAAGGGAAGGAAATATGCAGAAAGTATTAGTAGTTGTAGACATGCAGAATGATTTCATCGACGGAGCTCTTGGAACAAAAGAGGCAGTTGCCATTGTACCTGGTGTAAAAGAGAAAATCGAAAATTTTGATGGAGTTATTCTTTTTACCAGAGATACCCATGAAACTTACTATCTCGACACTCAGGAAGGAAAGAAGCTTCCTGTACCGCACTGTATCCGTGACACCGAAGGATGGCAGATCAGAAGCGAATTAGATGCACTCAGAAAAACAGAACCCATTGACAAAGAAACCTTTGGTTCCACAGATCTTGCAGGAGAACTGGTGGCAATGAATGAGGATAATGAAATCGAAAGTATCACATTCGTAGGTTTATGCACAGACATCTGTGTTATTTCCAATGCACTTCTGGTTAAAGCATCACTCCCGGAAGTTCCGATTATTGTAGACGCTAAATGCTGCGCAGGCGTAACACCGGAAAGTCATGAGAATGCATTGAAAGCAATGGAAGTATGCCAGATTCAGATTGACAGATAAACCGCAGAGCAGTTATTCAGTTATAAACAAGCAGTAAAGCAGATGATTTTATCCGCCTGACAATTCAGATATGAGGAGTGACAAAATAATGAAGACAATTACACGAGATGAGGCATTTACATTATTAAAAAAATACAACAAGGATCCATTCCACATTCAGCATGCCCTGACTGTGGAAGCAGTAATGAAATGGTACGCCAATGAACTTGGCTATGGCGAAGATGCAGAATACTGGGGAATTGTAGGACTCCTCCACGACATCGACTTTGAACTATATCCGGAAGAACACTGTCTGAAAGCTCCGGGAATGCTCCGCGAAGCAGGCGTAGGCGAAGATGTGATCCATTCAGTTGTATCCCACGGTTACGGCATCACAGTAGGATGTGGAGCAACCATTGATGTAGCACCGGAACACGAAATGGAAAAAGTACTCTTTGCAGCAGACGAACTTACAGGACTTATCTGGGCAGCAGCACTTATGAGACCATCCAAAAGCACAAAAGACATGGAACTCAAATCCCTCAAGAAGAAATACAAGAGCAAAGGCTTCGCAGCAGGATGCTCCAGAGAAGTTATTGAACGCGGCGCTGAACAACTCGGGTGGGAACTGCAGAAGCTGCTCACTATGACACTGCAGGCAATGGCAGACTGCGAGGATGAGATTAAGGCGGAGATGGATGCGGAAGCATAATTGAACGTTTGACTTATCGGCTTATAACTAGAAATGAATGATGGAATCAGAGAACCAGACTGTATGTAGGGGAAGAAACCTATGTGCAGTCTGGCTTTCTTTTTTATATGGAAGTTGATGAAAGAGAAAAGATATTAAAAAAGAAATATGCAACAGTTTTTGCGCATTATAGATAAGTGAATATAATAAAAAATGTCTGACGAAAATTGTTGCTGTTTATGTCAAAAAATTGTATAATATGACACAAAGAAGTTAGATTTATCAGAAAAATTAAGGCATAAGAAACAAAACAGGTATTTTGCAGATAAAACAGGAGTGAAATCAGTGCCGGATGGCATTTGGTGAGTGAATATATGACAGATATAGATAAAACATTAAAATATTACAACAAAAATGCGCAGTCTTTTGCTTCCGGGACTGTTTCAGTAAAGTTTACAGAAGTACAAGATAAATTTTTGGAGAAACTTAACCCAGATGCGTATATTCTCGACTTTGGCTGTGGCGCAGGAAGAGATACAAAGTATTTTCTGAGTCGTGGATATCAAATAGATGCAATTGACGGTTCAGAACAATTATGCCGGATTGCAAGTAAATATACAGGAATTAAAGTCAGGCAGATGCTGTTTCAGGAATTGGATGAAAAAGAAAAATATGATGGTATATGGGCTTGTGCATCTATTCTCCATTTGCCGAAAAAACAACTGCGTGAAGTTTTGGAAAATATGTATGTAGCATTGAAACCGGAAGGATGGATTTATACCTCTTTCAAATACGGAGAATTTGAAGGCGAACGAAATGGAAGATATTTTACCGATTTTACAACAGATACATTTAAAGAGTTCATACATGACATGCATGATCTTAAAATAGAAGAACATTGGATCACAGGAGATGTCCGACCGGGAAGAGGTGAGGAAAAATGGCTGAATTTACTTCTGCAGAAAAAGTAAACATCGGGTATGAAAACGAATATTCCACAGATGCAATGACCGGCGGACCGGATAAAAGAAGACAGTTATATTATCAGCTGATACAGAGCATGAAAAAAGCGGAAAGCGTTGATATCATAGTTTCTTTTCTTATGGAATCCGGAGTGAGAATGTTGCTGAAAGAACTGGAACATACCTTGAAACGTGGAGCCAAAATCCGAATCCTGACAGGAAACTACCTTGGAATTACACAGCCATCAGCACTATATCTGATCAAAAGAAAACTTGGTGACAGAGTTGATCTTAGATTTTATTGTGAAAAAGGACGTTCCTTTCATCCAAAGTCTTACATTTTCCATTATACAGATTACAGTGAACTTTACATCGGCTCTTCTAATATTTCCAGAAGTGCGCTGACTTCAGGAATAGAATGGAATTATCGGTTCAGCAGTCAGAAAGATCCGGAAAACTACAAAGAATTCTTTCATACATTTGAAGATTTATTTGAGAATCATTCCATTATCATTGATGACAAAGAATTAAAACGTTACTCCCAGAACTGGCATCGTCCGGCGGTGGCAAAAGACCTTGACAGATATGACTTTGCAGAGTCGGAAACGAATGATGCGAAAATAAAACCTTTATATGAACCAAGAGGAGCACAGATCGAGGCATTGTGCGCATTGGAAGATACAAGAGCAGAAGGAGCACAGAAAGCACTCATTCAGGCTGCAACGGGCATCGGGAAAACATTTTTGGCTGCTTTTGATTCAAGAAAATATGAGAAAGTGTTGTTTGTTGCACATAGGGAAGAGATTCTGAAACAGGCAGCAGTTTCTTTTCAGAACGTAAGAAATTCCAAAGACTATGGATTTTTTATGGGAGCTGAGAAATGCACAGATAAACCACTTATATTTGCCTCGGTAGCAAGCCTTGGGAAACCGGAATATTTAAATGAAAAATATTTTGCTTCGGATTACTTCGATTACATGGTGATTGATGAATTTCATCATGCAGTCAATGACCAATATCGAAGAATTGTAGAATATTTCAGACCGCAGTTTCTCCTTGGACTGACGGCAACGCCTGAGAGAATGGACGGCAAAAATATATATGAAATCTGCGATTATAATGTGCCGTATGAGATTTCACTGAAAGACGGAATCAATAAGGGAATGCTGGTTCCGTTTCATTACTATGGAATTTATGATGAGACTGACTACACAAAGCTACATATAGTTAAGGGAAAATATGCAGAAGAAGAACTGAACAGAACTTATATCGGGAATGCTTACAGGCATGAGTTGATTTACAAATATTATTGCAAATATGGTTCCAGTCAGGCATTAGGATTCTGTTGTTCCAGAAAACATGCAGAAGAAATGGCAAAAGAATTCGGTAAAAGAGGAATTCCGTCGGCAGCAGTTTATAGTAATGCAGATGGAGAGTTTTCCATGGACAGAGCAGAAGCGATTGAGAAACTGAAAAATGGAGAAATCAAAGTTATCTTTTCAGTGGATATGTTCAATGAAGGCGTAGATATTCCTTCAGTTGATATGGTAATGTTCCTGCGTCCGACAGAATCTCCGGTTGTATTTCTACAGCAGCTTGGAAGAGGATTGCGCAGAAATAAGGGAAAAGAATATCTCAATGTTCTGGACTTTATCGGCAATTATGAAAAAGCGGGAAGAGTCAGGTATTTGCTGACAGGGAAAAATAAAACAGGAAAAGAAACATATTATCCGGCAGATAAAGCAGATTATCCAGATGAATGCTTCGTTGATTTTGATATGAGATTGATTGATCTGTTTGCAGAAATGGACAAGAAACAGCTGACGATCAAAGAACAGATCAGAAATGAGTATTTCCGGATCAAAGAATTGCTTGGCAAACAACCAACTAGAATGGATTTGTTTACTTATATGGATGATGATGTTTATCAGATGGCGGTCACACATTCGAATGAGAATCCGTTTAAAAAGTATTTGAATTATCTGGAAGAATTGGATGAACTCACAGATGAGCAGAAAAGATTCAGCCAGGGAATAGGAAAAGACTTTATAAATCTGCTGGAAAACACCAACATGAGCAAGGTGTATAAAATGCCGGTACTGATGGCTTTTTATAACCATGGGAATGTGAGAATGGAGGTGTCAGAGGCGGAACTTCTGGCAAGCTGGAAAGACTTCTTCTCTACAGGAACAAACTGGAAGGATTTGGAGAAAGAGATTACATATGAGGAATATCGCAAGATTTCGGATAAGAACCATATCCAAAAGATAATGAAAATGCCGGTACACTTTTTATTAAAATCTGGGGAAGAATTCTTTGTGAAAAAGGATGGCGCGGCGTTGGCGTTGAGGGATGAAATGGAAGATATTGTGAAGGAGCCAGTGCTGGCAGAGCAGATGAAGGATGTTATTGAGTATAGGGCGATGGACTATTATCGGAGACGGTATAAAGAGCAGATAAAAGCACTTTTATAGTGATGGAGAAGATGCGTATGGAATCAGAAAATATATCAAAGTATAGTGGAAGAATAAAGTTATATTCCTTAAATATGGAATATAACATGACTGTATCACACGATGGGATATGGAACCTAGCTACAAAAATAAACTTAAGTAAATTGTGTAAGAAGATTAAAATTAGTAGTGTATGGTAAAAATGATGAATGAGAAAATGGTTGCTGTACTTGTACGGGAAAATATATGTATTCATCTATGCAAAAAGAGTAAGTTGAAATGGTTCTTACAGTACCTAATCCATTTCAGATAAAAGAATTGAGAACAAAAAATATAATAAAATTGGAGATTACCGCTCCATAGTGTGAGGATAAGGAAAATGTATCTAAAAGAAATACAGTTAAGAAATTATAAAAATTTTCAGAACACAAAATTTGTTTTTCGAAAAGGAATAAATACTATTATTGGAGAAAATGACTCTGGAAAAACAACTCTTATGCAAGCTATTCGTTTAGTTTTAGACAAGAAATTGGAATGGTATGAAAAAGAAATTTCAGAAAATTGGTTTTCTGAGGGATTAGGGGATTGGAGAGGACACATAATTATAATATCACTTCGTTTTGATGAATTGGATTCAACAAAGGAAGAACAAGCAGTACTAAAATATATCACAGGAACATCATCAAAGGAAGGATCTATTACTTGGTTTTGTATACCTAATTCAAGAACTAGAAAACGAATTTCTTCTCTTAATAGGGAAGAACTGAAAAAAGCTTTATTTGAAATACGAATAACTGATTATATAAGTTTGGTTACATATGGTTCAAATAAGAATTATCTTGACGATGAAGTGTATCATAGCATAGTGGGTAATATTTCTCAAGGAGAATATTTATTAACAGAAAAATTAGATGAAAATCTTATGGGATCAATAAGTACAATGAAAAATTCTGGTATAGAATACATTCGAAATAGGCTTGTTGATTTTACATATATAGATGCATTGAGGGATGCTGTAAATGTTATGCATCAAAGATACAATCCTCTTATATCAATGCTTCGGCAGATTGAACCTAAAATCACTGAATCTGATAAAGAATCTGTGAATAGATTAATTGTACAGGTCAATGATCAGATTGGTAATGTAGATCAAATTAAAAAACTTTCTAATGGTATTAACAGAAAAATAGTTCAATCCGTAGGAAATACATATGCACCAGATATCGCTTTAAAATCAGAATTGTCTGGTGATATAAAAGATATATTTAGAAATCTGAGATTAAAATCAAATCAAAACCCACAATTTACATTGGAAAGCCTAGGTCTTGGTTCAACAAATATAATTTATATCGCATTAAAACTTATGGAGTACTCATATATTAAGGAAATGGAGGAATTGCCGTCAAAATATTTTCTATTGTTGTTTGAGGAGCCAGAAGCGCATCTTCATAAACATATACAAATGTCATTATTTGAAAAAACAGATATAGAGGTATCTGAAGATGTACAAGTAATATTAACTACACATTCCGATAACATTTCTGCTGCTTCCAGGATAAGTAGGATGAATATTATTTTGAAGAAAAAGAATTACAGTGTTGCAGTTCAACCTGCTAATAATTTGACAAATAAACAGATTACGCATCTAGAGAGATATTTAGATGTAAAGAGAAGTGAATTATTATTTTCGAAAAGTGTTATTCTTGTTGAGGGAGATGCCGAAGAAATTTTAATTCCAATAGTGATAAAAAAATGTTTTGGATTATCTCTTGATGAGTTAGGAATTAGTTTGATAAATATAGGTAGTGTTGGTTTTGAAAATGTTTATTTATTATTTAATGAAGATCGTATCACAAAAAAGTGTGCAGTTGTTTCCGATTTGGATACACCTATTAACGTTGGAAGTGCCGGTGAGAATAAGGCGCACAAACTTGGTATTGAAAGAAAAAAGGCAATCGATGATTATGCTGTACAAAGCAGTTGGGTTAGGGGATTTTTTGGAAAGCACACGTTTGAAATTGAGATAGTTCCTAATAATATAGAATGTATGAAACGTCTAATTAGAAAGTCATATAAACAGACAACTACTATTACTGAATTAGAAACTGCTATTGAAAAAAAACAGGTAATAGATTATGGAAATGCAGCGTTAAAAATTGCAAAACACAATAAGAAAGGGTGGAATGCAGTACTTTTATCAGAAGAAGTAGATGGAAAGTTTTTTATACCACAATATTTGATTGATGCGTTAGTGTTTGTGGCAAATACTGTATTTTGTGAACCTCAAAATTATCTTCAAATGCTGAAAACATATGCTAAAGTATATAGCGACAATAGGATTTTAGAGGCAATATCTGCTGGAGAGACTAACTTGTCAACTTTATTAACAAAAGCGGATGAAAGTAATGTAAATAGTTCCGTGATACGTATATTAAAGGTAATAAATAATAAATGATTGATTATGAAGAAGTTTTAAGTAATGAACAGCAAGACATATGTTTTAGTAACAAAAATTTATTAGTAAAAGCATGCCCCGGAAGTGGGAAAACTCGGACAATTACATATAAGCTTGCTCATCGCATTGAAGAAAATCCAGATAAAGTAAAAAAGCTTGTAGCGATAACGTATACAAATCGAGCTGCTGAAGAAATTGAAGAACGTATTGAAAATCTTGGGATAAATACAGAACGTATATGGACTGGAACAATACATCAATTTTGTATTGAATGGATTTTGAAAAGATATCGTATGTATACAAATTCATTAAAGAAAGGATTTAAAATAATTGATGAACGTGTTACAGAACGATATATAACATCAATTATTTCTTACTATCATTATAACTTGCATTGGAAAAATATTGATACAGGATATGATAGAAATTTGCGATTGAAAGAAAAATCTACAGATAAAAAAAGAGTAATAAAGACATATCATGCATTGCTGAAAAGAAATACAGAATTGGATTTTGAACAGATTCTCGTGACGGCATTTAATTTGCTAAAATATAATCCTTTTATGGCAAACAATATACGTGATACTATTGAATTGATATGTATTGACGAATATCAGGACACTCGAGATCTCCAATATGCAATTGTTGAAGAGATTGCAAATGCAAATAGTAATTCAGGATTTGAAGTGAATTTTTATGGTGATCCTAATCAAGCTATTTATGGTTCTATTGGGGGTGTTGCGAAGTCTCTTGCAGAAATAAACAATGAATTTTCTACATTGAAATTTCAGGAATGTACGTTGAATGGATGTTATAGAAGTACCCAGCGGATAATAAATTATTATTTGCCGTATATGATAGAAAATTATTCCATAATTGCGAAAGGAAGTAATTGTGCTTTAAAAGGAATTATAGACTACAATAATAAGCTGTATAAGGACTATTTGAGTGATGCTATTGCAGAAATTGTTCAAAATACATTGAATGATGGGATACCAGAGAATGAAATATGTATAATCGCACCTGAATGGGGGTTGATATATCCACTTTCGCGAGAATTACAAGAAAAATTGCCAGATATTAGTTTTGATGCACCTGATATTACCCCAATTAAAAGGGATAATATGAATATTTTCTATAAAATATCGAAATTATTACTTACAGATCCTTCGATTAAGAAAATTGGAAGTCGATGTAAGCTAGCAACAGAGATTCTTGAAGTATTGGAACAGTATTCAGGTAGATTAGTCGAGTATTCTATATTAGAATTTCTCAATATAATTAATACATTTCGAAATCAATCAACAGAAAATATAGGAAGTAAATTTGTATGTGCTGGTATAGAAAATCTTCTACTTAAAATGGATATACGAATAGAAGAATGCCCAGAATTGGAAAAACAATTTGAAGACTTTAAAGAAAAAATGAATTTTCGCATTGAAAATGAAAAGTATAGACTTTCTGATGATTTAAATACGTTTAAAAGAATGTTTAAAGAAAAAAAGGGAGTGGTAATAAATACTTGTCATGGTGTAAAAGGGGAGGAATATGAATGTGTAATTGCCTTTGGACTTTTGTATGGAAAAGTTCCTAATATACATACTGAGCAATCACAAAGAGATTCTGAGGCTAAAAAATTATTGTATGTTATCGCTTCAAGAGCTAAAAGTAGACTATTTTTGTTTTCTGAATCAGGAAGAAGATATTATGATCCTGTAACACATCAGTGGGAAAATTGTTTTCCAGCACGACAACTATATGAAAATAGAATTACTTGACATTAAGATTTTTAGAAACGCCGTATTAGAGAAGAACGAACACAATATCTTCATGGAAGAAGCATACAGTTTAGATAAAACACTGCGCGATTAAATACGCATAAATGACCATATTATGGGACGGACGTTTTCCTTTTTCAGGATATTCATCTATTTATAATGGGTTTTCCAACGTAAATTCTCAAACATGAGTACTGAATAGTAAGAATCCCCGCATTTTTAGCGGGGATTGAGAGAATTTTATGGAAATGGAAAATACATTAAAAAATCAGGATTTTTTGTGTTTATTTGGGCATTCTTTCTGCACTCTGGATGACCATGGAAGAGTATTGTCAATGTGCATGATCTCAGTGATCATGCTGTATGCCTCTTGGGCGATGGAGCCTTTGGCAGTGTCCTGGCCGACAGATTTTATAAATTCAGCAAAAGGTCTTCTGGCATGAACCCAGCAGCCTGCAACTTTAAGATTGCGGCGTTCTTTTGCAAGCTTGTGATAGACCTGGTATCCGTCTGTGACCACAGTTCTGGAGAAAGTCTTCAGGAATTCTCGGGGATGTTTCGAATGACGGGAAGGCTACCAGTCAACGAGAAGGATAGAATGTGTGCCGCGCAGAGGCCGGTTCCGGTAGACCCACATATAGGTCTTCTTACCGTTTTTGACCTTTGCATGGTTGATTTGCATGACTTTTACCGGTGATTCATCATCGGCATGTATCTCTTTGCTGTCGTAGATTGTTTCGTGGAGACGTTTATAAATCTCTTCGGGAAGTTCTTTGTAGCCGTCAGGAAATCTGGCAGCCAGTTCTTCAGCGGAAAGTGTATGTTCGATGATACGTACCGGGAGTCCGGACAGATTAGACTCGCGTTTGCCAACAGTTTTTTTGCGATGGTAAGAAGGGATGACAACTTCTGTGATCTCAGGTTCTTTAAGGGAATCCTGTTTCAGGTATTCAGCTTCGTTGAAGGAATCGAACAGGGAAAGCTGACCATCGACTTCAGAAACAGAGGATTCTGATTTACGTCCGAAAAATCTCTGGTTCATGATACGGATCTGCTCTGTGAGCAGTTCGATCTGACGGTTATTATCCGAAAGCTGTGCATTGGCATGATCTAGCTGGGACTGCAGTGCAAGGAGCTGGTCCTGTAAAGAAGAAACGATAACAACAAGTGCTTTTTTACCAAGGTTATTTAATTGTTCGTCTGATAACTGGATCATGTCCTATACCTCTTGTAAAATGAACACGAATCGCGCAAATCGAGCGAATTGTACGAAGTCATATTAGAAATGTTGTTAGAGCGATTATCTCAGAAATATGGTAAGATAAAAAGGTACTGGTTATTGAGGATTAACAAAAGAACTGCCAGAGCAGTGCCATTTAAAAAGGAACAAAAAAGTGTCTCAAACATTGATGTAGGTATTATAACAGGAGCTTTGCTGTTTTACACTACGTCATGTTTTGATACACTTACGAATATTATGTATGCAAGGAGACGGAGTATGATTAAATATCCATTATATGTTACGTTAGATACGAACATCTTTGATGCCAATAAATTGGACTTTAGTCAAGATAGTACATTAGGATTACTTGTTAATCATGTCAAAGCTGGAAAAATAAAGATTGTATTAAGTAACATTGTTTTAAAAGAGGTAGAAAAACATATCATAAAAGCGAGCGATGGAGTTTGTTCTTCATTTCGCGGACTGCGAAAAGAGCTAATAAATGGAGTATCTGATAAATTCTTAGAGGAAATAGGGGTAAAAACTAATTTACTAATGCTGAATAAAGAAGAATACAGGACAAAGAGCCTGGAGATGTGGAAAAAATTTTTGGAGAAATTAAATCCAGAGATATTGAATCTGTCATTAGTGGATTTGGATGGGATAGTTTCTGATTATTTTGCTATAAATCCACCATTTGAATCTAGTGAGAAAAAAAGAAAAGAATTTCCAGACGCATTTATTGCAAATCAAATTAGAAAAAGATTTGGTGAAGATGAAGTAATTGCCATTATAAGTGATGATAAAGGGTTTAAAAAGGCTTGTGGATATTCTGAAAATCATATATTTTACCAATCGTTAGGTGAGTTATATAATGCCATAAATCGTCAAGAGAGAGAATATAAAGGAATTGTCCGAATAATAAATTCGCTGATAGATGGGTATATATCTGAGATAGAGGAGGAAATAAAGAATGAGGATTGTGTTGAAGTACATGGATTATCGTGTGATAGCGATGGAATAGAAAGTGGATATGATTATAGTGATACGGAGGTTGTTTCAATTAGAGATATTAGTAGTCGTGTGAAAAGCATTGATGAGATCACAGATGAAATAGTGTGGGCTACATTATTATGTACAGCAAGTATAGATGTTGTGTGCTCCTATGAGGATTATGACAATGCTGTGTGGGATTCAGAAACTAGAGCGTATTATTGTTTAGAAACCAGAAAAAATCTTGAAAAACATTTGGCAAGATTTGGAATAAGAATTGAATTAAATCGCAAAGAAAATAATTTGAAAATGGTTCCATTTAAAGTGATTTTAAATAGTGATACCATACATGACTGCTTCAAAATAGATGAGTATGATGAAATGGATATAATAAATCAAGATAGAGACCTGTATGGGATGTGTTCGTTGGATAAGTATGAGGACTATTTGAACGAAGAATTAATAGATTCCTCTTTTATGAATGATATAGTAGAAAAATTTGAGAAAATTAATGATTTATATCAAGAATACGAAGATATAGCATGTATATATGATAAGTTCTTGTCAGTTATTAGAGATACAGAGAAAAGTAACAGCATAAAACAATTGATATTGGGGATGAAAGATGTTGAAGGGTTCCCATTTCCATCTGATGTAAATAATATAACCTTTGATGAAAAAAAAGAAATAGATTTGTGGGCAGATCAATCGTATGAAAGATTGTATAAACTTAGTGAACAACAAAGATTACCAGATAATTTTAAATATGGGGATACGATAGAGATACATAACAGAATGGAAATCTACCAATTTAATATTGGTGAATTTTCAGGGGGAGTAGAAGCCGGTGATCAGGAAGACATTGATTTATCGATAGAAGATAGAGATGGAAATATAATATCGAAAGGATACGTAACACTTACAGTGGGATATATGGATTTTGATGAAGATGGTGGTGCTGGTGCTGGTATTGAGGATGATGTAGAATATTATTACGAAAACATATTAAATACCTTAGAGAATATTGCAGAACTTATAGAGCAAGATATTAAGCGAGAGGAAGTTATCACAGATAAAATTGAAAAAATATTCAAAAAATAAGAGGGCACAAAGGGATAAGAGTATGTAATAATACGAATTGTAGGGAGAACAAGAAATGGTCGAATATTTATGGGATGGAGAAATGGATTGTGGATGGGAAGACTTAGGCGAAAAGGTGATGGATATAAGTCATAAATTTGTTGATAATTTGCTGGAGTTGATGCCATTTTCTTATAACGAAGAAGCAATAAAATTAATAACAGAGGAGAGCCTGGGAAGATTTCAAAATCTTGCTAAAAAACTGGCTGAAGAAATACAGAATGGATATCACTGCCAATATGAGGATATGGAAAACGTTAATGATAACGCATTTAAGCTAAATAGCTGGATTTTGCTTGGATCACTAACAGAATCCGCGCTGCAGATATTTTTAGCTTTCTATATGGACGATTATAAAAATTCAAAATGGAAACAATGGGAAAATATTGATGTGGATAAAGTAAAGAATCCTATTATTGATTCGATAAATGGATTGGTGCAACAAGGAGTTCTTACTTCGAAACAGGGCAAATCACTTAAAGAAGTCATTAAAGATAAAATAAAAGAGCATACAAACGAACATCAGGTTCAAAGAGTTATGTTAGATGAAATCATTCAATATTATTCTTTTCAAAAACTTATGGATAATGATGAGATATTTTATTTGAAATTAATTCAGTCAAACAGAAATGGAATACATTCTTTTGAAGAGAGAACGATAGGTACATGGGATGACCTACAGCACTGTGTCAGATTTTGGTGCTATTTATTGGAGTGGATTATGAATCGTCTGCCAGACGTTCCGGATTATAATTAAATGCTATTCTTTTCAGGCAACTGAACATTGCAAGGTCGCAAAATGTAAATAAAAATCACTGAATTATATGTGAAGGCTGTAAAGCCAGAAGATATACCTAATTTTTTAGATGCGCTTGTATACTGAGGGTCTGACCACAATGTTGGGAACTTAGCGTCAACTTAAATGAATTATACCTGTATGTATTAAAATATGTTCTTTAAAAATTAAATAGTAAAAAATTATATCGCCTTATTGCAGAATTTATGGTATAGTTTAATAGACCTATACAGGATAGGCCTTTCAAAATGGCTGTATCTTGTGTATGTGTTTAGAGAACGGATTTTCTTGTGTGAATGTGTTTCCGGTCTCTGTTCTTTTTAGAGCGTTCATAGCATCTGCCAGGGTGAATCTGTGAACGCTTTTTTGATGCTTTTATGATTAAATTCATGATAACTGGCAGTATTTCCATGGACATAAAAAAGAACTTGGGCATAAGAGCTTTGACTTCGCCTATGATAAAAGTCCTTTTTGCCTGATATGCCCATTTGTTTTTTACAAATGCTTTTTCCCTTACAATGTTGTCAGCTTCTGTTTTGACAAGCGCTGCAATATTGGAGAATAACAGGTTTATATATAATTCCTGCTCAATAGAATTACAGCTTGTCCCTGTAAATTCTTCCAGTTCCCACCAGTCTTTTAGTTCCCTGTATTTTGTTTCGATATTCCAGCGTTCAAAATAAAGGTTATATAACAAGGATGGAGAGATAGATGGATTTATAATATTAGTTACCAGATACTCATTTGCTTCCTTGGACTTTTGGGGCAGAGGAACTTTTACAACCCGGTAAAGGATCGGTTTGCCATTTGCGGAAGTAGCTGTCCATGAAAAATCATCGGAACCTAATTTGCAAAATTTATTGTCTTTTCTTAAACGCATCAAAACGTTGCATCCATTGGAAACCAGGTCCTCATATAATTCTTTTGAGTAATATCCACGGTCAAAAATGAGCAGGGCATTGTCGGCAAGGTTCAGTTCCTGCAGCCGGGTCCAGTGCTCTCTTGCCGGATCACGTTCGCCGGCCGCTTTCGTATATATCTGTCCATCAATTATCTGGTCGAGAAAGACATCATAAATAGTTGAGAGCAGACCTTCAACCCAGAAAACATCATGATTGTTGCAGCTGGTAATAGCCCCAAATTCCGCAGAGGTATCATTGGACAAGGGAATCTCCAGTGTAGACCCATCAACAGCAAAAACACGGTATCCAAACCAGTTTTTTGGACAGTCAAGGTGTGTATAAACCATTTCAACCTGTTTATCCAAAAGTTCTTTGAAAAGATCCGGCAGAATTCCTTTTCTGGCTTTTGAAACAGCCTGCCTGGAAACATCAGGAAAATCAATGTCCGGAAGCTGGCGCTGAAGATCAGACAATTCAATATCCATGGAACGTTTTTTTGAATGGATAAGATAAGCAACAACCTGTTTCAATGTCAGTTTACGATATCGCACAAAAGAATTTGGACGTCGAAATCGTTCAAGAAATTCATCGGAATTAATCCGTTCATGTAGCTGTGTCAAAATCAAAGAAATTAAATCATAATAATTCATGGCATTACCTCCTAAAAAAGTATATATTCAAGAGGCTGCGCCGCAAATTTTGACCAATTTGTCAAGTAGACATAGTGCTGATATTTTACGCTCGAAATTGTATATTTTTACTATTTGATTTTCAAAGAACAAGTAAATCGATTTAAAGTCCTTAAGTTGACGCTAAGTTCCCAACATTGGGGTCTGACCATCTAACTAACCGATAAATAAAATAAAGAATTAGTAAAAAGTTGATGAAAAGTCTATAAATGTAATGTGACATTGGAGTTTAGCACAATAGAGTTTGAATATTGTGAATCGCTTGAATTGTTGGAAGAATTCTTTCATAAATATATTAATATTAGAAGTTGTCAGTTATTAAGGATTAATCCTAAACGAAGAAGTGGAATTGCTCTATGGCAACAAGGGCGAATCGCAGGGAAACCAGGTATTTGCCGATTTGCTGCCTCATCTGATTAGGGTAATAGAAAATGCCGGAATGCTGATCATTGATGAATTTGGCAATAGTCTTCATAATAAATTGGCTGAAAAAATTATTGAATTCTTTATGGAGAATGTTGCTTTACGCTAAAATGGTTTCATGCTATCATTATTTTAGTTGAAAATTTTGATGGTATGAAGCTATTTTTGATTGGAGGCATGGAAGATTTGAACTTTAACTATTGCTATAAAATTACTTATGAATCAGGGGAAACTTATGACAGACGAAGAAATGAGCTGTCAGTAGAAATTTCAAAAGAAGACTATAAGAAAATTATAACAGGAGTATTACAGGAAAGACCGATTGATTAGATTGAAGGGATTTCGGATGTAATTGATAAAATGACGGAAAATGTTGAATAACTGCGCGTCGCATTCTCGTTACTTCAGTGAATGGGAAAACGATAGTGGAAGCAGTGGTATAAATTAATTCACCAGAAAAAGAAAACCATTTTTTGAATAGTCATAGGTGATGCTGGCGATTTTAAGTGACGAAGAACTTGGAGATAAGATAACAATGGAGCAATATTATTACAACCATATGAATAAGGCGCAGCAGGCTGCATATCACAGCATTCTTAGCGGTGTGAAAAACCTGGCGGATGAATTTCAGATTCCGGCATTAGAGGGAGAAGAACTTTATAATGTGTTTTTTCAGATGCGTCTGGATCATCCGGAGATATTTTGGGTGAGCAGTTATAAATACCGGTATTATAAAGACTCTCCGAATCTGATTTTTATTCCGGAGTATCTTTTTGATAAAAAGAAGATTTGCGAACATCAAAAGGCTATGACTGCCAGAGTTGAGAAGCTGATTCGCCCGGCTCAGAAGCTATCTGAGTGGGAGAAAGAGAAGTATGTGCATGATTTTATCTGTGAAAATATCCGCTATGATTATTTCAATCTGGATGATTCACAGATTTTCAGGGATCATGAGTCTCTTATTGCGCCGGCGCCTCACTGCGGTGATCATGAGCACTTTTACTATAAGGAGAAGAAGCTTTCTTTTACTAAGAAAGAGGATGTGTATAAACGTTCTTTGCAGGCGGCGAAGAAAGGCAGGGTACTTATTTTTCACTGGAGAGGCGGTTATCTGACAAAGGAAGTACTGAAGGAATTGCTGGAGCTTATTCGGAAAGCAGGAGATGAGAAAGACAAAACAGCAATGGTCAGCATAAACTGGCCGCAGGCAGTTATTCGTGTTCAGTATACGGATATGCAGGTACAGGAGAGTGTGACAATAGAGGAAGCGAATGAAGGGGAAAAATAGATGTAATAAACAGCTTGACTTTTTCCGTGTGAGGATAGGGCTTTTTAAAAGAATGTGATCAGAGTGAGAAAACAGCCGAGATGCGGGACAGGGAATTAAAAGAAATCAGGAAGCAGGAACAGTATAGGAAAGCTATATCATGTATGGAAGAGGAACAGTATGATAAGGCAATAATTTTGTTTGAGGGACTTCCAGGAGATTATGAAGATGCCAGAAATAATTTCAGGGAATAAGGGTGAAATAAATGAATCAAAATTGCATGATTACACGAGAAGCAGCGCTGGAATTCGGTTTATCATTTCAGAATACATATACGGAAAGACCTTTCCGTGATCAGAACTGGCAAGTGGTAAGAGCGAGGGAAAACAAAAAAATTTTTTTATGGATCTATGAACGAAACGGTTATGTTAATCTGAATGTAAAAGCAGATCCGGAGTGGCGTGATTTTTGGCGAAGTGCCTATGAATCTGTACAGGCTGGTTATCATCAGAATAAGGAACATTGGAATACCATTATTCTAAATGGGACGGTACCGGATAAAGATATTAAAAGAATGATATCCGAAAGCTATGATCTCGTAACATACAGCCCGACAAAGAAGATTTATGAGGCAGTGAAGCAAATTCCGAAAGGATGCGTTGCAACTTATGGTCAGGTTGCCGAAATGGCAGGGAATCCGAGAATGTCGAGAGCGGTAGGGAATGCCCTCCATAAGAATCCGGATCCGGAGCATATTCCCTGTTATCGGGTAGTGAATTTCAGAGGAGAACTGTCAGGGGCTTTTGCCTTCGGCGGTAAAGATGTACAGAAAAAGCTACTGGAAGCAGATGGAATTGAGGTTGTCAATGGAACGGTGGATTTAAAAAAATATGGATTGACGCAAAGAGATGATAAACGGTGAGAAAACAGATACGGATGATTACCTTATTATCATTTGGATGTTGCTTTTGATAACGGCCTGAGAAAGGATTACGGAAATTCTGAAATCCGATATGATCATTTTTATTATAAAGAGAAGAAGCTGTCTTTTACCAGACAGGAATTTTGTAATGCTCATCAGTTGGGGGCGGGCAAATCTTTCCGGATCTGCCTGGCAAAGGACTGTATTATAGGTGCAGGAAGCCTGGTTACCAAGAATACTGTGATACCGGATGGCTCACTGGTAATGGGCAGTCCGGCCAGGATCAAACGAAATCTCACCTGGGAAGAATATCCTGAAAATATTGTGGCTTTAGAAAAAATCCATAGTAATCCCATAAAATAATGCAATTAAAACAATTCAGTAGTGATATCATACTCCTGCTTTACGATAAACAGATTTCATGTTATGATTATTTCAGCTGAATTTGAGATATTCTATTAATGAAAAGGGCAACTATTCAACAGTTTCTGACTGTGAAAGTATTGAACAGTTACGAAGAAAAATAAAAGGAGGATCAATGTTATGCTTACAACATGGACTCCGGCACATATGCCGGAAAAAGAGGAAATCAAAACCCGTCTGCAGACAGCGAGAAGTCAGCTCTATGATTTTCAGATGAAAATCAAGGAACATAAGATCCCGGTAATTGTACTCTTTGAAGGCTGGGGATCTTCCGGCAAGGGAAGTACGATCGGAAAAGTCATTAAGAATATTGATCCGCGTTTCTTTAAGGTTGCCACTATGTCAGCTCCCACAGCAGAAGAACTGAGATATCCATTTCTGTATCGCTATTTTAAACAGATTCCGGAAGCCGGAAAATTTACATTTCTGGATTCCGGCTGGATGGAGCAGACTTGTAAAGACTGTCTGTCGGGCGAGATTGAGGGCGAAGGTTATACACAGCGGATTGACAGCATCCGCCGTTTTGAGCGGCAGCTTACAGATAATGGTTATCTGGTGTTGAAATTCTTTATGCAGATTGACAGGGATGAACAGAAGCGGCGTGAAAAATTACTTCTGGATCATAAAGACACCAGATGGCGTGTGTCAGACTTTGATAAATGGCAGAATGAACATTACAAAAAATGTGCAAAAATATTTTCTCAGTATCTGTCTGACACGAATGTTTCCTCTGCACCATGGTACATCATAGATGCCAGTGACAGAAAATGGGCGGAACTTCAGGTGCTGGAGACTATGGTAAGCAATATTGAAGTTGCCATGCAGAATCAGGCACATTCCGTTCCGATTTTGCAGAATGTATTCCCTCTGGAGCAGATTCCCCGTCTGTCGGATATTGATCTGAGAGATAAAACAATGGATGACGAGGAGTACAGGGGAGAACTGAAACAGCTCCAGAGTAAACTGGGGGAACTCCATAATAAACTGTACAGGAGACGTATTCCTGTGATCATCACGTATGAAGGCTGGGATGCGGCAGGCAAAGGAGGTAATATCAAACGTATTACAGAAGCTCTGGATCCCCGGGGTTATGAAGTACATCCAATCGCAAGTCCGGAACCACATGAGAAGGCCAGACATTATTTATGGCGTTTCTGGACAAGACTTCCGAAAAATGGGCATATCGCTATTTTTGACAGAACCTGGTATGGCAGAGTTATGGTAGAACGTTTGGAGGGATTTTGCAGTGAAAATGACTGGAAACGTGCCTACAACGAAATGAATGAGTTTGAGAAAGAACTTAAAGACTGGGGTGCAGTCATTATTAAATTCTGGGTACAGATCGATAAGGATACACAGCTGGAGCGTTTTCAGGAGAGACAGAATAATCCGGAGAAACAATGGAAGATCACAGATGAGGACTGGAGAAACAGAGAGAAATGGGATGCCTATGAAGTGGCCGTAAATGAGATGCTTCAGAAGACAAACACTTCCTTTGCGCCATGGCATGTACTGGAATCTGTTGACAAGAAATATGCCCGTATCAAAGCACTCAGAATTGTGATCTCTGAAATAGAAAAAGCATTAAAAGAAAATTAAATTTTGCGGGAAATGTGTAAATGAATGATAAGATAACAGTCTGCCTGGGTAAGGGCGGGCAAAGAGAAATGGCAGAATCTTTTGCCAGAAAGAACAATGTTCCGATTATGGACAAACCGGGAGAACATCTGACAGTAATGTTTGACTCCCGGGGCGTATCACTTACCGGTTATGGCCTGACATATCAGGGAGATTTTGAAGGAATGCTGCACAGAGTCACAAACGGAAGACTTTCCCATGAAATGCTGGTACGTGCGGTCAAAACTGAGGGAGAACATCTGAAAGCAATTGATGCCACTGCAGGTATGGGGGAGGATGGTTTCCTTCTTGCAGCATATGGCTATGAGGTGACATTATACGAACAGAATCCGGTGATCGCCGCACTTTTGAAGGATGCACTCCGGCGTGCCAGAAAGCATCCCGTATTAAAAGACATTGCTTCCAGAATGAAACTGGTGGAGGGTGACAGTGTGTCATGTATGGAGAAACTTATGGATCCGGTAGATGTGATCTATCTTGATCCCATGTTCCCGAAGAGACAGAAATCCGGTCTGATAAATAAAAAACTTCAGCTGATCCAGAAACTTGAACCTCCATGTTCTGAGGAAAAAGATCTTTTTGATGCAGCTATCAAAGCCGGACCTTCCAGAATTATCGTAAAACGTCCTCTTAAGAGCGTCTGTCTTGATGGAAGAGAGCCTTCTTATATATTAAAAGGAAAAGCAATACGATATGACTGTTATGTGATGTAGAAGGTTTATCGAAAAATTGCAGCAGCCCTTTATTTTTGAGGGCTGCTGCAATGTATTTTTTTCCATTCCCGGATAAATTCCATTTGTTCCTGATCGGAGATTTCCTGGGAGGCAGCGTCATTTCCGGCAGCTACACAGCAGAGCAGGACGAAGGTCTGAAAGAGTAAAAATACCAGTATCAATAATAATGCAGTCATAATTTGTCTCCTTAATATTATGCAGATGGTTACAGTTATTTTGTGAAATTGCTATAAGGATATTTTCGGGATTTCTGTAACAGATTCTGTATATGCCTGTTGTTTTGCATATCAGAAGTATCTGCATATCATGGAAGCTTTATACATTTTATTTACAGAAAAACGGAGATATGACAGGAGAAACTGTCGGACACAAAAATATAATCTTCCGAATAATTTAAAGTAAGACGCAGATGTTCATTGTCTTTGCAGCGACCTGATGAACAGTTGCGGTAAGATTTCATTATCCAGATGATTCGGAGGATTTTTTATGAAGAATTCAGATGATTCCGGATATACAGGAAAGCATGTGGGTGTGTGTGTTCTGGATACCGGGATTTTTCCTCATATAGATTTTACAGGGAGAATACTTGCGTTTCAAGATTTCATCGGACATCGTATCAGACCTTATGATGATAATTCTCATGGAACCCATGTATGTGGGATCATTGGCGGTGACGGAAGGGCTTCGGAAGGACGGATCAGAGGAATTGCCCCCGGGTGTAGCCTGATAGTTCTGAAGGTGCTCGACAGAACGGGAAATGGCAGGAAAGAAGATGTTTTGCAGGCTTTTCGCTGGATCCTGGAGAATAAGAGATATTATGGGATACGTGTAGTGAATATCTCGGTGGGAACAACCTGCAGGAGAGCAGAAGATCACAGAGTTCTGATTGCGGGTGTGGAACAACTTTGGGATGCAGGTCTGGTGGTAGTGGCTGCGGCAGGAAATCAGGGACCGAAGGCAGGAAGTGTGACAGCACCGGGAAGCAGCCGGAAGATTATCACAGTAGGCTCCAGCGATCTGCTTACAGGACGGACTGCCATATCCGGCAGGGGACCTACATTTGAGTGTGTTTGTAAACCGGATCTGGTTGCACCTGGGAATCATGTTCTTGCCTGTGCACCGGGGGCAGATAACGGATATGGAGTGAAGAGTGGTACTTCTATGTCTACACCTCTGGTTGCAGGGGCAGCAGCATTGATGCTTGAGAAGAATCCGGAGCTGACTAATGTTCAGATCAAGATGAAATTGAAAGAAAGTGCCAGGGATATGGGATTGCCAAAGAATCAGCAGGGATGGGGAGAACTGGATCTGGAACGCTTTATGGAACTGTGATCAGTAATCTTTTATTTCACAAAATTATTGCTTTAGAGCGTGTCTGAAAAAGGCTTTCTGCAAGATGTGCGTCACAATTTGTGGGATATTTTGCCCGGATGAGGGCGCCGTAGCGGGCTACGGCAACTGAATGCGGGTGAAATATCCCGCAAAGTGGGGCGTACAGATTGCGGGAATGATTTTTCAGACACGCTCTAGTGTATAAAAGCATTGACGAACGGTCTGTTTTCGGCTATCATGATAGTTAACTGGATGAGAGCCAAAGAGGAGGATTAACATGAAAAAAATTCAGATGCAGACACCACTTGTGGAGATGGATGGAGATGAGATGACCAGAATTCTCTGGAAAATAATCAAAGATGAACTTCTTCTTCCGTATATTGATTTGAACACTGAGTATTATGACCTTGGTCTGGAATACAGAAATGAAACGGATGATCAGGTAACTGTTGATGCGGCAGAGGCTACAAAGAAGTACGGCGTTGCAGTGAAATGTGCAACTATCACTCCTAATAAGGCAAGAATGGAAGAGTATACCTTAAAGAAAATGTACAAGAGTCCTAACGGAACGATTCGTGCAATTCTCGACGGAACTGTTTTCCGTGCCCCAATCGTAGTGAAGGGTATTGAACCATGTGTTAAGAACTGGAAGAAACCGATCACTATCGCACGTCATGCCTATGGTGATGTGTATAAGAACACAGAGATGTATATTGACGGCCCCGGAGATGCCTATCTGGTATTTGAAGGCGCAGACGGACAGCAGAGAAAAGAACTGATCCATCATTATGAGGGACCGGGTGTGCTCCAGGGTATGCACAATCTGGATGATTCTATCACAAGTTTTGCAAGATGCTGTTTTAATTATGCACTGGATACAAAACAGAACCTGTGGCTTGGCGGCAAGGATACGATCTCCAAGATTTATGACGGGCGTTTTAAGGAAATCTTTGCAACTATTTATGAGGATGAGTTTAAGGAGAAATTCGAGGCAGCAGGCATTGAATATTTCTACAGCCTGATCGATGATATCGTAGCTCGTGTCATGAAGGCTGAAGGCGGATTTATCTGGGCCTGCAAGAACTATGATGGAGATGTTATGAGTGATATGGTTTCTTCAGCATTTGGTTCTCTGGCTATGATGACATCTGTACTGGTATCCCCACAGGGATATTACGAATATGAAGCTGCTCATGGAACTGTACAGAGACATTATTATCGCTATCTGAAAGGGGAGGAGACATCTACTAACTCTGTAGCAACTATTTTTGCATGGACCGGAGCTCTGAGAAAAAGAGGTGAGCTGGACGACAATAAAGAATTGATGGAATTTGCTGATAAACTGGAGAAGGCGACTCTGGAGACGATTGAAAGCGGTAAGATGACAAAAGACCTTGCGCTGATCACTTCTCTTGAGGATGTGACAGTACTGAACAGCAAAGATTTCATCCTTGCCATCAGAGAGAGACTGGATGAAATTTTATAATGTCAGAAATTATCCGGTAATGTTATAAACTGCGAAAATGGGAAGAACCTGCATTATGCAAGTTCTTCCCATTTTTCATATAATCCTTCTAATTCTTCGGTAATGGCGGCTTTTTCTTTGCTGAGTTTCGCACATTCTGCCACATTTGTGCAGATATCCGGGAGAATCATGGTTTCGTCGATCTCTTTATCTCTGGTCTCAAGTTCTTCAATGCGGGCTTCTACTTTTTTTAGTTCATTCTCTCGTTTTCGCTGACGGGCCTGTTCTTCTTTCTGCTGCTGCCAGGAAAGCTTGTTATCAGAAGCCTGCTTTGTTTCTGTCACAGCCTGAGCGGCAGCCGGAGCATATTTTTCCGTCAGCTCTTCTTTTTTCTCCAGATAATAGTCGTAATCTCCGATATAATTTACAATTGCCTGATTGGTCAGATCCAGGATCCGGGTAGCTGTCTGGTTGATGAAGTAACGGTCGTGGGAAACATAGAATACTGTTCCTGTGTAACTGTTCAATGCCTCTTCAAGAATCTCTTTTGAAGCGATATCCAGATGGTTGGTGGGCTCATCGAGGATCAGAAAGTTTGCTTCGGACAGCATCAGCTTGGCGAGGGAAACACGACCTCTTTCTCCACCGGACAGAGCGGAGATCAGTTTGAATACGTCATCCCCTGTGAAAAGGAATGCTGCCAGCATATTTCGAATTTCTGTTTCCGTAAGTGTGGGATAAGCATCTGAGATTTCCTCAAAAATAGTTTTCTCCATATGAAGAACATGGTGTTCCTGGTCATAGTAGCCAATCTGTACCTTGGAACCAAGAGTAAATCTGCCGCTGTCTGCATCGATCAGCCCATTGATGATCTTTAACATGGTGGTTTTGCCTGTGCCGTTATTGCCAATCAGGGCTACACGTTCTCCACGTTTGATCTCAAAGGAGATGTCACTGAAAAGTGTCTGTCCGGGAAAAGATTTGGAAAGACTTTCCACAGTAAGGACATCATTTCCGCTGACAAATCTTGGTTCCAGGGAAATGCGCATCTGATTCTGAATCTCCTGTGGTTTATCAATGCGCTGGACTTTATCCAGCATTTTCTCGCGGCTTTCCGCACGTTTGATGGATTTCTCGCGGTTAAAGGATTTCAGCTTGGCAATGACTGCTTCCTGATGTTTGATATCCCGCTGCTGGTTCAGGTAGGCTTTGTACTGGGCGTCGCGCAGCTGGGCTTTTTTCAAGGCATAGGCAGAATAGTTGCCACTGTACATACGCATATTTCCTGCTTCGATTTCCACAACTTTTGTTACGACTTTGTCAAGAAAGTAACGGTCGTGGGATACGATAAATACAGCACCCGGGTAATTCAGAAGATAGGTTTCCAGCCAGGAAATACTCTCCATATCCAGATGGTTGGTAGGCTCATCCAGAAGAAGAATGTCAGGGCTGGCAAGAAGCAGTTTACCCAGAGCTACGCGGGTTTTCTGGCCGCCTGAAAGAGTTTCTATCTGGCGTTCGAAATCTTCTTCTGTGAAACCAAGACCTTTTAATACACCCATGATCTCACTTTTGTAAGCGTAACCATTTTCCAGTTCAAACTGGTGACTCAGTCTTGTGTAAGTATTCATCAGGCTGTCCAGAGCATCTCCGGTGGTGGTTTTCATTTCCTGTTCCAGAGAGCGCAGACGGTTCTCCATATCAATAATGTGCTGTTTGGTGGAAATCAGTTCTTCGTAAATGGTATGATGGCCATGAATGTCCTGATACTGGGCAAGGTAGCCGATATTTTTATCTTTGGCAAGTACCACGTTTCCTGAATCCGGGGAGAGCTCATGCATAATGATTCGCAACAGAGTCGTCTTGCCTGCACCGTTATTGCCGATGAGAGCTGCCTTTTCGCGATCTTCTATATGGAAACTGGCATCCTTGAGAATGATTTTTTCGCCAAAGGATTTACAGATATTCTGACATGATAAAATCATAGGAATTCCTCCGTTTGTAATTTGTCCGCGTACTATTATAATCGAAAATGCCTGTTTTTGAAAGCATTTTAAGAGATTTTGTCCAGGGAAAAGAAAGCACCGGATGGATGCATGGAAGAAAATATGATATTCCGGGGAATTTTTCAGAATGAAATTGATAAAAAAATACAGAAATATTTGGTCAAAAAGTACAAATTTAATTTGACAATAAAATAACATCTGGGTATAATTGACATAGATAAGTTAAGGAGGGAAAATTTGTGGAAGCTAAGGAAATTTCGAAAGCGGTAATCAAGCGTCTGCCGCGGTACTACCGCTACCTCGGTGAATTGATGGAGGAGAATGTAGAGCGTATATCTTCAAATGATCTTAGCAAGAAGATGCATGTGACGGCTTCCCAGATTCGTCAGGACTTAAATAATTTCGGTGGTTTTGGTCAGCAGGGTTACGGCTATAATGTACGCTATTTGTATACAGAAATCGGTAAGATCCTTGGGCTGGATACTGTACATCCGATGATTATTCTGGGTGCCGGTAATCTGGGACAGGCATTGGCCAATTATGTGGATTTTGAAAAGCGCGGATTTAAACTGGTTGGTATTTTTGACGTCAATCCTGTACTTGAGGGGATTGCAGTTCGTGGAATTGAGATTCAGATGTTGAGCGATCTTCCTTTGTTTCTGAAGGAGAATGAGGTTGAGATCGCGATCCTGACTCTTCCTAAAAATAAAGCCAAAGAGATGGCAAAGATTTTAATTGATAATGGAATTAAGGCAATCTGGAATTTTGCACATATTGATCTGGATGCCCCGGAGGATGTAATGGTAGAGAACGTACATCTTTCAGAGAGTCTTATGACTTTGTCCTATAACCTGAGTGAGTACAGAAAGGAACATGAAGGGATGTAAGGGATAACTGTGAAACACAAGGCTGTGGTCATCTGATCACAGCTTTTCTCTTGTATGTAAATGTGTTATTGTAAACAGGAGGTGAACAGATGAGAGAGATTGTAACTGCTGTTGAGATGAAAGAACTGGACCATAATACGATTCAGAAAGCCGGGATATCTTCTCCGGTACTTATGGAGAGGGCGGCATTAAAGACGGTTGAGGAGATTGTACAGAGATTAAAGAATAAAGAAAAAGAGAAAATCCTTGTGGTCTGCGGAACCGGCAACAATGGCGGAGACGGATTGGCGATTGCCAGACTGCTTCAGTTGAGAGGAGTCAGAACCTGGTATTATATTGCGGGTAAGGAAGAGAAAATGACTGCTGAAACTGCCGGACAGCTTAAAACAGCAGAATATTATCAGGTGCCCCGGGTGCATAACCTGGATCCGGATGAATATACTACTATAGTAGATGCCATCTTTGGGGTTGGACTGAGCAGACCTGTAGAGGGAAAATATGCAGAGCTTATCAGTACAATGAACCGGGCATCTGCGTATAAAGTAGCTGTGGATATTCCATCCGGGATTGACTCAGATACCGGATTTGAGAAGGGGATTGCATTCCGGGCAGATCTTACGGTTACCTTTGCTTTTCGCAAAAGAGGGCTGTGTTTTTATCCCGGACGCATGTATGGCGGTGAGATCGTTGTTACGGATATCGGAATCTATTCCATACCCGGAAAGAAAATCTGTATGCATCATCTGGAACGTGAAGATTTGAAAATGCTTCCGGAGAGAGTTCCCTATGGAAATAAAGGAACCTTCGGTAAGGTTCTTCTTATAGCTGGCAGCGAAGGAATGTGCGGAGCTGCATATCTGAGTGCAGCAGCTGCTCTGAAAAGCTCTGCGGGAATGGTGAGAATTCAGACCGTGGAGGCCAACAGGATTCCGTTGCAGACACTGTTGCCGGAAGCCATGATCACCTGTGATTTTGATGAGAAAAAAAACCAGGCAATGCTTGACTGGTGTGATGTGCTTGTGATAGGACCGGGTCTTGGAACCGGAGCGCAGAGCAGGGAAAGAGCTCAGTGGTTCCTGGCGAAGGCAGCTGAGTGTAAAAAAACAGTAATTCTGGATGCAGATGGCCTGAATCTTCTGTCAGTCCATGACAACTGGAAGTGTTTTATCGGGGAACATGTGATCCTGACACCTCATATTGGTGAGATGAGTCGTCTGTGCGGAAAAGAAATCGGTAAGATCCAGGATTGTCTGGCACAGACTGCAGCTGATTATGCAAAGGAGTCTGGAGCGGTTTGCGTTCTGAAGGATGCCTGTACTGTGGTGGCAGATGCTTTTGGAGATATGTATTTGAACATTTCGGGTAATGCAGGAATGGCTACAGCGGGAAGTGGAGATGTGTTAAGCGGTGTGCTTGCCGGTATACAGTGTATGTACCTGGCAGCAGAAAAGAAATTTTCTCCTGTTATGCTGGCTGCACTTGGTGTATATGTGCATGGGCTGGCAGGTGATCTGGCTGCTGAAACAGTAGGGCAGCGAGGGATGACCGCAGGAGATATCATCTGTTTTCTGCCGGAAATACTAAGATAGAATATTCATTTTGAGGCAGTAAATCTGTGAAACAATTTGCAGATATTAACATGAAAAAATAACAGAGGAAAATTATTATGAAGAAAGATAGCAGAGTAAAAGCAGTCATTTCACTGGATGCAGTAGAACATAATTTCCGGGAAATGAGAAAAAATATTGCAGAAGAGACAAAGATGATCGCAGTTATAAAGGCTGACGCTTATGGACATGGCGCGGTGCCGGTTGCACATCTCATTGAGGATTATGATTATATCTGGGGATTTGCGGCTGCAACTGCGGAAGAAGCGATTCATCTGCGAGAAGCCGGGATTACAAAACCAATCCTGATCCTTGGAATTGTTTTTGATGAATATTTTCCGGAACTTGTCCGTTATGAGATCCGTCCTGCAGTGTGCGAATATGAGGAGGCAAGGAAACTTTCAGACGAAGCGGTTCTGCAGAAAAAAACTGTACATATTCATATTGCTCTGGACACAGGAATGACCAGGATCGGTTTTGCGGATGCACAGGAAAATGTAGAGGAAATTAAAAAAATTTCAGAACTTCCAAATCTTGAGATTGAGGGTATGTTTACTCATTTTGCAAGAGCAGATGAGTATGACAGAAGTCCGGCTATGGTACAATTGGAGCGGTATCTGGATTTTTCAAGGCGCGTAGAAGAGGCAGGAGTGGAAATTCCTCTGCATCACTGTTCTAACAGTGCGGGCATCATACGTATGCCGGAAGCAAATCTGAATATTGTCCGCGCCGGAATCACAATTTATGGAATTTATCCTTCTTCTGAGGTGGAGAGAGATATTGTAAAGCTTGAGCCGGTTATGGAACTTAAGAGTCATGTGACTTATGTGAAGGACGTTCCTGCCGGAGCAGCGATCAGCTACGGCGGTACTTATGTGGCTGACAGGAAGCTTCGTGTGGCAACTGTTCCGGTGGGCTATGCAGATGGCTATTCCAGGCAGCTTTCCAATAAAGGCTGGGTTCTGATCCATGGACGAAAGGCTCCGATCCTTGGCAGAGTCTGTATGGACCAGTTTATGGTAGATGTGACTGAGATTGGTGATGTGAAGAAGGGCGATGAGGTAACACTGATCGGCAGAGACGGGGATGAGTTTATCGGTATTGAGGAGATTGGTGATCTCTGTGGCAGATTTTCCTATGAGTTTGCCTGTGATATCGGCCCGCGTGTGCCGAGAGTCTATATTAAAAACGGGAAAGAAATATAATGTTACTGTTTGCTGAATAGAGACGAAGTGAGCGATAACTGATTTTTATATACCACGCATGTATACACAAGAAAAAGGTGGAAATACTTTATCTTAACCGGACAGGAAATATCCGGCTGATAACAAGGTTTCTTCTTATGGCAATGTTGTAAATTGAAACCGGAAAGAATCGGAGTGTGAATTGTGTGGTAATTAAAAGAGGGGATATATTTTATGCTGATCTTCGCCCTGTAGTGGGGAGTGAACAGGGTGGAATCCGGCCGGTTCTGATCATTCAGAATAACGTAGGTAACCGGCACAGCCCTACAGTGATCTGTGCTGCTATTACATCAAAAATGAACAAGGCTAAGCTTCCTACACATATTGAGATCAATGCGGAACTCTATGGGATTGAAAAAGATTCTGTGATTTTGCTGGAACAGCTTCGTACTATAGATAAAAGAAGATTAAAAGATAAAGTCTGTCATCTGGATGATGCGATGCTGGATAAGGTGAATCATGCACTTGAGATCAGCCTGGAGCTTACGTTCTGATTTTACTTTTTAAGGGATATATCATCTGATCCGGTATTACGATTTTTTGGCTTGCATGTCTCGGATAGTAGTGCGTGAACAATAAATGAACAGTAATTTTTGGTATCTCTGTCCGGTCAGTATCTTGACGATTAATGGAGAAAGTGATATATTTTACCAGTAATTACGCATATTCAATAAGGAGGAGACTGAATAATATAATGGAAGATGGCAGTAGTATGCCCCTCTGGGGCTTATTTGTTTTACTGTTACTGTTGTGGCTGAATGGAATTTTTTACGGGTTTGCCGCAGCGCTGAGAAACATAAGTGAGAATGATACACAGAAGAAAGCAGAGGAAGGCGATAAAAAAGCACAGATGCTGATGACTCTGATCGACAAACCGGCGCAGTTTGTCAATGCAATTCCGCTGATCGTAATGGCATGTGGTATTTGTTTTGGTACTTTTCTGGTCCCATATGCTGTGGATGCATTTTATCCATACATAAAGCATGTGCCTGCACTGATCCTGGTAATGGCATTGTGCGTGATTTTTCTTGCTGCAATCGGTATTCTGGCTTTTCGGCGGGTTGGTACTTATCATCCTGAAGCTTATGCATATAAGTATCTGAACCTGGTACATTTCTGGCTGAATCTGTTAAAGCCTTTTACTGTATCTGTCACTTGGATCGCCAGACTGGCAGCAGTGCCTTTTGGTGTGGAGATAAACCGTACAGAAAAGTCTGTCACAGAAGAGGAAATCATTTCCATTGTAGATGAAGCTCATGAACAGGGCGTCATCCAGGAGAATGAGGCGGAAATGATCCAGAATATCATATCTTTTAATGAGACAGAAGCCCATGATATCATGACTCACAGAAAGAATATGGTGGCCTTTGACGAGGAGATATTGCTCAAGAACATGATTGACACTATGCTGGAAGAGGGGAATTCCCGTTATCCGGTATATGAGGAGAATATTGACAATATCAAAGGAATTGTCCATTATAAAGATGCGCTTAAGTTTATGACACAGAATCCCTGGGCGAAGTTCAAACCGTTGAAGGAACTGCCCGGAATTATCCGCCAGGCATCCCTGATTCCTGAAACAAGGGGGATTGGAGATCTTTTTCATACTATGCAGGCCAGAAAGATCCATATGGCAATTGTTGTGGATGAATATGGCCAGACAGCCGGGATCGTTACCATGGAGGATATTCTGGAGGAGATTGTCGGAGATATTCTGGACGAATATGATGAGGATGAAATTACGATCCGCGCACAAAAAGATAACAGTCTGATCATTGACGGGCTTGCTTATCTGGAGGATGTGGAAGAAGAGTTGGATGCAGATTTTGGGGATACAGAGTTTGAAACACTGAACGGTTATCTGACCAATATTCTGGGACATATTCCTACAGATAAGGATGTTGATACAAGCATAAAAGCGATTGGATACTGCTTTACGATCTTGTCTATTGGTAATAAAACCATTGGCAAGGTTAAGGTGGAGCGGGATAATAATGTTGCTGTATAAACAGCAGCAGATAAAAATAATTAACAAAAGGAGAAAGAAAGATGTCAGGACATTCAAAATTTGCAAACATTAAGCATAAGAAAGAGAAAAACGATGCAAAAAAAGGTAAGATTTTTACAGTAATCGGACGTGAGCTGGTTATGGCTGTCAAAGCAGGCGGTCCGGATCCGAATAACAACAGCAAACTTCGTGATGTAATTGCCAAAGCGAAAGCAAACAACATGCCAAACGATACAATCGAACGTGGTATCAAAAAAGCAGCAGGTGCTGATTCCGCAGACAACTACGAGAAAGCTGTATATGAAGGATATGGTCCGAACGGTGTTGCTATCATTGTTGAGACTCTGACAGACAACAAGAACCGTACAGCAGGTAATGTACGTAATGCATTTACAAAGGGTAACGGAAGCATCGGAACTCAGGGATGTGTATCCTATATGTTTGATCAGAAAGGTCAGATCATTATTGACAAAGAAGAGTGTGAGATGGACGCTGATGAGCTGATGATGCTTGCTCTGGATGCAGGTGCTGAAGACTTCAACGAAGAAGAAGACAGCTATGAAGTACTTACAGCACCGGATGACTTCAGTGCAGTCCGTGAGGAAATCGAGAAATCAGGTGCGCCGATCGCAGAAGCACAGGTTGCCATGATCCCTCAGACATATGTAGATCTCACAGATGAGCAGGCTCTCAAGGATCTTCAGAGAACACTGGATCTGTTAGATGAGGATGACGATGTAACTGACGTTTGGACAAACTGGAACGAATGATTGAATAATATTGATTAATGAGAAAATGACCTTTTTGTATGTATGATATAGCAATCCTCGTAAATAACGCATTTAAGAGGATTGTTATAAGATGGATGACATATGAAAAAGGTCATTTTTGTTATAGTATCTGGAAATTTATCAGCTATATTGCATAAATCTTTAACCTGAAATCTGTAATAAACGCCGAAAAGCATTTTTGACTGAAAACCACGTTGACATTAATTGTGAAAATGATATAATAAAGCCATCTTGAAACGGGTTTCAAAAGAAAAAATACACAACGACAGGAGGTGCCTAGGAATGACAAGTATTCGAGATGTAGCAAAACTGGCAGGAGTTTCTCCTTCTACCGTATCCAGAGTAATAAACGGAACAGCAAAAGTAGATGAAGAAAAAATGCAAAGGGTTTTAAATGCAATCTCTGAAACGGGTTTCAAACCTAATGAAGTTGCTCGTTCCCTGTTTAAGAAATCATCAAGGATCATCGGCGTGATTGCCCCGGATATCGAGAATCCATTCTTCACAGAAATGGCGAAGGCAATTGAAGGCGAAGCATATGCCCGGGGATACCGGATGACGTTGTGTTACTCTGAGAATAAACCTGAAAAAGAGAAAGAGAGTATCCGAATGCTTTCCAGAATGAACGCAGACGGAATTATTCTTATGACGAACAATGAGGAAATTGACGCGGAAGTTAAAGACTGCGGAATTCCGGTGGTGGCTGTGGACAGACGTATTAATGCAGATGGAGAACTGGCTTTTGTGGAAGCTGACCATTATGAAGGTGGAAAGTTGGCAGCCAGACATCTGATCCAGTGTGGATGTAGAAATATCGTAAATATCTCCGGACCACAGAAGTATTCCAGTGCCAGAGACAGATATCGGGGATATGTAGACACCTGCAAACAGTACGGACGGGAAGTCCAGAACCTGGAATGTGAATACAGTTTTGATCAGGGACAACTGGTGGCAGAAGAAATCCTGAATAGATATCCGGCAGTTGACGGAATCATTTCCTGTAATGATATGGTAGCGATTTCTGTGTTCAAAGTCTTGAGACGTCACGGATATCAGATTCCGGAGGATGTGCAGATTATAGGGTTTGATAACGTGGCACTGGCACATCTGATAACACCGGAACTTACGACAATCCGACAGCCAATTGCGGACATGGGAAAGACTGCAGTACAGTGCATTATCAGTTACGCAACCGGAGGCAGAGTAACGCGGGTAAATAAATTTCCGGTAACTTTAATAAAAAGAGAAACAACAATTATAAAATGAGACATGTGTTGATTTATGGAAAGCAACCGTCATATGATAAATATAAATACAAGGAGGATGAGAATATGAAAATCTCAGTTATAGGAAGCATCAATATGGATCAGACAGTAACTGCAGAGAGAATTCCGTTGAAGGGAGAGACACTTCATGGTGACACGTTAAGTTACATTCCCGGCGGAAAAGGTGCAAACCAGGCAGTGGCAATGGCAAGACTTGGCGCAGATGTAGAGATGTTTGGCTGTGTTGGTGATGACAGTCATGGACAGGCACTGATCGATAACCTTGCAGAGAAAGGGGTTAAGACAGGAAATATCAGAAAAATCGCAGGTGTACCAACAGGACTTGCAATCATTACAGTAGGTGAGAATGATAATACAATTATCGTAGTTGCAGGTGCGAACAGAAAGGTTGACTGCGAATATGTTGACAGTATCAAGGAAGATCTGCTGAAATCAGATTATGTGGTTTTGCAGCATGAGATTCCGGAAGCAACTGTAGAATATGTAGTAAATATCTGCCATGAAAATGGAATCAAAATCGTATTAAATCCAGCACCTGCAAGAGAAGTGAAAAAAGAAGTTCTGGAGAAGATAACGTGGCTGACACCAAATGAACATGAAGCTAAAATACTATTTGGTGCAGATACAAACACAGAAGAATTACTCAAAGCGTATCCTGAGAAACTTGTGATTACACTGGGATCTGACGGCGTGGCAGCGGCTAAGAAGGACGGTACAATTATTCATGTGCCGGTTCGTCCTGCAAAAGTTGCAGATACAACAGGCGCAGGTGATACATTAAACGGTGCATTTTGTACCATGCTTGCAGAGAATGCTGATCTGGAGATTGCACTTCGTTTTGCAAACACAGCGGCCAGTCTTTCCACAGAGAAGTTTGGAGCACAGACAGGAATGCCGACACGAGAAGAAGTTGAAAAGGAGTTAAATAAATAGCATGAAACGACTTGGAATTTTAAACAGTGATATCGCAAGAGTATTGGCCTGTATGGGACACACAGATACTCTTGCTATCGGTGACTGCGGTCTGCCGGTACCGGACACAACAGAAAGGATTGATCTTGCAATTGAATTTGGAAAACCTTCTTTTATGGATGTTTTGAAACCGGTTTCAAACGATATGAAGATTGAGAAAATTGTGCTTGCCGAGGAAATTTGTGAGCAGAATCCGGAGATGTTTGAAAAAATTGAACAGTTATTAAAAAAAATCGAGCAGGAAACAGGAAAGAAAATAGAAATTGAATTTGTTTCACATACAGAATTAAAGAAGAGAACAGCGAATTGTAAAGCAGTAATCCGCAGCGGAGAAATTACTCCATATGCAAACATCATCCTGCAGTCCGGCTGTATTTTCGGATAGAAGAGAAGGCAGTGAGACTGCTAATAAATAAAAGGGGGCAAAAGTAATGCGAATTGAGATGCGTGGGATTGATAAATTGTTCGGTTCCAACCAGGTACTGAAGCAGGCTGGCTTCACACTGGAAAGCGGCGAGGTTCATGCACTGATGGGGGAGAACGGAGCTGGTAAATCTACTCTGATGAAAATTCTTACAGGTGTTTACACCAAAGATGCAGGAACTGTGCTTGTTGACGGAAAAGAAGTAAATTACAAGAATCCGCAGGAAGCTGAGAAAGCAGGAATCGTCTTTATCTACCAGGAGTTAAACGTTATGTTTGATCTGACAGTAGAAGAAAATCTGTTTATGGGAAAAGAAATCCATGGAAAATTCGGAATCTGCGACAAGAAAGCAATGCAGAAAAAAGCACAGGAAGCACTGAATATTCTGGGAGTGAATATCTCTCCTAAGACAGTTATGGCAGAACTTTCTGTAGGACAGCAGCAAATGGTGGAAATCTGTAAGGCACTGATGGCAGATGCAAAGGTTATCATTATGGATGAGCCAACAGCTGCATTGACACAGAGTGAAACAGTAGCATTGTTCAAGGTCATTGAATCTCTGAGAAAGAAAGGTGTGTCCATGGTGTATATCTCACACCGTATGGAGGAGATTTTTGAACTGTGTGACAGAATTACGGTTCTGAGGGATGGCTCTTATATTGGTGTGAAAAACATACCGGAAACAAACATGAATGAGATTGTCAAAATGATGATCGGACGTGAGATTGGTGAGCGTTATCCGTCCAGGAATGTAAAAATCGGCAAAGAGGTTTTGAAAGTAAAAGAACTGACCAGAAAGGGGACATTCCATGATGTAAATTTTTCTGTACGCGCAGGGGAAGTGCTTGGAGTTTCCGGCCTGATGGGGGCAGGAAGAACGGAAATCATGCAGGCAATCTTTGGAAATCTTTCTTATGAGAGTGGTACCATTGAAATTGACGGAAAAGAGGTAAAGATTTCCAATCCCCGTCAGGCAATGGAGCATGGAATTGGATTTATTACAGAGGACAGAAAAACAGAGGGTCTGATGCTTGATAAGAGCATCCGGGAGAATATTTCTCTTTGTAATCTGAGACGTATTTCTAAATCATCTGTAATTTCCAGAGAAGCGGAGAAGAATATGGTGGCAGAAGCAATCAAAGACCTGCACATCAAATGCTTTGGATCATATCATGAATGTAACAATTTAAGTGGTGGTAATCAGCAGAAAGTTGTTCTTGCAAAATGGATCCTTACAAATCCAAAGATATTAATTCTGGATGAGCCTACCAGAGGTGTGGACATTGGAGCAAAGAAAGAGATTTACAGTATTATCAATAAACTGGCAGCACAGGGAGTTGCAATCATTATGGTATCTTCAGAACTGCCGGAAGTACTTGGAATGAGTGATAATATCATGGTTGTCCGTGAGGGTGAAGTAAGAGGAATCATTTCCTATGAGGAAGCAAATCAGGAAAGAGTAATGACATTGGCTACGGGAGGTACAATTTAATGGAAACTAAGAAAAAAAGCGTATCTGAATACGTTCAGGAATATGGCACATTTATTGCATTGATCGTTCTTGTTGTGGGAATAGGCATCGTAAGTCCGGAATTCCGCACATGGAGTAACTTTTTGTCACTGTTAAGACAGTCTTCTATTAATGGATTTATTGCATTTGGTATGACGTGTGTAATTCTGACAGATGCGATTGACCTGTCTGTTGGTTCTATTCTGGGTCTGTCTACTGCACTCTGCGCAGGAATGATCGCAAGTGGATTTCCGGTTGTACCGGCAATGATCCTTGCACTGGTAATTGGAACAGGTCTTGGCCTTGTCAGCGGTATCCTTGTTACAAAAGGCCGCCTGCAGGCATTTATCGCAACTCTTGTTACAATGACTGTTTACCGTGGACTGACTATGATCTTTATGGATGGAAAACCAATTTCCAATCTTGGTGACAGCTTTGCACTGAAACTGGTAGGAAAAGGAAACATCTTCCGCATTCCGATTCCTGTAATTCTTTTTGTACTTGCGTTTATCGCATTTTATTTTATGCTGAACAAAACAACATTTGGAAGACGTATCTATGCAACAGGAAGTAACAGCAAATGTGCACGTCTTGCTGGTGTTGACATTGACAAAACAAAGATCATAGTTTATGGAATTTCAGGTTTCATGTCTGCTCTTTCCGGTCTGATTCTTCTTTCCAGATTGAATTCCGCTCAGCCTACTCTGGGTGACGGATATGAAATGGATGCTATCGCAGCAACAGCTCTTGGTGGAACCAGTATGAGTGGTGGACGTGGTAAAATTCAGGGAACACTGATCGGTGTTTTGATCATCGCAGTTTTAAATAATGGTATGAATATTCTTGGTATTTCTTCTTACTATCAGGACGTAGTAAAAGGTATCGTCATTCTGATCGCAGTACTTTCTGACAGAAATCGTTAATCAGAACATAAGAAAATTACATATTCAGGCTGCTGAGGGGATAAGAACAGCAGTCTGAGTACATCAAGCGGATATTATAAGCAAGTTCCTGTTCATTATGTTTATTGTTTTTTCGAAGTTGGAGCAAGAGAACTTACTTTATCCGGTTAATAATATACAGGAGGGATTTCGAAATGAAAATAAAGAAGATCGTAGCTCTGACAGCTGCGTGTGCAATGTTATCTTCCACAGCAGGGTGCCAGATTATTACTATTGACGGCGAGGGAACAGCTGAAGTTGGTGAAAATGGAGTTGTAGGAAACGGAGCAATTGGATTGTCCGTATCTACATTAAATAACCCGTTTTTTGTAAGCCTCGCAGAGGGTGCACAGGCAGAAGCAGAAGAAAAAGGTGCGGAACTGATCACGGTTGATGCAGGTGATGATGCTGCGAAACAGACCAATGACGTAGAAGACCTGACTTCCAGAAATGTATCTGTTCTGATCGTAAATCCGGTAGACTCTGATGCAGTCGCTCCGGCAGTAAAGGATGCGATTTCGAAAGGTATCAAGGTTATTTCTGTAGACCGTGTTGTGAATGGTGTTGATGTAGACTGCCAGATTGCATCTGATAACGTAGCAGGTGCAAAAATGGCAACAGAGTATCTGGTAGAAACGATTGGTGAAGGTACACCGGTAGCGGAACTTCAGGGAACAACCGGAGCTTCCGCAACTATAGACAGAGGTGCAGGTTTCCATGAAGTAGCTGATGAGAAACTGGATGTAACAGGAAGCCAGACAGCAGATTTTAACCGTGCAACAGGTATGACTGTTATGGAGAACTTACTTCAGGCAAATGGTTCTATCAAAGGTGTATTTGCACATAATGATGAGATGGCACTTGGTGCCTTAGAGGCAATTGCTGCAACCGGAAAAGATATTAAGGTTGTCGGATTTGATGCTACAGATGATGCGGTTGCTGCTGTAAAAGCGGGAAAAATGCTTGCAACAGTCGCGCAGCAGCCAGACCAGATGGGTAAAACAGCTGTAGATACAGCAATTACTCTGGCAGAGGGAGAGACAGTTGAGAAGTCTATTCCTGTAGAAGTAAAACTGGTTACCAAGGACAGTGCGGAATAAAATAAAAAAAATAGTACATAATATCTCCAGGAATAAAATCTTGGAGGTATTTTTATGCGGGATATTATAAAAGATTATGGAAAATCAGAAACAGAAAAAAAAGAGAGGGGAGTTTTGGATGAATATGCGGAAATGTGCAGATACCAAAATGAGCGGCAGAGAAAAAATAATGAAGATTTTTCAGATGAAGATCTGACTGTGGATGAACAGGAGGACATAGATTCAGGAAAAGAGCAGAACCTGAAAAGAGAAAATACACAAAATGAACAGATAAAAGAGATGGGGCAGGTAGTTCTTGACAGCAATTCCAGAAAGCATAAAGTGGAACTCCTCACGATTATCGGAGAAGTCGAAGGACATGAGTCTGCACCATCTCATTCAAAAACAACCAAATATGAACATGTGCTGCCGAAACTTGCGATTATTGAAGATGATGAGGAAATTGAAGGACTCCTGATTTTGCTCAATACAGTCGGGGGGGATGTGGAGGCTGGACTTGCCATTGCAGAGATGATTGCGTCATTGAGTATTCCTACGGTATCACTGGTTCTGGGCGGCGGTCATTCCATAGGAGTTCCCATGGCTGTTTCTGCTGACTATTCTTTCGCAGTACCAAGTGCTACGATGGTGATTCATCCGGTACGTTCCAATGGTATGTTTATCGGAGTGACTCAGACTTACCGGAATATGGAGAAAATTCAGGACCGCATCACTACATTTATTTCCGAACATTCCAAAGCATCTCAGAAACGTCTGGAAGAGCTGATGCTTGATACTTCTCAGCTGGTAAAAGATGTGGGAACCATGCTGGAAGGAAAAGAGGCGGTAAAAGAAGGACTGATCGATGAGGTTGGCGGTATTAAGGAAGCGTTGGCAAAATTATATGAAATGATAGAAAAAGAGTGATGAAAGTGAAAAAAATCTTATATATGCTACAAATCAGCCCTTGCCATATGTCAGATTTTGGCGTATTATTAATAGAGGTTTATTATTTGCGAGGAGGAAAACCATGTATAAGATTTTAAAAGCTGAAACACTGGCAGCTAAAATCCATCTTATGGTTGTACACGCACCGCGTGTTGCAAGCCATTGTCAGCCAGGACAATTTATTATCGTTAAGTTAGATGAGAAGGGTGAGAGAATCCCTCTTACTATCTGTGATTATGATCGTGAAGAAGGTACGGTCACAATCGTATTCCAGGAGATTGGTGTATCTACCATCAAGATGGCAGAATTAAAAGCAGGAGATGCATTCCGCGATTTCGTAGGACCTCTTGGATGTCCTTCTGAATTTGTTGAGGAAGATATCGAAGAATTAAAGAAAAAGAAAATGGTATTTGTTGCCGGCGGTGTTGGTACAGCCCCTGTTTACCCACAGGTAAAATGGCTCCATGAACATGGAATCACAGCAGATGTTATTCTTGGTGCAAAAACTAAGGATATGGTTATCCTTGAGAAAGAACTGGGAGAAGTTTCCAATCTTTATGTTACTACAGATGACGGTTCCTATGGCCGTGCAGGTATGGTTACTAAGACTCTTGAGGATCTGGTAACAAACGAAGGCAAACATTACGATGTCTGTGTAGCGATCGGACCGATGATCATGATGAAATTTGTCTGTCTTCTTACCAAGAAGCTTGGCATTCATACAATTGTCAGCATGAACCCGATCATGGTTGACGGAACAGGTATGTGTGGCGCATGTCGTCTTCAGGTTGGCGATGAGATTAAGTTTGCATGTGTAGACGGACCGGAATTCGACGGACATCTCGTTGATTTCGACCAGGCTATGAAGAGAAGCCAGATGTATAAGACTGAAGAGGGACGTGCATTACTGAAACTTCAGGAAGGTGATACCCATCATGGCGGATGTGGACATTGTGGAGGTGACAAGTAATGGCAGATGCAAAGATGTTAAAGAAAGTTCCTGTAAGAGAACAGGATCCAAAGGTGCGTGCAACAAACTTTGAAGAAGTTTGTCTTGGATACAATCAGGAAGAAGCAATGGAAGAAGCACAGAGATGCTTAGGCTGTAAGAAACCGAAATGTGTGGAAGGCTGTCCTGTATCCATTAATATTCCTGGATTTATTGAAGAGATTAAAGAGGGAAAGATCGAAGAAGCATACAAAGTGATCGGATTATCCTCCGCACTTCCGGCTATCTGTGGACGTGTATGTCCTCAGGAATCCCAGTGTGAGGGTAAATGTATCCGCGGAGTCAAAGGTGAAGCTGTTTCTATCGGTAAGCTGGAGAGATTTGTTGCTGACTATGCTCTGGAACATGATATCAAACCTGTTGGAGCAGAAGTTAAGAACGGACATAAAGTTGCAGTGATCGGTTCCGGTCCTTCCGGACTTACCTGTGCAGGTGATCTTGCAAAAGCTGGTTATGATGTAACTGTATTTGAAGCTCTTCATGAACTTGGCGGTGTTCTTGTTTACGGTATTCCGGAGTTCCGTCTCCCGAAACAGAAAGTTGTTAAGAAAGAAATTGAAAAAGTTAAAGAATTAGGTGTTAAATTCGAGACTAATGTTGTTATCGGTAAATCCACAACAATCGATCAGCTGATCGAGGACGAAGGATTTGAAGCTGTATTTATCGGATCAGGTGCCGGACTTCCAATGTTCATGGGTATCCCGGGTGAGAATGCAAGCGGTGTATTCTCTGCCAACGAATATCTTACAAGAAGCAACCTGATGAAAGCTTTTGATGATTCTTATGATACACCGATCGCAGCAGGAAAGAAAGTAGCAGTTGTAGGCGGTGGTAATGTTGCTATGGATGCTGCCAGAACAGCTTTAAGACTTGGTGCTGAAGTACATATCGTATACAGAAGAAGTGAAGCAGAGCTTCCTG
>OGXL01000024.1_pt1 | contig 82879 bp, 64 predicted proteins | sample 1576311 | NCBI WGS metagenome assembly OGXL01 (sample SAMEA3541564, study PRJEB24748) | human gut metagenome | biome: human gut; feature: human-associated habitat; material: faeces | place: China | collected 2012 | reverse complement strand
TCTGGGTGCTGCTGCCGCTCGTGTGCGCATTTTTGCGCCCGAGAGAGCTGCTGCTGAGTGCGGTTGCCGCAGCACGCGGCTTCGTGCTTGCCATGACCGTCGCGGTCAGCGTGGGAGAAGGGAACGCCCTCATCATCGGAGCAGCCGGCGTACCCGCCGTGCTGAGCGTCTCCGCGCTGCTTGCCGCATGCTCTATGGTCTGGCAGGGCGGTGAAGCCACCGGACGGTATTCGCTTCGAACGTGCAGGATGCCGTATTTCCTGTGTATTACGCTCGCCGTGCTGAGCGCCCTCCTGAGGGCCGCGATAGCGGCACTGTGCAATGTGTAAGTCTGTATAAAAATGCACAAATGCACAGTGAAATGATGCAGAATTGAAAATGCCCTATCCTTGCGCAAGTTTCGTTTGTGCTGCGTATGTGACGGTTTCATTTGTTCATTATCAATGGTGCCAATCCGATAGACGGCGGGGTGAGGGCGGGCTGCCCTCACCCCACCGTTTTCCAAACCGATTCACGACCACGTCGATTTTCCTTTCTTCATTATTTAGCTCGAAAAATCCTATATCCATTGACGCAATCATTCGATTGCGCCTTTTTTGTTGCAAGCTCGACAATTTTATGCTAATATTTAGTTAGATTAACGAACTAACGGAGGGACAGCACGAACATGGAAGACGCAGAGCAGCTCAATTCCTTTCTGGTCGATGTGTTCGGCCGGATCAATAAAATCGAAGAACGCGCTATGGCTGGCGGACTGGGCAGCGCGGTGTCCATCACCGAAATCCATATCATCGAGAAGATCGGTGACAGGGAACCTGTGCGTATGAGCGAGGTTGCCAGGTCAATCGGCGTAACACTGGCCACGCTGACCGTTGCGTGCGACAAACTGGTCTCCAAGGGACTGGTGCGCCGCGTGCGCAGCCAGGAGGACCGCCGCGTCGTCAATATCATGCTCACCGACAAGGGCAGAGCCGCCTACGAGTATCACAAGGACTTTCACGAGCGCATGATCGCGTCTTTGGTGGACACGCTCTCGCCCGAGCAGACCGCGCTTTTAGCGCAGAGCTTGGAGAAACTGCAGGACTTCTTCCGCCACGAGGAAGCAGCCGTGGAGGGAGAAACCAATGGATAACCTGATATTCTGTCTGAATGCCACCGTGCCGATTTTTGCGATCATCGTGCTTGGCCGCTGGCTGCGCAGCAAAAACTTTTTCACTAAGCAGACGCTGACCGACATTGACCGTCTGTCGTTCAAGGTGCTGCTGCCGATCCTGCTGTTCCGCGATATCGCACAGGGACGCATCACCGAGCAGTTCGACCCCGTGTTTTTCTTTTTCTGTGCGGGTGCGACAACGGTGTATTTTTTTGCCGTCTGGATCGGCGCGTCCCTCTTTCTTAAAGATAAGAGTATGGTGGGCGCGTTCACACAGGGCGCTTTCCGCGGCTCGCAGGCGATACTGGGTGTGGCCTTTGTGCAGAATCTGTACGGCAATGCCGGTCTTGTGCCGCTGATGATCGTGGCGAGTGTGCCGCTGTACAACATCTTTTCGGTGCTGGTGCTGACTGTCACCGCGCCGGACGCACAGCAAGCGGACCACCGCGGCCTGGTCGGCAAAACGCTACGCGGTATCATCACCAACCCGATCATACTGGGTATTTTCGCGGGTCTGCCGTTCTCGCTCCTGGCAATCGACTTTCCGCCGATGCTGGACAAGGGTCTGTCCATGCTGGGCAACTGCGCAACGCCTATGGCGCTGCTGAGCATCGGCGCGGGCTTTGAGGGCGCAAAGGCCATCAAAAAGCTCGGCCCGACCTGTGCAGCCGTATTTATCAAGCTGGTGCTGCTGAGTGCTATCTTTCTGCCGATGGGCGTGGCGCTCGGCTTCCGCGAGCAGACACTGGTGGCTATCGTCATCCTGTGCGGTGCGCCGAGCACAGCGTCCGGTTATGTTATGGCGAAAAATATGGGCGGTGATCATGTGCTGTCATCGTCGATTATTGTGCTCAGCACGGCGCTGAGTGCGGTTATGCTGACATTGACGCTGTTCATTCTGCGTTCGATGGCGCTTATTTAACGTAAGTTTTTCGCCTTCGAGGCGAGGGGAACTGCGCTGACGCCGCGCAGGCGCACAAGAGGGATAGACACCTAAGGTTTCCACCCCTCTTGTGAATCTCCCTGTTTTCCTCTTAGCACGGCGGCTATCAGAGAACTGAGACTATGGGGGAACGGCCGTACTGTTCATCTTCCGTAGGGGCGGCCAATGGCCGCCCATTTCTCAACCGCAGATGCTCAAGCTGTTTTCTGACTGCTACACAGATCGGCGACTCTACGCTGGGTGCGGCATAACAGTGCCGCACGAATCGTTAGTCTGGAGATTGTAGACAGCACCTGCGAATATAGACACTTGGTAACATTTATCTTCGTAGGTGCCGTCTGTGATAACACGCTAACGAATTGCGCGACACGGGTATGTCGCGCCTGCTGGAAGCAGCCGGTCTATGTAGCAGTAAGCTATCCGGGAACTGCAAATATTTTACGAAACAAACGCAAGCGTAACCCGACTGCCGTACCCCTATTTTCGCAGCGGTCGCCGGTCTCTGGTCTGCGCCAGACTATGACAGGAAACGGGTGATTCACAAGAGGGTAGAAACCTTGGTGTCTACCCTCTTGTGCGCCCGCGCGGCGTCAGCGCAGATTTCGTTCGCTTCGCAAGCGATAACTCATAAAATCAGCACAGATTTTGCAAAAGACGCAAAGAAAGGAGCCTCCGGCCATGCTGACTTACCATCTCAAACCGCACGACCAACAGCCGCTCTACGAGCAGCTCTACCACGCTGTCCGCGCGGACATCATGTCCGGCGCCTTGCCCGGCGGCACGCGCCTGCCGAGCAAACGCAAGCTGGCGGCTAATCTGCGCGTCAGCCAGATCACCGTGGAAACCGCTTACGGTCAGCTTGCCGCCGAAGGCTACATCGCCTCTGCGCCAAGGCGCGGTTACTTTGTGCAGGAGCAGCTTGCCGTGCCGGTCTCCGAGCCGCAGGAGCCATTTACACCGCCTTTGTCGCCGATTTCCGCCTCTGAGGAGACATATCCTTACGATTTTCGCACGGATTTTGTCGATAACGGCTGCTTTCCGTTCTCCACATGGGCGCGGCTGTCGCGCAGTGTGCTGAGCGAATACTCAAGTGCGCTGCTCCGTGCGACCGACCCATGCGGCGCGGCGGAACTTCGAGAGGAGATCGTGCGCTACCTGCACGACTTCCGCGGAATCAATGTCTCGCCGGACAACATCCTCATCGGCGCAGGCTCGGAGTATCTGATGCACCTTGTCATTCAGCTGCTCGGCCGCGACCGCGTGTACGCGCTCGAGAACCCCGGCTACCGCAAGCTGTACCAGATTTTCGCAGTGAACGGTGTGACCGTGCGTCCGACACCGCTGGACAAGCACGGTCTGCGTGCTGACGCGCTGGCCGCGAGTGACGCATCGGTGGTATATCTTACGCCGTCGCACCATTTTCCGCTGGGCACGGTTATGACGGCTGCCCGCCGATTGGAAATCCTCCGCTGGGCGTCGGAAGCGCCCGACCGCTACATCATCGAGGATGATTACGACAGCGAATTCCGCTACGCCTCCCGCCCGATTCCGGCGTTAGGCGAGCTGGATCGGACAGGCCGTGTCGTGTACGTCAACACCTTTGCGAAAAGCCTTGCCCCCGGACTGCGCATCGGCTATCTGGTGCTGCCGAATGCGTTGATGGCGCGCTATCGTGAACGGTTTTCGCGGTACTCATCTACCGTGCCGAGCTTTGACCAGTACACGCTGGCGGCCTTCATGCACACCGGCGGCTTCGAGCGGCACATCAGTCGCAGCCGCAAGGTCTATCAGGCACGCCGCGACGCGCTCATGGCCGCACTTGACCGCGAGTTGGCCGACCTGCCGCATGAGGTCTCGCGCTCGGAAGCCGGTCTGCACCTGCTGCTGCACATGCGCAACGGCATGCTCGAGCACGAACTTATTGAGCGCGCAAAGGCGTCCGGTGTGCGCGTTTACCCGCTTTCGGCGTACTATACGCCGCCGGTCAAGCCGCCGCGAGCAACACTCGTGCTCGGCTATGCCGGTCTGACCGAACAGCAGATTGACGAGGCGGCAAAGCTGCTCAAGCAAGCCTGGACAAAATAAATGCAACCCGAAGTGCGATAAATTTCCGCGAAGATTTGTAGCACTTCGGGTTTTTATTTCGTATTACCGGTGAAAGGAGGATGGAGCATGACCACAAAAACACCCGAACAACTCGTCAGCGTCTACGGCGACATGGTATACCGATTGGCGTATGCGCAGACGCGTAGCCGTCACGACGCGGACGATATTTTTCAGGAGGTCTTTCTCCAGACCGTGCGTAAACGACCGGTTTTCGACAGTGTGGAGCACGAAAAGGCATGGCTGCTGCGGGTGACGCTCAACTGCCTGAAAAGCCACTGGCGCATGGCATGGCGGCGGCACGACACACCGCTCGATGACCGCATTCCGTTTCCCGAGCCGGAGGACAGCGCACTGGATGAAGCGTTGCGGCGGCTGACGCCTAAGTACCGCGCGGCAGTGCATTTATTCTACTGCGAGGGTTACACCGCAGAGGAGATTGCGCGCATGAGCGGGGAAAAACCGTCCACGATACGCACACGGCTGACGCGCGCACGGGCACAGCTGCGCGAATTGATGAAAGGAGAACTGGACGATGGATTTTCACAAGCAGTACCGCGACATGAATGAGAATATCACGCCGAGCGACACACTGGTGCAGCAGACGATCGCCAAAATGGAGAGCGGCAGGCCGCACAGAGCGCGAAAACCGCTCAAGATCATCCTTGCGGTTGCGGCGGCACTGGCCTGCGTGAGCACCGCCGTAGCTGCCAATCAGGAGGCGGTTCTGCGGGTGCTGTACCAAATCGCGCCCGGCATGGCAGAGTACCTGCAGCCGGTCGGGCAGGTCTGTGAGGACCGGGGCGTTAAGCTGGAGGTCGTTTCGGCGGACATGGAAGGCAGCACGGCAAAGGTTTATTTGTCGCTGACCGATACCACCGGAAGCGTGTTCGGCGATGCCGCGCCGGATATGTACGACAGCTGGCATTTGGATTATCCGCGCTTGGGCAGAACTGCACCGCTGTCCTGCGGCTGCTCGACGGTTGACTACGATCCAAGTGCCCGCACGGCAACATATTTTCTTCAAATTGACGATTTGGGAGGAGATGTTCCGGCAGGCGCGTTCAAGTTTTCGTTTAACAAGCTGCTGATTGGAAAAGTAGAGCAGGAAGATGTTCCGGTAACGGCGGATTTGTCCGCAGTGACGCAGAATGCACCGACCGAGAACCACGATATCAACGGTCTGAGTGCGTCGGATATCTCGCTGTACGAAACCATGCACGACTATGATTTTCTTGTTCCGCAGGGCACTTTGTGGCAGAGTGAGAATGGGGTATGCGCACTGATTGCTGCCGGATGGCGAAATGGAGAACTGCATTTGCATTATCGCACAGATGGTTCACTGACACTGGACAATCACGCAGATTTTTCGACCTTGCACCTTGCGGACGGCACGGAACTGATGTGCGAATACACGGTATCCTACAAGGATTTTGACAACGATATGGATTACACAGAGTACGTTTTCCCGATGGCATACGAGGATGTTGCCGGCTGTACCCTTACCGGTGATATCTACACCGCAAGCGATCTGATGGACGGCAGCTGGGCGGTATCCTTCCGGCTGACGCAGTAACGCAAAATGAGGACATATCCGGTAGATATGTCCTCATTTTTTATCCGTTTTACCCTTTTTCTTCACCGAATGCGCGAACACGACTGATTTATCACCGAATTTCTGCCGCAGCGCGTCAACCGTCTGGTCGAGCTTATGCTGACGGTCGCGCTTCTGGATATCCCCGGCGGCGTCAAACAGCGAAAGCTGCTCGCACGACTGATTTTCCGGCAGCAGATTGGCTGCCGTGACCGACAGCAGGCGCACCGGCTTGTCCATCGGCCAGTGTCCGAGCAGCAGCTGCATGGACAGGTCGATGAGCGCACGCGTGGAATTGGTCGGCCGCTCAAGCGTTATTTGACGCGAGCGGTTGTGAAATTCCGGGTCGCGGATGCCGAGCTGCACGGTCTGGCACACCATGCCGCGCTTTCGCAAACGTCTGCCGACATTGTCGCACAGCGCCGTGATGCCCATGCGGCATTCGTCCGCGCCGAGCAGATTGTGCGCGAACGTCATGCTGTTGCCGACCGATTTGACCTCTCGTTCCGCGTAAAACGAGCGCACAGGCTCATCGTCCTCGCCTCTGGCGTAACGCAGCAGAAGATCGCCGTTTTTGCCCAGAATGCTGTGGATAAACGCCGGATCGCAGGCGGCAAGCTCGCCGATCGTGCGTACGCCCAGTCGGTTCAGCCGGTCGCTGGCGCGTTTGCCGACATACAGGAGCGTGTTCGCGGGCAAGGACCACACGCGCTGCTTGAAATTTTCGCGCGAAAAGACCGTCGTGCCATCCGGCTTTTTGTAATCGCTGCCGAGCTTGGCGAACGCGCGGTTGAACGATACGCCGACCGAAATGGTCAGCCCGACCTCCTCGCGCATGCGGCGGCGCAGCTCGTCCGCGATATGCTCGCCGGAGCCGAACAGGTGCATCGAGCCGGTGACATCGAGGAAGGATTCGTCAATGCCGAACGGATCGACAAGATCGGTGTACTGCAGGTACAGTTCGTTGCACTTGCGCGAAAACTTCACATATTCGCTCCGATGCGGTGCTACCAGCCGTAAATCCGGGCATTTTCGTTTCGCCTGCCAGATGGTCTCGGCGGTTTGTACGCCGAAGGCTTTGGCCTTCTCGTTCTTGGCGAGAATGATGCCGTGGCGGCTCTCCGGATCACCGCAGACGGCGGTCGGTCCGTCGGCGAGCGACGGGTCGAGCAGCGTTTCCACACTCGCGAAAAACGAGTTGCAGTCGCAGTGCAGAATGGTTCGGTCCATCGGTCATCATCTCCTTTCGAACGAATGTTTGCATTGTATAACTGCATTATATCCGAAAAAAATGTGCTTGACAAGTGGGAGAATGAGGTGCATACTGTATTTGCAAGCAAGGGTGCCGTGATGAGCGGCTGAGAGGGCGAGAGCCTAACCTTTTGAACCTGTTGGTTAGCACCATCGTAGGGAAGCTGTCGCATACACTTGAAATTTTAATGCTCCGGTTTTACCGAATGGTGAGACCGGAGCATTTTTTTCTTGCGGAAAAGAGGATATTTGCATGAAAGTAAACGGTAACGAACGCGCTGTTCCCGCAGAAGGAACCGTACTGTCACTGCTGAAGGAGCTGGGGCACGACCCGCAGCGTGTGGCTGTCGAGAAGAACGGCACCATCATTCCGCGCGCGCAGTTCGCGGAAGAGAAGCTGACCGATGCAGACCATCTGGAAGTCGTATGCTTTGTGGGCGGCGGCTGATATTCTTCGATTGAAACTACAGTTTCAATCGAGAGGGGACATACTGCATAAAACGCGGATATGTCCCAAAGAAATTTGCGCATCGCAAGCGGCACACAAATTTCTTACTGGTATGAAAACCGAGATACATGCTCCCGGTTTTCATAGAAATTGCAATGCAATTTCCGATTAAATGCACGCTGTGCGTGATTACAGGAGAATTCCCATGATTTTAACCAAAGAACAACTGCATGACGCACTGGTGGAACGCCACGGCACGGATATTCAGGCTAAGCTGGACAAGGCGTGTGTTGGCATTGCGGGTCTGGGCGGGCTTGGCTCCAACCTTGCGATTTTTCTGGCGCGGCTGGGTGTCGGTCATCTCATCCTCGTGGATTTCGATGTGGTGGACATCACCAACCTCAACCGACAGCATTACACGATGAAGGACCTCGGCATCCCGAAAACGCTCGCGCTGGTCGAGCAGCTTGAGGCCATCAATCCCTATCTCACCTACGAGACCTACACCGAGCGGGTCGTTCCGTCCAACGTGGAGCGGCTGTTCTCCGGCTGTGATGTGGTCGTAGAGGCGTTCGACAAGCCGGATCAGAAGGCTATGCTGCTCGAGAATCTGCTTACCAGACTGCCGGAAAAGCCGGTCGTATCGGGCAGCGGCATGGCAGGCTACGGCTCGGCGAACCTGATCAAGACCGAAAAACGCTTCGGCCATGTGTACCTCTGCGGCGACGGTACAAGCGATGTAGCCGACGGTCTCGGCTTGATGGCGCCGCGCGTAGCGGTCTGCTCGGCACACGAGGGAACCATGGTGCTGCGTCTGCTCATTGGCGAAACGGAGCCGTAAATAGAAAATGGAGAACGGAAGCCGCAGCTTTCATTCTCCACTCTCCATTATTCTTTCGGCTGATCGGAACCGCAGTGCGCGCATTTCACGGCCTTGATTGGAATTTCGCTGCAGCAGAACGGGCACGTTTTGGTGGTCGGCTCTGCGGGTGCTTCCGGCTTTTTGCCGAGCGCAGTCAGCTTATTGACCGCTTTGAGCAGACAGAACAGCACGAACGCCATAATCAAAAAGTTGATGATCGCGGTGATGAATGCACCGTAGCGCAGTTCCACACCGCCGAGGTTCAGCACGAAACCGCTTAAATCGGTGCCGCCGAACAGGCCGAGGATCGGGTTGATGATATTTTCGGTCAGTGAAGTCACGATGCTGGTGAACGCACCGCCGATGATAACACCGATCGCCATGTCCATCACGTTGCCGCGCAGCGCGAAGGCTTTGAATTCTTCGATAAACTTTTTCACTTTTGCGTTCCCCTTTCTTATTTATACTATCAGTTTATACGTTTCCCTTAAATGGGTCAAGAAAAAGGAGTTTTTCACATGAAAGATACACTTGTAATCGGCGGACACGAGTTCCAGTCCCGCTTTATCCTTGGTTCCGGCAAGTATTCGCTCGACCTGATCAACGCTGCTGTGCAGAATGCAGGCGCACAGATCATCACGCTGGCACTGCGCCGAGCAAATGAGGGCGGCACGGCTAACATCCTCGACTATATTCCGGAAGGCGTAACGCTGCTGCCGAACACCTCGGGTGCCCGCAATGCCGACGAGGCAGTTCGCATTGCGCGTCTGTCGCGTGCGTGCGGCTGCGGCGATTTCGTCAAGATCGAAATCATGCGCGACAGCAAGTACCTGCTGCCGGACAATCAGGAGACCATCCGCGCGACCGAGATTCTCGCAAACGAAGGCTTTGTTGTCATGCCGTATATGTATCCCGATCTGAACGTTGCGCGTGATCTGGTCAACGCGGGCGCGGCCTCCATCATGCCGCTGGCGGCTCCCATCGGCACGAACAAGGGTCTTGCTACCCGCGAGTTCATCAAAATCCTGATCGACGAAATCGACCTGCCGATCATTGTAGACGCAGGCATCGGCCGTCCGTCGCAGGCTTGCGAGGCGATGGAGATGGGTGCGGCAGCCATCATGGCGAACACCGCGATTGCCACCGCAGGCGATATTCCGGCGATGGCTGAGGCGTTCAAGCAGGCGATTGAGGCAGGCCGCACGGCGTACCTTGCCGGTCTGGGCCGCGTCCGTGAGACGGCGTCGGCATCCTCTCCGCTGACCGGTTTCCTGCAGGATTAAGACGGAAAGAGGGATATTTGTCATGGAAAACGAAAAAAACGAAATGATTTCTGCGAAATACATCACCGCTGATACCGACCATATGGAGTACCAGCCGGGCATGGACAATATCGGCTCCGAGGTGCAGGACGAGGTCATTTCCCGCATGAACGCCTATGACGCGGATGCCTATACGGCGGCTGACGTACTGCGTGCGCTCCGCAAGGATGTTCTCTCGCCGGAGGACTTCGCGGCGCTGCTGTCTCCCGCGGCGCTGCCGTTCCTTGAGCAGATGGCGCAGCGCGCACAGGCGGAAACGCGCAAGCATTTCGGCAACTCGGTGCAGATGTTCACGCCGCTGTATATCGCCAATTACTGCGAAAATTACTGCATTTACTGCGGTTTCAACTGTCATAACAAGATTCGCCGCGCCAAGCTGGATATAGACGAGATCGAACAGGAGCTGAAGGCCATCGCGGAAACCGGTCTGCAGGAAATCCTCATTCTGACCGGTGAGAGCCGTGCCATGTCGCCGGTATCCTACATCGGCGAGGCCGTTAAGCTGGCGCGCAAGTATTTCCGTGTCATCGGCATCGAGATTTATCCGCTCAACGTGGATGAGTACGCTTATCTGCATGAGTGCGGTGTGGACTACGTTACCGTATTTCAGGAGACCTATGACGACCAGAAGTACAAAACCCTGCACCTCGGCGGTCACAAGCGCATTTTCCCGTACCGCCTGAATGCGCAGGAGCGTGCACTGATGGGCGGCATGCGCGGTGTCGGCTTTGCGGCGCTGCTCGGTCTGTCCGACTTCCGAAAGGACGCGTTTGCGACCGGTCTGCACGCGTACCTGCTGCAGCGCAAGTATCCGCACGCAGAGATTGCTTTCTCGTGTCCGCGTCTGCGCCCGATCATCAATAACGATAAGATCAATCCGAAGGACGTACACGAGCCGCAGCTGCTGCAGGTGGTCTGTGCCTACCGCATCTTCATGCCGTTCGCGTCCATCACTATCTCGACCCGTGAGCGGGCGGGCTTCCGCGATAATATCATCGGCATCGCCGCCACCAAGATTTCCGCAGGCGTAGACGTCGGTATCGGCGGTCACTCCGGCGAGGATAAGGGCGATGAGCAGTTCGAGATCTCGGACGGCCGTTCGGTCGATGAGGTGTATAACGCAATCGTAGAGCATAATCTGCAGCCTGTAATGGCAGATTATCTGTATGTTTAACGACTTCTAAGGGGGACTCTGTCCCCCTTAGATACCGAAAAAGTTCCATAGAAACTTTTTCGGATAACCCCCTCACCTTTGCACGGCAAAGGTGGTTTGGGACACGCGTCCCAAAGTATAGGGAACAAAGTCCGGCAAAGCTGGACTTTGTTGAAGTATTGTAACGGCGCATTGCGATGCGCCGAGGGGGACAGCGTCCCTCTTAGAACAAGGTTTGTCTGCCGCCGAAGTGCGGTATTATACTGCGGACAGAGCGCACCGCATGCCACAGTAGAATTTTAATTTCCCGCACTCCGGAAGCAATATAAATTTTATTCCGAAGGAGTATCAGTAAGCCATGAGAAATTATGCAACGCAGATGGATGCCGCAAAGCGCGGTATCGTCACGCCGGAGATCGAAACGGTCGCCAAAAAGGAGAACCGTCCGGTCGAGTTCATCATGGAACGAGTCGCAAAGGGTACGATTGCGATTCCGGCGAACATCAATCACAAAAGCCTGTCCGCAGAGGCGGTCGGCGACGGCACCCGCGTAAAGATCAATGTCAATCTCGGCATTTCGGGTGACTGCAAGGACTACGAGATGGAGCTGCGCAAGGTGCGCATGGCCGTTGACATGGGGGCGGAGTCCATCATGGACCTGTCCAACTACGGCAAGACCAACACCTTCCGCAAGCAGCTGATCGACATGTCGCCGGCGATGATCGGCACCGTGCCGATGTACGACGCGATCGGGTATCTGGAAAAGGACCTGCTCGAGATCACCGCACAGGATTTCCTCAAGGTTGTTGAGGCGCACGCCAGGGAGGGCGTGGACTTCATGACCATTCATGCGGGTATCAATCGCCGTGCGGTCGAAGCCTTTATGCGTGAGGGCCGCAAAATGAATATCGTCTCCCGCGGTGGCTCGCTGCTGTTCGCGTGGATGAAGATGACCGGCAATGAGAATCCGTTCTTCGAGTATTACGACGAGGTGCTGGACATTCTCCGCCGCTACGACGTTACCATTTCGCTGGGTGACGCACTGCGTCCGGGCTGCATTGATGATGCGTCCGACGCGGGTCAGATCAGCGAGCTGATCGAGCTGGGCAATCTTGCACAGCGTGCGTGGGCGAAGGACGTGCAGGTTATGATCGAAGGCCCCGGCCATATGGCGATGAACGAGATTGCGGCCAATATGCAGATGGAAAAGCGCCTTTGCCATGGAGCGCCTTTCTATGTCCTCGGGCCGCTCGTTACCGACATTGCACCGGGTTACGACCATATCACCTCGGCCATCGGCGGCGCCATCGCCGCACAGGCGGGCGCGAACTTCCTGTGCTACGTTACACCGGCGGAGCACCTGCGCCTGCCGGATGAAAATGACGTGCGTGAGGGCATCGTTGCTAGCAAGATCGCGGCCCATGCCGCCGATATCGCACTCGGTTTGCCCGGTGCGCGTGACCGCGATAACGCAATGGCGGACGCGCGTCATAAGCTGGACTGGGATGCACAGTTCGCACTGGCACTCGACCCGGAAAAGGCCGAGCGCTTCTATAATCAGGTTCCGCCGACCGAGCGTCATACCTGCTCGATGTGCGGTAAAATGTGCGCCGTGCGTACCACAAATATGATCCTTGAGGGCAAAGAAGTCAAATTCTGCTCGGAAAAGGGCGCATGCTGATGCTTCGGAATAAAAAAGAGCGGTCGGGAGACCGCTCTTTTTTGAAGCTGTCGAAAAACTAACGTTTTTCGAGTTGCCTCTCGATAAAAAACACCCTTTCGGTCGAATTCCGAAGAAAAATCGCGCCTTGCAGGCAGGATTCCGTTTGCTTCGCAAGTGTTCGATCTCGATTTGGCAATCAAACAAACAAAACCGGCACATAAGGAGAAAAACCTCTGTATGTGCCGGTTTTCGCTTGCAGCTAAGAAAAATACTGATGTCTCAGCTCCAGATTGTACGCAAGCAGCGTCCGCAGCCGTTTTTTGCCGCGGGAGCAGTGCCGCGATACCGCCGATGGACTGATCCCAAGCCGTTCGGCGCACTGCTTGCAGGATAATCCCTCCACCTCGATCATCCACAGCACCTCGTACTGCCGCGGTGTCAGCTGCTCGCGCATGGCCCGGAAGAAGGCCGTGCGGAATGCCTGCCGGAAGCCGCGGTCGTCCTCCGCGAGCAGACCGAGATACTGCCGGTAGGCCAGCCGTGTCGCTGTGTGCTCAGACAGCGCGACAGTCCGCATGCGCGTCACCTTCTTCGCTGTGGTCGTGGTAGTGCTCCATTAGGAATACGGTCTGACGGCTCTCGTTGATCAGCGTCTGCAGGAATTTTGCGCGCTGCTTGAGCCGGTAGCGCACCTCCGGCTGACGCGTACGCTTCTGTGCCGCCTGAAGCTGCTTGATACGCAGCTCCAGCAGAGCGACATTTACACGGTATTCCTGTGCCATCTCACACAATTTCATGGCGGCCCCTCCTTACGATATACGAACAAATGTTCGATTCTTTATGTCCATTATAATACAACATAAAGTATGAGTTGTCAATGAAAAACTATATTTTGTGTTATATTCCAAAAATCCGCATCATACATTGTGGTAGAGAGGGAAGGAGGAGATACCATGCACAGACTGCTGCTGACCGGTGTCGGGCTGGTGCTGGTGCTGTATTTGCTGCCGGTATTTTACCCATCGGAAACGGACAAGACGGAGCCGCAGGCACCCACAGAAAGCGTCACAGCGGCAGCAACAGACGGCTTAACCATCACGGTTCTGGTGAACGGCAAGGCGCAGGAAATGCCGCTGGAGACCTATGTGGAAGGCGTGACGGCGGCAGAGATTGCGGACGATTTTCCGGTTGAAGCCATCCGCGCACAGGCGGTCGCAGCGCGGACGTACGCGGTGTATAAGCAGTCGAGAGGACGGCCGGCAGAGCATCCGGATGCGGATGTCTGCGACGATTACAGCCATTGTGCGGCATATCAGCCGGACGCGGTCAAGACGTTCAGCACCGGCTATTCGCGGATACGCAAGGCCGTCAAGGACACGGCAGGGCAGATCCTGACCTGCGACGGTGCACCGATTGCGGCTGTGTTCCACTGCGTCAGCGGTCCGAAGACCGAGTCTGCCGCCGATGTCTGGGGCGAGGATATTCCGTATCTGCAGAGCGTGGTCAGTCCGGGCGGCACGCAGTACGCTGGATACGAGAGCGAGGTGACACTAACGGCGGATGCGTTCCGCGAAAAGGTCGCGCAGACCCTGCCAAAAGCGGATGTGAGCGGTACGCCCGACCGCTGGTTTGCGTCCTCGGTACGCTCGGCGGCTGGCGGCGTGAAAACCGTGAAGCTCGGCGGCGTGACCGTCGAGGGAACCGCAGTGCGGGCGCTGTTCGGCCTGCAGTCCACGAATTTCACCATCACAACCACCGAGGACAGTATTACGTTTCACACCATCGGATACGGACACGGTGTTGGTCTGTCGCAGTACGGTGCGAAATATATGGCAGAGCAGGGAAGCGATTACACGGAAATACTGGATCACTATTATCCGCATACAGAGTTGAAATTGGAGAGCAGAGAGTGATGAAAATGGAAAATTGCGAACCTTGTTCGCATATGAAAAGGAGCGCGCAGCGCGACAAAAAAGTCAGGACATGTGCCTGACTTTTTTAACAAACAGAGAAATCCCCCGAAAACCGGGAAGTTTTCGGGGGATTTTCCTGCAATAGCCTTTACAGGCTTGCCTGTCAAGGACGTTAATTGTTAGAAAGGACGGTCACATCCTTTCTAACAAGGGCGGAGCCTTAGAAAGCGAAGTTGGTCTTAACTCTCCAGATATTCTGTGCATACTCAGCGATCGAGCGGTCCGCTGCAAAGCGGCCGGAGTTTGCAATGTTGATCAGAGCCATGCGGTTCCACTGATCCTGATCGCGGTAAACCTCGCTTACGCGCTCCTGAGCGGCTGCGTAGGATGCGAAGTCCTTGAGGCTCATATAGCGGTCAGCAGGGCCGCCGTTGCCGCCGTGCAGCAGCAGGTTGGCAATATCGGTGTAGTCCACGCCGTCACCGAAGCCGTGGATCATCTGATCGAGCACGCGGCGGATCACCGGATCGTTCTGGTAGATGACCATCGGCTCATAGCTGCCGGAAGCGGCCAGTGCCTCAGCCTCGGGCGTTTCCATACCGAAGATGAAGATGTTTTCCTTGCCGACTGCCTCGCAGATCTCGACGTTTGCGCCGTCCATCGTGCCGATGGTCAGAGCACCGTTCATCATGAACTTCATGTTGCCGGTACCGGATGCTTCCTTGCCGGCGATGGAAATCTGCTCGGAAACCTCGGCAGCCGGCATGATGATCTCAGCCAGCGATACCTTGTAGTCCTCGAGGAATACGACCTTCAGCTTGTCGCGTACTGCCGGATCGTTGTCGATCATCTTGGAGATGGAGTTGATCAGCTGGATGGTCTTTTTCGCAACTGCATAGCCCGGTGCGGCCTTGGAGCCGAAGATGAAGGTGCGCGGAACGAAATCCATATCCGGATTGTCCTTCAGCTTGTGGTACAGGCTGATGATGTGCAGAATGTTCAGCATCTGGCGCTTGTACTCGTGCAGACGCTTAACCTGTACGTCGAAGATGGAGTCCATGTTGACTTCGATGCCGTTGTGCTCCTTGATATAGTCCGCCAGACGCTGCTTGTTGTGGCGCTTGATCTCGCCCAGCTTGTCGAGCAGCTCCTTGTCGTCTGCATAGTTGTTCAGAACCTGCAGCTCGGACGGATGGGTGCGGTAGCCGGTGCCGATCTTGCTCTCGATCAGCTCAGCCAGCTCCGGGTTGGCCTCACACAGCCAGCGGCGGTGTGCAATGCCGTTGGTGACGTTGCAGAACTTGGAGGAGTAGATCTTGTAGAAATCGGTGAATACGCGCTCCTTGAGGATCTCAGAGTGCAGCGCAGATACGCCGTTGATGGAGAACGAGCCTGCGATAGCCAGATGCGCCATGCGGACGGTATCGTCGGCAACGATAGCCAGCTTGGAGATCTTCTGGAAGTCGTTCGGGAAGTAGTTCCACAGCTCCTTGCAGAAGCGCTCGTTGATTTCGTAGATGATCTGCATAACACGCGGCATCAGCTCCTGAACGAGCGATACCGGCCAGCACTCGAGGGCTTCAGGCATAACGGTGTGGTTGGTGTAAGCAACAGACTGGCTGGTGATGTTCCAGGCCTGCTCCCAGCTCATGTCGTTCTCGTCCATCAGGATGCGCATCAGCTCCGGAATAACCAGAGTCGGATGGGTATCGTTGATATGCAGGACGTGTTTGTGCGCGAAGTTTTCGAGCGTGCCGTACTTGGCCTTGTGCTTTGCGCAGATGTCCTGCAGGGTTGCGGAAACCAGGAAGTACTGCTGCTTGAGACGCAGGGACTGACCCTCGCGGTGGTTATCCTCCGGATAGAGGACCATGGAGATAGTCTCCGCCAGTGCGTGCTTCTCCAGTGCTTTCAGATATTCACCGGAGGAGAACAGCTTCATGTCCAGTGCGATCGGGCTCTGTGCCTTCCACAGGCGCAGACGCGCGATGTTGTTGGTGCCGTAGCCGGAGATCGGCATATCATACGGAACTGCCAGAACCGGCGTGTAATCGTGGTAGTTGACGATCAGCTTGCCGTTATCGTCGAAGTAGGTGTCAACCGTGCCGCCGATCTTGACCTCGCGGGTCTCATCCATTGCCGGAATCTGCCAAACCTCGCCGGTAGACAGCCAGGAATCCGGCAGCTCGACCTGCTGGCCTTCTACGATCTTCTGCTTGAAAATGCCGTGCTCGTAGCGGATGGAGTAGCCGGTACCGCGTACGCCGTCGGTCGCCATGCCGTCCATGTAGCAGGCAGCCAGACGGCCGAGACCGCCGTTGCCCAGACCAGGATCCGCTTCCTCCTCGAAGATGTCCGCCATCTCGAAGCCCATGTCCTTCAGGGCTGCGGTCAGAGCGTCCAGCATACCGAGGTTGTAGGCGTTGTTGCGCAGGCTGCGGCCGACAAGAAATTCCATGCACAGATAATGCACCTGACGCTCTCCGTCGCGCTCTACCTCATTCTGGGTCTCGATCATGTGCTCGGTCAGTGCATCGCGCACTACGAGGGCACAAGCCTCGTATACCTGATCCTTGGTAGCGTCCTCTACCTCGCAGGCAAAATGTCGCTGCAGTTTACCTGCAATGGCTTCTTTCAAAGCGGTCTTTGTGTACTGGGTCTTTGGCATGGTCTTTCTTATCTCCTCACATAATTTTGGTAGGCAGTCCCACGCGGTTGCATCGGCGGTGCTTGTCGGAAATTTTGTGCCCTGATTTCGTTGCGGCTTTTTGCAATACACAAAGTATTGCTGCAAACCCGCGTCTCGTCAGGACGCAAAATTTGCTCGACAATCCCTCGCCGCTGAACCGCGCGGGACTGCCTTGGAGGTACTGCTGAGCGATGCGGCTGCCGCATTACTCGTCAGCACCTCTAAGGGTGCCGTAGATTTCAATGGGATGAAAATTACGGAATCACCAGTTACCGTCACCGTATTCCCTCAAATCGGGTGACGGGTCGGGCTGACAGGTCGGTTACTGACCCATCGCGGTCTTGTAAACCTCGATATATTTATCGGCAGAGCTGCCCCAGCTGAAGTCGCTCTGCATACCCTGCATAATCAGCTTGCTCCACGCAGGCTTGTTAAAGCGGAATACGCCGCAGGCCTCGCGGATAACGTGCAGCATGTCGTGCGCGTTGTAGCTTGCAAAGGTGAAGCCGTTGCCCGTGCCGGCATAATCGACAAAGGCGTGAACGGTGTCCTTGAGGCCGCCGGTCTCGCGGACGATCGGAATAGTGCCGTAGCGCAGTGCGATCATCTGTGCCAGGCCGCACGGCTCAAACTTGGACGGCATCAGGAACATATCGGCGCCTGCGTAAATGCGGTTTGCCAGATCGCCGGAGAACATGATGGACGCGGAAACCTTATCCGGCCAGCGGCGCTTTGCCTCGATGAACATCTGCTCATAGCGGTAGTCGCCGGTGCCGAGCACGATCAGACGAACATCATCCGCCAGAATATCCGGCAGGACTGCTTCGATGAGGTCGAGTCCCTTCTGGTCAACAAAGCGAGTGACAATGCCGATAACCGGCGTGTTTGCATCGCCCTCGAGGCCGCAAAGCTTGAGCAGTTCGGTCTTATTGACCTGCTTATCCTGCGGATTGTTCGGGCCGTATTTCTTGAAGATCTTGCTGTCGGTCTCCGGATTGAAGGCATCCATGTTGATGCCGTTCAGGATGCCGTGCAGCTTGTAGCTGTTCATGCGCAGCACGGAATCCAGACGGTAGCCGTAGTATTCGGTCTGAATTTCGTTTGCGTAGGTCGGCGAAACCGTGGTGACAGCCGTGGAAGCCACGATAGCAGCCTTCATCAGGTTGACGTCACCGTCCATCGCCATAAAGCCGGAGCGGAAGTGTGCGTCGTCAATACCAAGCACATACTCCAGGATCTCACGGCCGTAGCGGCCCTGATACTGGATGTTGTGGATGGTGAACACGGTCTTGATATTCTCGTAGAACGGACGGGAAGCGAACATCAGGTTGTAATAAACCGGAACGAGGGCAGTCTGCCAGTCGTTGCAGTTGATCACATCCGGCTTCCAGTCCAGATCGGGCAGTACCTCGAGTACCGCCTTGGAGTAGTACGCGAAGCGCTCTGCGTCGTCGTACTCGCCGTAGATCTGGCCGCGTGCGAAGTAATACTCGTTGTCGATGAAATAATAGGTAACGCCGTCCGCCTCATAGCGGAAGATACCGCAGTACTGGTTGCGCCAGCCCAGACGGACGTAAGCGTTTTTGATGTAATAGAACTTTTCGCGCATACTCTGGTCGATCGCAGAATACAGCGGGCAGAATACACGCACGTCGTGTCCCTTGGCAGCGAGCGCCTGCGGGAGCGAACCTGCTACATCGCCCAATCCGCCGGTTTTGATGAACGGAGCGCATTCGCTGGTAACATACATGATTTTCATAAAGCCGAGCCTCCCCAACAGAGAGTGCGGAAACAGCGCTGACCGTTTCCGCACCCGTTGTAATTTTATTATACTCGTTTCTGTCTGAATGTAATATAGCAATATTTCACGAACATTTGCGCTGCGGAAAATGCGTTTTTGCTGTGATAGCAACTTCTAAACAGAAGTTTATGCGGATTTAACAGAAAAGGATCAAACGGTTGCGTTTTTTGCGATGGTGATCGGATAATTTTCGTGTCCCATCATCGTGCGGCCATCACGGATAATAACATTGCGGTCGGTGATGACATGACGGAGCGAAGCCTCGGTCAGAATGCGTCCGCTTTCCATGATGATGCAGTTATTGACCTCGGCGCCCTTTTCAATCACAACGTCGCGGAACAGGACGGAGTTCTTTACCTTGCCCTCGATGCGGCAGCCGTCGGCGATGAGGCAGTCCTCTACGTCGGCTTCATCGCCGTAGTAGGTCGGAGCCTCGTCCTTGATGCGGGTCAGGATCGGACGGGTGCGCTTGAATACCTCGTTGCGGACATCCTTGTCGAGCATGTCCATGTTGGAGCGGTAGTAGTCGAAGGTGTCCTCGACCTTGACGGCGTACTCGTTGAACAGGTAGCCGGCTACCGTGCCGTCCATCAGGGCACGGGTGAGGAACTCGCGCTCGAAGTGGATGCAGTTATGGGTTACGCAGTCGGACAGCATGTGGATAAGGTACTGGCGGCTCATGACGTAAATGCCGAGTGCCGCATGCTTGCACTTGCCCTCGTTGCAGTCTCCAACGCGGATGTCAACGGCTTCCTTCTTGCGGTTCAGCTCCACATAGGTGGTAAATGGGGAATCCTTCTGCTTCTTGGTGCATACCATGGTCAGGTCTGCGCCGGACTTGATGTGGCGGTCGATAACGTCGTCGAGCGGTACATTGGCAACAATGTCGCCGTCCGCTACGACTACATAGTCTGCACGGTTCTTCTGCAGGAAGTCAACCGCACCGGCCAGTGCGTCGATCTTGCCGCGGTACTCGCCGGTTACCAGCGGAGACGCCTTCTTGGAGTAGGAATACGGCGGCAGCATGGTTACGCCGCTGTTCTTGCGGGAAAGATCCCAGTCTTTGGCATTGCCGATGTGGTCGATCAGGGACTGGTACTTGTCCTTCATCAGTACGCCCACGCGGTAAATGCCGCTGTTTACCATATTGGAAAGCATAAAGTCGATAATGCGATACCGACCGCCCCACTGTACCGCACCGACGGTGCGGTGCTCGGTGATCTCACGGAGATCGCTGTCGGTATCAAATGCAATGATCATGCCTAAAACGCTGTTCATGTTTGTGCCGCCCCCTTACTTTACATCCGGCAGATCCTTGTCTGCCATTTCCTTAGCGGCCAGCTTTGCGCCGCTGCCGATGCGAACGCCTTCGGCTACTACCGCAACGCCCCAGTTGTCTACGTCGCTGTCGGACGGGCTGCCGCCGACTTCCGCGCCCTTGGCGATAACGGCCTTTTCGGCTACGATGGAGTAGCGCACGGTCGCGCCTTCCTCAACCACGGCACCCGGCATCAGGATGGAATATTCCACCTTGGCACCCTTGCCAATCTTAACATCCGAGAACAGGACGGACTCGGAAACGTCGCCGTAGATCTCACAGCCCTCGGAGAGCAGGGTATGGGTAACCTTAGCCTGCTTGGAGGTGAAATGCGGAGGCGAACCGGTGGTGCGGCCGTAAATCTTCCAGCTGTCATCGGAAAGCTGCAGACCGGAGTTCGGAGAGAGCAGATCCATGTTTGCTTCCCACAGGCTCTCGATGGTGCCTACGTCCTTCCAGTAGCCCTTGAAGCGGTAGGAAACCAGCTTTTCGCCGTTATTCAGCATCGCCGGAATAATGTCCTTGCCGAAGTCGTTGGAGGACTGCTCGTTGGCCTCGTCATTGATGAGGTATTCCTTCAGCTTTTTCCAGGTGAAAATGTAGATGCCCATGGAAGCCAGCGTGGACTTCGGCTCCTTCGGCTTCTCCTCGAATTCGTAGATGGTGCCGTCCGGCTTGCAGTTCATGATGCCGAAACGGGAAGCCTCGGAAAGCGGAACGTCCAGTACCGCGATGGTCGCGTCAGCGCCGGTCTCCTTGTGCTGCTGGAGCATCTTGTTGTAGTCCATCTTGTAGATGTGGTCGCCCGAGAGAATGAGGACGTACTCGGGATCGTAATCCTCCAGGAACTGAATGTTCTGGTAGATGGCGTTTGCGGTGCCCTTGTACCACTCGGTCTTTTTGCTCTCGTACGGCGGCAGAACATAGACGCCGCCGCGCAGGCGGTCGAGGTCCCACGTCTGGCCGGAACCGATGTAAGCGTTGAGCACATGCGGCTCGTACTGGGTCAGCACGCCGACAGTATCAATGCCGGAGTTGACGCAGTTGGAAAGCGGGAAGTCGATAATACGGTACTTACCGCCGAACGGTACGGCAGGCTTAGCGACCTTTTTGGTCAGCACATACAAACGGCTGCCGCGGCCGCCTGCGAGCAGCATGGCTACGCATTCTTTTTTCCGATACATGTAAATTCTCCTTTTTCACAGTTTGCATCGCTGCGATCTATACGCCGTCTGGCGTATCCCCTCTGTGTATCTCTTTTGCAGCAAACTTGCGCTTGCTTATTTAGAACCGCCGGTTGCGGTTACTGCCTTGTCTGTCGGTACGGAAACCGCTTTTTCGGTGGCTTTCGCAACTGCCTTGGTTCCGGTGCGTGCCACCGCCTTTTCGGTGGTTTTCGCAACTGCCTTGGTTCCGGTGCGTGCCACCGCCTTTTCAGTGGTCTTTGCAACGGATTTGGAGCCGGTCTTGGCTACGGCCTTCTCGGTTGTGCGGGTAACGGCCTTGGTGCCGGATTTCGCAACTGCCTTGGTCGAGCGGGTGCGCTTTACCGGTTTCTTGGCAGCCGCGGCTTTTGCGGCCTCGATCTCTGCCTTGGTGCGGCGCTTGGCTCTTGCCTTGCCCTTGAAGAACAGCACGCCGAAGCGCGGAATCTTCAGAACAATGGACTGTTCCTGACCGTGCATGGGCTTGTTTTCGGTCTTGAGCTTGCCGTTTGCCATGCCGCTGCCGCCGAACTCGGTCTTGTCCGAGGTGAATACCTCTTCGTAGGTGCCGGTGATCGGCACGCCGATGCGGTATTCCTGCTGCTCCTCCGGAGAGAAGTTGACAACGACCACGATGTCCGAACCGTCCTTCGCCACACGGCGGAAGGCGATGATGTTGTTGCGGTTGTCCTCATGGCTGATCCACTCAAAGCCGCGCCAGTCGGTATCCTGCTCCCACAGCTGCGGAGTAGCAAGGTAGAAGTGGTTAAGCGCCTTGACGTACGCCTGCATCTGGCGGTGCGCCGGATAATCCAGCAGCATCCAGTCCAGTCCGCGCTGGTACGCCCATTCGGAGAATTGCGCAAACTCGCCGCCCATGAACAGCATCTTCTTGCCCGGGTGTGCGGCCATATAGCCGTACAGCGCGCGCAGACCGCCGAACTGATTCTCATACGGAGGCGGCATCTTGCTGATGAGCGAGCACTTGCCGTGCACGACTTCATCGTGCGAGAGCGGCAGAATGTAGTTTTCGGAAAAGGCGTACATGAACGAGAAGGTGATCTTGTCGTGCATGTCCTTGCGGAAGAACGGGTCTGCCGAGCAGTAGCACAGCATGTCGTTCATCCAGCCCATGTTCCACTTGAAGTTGAAGCCCAGACCGCCGTCATAACCCGGCTTGGTCACCATCGGCCATGCGGTGGACTCCTCGGCGATCATCATAACGTCCGGATGATCGGTCAGAATGTACTCGTTGAGCAGCCGCAGGAAGTCAACGGCCTCCAGATTTTCGCGTCCGCCGTGAACGTTCGGCCGCCATTCGCCCTGACGGTTGTAATCCAGATACAGCATGGAAGCCACCGCGTCCACGCGCAGGCCGTCCATGTGGAATTTCTCGATCCAGAACATCGCGGAGGAGAACAGCAGGTTTCTCGTGGAGACCTTGCCGTAGTCGAATACGCGCGTGCCCCATTCCTTGTGCTCCATCTTGAGCGGATCGGCGTATTCGTACAGGTGCGAGCCGTCAAACTCGACCAGTCCGCAGCCGTCCTTCGGGAAGTGCGCCGGGACCCAGTCCATGATAATGCCCAGACCGGCCTGATGCGCCTTGTCGATCAGGTACATCAGATCCTTCGGCGTGCCGTAGCGGCTGGTGGCGGCAAAGTAGCCGATTACCTGATAGCCCCACGAGCCGTCGAACGGATACTCGGTCAGCGGCATAAACTCGATGTGGGTGTAGCCCATTTCCTTGACATACGGCACAAGCTCGTCCGCCAGCTGGCGGTAGGAGTAGAAGTTGCCGTCCTCGTGCATCTTCCACGAGCCGAGGTGGCATTCGTAGATGTTGACCGGATTGGAATACGGCAGGTGCTTTTTACGCCAGTCCAGCCACGAGGCGTCGCCCCATTCGTAGCCGTCGAGGTCATACGCCTTGGTGGCGTTGCCCGGACGGGTCTCGAAATGGAAGCCGTACGGGTCGGACTTGTCAAACACATCGCCGGACTTGGCCCATACACTATACTTGTATGCGGCATATTCCGGAATATTCGGAATAAATTTCTCCCAGATACCCTGTTCATCGCGCGTCATATAATCGGCGTCGCGATTCCAGTCGTTGAACTCACCCATGACGGAAACTTTTTCGGCCTCCGGTGCATAAACACGGAACAGATAACCCTGTTCACCATCCTGCACGAAAGGGTGGGCTCCCATGTAATCGAACGCGCGACAATCCCGGCCGGAATAGAAAAGCTCGCTTCGCTTTTCCGCGGCGGGTGCTGCGGATTTTTTCTTCATACAGCATCTCTCCCTTTACAGCCGCCAAATGGAGGAAAATAAGAATATTTTCCAACAGTTTGTGTACTTCGACAGAATTTTGGCGGAATACCCTCACTTTAGTTAGATATAGTATACATCACATAAATAGAAAAGTCCAGCAATTTAGCACAATTACTGGACTTTCTTTACAGAAATTTTGTTTGCTTTCCACATCGTTTGAGTGGAAATGACAAAATAACGTACAATTCGATATAAATTTGTTCAGAAAATGTGGCGGCGGATGAGATCAAGCGCCGTAGAAGCGGCCTGCATGCGCACACGGTCGCGGCCGAGCGAGGACTGCATTTTACGGGTAAAGAACTTGCCGTCGTACCAAACGCTGATATACACCAGACCGGTCGGCTTGTCCTCGGTGCCGCCGCCCGGGCCGGCAATGCCGGTGATGCCGACGCCGATGTCCGAGCCAAGCGCATTTGCAACGCCGACTGCCATCTGCTCTGCGGTTTCGGGAGATACCGCGCCGACCGTGTCGAGGGTCTCCTTCTTCACGCCGAGCACCTTCTCCTTGACGCTGTTGCTGTACGAGCACACACCGCCGAGGTAGTAATCGGATGCGCCCGGGATGTCGGTCAGACGCTTGGACAGCAGACCGCCGGTGCAGCTTTCGGCTACTGCGAGGGTCAGCTTGCGCTCGCGCAGGCCGTCGCCGACTACCTGCTCGAGAGAGTCAACATCTACGCCGTAAACATCGTCACCGAGCAGCTTCAGGATTTCGTCAACGACCGGATCGAGCATCTTCTCGCATTCTGCCGGGGTGTCCGCCTTGGCAGTAACGCGCGCGAAGCACTCCGAGGTGCGGGCATACGGCGCAATCGTCGGGTTTGCACTTTTTTCCATCATGTCGTGCAGGATATTCTCCATGTTGCTTTCGCCGAGGCCGAATACGCGGATGTTGCGGGATACGATGCAGCCGCCTGCCAGCTTGTACAGATACGGCATTGCACATTCCTTCCACATCGGGTTGCACTCGCGCGGAGGACCGGGCAGCATGAGAACGTGCTTGCCATCGGCCTCAAACGCACAGCCGGGCGCCGTGCCCCACAGATTGGTGAATACGGTGCAGCCCTCGGGCAGCCATGCCTGTTTTTCGTTGTTCTTGGTCATTTCGCGGCCAATGGTCTTGAAAAAGTCGGTCAGACGGTCCATGGACGGCTGATGCAGCACCATCTTTTTGCCGAAAACGGTTGCCAGCGTCTCCTTGGTCAGATCATCAAGGGTTGGGCCAAGGCCGCCGGTGGTGATGATGATGTCAGCACGGTCCTTTGCCTCGCGGACTACGCGCTCGAGACGCGCCGGATTGTCACCGACAACGGTCTGGTAGAATACATTGATGCCCAGCTCGGACAGACCCTGCGAGATGAGCTGTGCATCGGTGTTTACGATGTCGCCCAGCAGGATCTCTGTGCCGACTGCGATAAGTTCTGCGTTCAATGGATTTTCCTCCTTTGGAAAAACGTGATAGAGGTTATATTGCAGGGCGGGGTGTCCCCGCCCTGCGGCATAGCGAATACCTGTGCTTACGGCAGATGAATAATCTCCACACCCTTAACCGCCTCGTCCACGAGTGCTTCAACGTCGAGGTGGCTCTCCGCCTCGAGGATTTTCGGCATCTTCGGCTTGGTATTCGGGTGCTTCGGGGTAAATACGGTGCAGCAGTCCTCGTAGGGGAGGATAGAGGTCTCAAAGGTGTCGATCTTACGGGCGATCGTGACAATTTCCTCCTTATCCATGCCGATGCAGGGACGGAACACCGGCAGGTCGCACACCGCGCCGGTAACGGCCATGGCGGGCATGGTCTGGCTGGCAACCTGACCGAGCGACTCACCGGTGATGAGTGCGCCGCAGCCGTACTCGACAGCTACGCGCTCGGCAATGCGCATCATAAAGCGGCGCATGATGAGCGTGAACAGCTCCTCGTGGCACTTGTCGCGGATCTCCTCCTGAATGTGGGTGAACGGCACGACCATAACGCTCATGCGGCCGCACCATGCGGTCAGCTTGCGGCCCAGCTCAAGCACCTTCTCCTTGGCGCGCTCGGACGTATACGGATAGCTGAAAAAGTGGATGCCGCACAGCTCCAGACCGCGCTTGGCCATCATCCAGCCGGCAACAGGGGAGTCAATGCCGCCGGAGAGCAGCAGCGCTGCACGGCCGTTCGAGCCGATCGGCATGCCGCCCGCACCCGGAACCGGACCTGCGTGTACAAAGGCGTATTTCTCACGCATTTCCACGTGCACGGTCAGGTCGGGATGGTGCATGTCCGGACGAACATCCGGGAACAGATCAGCAAGCTCGCCGCCAACGTGCTGGCTGATTTCGGTGGAGGTCATCGGGAATTTCTTGTCGCCGCGCTTGGACTCGACCTTGAACGTCTTTGCCGCGGCAAAGTTGGGTGCCAGATAGTCCTTTGCGGTCGCAATGACACTCTCGAGCGTCTTTTCCGGGCAGACCGCTGCACGGGAGATGGTCGCAAAGCCGAACACACGGCTTGCGCACTCCATAACTGCATCTGCGTCCGCATCGTCCGGAATCTCTACATAAACGACCGACTGGCGCATGGTGATCTCGCAGTCTGCAACGTGCGCCATGCGGCGCTTGAGGTTTTTCAGCAGACGATCCTCAAAGGTTTTGCGGTTGAGTCCCTTGAGGACGATCTCACCGCACTTGAGCAGTAATACTTCTTTCATTTATTGTCTCCTTGATGGTAAATTTATTCGTTTGCGCTGATGATTTCCTTCTCCTCGGCGGTCATCAGGCTGTCGCGGTCGGCGCTGTCCGAGCCGAACTCCAAGCGGGTCTTGACGTAATCATCATCCGGCAGGTTGAACACCTGTGCCAGATAGTTTAAGTAAACGTCCGCCATGATTTCCAGTTTGCCGTAATCGGTTTCCCACGGTACGAGCGACTGCGTGCCGACGCTGACCGTGCCGTCCTCCCGGCGGTCGATCTTGACCGGCAGACTGCATTCCTCCGCACGCTTTTCCGCGGTCTCCGGCAGGCTGTCGTAAAGGCCCTCCATCCAGAAGCGGCATTTGCCGTCGTAAACGGCAATCTGCTGCGCGGAGCCGTCCGGTTTGGTGATGGTTTTGTATTCCATATAGATTAAACTCCTTGTTTTTGTTCCTCGTCAATGGTTCCGCGAAAATAAGAAACAAGAACACCGTATTTTTCGCCATCCTTGTTTGCGGAAAAGGCGTAACAGTCGGACTTGTCAGCCGGTTCGGGCGCAGTAAAGTAGAGAGCCTCGCTGTCCCGACCGTCTTTATACGCGGTATTGTTATTGGGATTGACTTTGTAGTAAACACAGTTTGTGTAGCCTGCCTGCTCAACGATATTCTGCGCCTGTGATGCGGTAATCGGGTGGGTAATCAGCAGAAATGCGCCGGTAACACACAGAGCGACTGCCATAGTAACCGCATAGGCAGTGGAATTTTGCTCTCGATATCTTAGCTCGATAATGCTCAATGTAGCCCAAAGCGGCAGGAAAATCCAGTTGTCGAGAGAATATGGTTCCGTGAACAGTATGTACGGAATGGTGCAGAGGATACCGCAGAATATCAGCTGACAAAGCCGTGTAACGATATGATTAGGCGGAAACCATGGTTCTCGTTCCTCGCCTGTGCGCCCTGCGGCTGATGCAATAAAAACAGCGCAGGTAGCGCCAACCAGCACAGGATTGTCCAGCAGCATCCGGCCGTACACGAAGAAGTGCAGACCGAAAATCACGGCCGTGCAGATACAGCAGATACCGGCGTTCATAATATGTTTTTTACTCATAACCCTACCTCCTCGCAATAATTCCTAATTACGAATTAGCTTATCTGCGGAACATTTTCGCGCCCTTTTTGACCGCTGCCACAAAAGCATCCACATCTTCCTTTGTGTTGAACGGTGCAAACGAAACGCGCAGCGCGCTGTCCGTGCGCGCTTTCGGCAGACCGAGCGCCTTGAGCACACCGCTCTGCTTGCCCTTGGAGCAGGCTGAGCCGCTGGAAATGTAAACCTCGTCCCCCTCGAGTACATGCAGCATGACCTCGCTCTTGCAGCCGGGCATGGAAAGATTGACAACATGCGGGATATCGCCTTCTCCGTTAATCACAGCGTCCGGCAGCTCGGCGCTGACCTGCTGCTTGAGGTAGTCGGCCAGCTCCTGCACATGGGCGTAATCCTCGTCGAAATGCGCCATGCGAATCTCGCACGCCTTGGCAAATGCGGCAATATTCGGCACGGCCTCGGTGCCTGGACGCATGCCGCGCTCCTGACCGCCGCCGAACGTCAGCGGAGGCAGGCGCAGGCCCTTTTTCACATACAGCGCACCGATGCCCTTGGGTGCGCCGATCTTGTGGCCGGAAACGCTCATCAGGTCACAGTTCCATTTTTTCGGAGTCAGGCGTACACGGCAAAGACCCTGCACGGCATCAATGTGGAACAGTGCCTTGGGTGCCTTGGCCTTGAGCAGCTTTCCGAGCTGTTCGACCGGCTGTACCGTGCCGATCTCGTTGTTGACCAGCTGGCAGGAGAGAAGAATCGTGTCCTCGGTCAGTGCTTCGCTCAGCACCTCGGGTGTGATGTGACCGGTTGCGTCCGGTGCAAGGAAAACCACGTCGAAGCCGTCCGCAGCAAGCTGCTTTGCGGTGTTGACGGTTGCCGCGTGTTCGATCTCGGTCGTGATGATACGGCCCTTTTTATGTCGGTTGAGGTGAGCGGTACCGCGCAGGCTGATGTTGGTGCTCTCTGTGCCGCAGGCGGTGAAATATACTTCCTCGGGCAGACAGCCGAGCGCAGACGCGACCGTCCTGCGGCTGTCCTCGAGCAGATGCGAGGCCTCCAGACCCATGCGGTGCAGGCTGGACGGGTTGCCGAACTCCTCGCACATCGCGTGAACGGCCGCTTCGGCTGCTTCGGGCAGCACGCGGGTCGTCGCCGCGTTATCAAGATAATGCATAGAAAAACGAACTCCTTCATCGGGGCAGACCGCCGTGCGGCCATACTTCCCGCTATTATAAAATATTTTACAACGGCGGGCCGCCTTTTACAAGACAAAAACGTGCAAAACGGCATTGAAAAGTAGAAAAGGGTATGCTATAATTTTAAGGGTATGGCTGTTACCTATTATAAGTATACTGCGTGACAAGAGCACGTTGCAGATAGAAAGGGAGGAAATCCTAATGCCAGGTAAGGTAATTCTCGGCGCCCAGTGGGGCGACGAAGGCAAGGGTAAGTTTATTGATATTTTCGCAGGCAAGGCGGATCTGGTTGTCCGCAGCCAGGGCGGCAACAATGCCGGTCACACCGTTGTAGCCGGCGGTGAGAAGTACAAGCTGCAGCTGATTCCGTCCGGCATCCTGTATCCGGAGTGCGTCAACGTCATCGGCCCGGGTGTTGTTGTCAATCCGAAGGCTGTCCTCGGCGAGATCGACGGCCTGCACGAGAAGGGCGTTTCCACCGACAAGCTGTTCATCGACGCACGCTGCCACTGCATCATGCCATGGCACCTTGAACTGGATGCGCTCAGCGAGGCAGAGAAGGCCAAGGAAGGCACCGCGATCGGCACCACCAAGAAGGGCATCGGCCCGACCTATATGGACAAGTCCGAGCGCAGCGGCATCCGCATGCACGATTTTGTAGACGCAGAGCGTTTCGAGGAGGTTATCCGCGAGACCTGTGCCCGCAAGAACCGCGTGATTACCGGCGTTTACGGCGGCGAGCCGATCGACGCGGACGCTGTTATCGCAGAGTACAAGGTTTACGCAGACCGTCTGCGCCCGATGGTGCGCGACACCACCGTTATGACCTATGACGCCATCAAGTCCGGCAAGGAAGTGCTGTTCGAGGGTGCGCAGGGCACACTGCTCGACCTCGACATGGGCACCTATCCGTATGTTACCTCGTCTCATCCGGTAGCAGGCGGCTGTTGCATCGGTTCCGGTGTCGGCCCGACTGCCATCAACGAGATCATGGGTATCTTTAAGTCCTACACTACCCGTGTAGGCGAGGGTCCGTTCCCGACCGAGCTGTTCGATGAAACCGGTGACTACATCCGCAATGCAGGCGGCGAGTTCGGTACCGTTACCGGCCGTCCGCGCCGTACCGGCTGGTTCGACGCAGTCGTTGCACGCTATGCGGTTCGTGTAAACGGTCTGACCGACGTTGTCATCAACAAGATCGACCCGCTGCGCGGCCTGCCGAAGCTCAAGGTTTGTGTTGCATATAAGCTGAAGAACGGCGAGACCGTTACCGAGTTCCCGGCAAACTTCATGGATCTGGTAGGCTGTGAGCCGGTTTACGAGGAGTTCGACGGCTTTACCGAGGATATCACGGACTGCCGTTCCTTCGAGGAGCTGCCGGCAACCGTGCAGTCCTACATTAAGGAGCTGGAGCGCATCATCGAGTGCCCGATTACCATGCTTGGCGTAGGCCCTGCAAGAGATCAGGTTATGACCATCAAATAATTCGTCCGAAACCACGCTTTCGGACGAGAGGGACGTACCGAGCCAATGGCTCGGATACGTCCTATACGGGATTTTGCGCGTCCGCCTTGGCGGGCACACAAAATCCCTTTTTTCTTGTAAAAAAACGCAGGCGCTATCCTTGCGCGGCTATGTCCGCGCTGCGCGCGCATGTCCTGCGTTTTTTTGCATTTGCACGGCAAACGCGATTGAATGCCGCCGTGAAACGGCGGTCGTGCACGGCACGGGACAATGACTCAGATTTCTGAACGAAATCCTGTCATGTAGTTGCGGTTTGCAAGCAAACCGGAATTTTATATGTGCTTTCGCACGAAAAAAGGACGCATATTATGCGTCCTTTTTGGAACGGATTAAATAGCTGCGTTCATTCTCCATTTTCAATTCTCAATTCGGCAATCAGTCGCCCATCGACAGTCCGAGCGCTCTTGCCTGCTTCACCAGTTCGCCATCGGGCGGAACGGTTTTCAGCTTGCCTGCGACCTCGGTCAGCGGAACCGGCACGATATGGTTATCCTGCAGCGCGACCATATAGCCGAATTTTTTCTGCGTGATAAGCTGCGCTGCCGCTACGCCGAACCGGCTTGTCAGCACACGGTCGGCAGGGCAGGGAACGCCACCGCGCTGATAATGGCCCGGAATGGTAACGCGAATCTCCTGCCCGGTCAGCTCCTTGAGTTCGTCCGCAATGCGGTAGGAGATGGACGGATAGGTCATCGCCTCGCGCGCCGCCTTGAACTCCTTTTTGCTCATTTTCGCCTCGTCTTGACTGATGGCACCCTCCGCGACCGCGATGATCGAGAATCGTTTGCCCGCCTTGGCACGCTTTTCGATCGCTGCGGCAATCTTTTTTGCGGAGTAGGGAATCTCCGGAATGACGATGACATCCGCGCCGGAGGCAATGCCTGCGTACAGCGTCAGCCAGCCGGCTTTATGTCCCATAACCTCCACGATGAACACACGCGAGTGCGAAAATGCGGTGGAATGGATGGAATCAATAACCGTGGACGCAATATCAATCGCGGACTGAAAACCGAATGTCAGCTCGGTGCCCCACAGATCGTTGTCGATCGTCTTGGGCAGCGTTACCACGTTTACACCCTTCATGCTCAGCAGGTTTGCGGTCTTGTGCGTGCCGTTGCCGCCCAGAATGACCAGACAGTTAAAGCCTGCCTTTTTCACCGTGTGCAGCATTTTATCCAGCTTGGTCTCCTCGCTGTCCTCGATGGTCTTGCGCATTTCCTTGAACGGCTGGCGCGATGTACCGAGAATGGTGCCGCCGACGGTTAGAATATCCGAAAAATCCTCGGGCAGCATTTCGTGGTAATCGCCCTCGATCAAACCGCGGTAGCCGTCCCGAATACCATAGATGGTTACTTTATCTCCCAGTTCGTTATACAGTGTTTTCGCTACACCGCGCAGTGCCGCGTTCAGACCCTGACAGTCGCCGCCGCTGGTCAGCATACCAATCTTCAACATACTCGTCTGCCTCCTGACTCTGTTTTTCACATTCTGTATATTGTACAATGCGCAGTATCGTATTTTTACTATACCCTATTTGGTGTCAATTGAAAAGATACTTTACACAGATTCCACCGTTTTTTCACATGGATTTTTTGTGACTTTCGGCAGTTGCATATTGAGCGGCAGATGTGTTATGCTAATGCCAGACAGATTCCCTGCAACTGACGGACACAGGTGGAGCGCAAACCACCGGGGAGCAGGGAGTTCCGTAATCAGATGCACCGTGAAGTGTATCTCAATGCCGACCGTCTGGGCAGTGTCGCAAGTAATACGCGATGCTGTCCTTTTTTGTTACCATAAAAAAGGACAGCAGACAGCACAAACAGGAGGAAAAGAACATGAACGCATGGAACAACTTTAATGGCGGCAACTGGGAAAACGAGATCAATGTCCGCGACTTTATCCAGAAGAATTACACCCCGTATGATGGTGACGGCGCTTTTCTGGCTCCGGCTACCGCACGCACGACTGCGCTGCGTGAGAAGTTCGACGCACTGCTCGCGGAGGAGCGCGAAAAGGGCGGTGTCCGCAATATCGACACCGAGACCGTTATCACCATCACGGCCTTCGGCCCGGGCTATCTCGACAAGGACAACGAGGTAATTGTCGGCCTGCAGACCGATGAGCCGCTCAAGCGTGCATGCAATCCGTTCGGCGGCATGCGTATGGTCCGTGATGCGTGCAAGCAGTACGGCTACGAGGTTTCTCCCAAGATTGAGGAGGAGTTCAAGTATCACAAGACCCACAACGACGGCGTATTCTCCGCATACACCAAGGATGTCCGTGAAGCGCGTCACGTTGGTCTGTTGACCGGCCTGCCGGACGCTTACGGCCGCGGCCGCATCATCGGCGACTACCGCCGCGTAGCGCTGTACGGCGTGGACCGTCTGATCGCGGAAAAGCAGAAGGACAAGGATGCGCTCGGCGATGTGCCTACCACCGAGAAGGAAATCCGCTGCGCGGAGGAGCTCTCCGACCAGATCAAGGCCCTCAAGGACATGATCGCAATGGCGGCTTCCTACGGCTTTGACATCACCCGTCCGGCGGAGAACGCAAAGGAGGCCGTTCAGTGGCTGTACTTCGGCTATCTGGCCGGCATCAAGGAGCAGAACGGCGCTGCAATGAGCCTTGGCCGCACCTCCACCTTCCTCGATATCTACTTTGAGCGCGATATCAAGGCAGGTCTGATGACCGAGTCCGAGGCGCAGGAGATCATGGACGATTTCGTGCTGCACCTGCGTATGGCGCGTCACCTGCGCACGCCGGAGTATAACGAGCTGTTCGGCGGCGACCCGATGTGGATCACCGAGGCAGTCGGCGGCATCGGCGAGGACGGCCGTCACATGGTTACGAAGAACAGCTACCGCATGCTCAATACCCTGTATAACCTGAACGCTGCCGCAGAGCCGAATCTGACCGTTCTGTGGAGCGAAAACCTGCCGGAGAACTGGAAGAAGTTCATCGCAAAGGTATCTATCGACACGGATGCCCTGCAGTACGAGAACGATGATGTTATGCGTCCGTACTACGGTGATGATTACGCCATCGCGTGCTGCGTATCCGCGATGCGCGTCGGCAAGGACATGCAGTTCTTTGGTGCGCGTGCCAACATCGCAAAGCTGATGATGATGGCGATCAACGGCGGTCGTGACGAGAACAAGTTCGAGCAGGTCGGCCCGGAGATGCCGGTCATGGACGGCGATGTGCTGGATTATGAGGAGGTTCTCCGCCGCATGGACTTCTACCGTCCGTGGCTGGCTAAGACCTACGTTTCCGCGATGAACACCATCCATTACATGCACGACAAGTACGCCTACGAGAAGAGCCAGATGGCGCTGCATGACACCGAGGTTCGCCGCCTGATGGCGTTCGGCATTGCGGGCATGAGCTGCATGGCGGATTCGCTCTCCGCGATCAAGTATGCCAAGGTAAAGCCCATCCGTAATCCGGAGAACGGCATTATCGTGGATTTTGAGATCGAGGGCGATTTCCCGAAGTTCGGCAACGACGACGATCGTGTAGATCAGATCGCGTGTGAGCAGGTCGAGAAGTTCTATCAGGCACTGACGCAGTTCCCGCTGTACCGCGGCGCAATTCATACGCTGTCCATCCTGACCATCACCTCCAACGTAATGTACGGCAAAAAGACCGGCAACACGCCGGACGGCCGCCGTCACGGCGAACCGTTGGCACCGGGCGCAAACCCGATGAGCGGCCGCGACGTTTCCGGCGCGCTGGCATCGCTCAACTCGGTTGCAAAGCTGAGCTACACCTACTGCCGCGATGGTATCTCCAACACGTTCTCCATCACGCCGGGTGCGCTTGGCAAGACCGATGAGGAGCAGGTGAACAACCTTGTTGCCATCATGGGCGGCTACTTCGCGCAGAACGCGCATCACCTGAACGTAAATGTGCTCAACCGCGAAACCCTGATGGCGGCTTACGAGCATCCGGAGCAGTACCCGAACCTGACCATCCGTGTTTCCGGCTACGCGGTCAACTTCTACAAGCTGAGCCGCGAGCAGCAGCGTGAGGTTATTTCGCGTACCTTCCACGAGGCGATTTAACCTCTAAGGGGGACGCTGTCCCCCTTAGATACCCAACCGGTTCCTTGCGAAACCGTTTGGGATAACCCCCTCTCGCCCGCACAGCGGACGAGGACGCGCCGCCGCGGCGCGGGCAGAGGTATGGTTCCGCGGCAAAGCCACGGAGCCATTTATTTTTCCCGAATAGAAAGGAAAGTGGCAATATGATCGGAAACATTCATTCCATTCAGTCCCTCGGCGCGGTGGACGGCCCTGGCGTGCGATACGTCGTATTTATGCAGGGCTGCCCGCTGCGGTGCGTCTATTGCCATAATCCCGATACCTGGCTGACCGAAGGCGGCACACCGACCGACGTGGACGAGCTGGTTCGAAAGGCTCTCCGGTTTCGTCCGTACTGGAAAAACGGCGGCGGCGTAACCGTCACCGGCGGCGAACCGCTTCTGCAGGCCGAATTCGTTGAGGAATTCTTCGCCAGGCTGCATGAGCACGGCGTACACACCGCGCTCGATACCTCCGGCGTGGGCAATCTCTCTAAAACGGAAAAGGTGCTCGCGCACACGGATTTGGTTCTGTGCGACCTGAAATTCCTCACCAAAGCGGATTATCTCAAGAACTGCCGCGCGGATTTCGACCAGATTGAGCGTTTCCTGCAGCTGACCGCGATGAAAAACGTGCCGCTGTGGATTCGGCATGTGGTCGTGCCCGGTCTGACCGATGGTATGGACCATTTGCGCCGCGTCAAAGCCAAGGCGGAAAGCTATCCCAACTTTGAAAAGCTGGAGTTTCTGCCGTTCCACAAGCTGTGCATGGAAAAATATGAACGGCTCGGTCTGGAATTTCCGCTGAAGGATACGCCTGCCATGAACCCGGATGCCCTGAAAACCATGGTCGCACAGCTGTAACACGGAAAATTTACTCGCAAATCGCTCTTGTTCAATTATGCGGTGTTGCCTTAGAAACAAACCTTTCAAATTCTGTTCAAAATTCGTTCACACATTTTGCGGCAAAGTAGGGTATACTAACATTGTCGATGAGGGAAGCCGCAATCCCGAACGACACAGCCTACTGATTTTTTTATTTCTCTTTTACCCCCTTTATTTTGTGAAATGACCGAAAACACCCTGTTTCCGTTCCCCCTCGGAGGCAGGGTGTTTTCCTGTACGAAACCGGGTTTTCGGCAGTACACAAACCTTTCAAATTCTGTTCAAAATTCGTTCACACATTTTGAAGCAAAGTGCGGTATACTAACATTGTCGATAAGGGAAGCCGCAATCCCGAATCGATAGTCATCTACAATCTTTTATTTCTCTTTTACCCCCTTTATTTTGTGAAATGATCGAAAACACCTCGGTTCCGTTTCCCCCACGGAGCCGGGGTGTTTTCCTGCCTCGGAGTATCTTTGAAATGGTTAAGCAGGGTACTTGTTTACATTGTAAAAAATATTTCAAGGTCTGTTCATGATTTGTTCACAATTAAAGGGCGCCTGCGCGATATACTATAGGTGTCAGTAAGAGTTACCCCTTTTCTCAAGCTGACAACCTCTTTTCTTTGATTTTATCACCTTTTCTTAAACTCTTTTCATTTGCATCAACGAGAACGCCCTGTTTCCTTCCCCCGGGAAACAGGGCGTTTCTCTTGATTTATCGCTAAACTGCAGTTTGGACGATAAGCCGTTTTCTTTGCAGATCCTTCACAGCATATTCAAATTTTGTTCACACATTCGGCATAAAAAGACAGTATACTGTACTTGTCAGTGAGGGAGAGCCGCAAATCCCGCATTGACGTCATCCGATTTTTTTCATTTCTCTTTTTTCCCTTTTTTCAATTTGTGTTATTAACCGAAAGCACCGTTGTTTCGTTCCCCCGCGAAACAGCGGTGCTTTCCCGTTTTTGGCATTTGTCAATAAATAAGCCGGTGCGATGCTTGCGGAAAGTTTCTTTTTAGGGTATACTGTTTCTATGCAAGATATATAGGTAAGGAGTTGTTTTTTATGGGTTGCTCGCATAATTGCGATAGCTGCTCGTCTAACTGCGGCGGCGAAAAGAGCCTCAAGGTTGCAGCCAATCCGGCGGCCTCTGTTAAAAAAGTTATCGGCGTTGTTTCCGGTAAGGGCGGCGTAGGCAAGAGCCTGCTCACCTCGATGATGGCGGTCGGCATGACGCGCAAGGGTTATTCCTGCGGTGTACTGGATGCCGACATCACCGGTCCGTCTATCCCCAAGACCTTCGGCGTACACGGTCAGCTCGAGGGCTGCGAGGAGGGCATTCTTCCGGCACGCAGTGAAGGCGGCGTACAGATGATCTCGATCAATCTGGTGCTGCCGCATGAGGACGATCCGGTTATTTACCGCGGTCCGATCATCGCGGAGACCGTCAAGCAGTTCTGGTCTGACGTTGTATGGGACGACGTAGACTTCCTGTTTGTCGATATGCCTCCCGGAACGGGCGATGTACCGCTGACGGTATTCCAGTCCCTGCCGGTAGACGGCATCATCGTTGTCACCTCGCCGCAGGATCTGGTCTCCATGATCGTCGGCAAGGCGGTTAAGATGGCGAAGATGATGAACATTCCGGTGCTCGGCATCGTGGAGAACTACAGCTATCTGGCATGCCCGGACTGCGGCAAGCACATTTCGGTATTCGGCGAGAGCCACATTGACGAGGTAGCCGCACACTACGAGCTGCCGGTTCTGGCAAAACTGCCGATCGACCCGAAGCTGGCTGCGGCGGTTGACGCAGGCAAGATCGAGGATGCAAAGCTGCCGGACGAGCTTTCCGGTGCGCTTAAGACCGTGGAGGGTCTGTTATGAACATTGGCGTAGCATATGAAAACGGCCGGATCGCCAAGAATCTGGGCGACTGCCGTGAGGTGCTCATTATCACCACCGAGGGCCGGGAACCGGTCGGCAAGCGCATTGCCGGGATTGCCGGCACATCCGCGACCGACCTGATCAAGTTCGCCGGTCTGGAGCAGATCGACGTGCTCATCTGCGGTTCACTCGGTTTGGCAACGCGCAACGCACTCGAGATGCTCGGCGTACTGCTCGTGCCCGGCTGTGAAGGCTCGGCGGAGGAATCCGTAGCGAAATTCCTCGTCGGTGAAAAGCAGGGTGACCCGACCATCCTTGAGATCGGCCGTGAGGAAGATCCGGATGATCCGATGGCATGCATGCACGACTGTGCAAAGTGCTCCGGCTGCGGCCCGAGCGAGCTGCTCAAGCAGATTCCGGTCGAGGAGATCAAGTAAAACTATAAAAACCACCGAATTTCGGTGGTTTTTATGGTTTTAATGGAGAATTGAGGATGGAGAATGAATGTTAAGGCAACACCGCACAATTAAAGCAGCGGCACTTTGCGGAAAGGTAATTCTCCATTTTCCATTCTCCATTCTCAATTTGATGAAACTGTGTTATAATCAAATGTATCATTATAATATAAGGAAAGAAGCTATTATGGATACCGAAAATCCGAAAACGGCAATCGAATACATACACTCTCTCGGCAGATTTTCCGGCAAGCCGGGTCTGCACCGCATCAAGGCGCTGTGCGAGGCGCTGGGAAACCCGCAGGACAGACTGAAGTTTGTTCATCTTGCGGGCACGAATGGCAAGGGCTCGACCGCGTGCATGATCGCCTCGGCGCTGCAGGCGGCCGGACTGCGCACCGGACTGTATACCTCGCCGTATCTGGTGCAGTTTTACGAGCGCATCCGCGTGGACGGTGTGATGATCTCGGACGACGATCTGACGCGCCTGTGCGAACGGGTAACGGTGGCGTGTGAATCGCTCGCACTGCCTGAGGGTGAGACCATCGGCGAGTTTGAGTTCACGACCGCACTGGCATTCCTCTGTTTTGTTGAGCAGGAATGCGATATTGTGGTTCTCGAAACCGGTCTGGGCGGCCGCTGTGACGCGACAAATGTCATCCAAAATGCGGAAGTCTGTGTTATTACGCCGATTTCGCTCGACCATATGGCGGTGCTCGGCAACACAACGGCGGTCATTGCGGCCGAGAAGGCAGGTATTTTCAAGCCGGGTACGGCGGTTGTCTGCGCGGACGGTCAGCCGAATGATGTACAGCGGGTGCTGCGCCGTGCCTGTGATGCGGCGGGTGCTGTCTGGTTCGGCGGAGCGGAGGACTGCCGCGTGCTGCGGTGCGATATCAGCGGTTCGGCGTTCGTGTATGAGGGACAGGGCTACACCATTGCCATGCCCGGACGGCATCAGCTGCAGAATGCGCGGACGGCTCTGCGGGCGTTGAACGCACTGCGTGAGCGCGGCTGGAACATTCCGACCGAAGCCACCGTGCGCGGTCTGGCGCGGGCGCGTATCGCAGGCCGACTGGAACGCGTGGTCGATCAGCCGCTCATCCTGCTTGACGGCGCACACAATGCCGCAGGCGCGGACGCGTTGTGTCACGCGGTGGATGAGCTGCTCAAGATGAAGCGGCTGCACGTTGTGATGGGCATGGTGCGCGACAAGGACTACGAAACCTGTGTTCACGAGGTAGCCAGCCGCGCGGACGACTTTTACGCCTGTGTGCCGGATGCGGGTGAGCGTTCGCTGGATGCACACACGATTGCAGAGCTGGCGCGGCAGTCGTGCAAGAGCGTGTACGAGTGCGAATCCGCCGAGCACGCCATTGAGCTTGCACTGGAGCATGCGAAGATGAACGACTGCATTCTTATCTGCGGTTCGCTGTACCTCATCGGTGAGTGCGAGAAGATTTTGCGCGGGCGACCGAAAGCGACAGATTAAAATGGAATAAACAGGTAAAATAAGGCTTGTACTTTGAAAGTACAAGCCTTTTATTTTTGTGTCAGTTGTTTTCAATAGGTATATTGTTTGGTATATCGCAGGGCGGGGTACCATGCGAAATAAGAGGTAATATTTTGCTGATTTCGAGGTGACATATATGCTGCAAATCACGCAGAGAAGGCAGGAGGGCACGTTGATCGCGGTGTACACCGGTGAGCTGGACCATCATGCAGCACGGGCGGCGATCGAGCAGACCGAGGATCTGCTGGTGCTGTTTCCGTGCGAAAAGCTGGTGCTCGACCTGTCCGAGCTGACGTTTATGGACAGCTCCGGTCTGGCGGTCGTCCTGCACCTGTACCGCACCTGTGCCCGCAGCGAACGCGAATTTGCGGTGCGCGGCACGCCGCCGCAGCCGATGCGGGTGTTTGAGGCGGCCGGTCTGCCGCAGGTGATGGTTTTTGAAAGGGGGAAGGAATAATGCGGGCGGTCATCAACAAAATGAGCCTGAAATTCGAGAGCCATTCGGTCAACGAGGCGTTTGCGCGGCAGGCGGTCGGCGCGTTTGTCGCGCAGCTGGACCCAACGATGGAGGAGCTTGGCGACATCAAAACCGTGGTCTCCGAGGCGGTGACGAATGCCATTGTGCACGGCTACGCGGACAAATGCGGATTTATTACGGTCACGGTGCGGCTGTTCGAGGGACGCGCTCTGGAGCTCAAGGTAAAAGACGCCGGATGCGGCATTGAGAATGTCGAGCAGGCGCGCCAGCCCATGTTCACCACGGGCGACGACACGCGCAGCGGCATGGGATTCACCATCATGGAGACATTCACGGATAAAATGCGCGTGCGCTCCACGCCGGGGAAGGGAACGCTGGTTGCGATGGTCAAGGTGCTGAAGGAGCGGCAGGCGTGACCGGAGAAATGCGCACGCAGCTCGAGCAGGCGGCTTCGGGCGACAGGGATGCGGAAGCGCGGCTGATCGAGGACAACAGCGGTTTAATCTGGTCGATCGCGCGGCGGTATTACGGGCGCGGCACCGAGCCGGACGATCTGTATCAGCTGGCGTGTGTCGGCTTCATCAAGGCCGTGCGCGGTTTTGATGTGTCGCTCGGCAACGAGTTTTCTACCTATGCGGTGCCCAAAATCGCGGGTGAGATTCGGCGGTTTCTGCGGGACGACGGTGCGGTCAAGGTCAGCCGGGCGGTCAAGGAACGCGCGGTTCGTGTGCGCCGCCTGCAAAGCGATTGGGAGAGCCGGAACGGACGGTCACCGACTGTATCAGAACTGGCACAGGCCGCCGGATTGACGGTCGAGGAAGTAGCGGCCTGCGAGCAGGCGGACGTGTCGGTGGACTCGTTCGAGCGGGAGCTGTCCGGCGGCGGACGCGTAGGCGATCTGGTCGGTGACGAGGGAATGGAGGAGAGAACCTGCCTGCATCTGTCGCTGCATGACGCACTGCAGGACTTGCCCGACCGCGACCGGCAGGTGCTCAGTCTGCGCTATTCACGTGACTTGACGCAGCAGCAGGTCAGCCGCATTGTCGGCGTGTCGCAGGTGCAGGTCTCGCGCATCGAAAAACGTGCCATAGAGAAGCTGAGGGAAATGCTGAGAGAGTAACAGAAAGTCGAAAAAAGAAGAGGAATTGTTCCGGTCGGATTGACATATTTCTCGGTTTGCGGTATTATAATAATACCAGACGGCATCATAGAGTGTCCGTCGCAACTATGAAGCAGGCAATGGGACCGATTTCCGTGTGTCTGTGGAGTTATGTATGTGGGTTCGGGTGAGTACCGCAGATCGGTGTAGGCGTAAGCTGAAAGAAAACACCCTTGAAAGGGATCTGCTTGCAGATCCCTTTCATTTTTACATAGAAATGACGGTGTTGGTATGTGTTTGCTGCGGAAAGCAGCGGAAGCGTGGGAAAAATTATTAAATCTTCGGTATGATATGGTGTTCGGACGCAAAAAGAAAAGCTACGTGGTTTCACTTTCGTTTGAACGCTATGATTTTCCGCATTTAGTCGGTATGCAGTACGCAAATGATGTTGATTTTAAGATCAACTCAGCAGAGTATTACGGCGAAAAGCTGATAACAGCAATTTTATCCGGAAGATTAGATCCGAAGCGGATTGAAAAATCGAAGAACTGGGATCGTATACAAAAACGATTGCAGGTGCTTGTAAATTTACAGGATACGCTGGAAAATGGTTTTTCATTCTTTCTGTTTTCCAAAGCAAAAGTGCCGAGATACAGTAAAATAGATGCAGAGTACCTGATTCGCAACAATCATTCAGGCGAAATGTTCTTTGTTTTTCTGGATAAGGAATCCGGAAGATATTTCTGTAAATCTGCATTTGGTTCGGAAATGGATTATTCTCGCAACCAGACACCGTTGACGCTGCTGTATAAATGCAGGGTAGAAGGAGAAAATAAGGAAGTTTTATTTCAGCACCCAAAGTATGTTGCAGACACTATATAAAAAGGAGATTCTCGTAGAGAATCTCCTTTTTTATAATCAATCTCAAATTTTGTGCATAAACTGTCCGGCCGACTTGGCCATCAGCCGCTTGGTGCCCTTCTGATCAAATGCAATTTCGAGCAGGGCATCGCCGCCCATCGGCTTTACCGATACGATCAGTCCATCGCCGAAGGCCTTATGGAACACGCGGTCGCCGGCGGCAAAGTTCGGCAGCGGCTTGCTTTTAGCTGCCGAGGTCAGCGACGCGCTCGGCGCAGTATTGGCAGCGGAAACGTACCGCGCGCGCGCCACCTGCGGACGTGAAAGTGTGGGATCGGGTGCAGTTGCGTTTGAGAACCGGCGGCTTTCGGTGATATTGCTCTCAAGCAGCTCCTCCGGCATCTCATCAACAAAGCGTGACGGATGCGAATACTGCGTGCGGCCGTACAGCAGGCGGCGCTCCGCACAGGTGAGATACAGCTGCTCCTTCGCGCGGGTGACGGCAACGTAGCACAGGCGGCGTTCCTCCTCCATGTCCTCGTCTTTCTCCATTGCACGGAAACCGGGGAACAGTCCGTCTTCCATGCCCGCGAGGAACACGACAGGGAACTCCAGACCCTTGGCGGCATGCATGGTCATCATGATAACCGCGTCATCGTCCTCGCCGGACTGGTCGGCATCCGTGTACAGCGCCATGTTCTCGAGAAAATCACCGAGCGACGGCGTTTCGGTCTTGTCCTCGTAATCGACAATGTAGGATTTCAGCTCTTCAATGTGCTCAATGCGGCTTTCCTCTTCTACACCGCCCTTGAGCTGCAGCGCACGGATGTAGCCGCTTTTGTCCATCAGCTCGTCATACAGCTCGGAAAGCGAAACAAATTCCCGCAGCTTGCGAAGATTTTCGATCATCGCGCCGAACTTCTCCATCGCTGCGGCACCGCGGGACAGGGCAGGGTACTGGGAGGCATGGCATACCACATCATACAGCGTCGTGCCGTACTCGACGGCAAGCTGCATGGCGGTTTCGACCGATTTATCGCCAATCTTGCGGGCAGGCGTGTTGATAATACGGCGCAGACGCAGCTCGTCTGCCGGATTTTCGATCACCCACAGGTAGGCGAACATGTCCTTGACCTCGGCGCGCGAGAAGAAGTCGCGGCCCTTGTACACGCGGTACGGAATGCCCGCGCGGATGAACGCGGCGGCAATGTTATCTGAAAGCACGTTGTTGCGGTACAGAACGGCAAAATCTCCCCATTTCCGGCCCTGCTCCACGCCTTCGCGGATGGTATCGGCAATGTAGGCAGCTTCGCCTTCCTGGCTGTCCGAGCGATGCAGACGGATTTTCGCACCGTCACCGTGGTCGGTCCACAGCTCCTTGCCCTTGCGGCCGACGTTGTTGCGGATAACCTCGTTTGCGGCATTCAGAATGTTGCCGGTCGAGCGGTAATTCTGTTCCAGACGGATGGTTTTCGCGTCTTTGAACTGCTTTTCAAACTCCAGAATATTCGTGATCGTTGCACCGCGGAACTTGTAGATACTCTGGTCGTCATCACCGACCACGCAGATGTTCTCATAATAACCTGCCAGCAGGCTGGTGAGCACATACTGCGCGTAGTTGGTATCCTGATACTCGTCCACGAGAACATAGCGGAACTGGCGCTGGTAGTATTCCAGCACCTCGGGGTTGTTCTGCAGCAGCAGCACGGTTTTCATGATAATATCGTCGAAATCCAGTGCACAGGCCTTTTTCATGGCCTTTTCGTAATCGCGGTAGACGTCTGCGACCTTTTCGCGGAAGTAGTCACCGGCGGCATCCGCGCTGAACTGACGCGGGGTCATCAGCTTGTCCTTCGCGCGGGAGATCATGCCCATCACGGTTCGCGGATCGAAATTCTTGGGATCGAGATCGAGCTTTTTCATTACGTTGAGAATGACGCGCTTCTTGTCGTCCTCATCGTAGATGGTGAACGCGCTCTCAAAGCCGAGCAGATCAACATGCTTGCGCAGAATGCGCAGGCAGGCTGTGTGGAAGGTGTACGCCCAGACAGCGGACGCGGCTTCCTCGTCACCGAGGGCAAATTCCAGACGCTCGCGCAGCTCACGCGCGGCCTTGTTGGTGAACGTGATCGCAATCACCTGCCACGGGCGGGCGGGATTCATCGCGCACAGGTGCTCCGCGCGGGCGCGGTTCTCCGGCTTGGGATCGGTCAGGTATTCGGTCAGGAACAGAAGATCGTCTTCGGTCGCCCAGTCGGGCGCAAATTCACTTTCCAGTCCGTCGCCGAACTTGAGAATGTTGATGATGCGGTTGATGAGCACGGTCGTCTTGCCGCTGCCTGCACCCGCCAGGATGAGCAGCGGGCCCTCGGTCTGATAGACAGCCTCGCGCTGCTTGTCGTTTAATTTGGAAAAGCGCTGTTCGATGATCGCACGCCGGACAGCGGCATATTTCATATCAAATTTGGTCGGTTCCATAGGTTTCCTCGTTTCGTTTGAAGATACAGAAAATCAAATGCAGAGATAGTATATCATATTCGGGAAAAGAAAACAAATGTTCTATCCGGATTGCGTAAAAAAGTCGATCGGAGTATACTTAAAAAGAGGTGAGCGTAATGACAGACAAACAGCGGCAGGAAACCTATGCACAAATGCTCGTGCGGCTTTCGCGCTCGAATTTCCGCAGCCGTTTTCATTTGAAGGCACAGGATAAGCAGTACATCCGCGAGAAGGGATGGAACACGGTTGCCGACCACGCGGCAGATTTCGTCTCCAAGCGGCTTGCACCGGCCGAACCGAAAAACGACGGCAAGCAGACACCCATGCGCGGGCATCCGGTGTTCATCGCGCAGCACGCAACCGCCTGCTGCTGCCGCGGCTGTCTGGCAAAATGGCATGGCATTCCGCAGGGGGTGCCGCTTTCAGCGGAGCAGCAGATCTATATCGTTGGAATGCTGATGAACTGGATGAGGAGAGAAATGGAAAATTGAGAATTAGAGTGAGAGTGAAGAGAGACTTGCGGTTTACCGCTCTCCATAGAATAAAAAAGAGACGCAGTTGCGTCTCTTCTGCTATTTTGGCATATAGCTGCGGATAATACATAGTATGAGTGCGATTCCGCTGGAAACACCAATCAGGTATTGATGGTTGATATAATCGTCCATCGTGTGCGGTGTGTGGGCAGTCAGAGTGATCCAAACCGCAATTCCGACAGCAATCATGGCCGACAGGGCGCAGAGAATATTGATAACGCTTTTTCGATTCATCACAGTAGCCTCCCATCATAAACGAGGTTAGTCGGTATATACACAGCATAGCACCGCGATAGGAAGAACGCAATAAATGTGATGCAGATGGTTATAGTAAATAGCGGTTATATAAAAGGTAAGAGGTACTAAAGATGAAACTCTCAGATGCCGTTCGTAACCACCGGGCCAGCGAGTTGCACGCCGCCGCGGGTGCGGCGAATCGCCCAGTCGTCCGGACGGCGCCCGCTCCATATCCGATAGTGGACAATTTGATGAGGATTTGTATAGCTGCAATAATCTTCATGATAAAAATCTACATTTCGTACAATCAATCTCTTGTCACAAACGACACGATTTGATAATATATAAAGTGTATTGCTGTTTTGCTTGCCAAATGACAAAACAGCATAATTGATTCTCTGCCGGGCGGCAGGGATAAGGAGGAAATTGAGGTTTCATGAGTAAGGTTGAGCAGTATATCACCAGCATTCCGGATTTTCCGAAGGAAGGCATCATCTTCCGCGATATTACCACCGTGCTCGGTGACGCGGACGGCTTCCATCTGGCGGTGGACGAGATGACTGCGCTGCTGGACGGCGTGGAGTTTGACGCAATCGCCGGTCTGGAATCCCGCGGATTCCTGTTCGGTGCACCGATGGCGTACAATCTGCATAAGGCATTCATTCCGATCCGCAAGCAGGGCAAACTGCCGCGTGCAACGTCCCGCATGTCCTACGAGCTGGAATACGGCATGGAGACCATTGAGGTACACCGCGATGACATCAAGCCGGGTATGAAGATCGTCGTTGTGGACGACCTCATCGCTACCGGCGGCACGCTTGAGGCGGCTGTCCATCTGTTGGAGCAGCTCGGCGCGAAGGTGGTCAAGGTTGTCTGCCTGCTGGAGCTCAAGGGTCTGCACGGACGCGACCGCATTAAAACCTGTCCGGCGGAGACGGTTGTCGCTTACGAGGGGAAGTAAGTAAAATTATCATTTCACAGTAATCAAGGCGAAAGCCTAAAAATTAAAAAGGGGGTTATTCGATGTTTGAACGTGTTTTCAAGCTATCGGAACACAAAACCACAGTCAAGACCGAGGTCATGGCCGGTATCACTACCTTTATGACCATGGCGTACATCCTTGCCGTAAACCCGAGTGTACTCGGCTCCACCGGTATGGATACCACCGCGGTATTGCTGGCAACCGCTCTGGCATCCTGCCTGGGCACGCTGTGCATGGCGTTTATGGCAAACCTGCCGTTCGCGCTCTCTGCCGGCATGGGTCTGAACGCCTTCATGGCGTACACCGTTGTTGCAGGCTACGGCTACAGCTGGCAGGTCGCTCTGCTGGCCGTATTCATTGAGGGCCTGATCTTCATCGTCCTGTCGCTCACCAACATCCGTGAGGCCATCTTCAATGCCATTCCGCTGACGCTCAAAAAGGGTGTTTCGGTTGGTATCGGTCTGTTCATCGCCTTCATCGGCCTGCAGAACTCCGGCCTGTGCGTGGACTCCGCAACGCTGGTCGGCATCATCAGCTTCCCGGAGAATTTCCACACCGCAGGCATCTGCGCACTGCTGACACTGATCGGCCTGTTCTTCACCGCAGTATTCTATACCCGCAAGATGAAGGGCGCCATCCTGTACGGCATCCTGCTGACCTGGATCCTCGGCATGATCTGCCAGGTGACCGGCCTTTACGTTCCGACGCCGGACGCAGGCTTCTATTCGCTGTTCCCGAGCTGGGGCATGACCGACTTCTCCAAACTGGGTCTGACCTTCGGCCAGTGCTTCAACGTGGATTTCAGCGCAGTCGGCATCGTAAACTTTATCGTTGTCATCTTCTCGTTCCTGTTCGTTGATATTTTCGATACTCTGGGCACGCTGATCGGTGTTGCCACCAAGGCGAAGATGCTCGATAAGGACGGCAAGCTGCCGGGCATCAAGCCCGCTCTGCTGGCAGACTCGATTGCAACTTCCGCAGGTGCAATTCTGGGTACTTCCACCACCACCACCTTTGTTGAGTCCGCATCCGGCGTTGCAGTCGGCGGCCGTACCGGCCTGACCGCTCTGGTTACCGGCATCCTGTTCCTTGTATCCACGCTGTTTGCGCCGATCTTCACCGCCATCCCGTCCTTTGCAACCGCTCCGGCGCTGATCATGGTCGGCTTCCTGATGGTAGGCACCGTAACCGAGATCAACTTCGATCTGGACAACCTGACCGAGTCCATCCCGGCTTATCTTGCCATCATCGCCATGCCGCTGTTCTACAGCATCTCCGAGGGTATCTCTCTGGGCGTTATCTCCTACGTTCTGCTGAATGTTGCAGCCGGCAAGGGCAAGAAGGTTGCTCCGCTGATGTACGTTCTGGCAGTACTGTTCGTACTCAAGTACATCTTCCTCTAATTAAGAAATCGTAAAGATTACAGAAGGCTGCCGAAGCTCGCTTCGGCAGCCTTTTTTGTATGGCATGAAAATCATGGTGAATATCAGAGAAAATACGCGAAAACAGTGGGGATTGCAGTTGAACGGTGTCGATACTTGACAGAAAACGTAGGAGTTGGTAAAATATAAAATGACTAAATTGGGGCAGTATACCCATTTATCCTGTATCTGAAGGGAAGGAGGCAGCGAATATGACACAGCAGCGCAAAAAGTGCGGAAAAGGCGGCTTTACCCTCGTAGAGCTGGTAGTTGCACTGGTCATTCTGAGCATTCTGTTTGCTATCGCTGTACCGAGCCTTCTGGGGTATATCCATCTGTCGCAGTTCCGAAAGAATGAATCGTACGCTAAGACCATGTATCTGTCGGCAGAATCCGAGCTGACCTACCTTCGTACCGGCGGTGAATGGGAGTCGTTCTGCAGTAGGGTGAAGAAGGAAGGCGTGCTGAATCAGTCGTTTGATGAGTCGGACGAGGACCGGAAAAAGCTGGTCGGCCGTATTTACGGCATTCGTCTGGATGCAGGCGAATACGCAGAAGGTGAGCTGTCGGGTGACGGTGCGCTCGTCGGTGCGCTTCTTTCGCAGGATACCTATGATAAAAGTGTGCTGAATGCTGCAATCTGCATCGAAATCGACGTGGAAAGCGGTCAGGTTTATTCGGTTTTCTACGGCACAAACTGCAAGGGACTGTACTACGGATCGAATGAGGACAGCAAACCGGCGGATATGTCCGGTAGCTGGCTGGATATTGATTACAGCAAGCGCGGCCGCGATATGCGCAGGGAAGAACGGCTGGGCTATTACTCGGTTCAGGATGCAGTCAATGCTGTCAGTCTGGATGCGACTAAGCTGAAGATCACCTCGATCAATCTGGTAAACGGTGAAACTTTGTCGCTGAACTGGTCGAGCAATGTGAAGGATCAGGATCTGGATAAGGTTTATTACGAGGTCAAGCTGTACAGCAGTGAGGATAAAGCACAGCTTCTGTCGATCAATATTCCGGGCAGGGATTTGAAAACGGGTTCGCAGTCGGTTGCGGTTACGACCGAGGATAATGCGACGAAGAATTATACCTTCCCCATGGAATATGACCGGACCGGCAAGCGGGCAACACTCGTGCTGGACGGTATGATGAATGCGAAGCTGTACGACCGGTTGGACAAGCTGTCTGATGATAAAGCAGCCTTCCGGCAGAGCAGCGATACCAGCATCACGCGCTTCGGCGGCAAGCTGGAAACCCCGCTGAATGTTTACGCAGCCGTGCAGGTGTTTCCGGACCCGAACGCAGAAAACACCCGCGGTGAGGAGTATCAAAAGAGTGACGCTATCGAATCCAATAAGGCGAACACGCTTTTCGGTGACGGCACCCGGTCGGATAACAGCCGGTGCGAGATCGAAACCTTCCGTCATCTGTCCAATATCCGTTATATGGATACGACGGCGGCATTTGCCGTTACCGCGCGTTCACTGGACTGGATGAGCGACAGTGTAAAGGTTTACGGTACGGCAGCCCGCGGCGCACTTTCGGTTTCCACCGGCAAGGATATCGGCTTCCCGAGCATCCCTGCGCTGCGCAGCAATCAGACACTGGACGGCACAGGCGGTCTGCTGAACCGCATTGCCGGCGTGTTTACCGGCGGGAATGCCATCAGTAATCTCAAGCTGGATGAGATCTCGATTGCCGATGACGCAGAATATCTTGGTCTGTTTCAAAAAAACGCAGGCACGATCCATGATCTGCGCCTGCTCAATCCGCAGGTGAAGATCGCATCGGGCAAGCTCAAGGGTGTCGGCGCTGTCTGCGGTTACAGCAACGGTTCTTTGAAGGGCGATACCGTGGACGGCACCGAAGCCGAGGTGGAGGCTGCGCTGACCTCGGCACAGGCGCAGGGCATCGGCGGTGTGGCCGGTGTGATTGAAGTCAGCGATTCTAAGTCAGTAATCAAGCTGTCTGCATCGGGTACCGTAACCGGTACGCTGCCGACCGGCGGTACTGCGCGCGGTATCGGCGGTATTGCGGGCAGCCTGACAACAAACGGTGCCGCAGTCAAGACCCTGACCAACAGCGCCGCTGTAACGGGCAATCGCTCGGTTGGCGGCATTGCAGGCTATTTTTCCGGCAAGGATCAGGCCACGGGAAAAGATATGGCTGACTGCCAAAATGAGGGTTTGATTCTCAGCAGCACAGCCGCAGATGATCATTCGCTGGCTGGACATTATATCGGCGGCATTGTCGGTTACGCGCATAACGCGTCTCTTTCCGAATGCAGAAGCCGTGCCGGATATGCGGACGGCTACACCTATAAGCAGGAGGATAGAGACAAGCTGCGCGGCAGATATGTCGGCGGCATTGTCGGCTACGGCGAACAAAGTGTGCTGTATGACTGCGAGACCGAGGCAAACGGCTACGTTCTCGGCAGCGAGTATGTCGGCGGCATCATCGGTGCGCTGAATCAGTCTGATACGCAGACAGCACTGCTCAGTGAAAACGGCACCAGAACAACCGTTAACGCAAGCTATGTCATCGGCAATTCGTATGTCGGCGGCATCATCGGTGAGAATAAAGGCGGTTCGACGATCAAAAACTGCGTCAACACAGGTGTCGTTGCAGGATATAATGTATTTATCGGCGGTATTTGCGGTGCAAATGAGAACAATGCGGCCATCATAAACTGTGCAAGCTATGTTTCGGACACCAATAATGCGATCTACAGGCGTGTCACGGACTGGGGAGCCGTCGGCAGCTATGCGGGCGGTCTGACCGGCTACAACAGCGGCACGATCACCTTCAGCGACAAGGATAACGCAGTCTCTAACCGGAGTGTGGCGGGCATCGTCGTCGGCAGACACTATGTCGGCGGTCTGGTCGGCTATAACGACACGGACGGCACGATTGATATCAATTATACGCTCATCGGCGGCCGTGTTGCCGCAACCGGAGACTGCGTCGGCGGTCTGATCGGTCTGAATGCTTCGACAAAGCTGCTCGAGAAGAAGCTGACCATCAAGCCGAGCAGTGTGCAGGGACGGTACTATGTCGGCGGTGCGATCGGTGCAAATGTGGTCAATCCGGGAGAGGATGTCACGGTCAGCGGTCTCAAGGTCGATAACAGCCTTGGCACGGTCACTGCAGAGGCATTCTGCGGCGGTCTGATCGGCTATCAGCGCACCTACACGGAGAAAGACCGGGCAGGCGGAACGCTGTATGCACTTCTGCCGGGCATCGCGGCAAACAACAGCAATGTGCCGGGAACGGTCAAGGCATCTACCAATACGCATACCATCACCATCACAGCGGACGGCAACAGTGCAGGCAGGCTGTCTGCAGTTTCCAACAACATGGCTATCCGCGCGTATGCGTATGCAGGCGGCATTATCGGCAGCTGTGAGCCGCAGACCAAAATGAAGGTGGAGCACTGCCTGAACACAGGCGGCTTTGACCGTCCGGCAGAGGACACCTTCCCGGACAGTAAGCTGAAAACCGGTGTGGATATGGTATCCTATCTGCAGGCGCAGAAGTACACGGATGCCGCGAAGGCACTCTCCGATGAGCTGGGCAGCAGCGAACTGCGTGTTTCCGTTATCGGCGGTGTGATCGGCGTCAACGGTGAGAATCAGGTGATAGACCACTGTGCCAGCAAGGGCACGATGAACGGTCTGAATGCCATGGGCGGCGTGGTCGGTCTGAACGAGGGCATCATCCGCGACTGCACGCTTTCCGGCAGCATGGGCAGCGCAACGCAGGATTATATCGGCGGTATCGCGGGTCTGAATGTCGGCGGCAGCACAGCGGGCACGATTGAAAACTGTACGACCGAGAAAAACTGCACCGTCACCGGACGGAACACGGTCGGCGGCATCGTCGGCTATAATCTCAGCGGCGGCAGGATACAGAACAATACCAGCAGCGCCAATGTCAGCGGTGCAGGCCATGTCGGCGGTATTGCGGGCGAAAACGGCGGTGCGATCGTGCTTTCGAGCACACCGGCAGGAAAGCGCCGTGTCAACGGCAGCGGCAGCGGTGTCGGCGGCGTGATCGGCGTGAATACCGCAACCGGCACGCTCAGTCCGGCAAGCGGCAGCATGCAGGGCGATGTCATTGCCGCGGATAACAGGCTGACCGTGCGCGGCAGCAGTATGGTCGGCGGTATTGCCGGCATCAACCGCGGCACACTCGGCGGCACGAGCATCAACTGCCTGACCAATCAGGCGGCAGAGGTCCGCGCAGCGGCGGGCAGTGCAGGCGGCGTTGTCGGCGCGCAGGAGGGCACAAAGGCTGTTCTGCGGTACGCGAAGAATCTCGGTCAGGTGACCGCAAATGTCGGTGCGGCAGGCGGCATTGTCGGCATGAACAGCGCGGGCAGCATGGTCGAGAGCTGTATCGGCAACGGCAGTGTCACCAGTAACGACGGCTATGCAGGCGGCGTTGCCAGCGAAAACTACGGCACGATCAGGAGCTGCAGCGTCGGCACGGATAACAGGGTAACGCTTATCACCCGCAACAAGACTGCGGCAGGCGCGATCTGTGCAGTAAACCACAAGGGCGGTACGGTTCAGGGAGCGACACTCGGCGATCATATCACGATTTCCGGCAGTGCATTCATTCTGGGTGCTGTTGTCGGAGACAACAGCGGTACGGTCACGGAAACCGAGGTTTCGCAGCAGCCGACATACAGCGTTTCCGCAAGCACGCTGCAGGTCGGCGGTGCAGTCGGCATCAATCGAGCGGGCGGTACGGTCAGCAAGGTGAAGGTCACCTCGAATTTTGAGAAATTCACGAAGTATACCTATCTCGGCGGTGTAGTCGGTCAGAATAATGCAAGCGGCAAGGTAACCGAATGCACGTATTCCGGCACGATCGACGAAGGAAAGAGCGCGGTCGGCAACTGCTACGGCGGCATTGCCGGACTGAACGGCGGTCTGCTGCAGGGCAGCACCGTTTCCAGACTGACACTGACGGCGGACGGTGTGTACACCGCAACCTCCACCAGCTCGGCGGCAGAGAAGGAACGCCTGTCCTCGCATATCGGCGGCATTGCAGGCAAGAATGATACGACCGGCATCATCGAGCGGTGCTACATAGACAATACCGGAACCGGCACGATCACGGTCAAAAACGGCATGGTCGGCGGTGTGACCGGCTATAACAAGGGCACGATCACCATGTCCGGCGATAAGAGCACCGAAGCCTTGATGGAAAATGTCAGCAAGGTGAGCGACCTGCTGTCCAATGCCGAGGCACAGAAGCTGTCTGCGGATTCCACCTGGGTAAAGTGGGCAGACCGGACGGATGTGGAAAGACTATCCTACAACGGCGGCAGCAAGAGTGTAGCGGCAGACCGCACCATGCAGATCATCGTATCGAGCAACGGCAACCTTGGCGGCGTGGCGGGCTACAATGCGCCGACCGGTGAGCTGAATCGCTGCGTCAGCGGCAGCTGGCTGCTGGTCAACAAGTCGGACGGCATCGGTGTCGGCACCGGCGGTATTGTCGGCATGAACGAGAGTGAAAAGGACCTGTCCTATCTGCTCAATCAGGCGTTTGTCGGCCGCCAGCTGGCAAACGGCGCGACCAGCCGATTTGCAGGCGGTATCATCGGCACACAGACCAACCAGACCACAACCGACTGGACGATCGAAAACTGTGTCAACTATGGCACGGTGTACGGCTATCAATCGCACTATTCGGGCGGTATCGTCGGCCAGTGGACCAATAACGGCGGTACGGTTGAGGATTGCTACAATTACGGCAATTTGCAGACGACGTATGAAACCGGCTGGGTCGGTGCATCCGGCGGTATCGTGGCACAGCTGTATCATGCGGCCTCCGGTCAGGATTTCAATATCATCAGCTGTCAGAATCACGGCAGCGTTTTTGGCCGGGATGGTGCAAACTATTATCATTGGGAGAACGGCAAGAGGGTCAAGGACTGCGCGAACGACAGTGCGGGCATCCTTGGCAACGTTACGGTTTATACGACGTATGATATAAATGCTGCACAGAAGTTCACCATTAACGTTTCGGATTGTGTCAATGCGCCAGGCGTTAAGATCTATTCATCCTCCATGGCCTCCGGTATCGTGGGTTACTTCTCAACAGATACGGCAAGCAGCAAGAACGGCGGTCCAATCGGCACTTCGACCGCAAATATCGTGCTGAATATCGACCGCTGCCGCAACTATGCGGAAACACTGGTCGGCGGCAACAATTATATCGCCGGCATCTTTGGCGACCGGTATAAGGACGGCACTGTGGCGCAGGATAATACTTATATCCAGAACTGTTACTCGGTCATCGGTTCGGATGCGGGTACCAGTACAGGCATCGTATCGCTGAATAACGCCAGCCTGAGCAGCTCCCTGAGCGGTGATAAGGTGGGAAACAATTATTATTTCTTTGATACATGGGGCTTGACGAACACTGCCGGACGAATCTTTGACAGCAGTAATACGCGCAATGAATCACGAAAGGGATTTTCCCGCATGGTTGCCTATGGATACTGGGCAGGCAGTGACGGAAAATGGGCGAATAAGAGCTTTGCCGCCATTGCCGGTCCGCAGCTTGGCGTGATCGACTATACAGACAACCGGATGTATTACAATGTAACAACGACAAACTCTACGATCGATGAGCATGGCATTATCCGTACTAATATCAATGGTTCTGACCAAATTACGGGACGGATTTTGTTCACCATGCCGGATACACCAACATATAGAGATATTGCACAGACGAATGGACACGGTGCTTCGTGGCTGCGCCCGCGGCTGTATCAAAAGAATACGGTGTTCAACACAGAGCAAAAGCTGTTTGATGAGTATGTTCGAGAGAACTATCGCGACATGGAGCACGGACAAAACAGCAAAAAGCTGGATGCCTCGTTCACGGTTGACTTGAAACAGCAGACAGACGGCAGTTTCGATGTATCCATCGAGGATACGGACCGCCCGCTGTACTACGAGGGCAGGGTGTTCGTTAACGGCGAGGAGGTGCTATCCAATCTGCGCTTTATCCCGAACCAAAAGGGACAGGGACAGTGGGACCCGAAGCTGAACGGCACACAGGCGTACGGCTCCGGTACGACCAGCGGTTCGTTCCAGCTGCCGGCAAGCCTTGCGGCAGACACAGCAGGCAAGACCATTACATTGTCGGTTCGTGCTGTCAGTCTGTTTGAGGATACCGCGCCTTCTGCATGGAAAACTGCGGCGACGCAGGATGTGTCGGTGCTGCCGACACCGGATGTCAATATCCGACTGGTGAGCCATTGGAACAATGGCGCTAAATACCAGATCTCGTTGAAAAACCTTGCGGATTATGCGGTCTTCAGCAACTGGAAGGTCACCTTCAGGCTTGGCTCGCAGACCGTGACCATTGATCAGAACAACCATACCGCCGAGATCAACGGCGATGATTTGAAGGAGCTGATCGTCACGGCAGCGGCAGGCATTACGAACGGCATTCAGCCGGCCTCCGTGACGGATACCATTCCGACCGACACGCCGAAGTACAAGCCGGACGGCAGCATCAACAAGCTGTCGGTATCGTACTCGGGCAGTACGGTGGATGATTGCACGGTCACGGCTGCACTGACGGTCAACGAGTCGCAGATGGAAACACCGCCGATTTACCGTATCGAGGTGCTCGGCACGGTTGGCACAAATGAGTATGTTTTTGCATATGAGGATGTGCTGACCTCGGCGGGCAACACGGTTACGGCAAACTTCCGCAACCTGCCGAAGGAGTATTTCGCGGAGAATGTCACAAATCGTCGGGTGCGTGCATGGTACGCCGCCTCCGGTCTGGGACCGGTTTACACCTATGGTGATACCCGGCAGACCGGCGATGCGTCTGTTACGCTGCGGACTTACAGCGCGGAGGGCGTTCAGCAGCAGGACAAGATCATTTACAGTCATGTCATTGGTCACGCGAATGACTTTGCAAACTACATTAGAACCGCGGCGCTGAACATCAAGCCGCTGACGGCGCCGGAGCTGAACGACCCGGTACTGATACAGGAAGATAACGGAAGTATCAGCTACCGGTTCTCGTGGACGCAGTCCGGGCAGGGGTCTGCAGTGCCGCACTACAGCGTCAAGCTGACCGGCATTACCGCGGCAGGCGCAAGAATCGGCATTCCGGTCAACGAGGTTTACGGTACGCAGGAGAATCCGAATACTTCCCAATCGTTCACCATCAGCGCGGACGACTGGCAGTATGCCGAGGTTGAGCTGACCGTTACCCGTCTGGGACAGGCATACGGCGAGGTTGGCCTGAGTACGACGAAGAAGTACGCTGTCAAGCAGCGCCTCGAGCGTCCGGGACAGCCGTCGGTAACCAACCCGGATACCAACGAGCTGGAATACACCATCGGCTGGAGTGCCATCGGCAGCGAAAACGGCTGTGCAGGCTATCAGATTTATGTGCAGCCGGAGGGCGAAACGGCCGCTGCCCTGGGTGCGTTTGTGCCCGTCAGGGGCGGCACCTGCTCGGTAAGCCGCAGTCTGGAGGATTACGCCGGCAAGACCATCGACCTCTATCTGGTGGCGGTGGCTGCTGACGATTCCGGCTACGCGGACAGCCCGAACGGTATCGTGTACACGATGACCGTGCCGATGCGTCTGGATACGCCGAGCGTCAAGTGGTCGTACAACTGGAATGCGACAGCAAACAACCCGATTCCGGCGGCCGGCTTCCGAAGCGGCGGCCTGCAGGTCACCGTTACGCCGGAGAATGAGGCCAGTGTACCGCCCGGCGGCAGCACCTATCTGCTGCGGGCAAAAATCACCGGAACGGACGGCACAACGGAGACTTACCCCGTTTCCGCAATGAGCGAAAGCGGCGACAGCTACGTCTGCAGCCTGACCGATCTGGATACGAAATACGCAGGCTGTTCTGTACGGTTTGAGGCTCGTATTTCGCAGTCGGCGGGACAGGTAAGCTCGGTCTGGGTATCGAGCGGCGATGTGGTATTCCCGCGTGTGAAGCTGGAAGCGCCGAGCGCGTCGCTTGCAAACGTGAATGAGACGCTTGCGGTCAGCTATGGCCCGATGAATCGTCTTATTAACACGGCAGAGTGGGATGCACAGCTTACCGCGCTCTCGTGGGACGAGGTGGCAGACGCTGACCTGTATTGGATTGAATTGACCGATAAGGACGATAATTCCACGACGGTTACCGTCGATATGAGCGGGAACCTGCCGGAGATTATCATAAATGGTCAAAATACGTTTGCAGTTGCAGGGGATGACTGGTATACTGTAAAACAGGGCAGTGCGGTCAACGGCAGATACAGCCTTACCAATGGCAGTATTCGTTATTACAGCTACCAGCCGGATACCATGCTGCAGGTGAAGGACGGCACATTTACCTTGAAGCTGCCTAACATTTTCTCCGTGGTAACGCACGAGAATCAGACCCTGCAGCTGACGAATGGTATACAGATCAGCAGGGTAACTGTCATTGCGGACAGCAAGAGCGACCGTTATACGGAATCCGATCCTGCTGAGCGCAGATTTTAGTTGTGAAGGGAGGCGGCAGACATGAAGCGGATACGTCAGGGATGGAACACCCTGCGGCGCAGCAGGCGAAGCGGTGTTTCGCTGATCGTAGCACTTTGTGCTGTCGCCGTCCTGATCGGGCTTTCGCTCAGTATCGTGTATTCCTCATCCATGCTGCTCTCGCGGGCCAATCGCAAGATCGGCAGGGAACGCTGTTATCAGCTGGCGCAGTCCTTTGCACAGGTGTTGGACAGCGAACTGCAGGAATACAAAACAATAAAACCGGAATTAGATACCAATTTTGCGCCGGAAGGCTGTTTCTACCGTGAAGTGAACAACATTTTAGCGGAAGATACGGGATTGGGTATTTACGATCCGGACCGTTCGGATGAAACCACTGCCTGCTATAATGCGGGTTCGACCGAGGATAACTACGGCAGGATTACGATTTTGCTCCGTGATGTTACCGATGCGCAGGACCCGATCACAGGCGATACCTTTGCATACGATGCTCGGGACGAAGGCACCGAAAAGGCAGAGCAGACAACCTTTAACAGACATCAGGTTTGGGTAGGCGTCAAGGCGGAAAAGGGAGCGGACAGCTACATGTACACCACAGAATACCGCCGAAAGGACAGTTTTCAGCCAATCTACACATGGAAAGGGGAAGACGGCGTCAGCGGACAGTTCACGGTCTACTGGGTAAACGGCCGTTTTTGCCGAAGTGCCAACGGCGAGGACCCGGTAAAACCCAAGGTCATTGGCGAGGGCGAGGATGCCCGCAAAGAGCATGTGGAAATCAGCTATACCTATGATATCAACAATCCGACGTACAGCCGATACGAACCCATTCACAAGCCGGCAGCCCGGACAACCGGAGGTGCAGCCGATGAATAGACTGATTCGCGTGCTGCGCGACCGCCGTGGCGAATCCATGGTGGAAATTCTGGTTTCCACGGTGGTGTTCATGCTGCTGCTAGGCGCGCTGAACGGCGCAGTCGGCTTTGCCTCAAATGCGCAGCGCAAGTCGGAGCAGCTCCGCAGGGACGCGACCGAACTGCAGGAAAGCGTGCGCGGGAATGCAGAAGTCGCGGACGGCGAAGCTGCCGCGTACAATTTTAAGGTGACGACGTCGAACGGCGAAGATACCGATATTGACGCCTTCCGCGTAAAGGTAAAAAAGCAGACCGTAAACGCCAAAACCGAGGACGGCAAAACCGTGCCCTTCTATCGGTTTGCGAAGGGAGAGTGACGGCATGAAACGCATTCGCTCAATCCTGCGCGGCCGGGAAGGCATGACACTGGTGGAGCTGGTGGTCGGCGCCGGACTGCTGTGTCTGGTCGTCGGCATATTCAGTGCATCGCTGCGGCCGGCGGCCGAGGTATCGCGCCGCACGCAGGAGCTGAACAGCGCCGAGCTGATTGCGGACGACCTGCTCGAAACCGTGCGCAGCAAGGTGGAGACCGCCACGGATTACATCAAATGCTATGACAGCGGCACGGATGTGACGAATAAAACCGGCTCGTCCGAAGGCTCGGCGATCGAGTTTGGCTATGAGACCGAACAGGGATATAACGCGGCGGAGCTGCTGACGGCAGACGGCTGCGGACCAACCAAAATCGTGATTGCCGATAAGGACTCCGGCGAGCAGCCTCGGGTGGAAAAGGGTTATCTTGTCGAGCGCTATTATAAAGACGGCTACAGTCAGGATGCGGACGGCAATCCCATTGCCCGAGCCATGACGAAAACCTACGCAGAGGGCTTTTATATGGGTCTCCGCGCCGGACTGCATTTCAAAATCGACGAAGCGAAGCACACCGTTACCGCCACCGTGACAATTTACCGCGATAAGGATTTGACCGATAAAATCTATTCGGATTCGCTCATTATCGACCTGCGGTACGATATTTCGGTGAAAACCGGGGTAACGGCAACGAAAAAGCCGGCATAACGGCAATGTAATATGTGTAACTCTGCGGAGCACCGCCGCAGCTTACAGAGATAGAAAAACAAAAATAAAATTGGAGGAATAAGATCATGATGGAAAAAATGATCGCGCTGCAGCAGAAGCGCCGCAGCAAGAAGGGCGGCTTTACGCTGGTAGAGCTGATCGTGGTTCTGGTTATTCTGGCAATTCTGGCAGCGCTGCTGATTCCGGCGCTGACTGGTTATATCGACCGTGCTAAGGAGAAGAACGTCATTGCTGAGACTCGTCAGGTAGTTATGGCTGCTCAGACTTTGTATGATGAAGCGTATGGTAACAGCAATACTGCGCCGACTTTTGATAAGACCAATGATATTAAGTATGAAGATGTAGCAAAGTTGGCAGAGGTAAAGGGTACTATCGATGAGATTACGATGGGTACGGGTACGAATGCTAATAAGATTGGTACGGTTAAGTATACGCATAACAATAAGACTTGTACTTACTCTGTTACTACAGGTAAGTATACGTTTTAATTAAAGTATACTAACTCACACCAACCACCCCGCCCATACCGCACCGTCTAACCACGGTGCGGTACGGTGCCCGTCGGTGGTGACCTGATTCATACCGCTGTAACGAGGCGGAATGCAGTAACGGTGCCTGCGTTCGGCTTGCGGACGGTATGGCGGGTCACAGCCCCTTAACGTTTAAGTGGCTGTGACCTGTCATGCGGTTTTTGTATGGCAGATTCTATTTGTAAAAAATCATTCCAAACCAACCCAAACGAGGAGGAAACCAATGCTTTACATTGCCTGTGCTGTATTATGGCTGTTACGGTTTGCATTGGGTGCATGCGTATTCAGCTTTCTCGGTGTGGTGGTATGGCGCCTGCCGCGCAGAGAGAGCGTGGTGAAGGGACGCAGTCACTGTCCGGTGTGCGGGCGCACGCTGTCGGCGGCGGAGCTGCTCCCGTGCCTGAGTTATCTCCTGCAGGGCGGCAAATGCCGCGGCTGCGGTGCAAAAATTCCCGCAAGGGATTTCTGGATCGAGGTGCTCGGCGGCTTGTGCTCCTGTGCCTGCGCATACGCCTTCGGCGGCGAGACCGCACAGGCGGCGCTGGCGTTCGCCGTGCTCGGTATTCTGACGGTCGTGGCGCTCATGGACATGGACACGCTTGAAATCTACGACCGGTTTCCGGTGCTGCTGTTTGTCTGCGGCATCGCTGCGCACATACTTATCCCCAGCCTGGGGATAAAATCGCGGCTGATCGGCTGCGTGATCGTCAGCGTACCGATGCTGCTTCTGGCGCTCATCGTGCCCGGCGGCTTCGGCGGCGGTGATATCAAGCTGATGTTCGGCGCGGGCTTTTTCCTCGGCGCAAAGCTGACGGTCGTTGCCGCGTTCATCGGCATTCTGCTCGGCGGCGGCTTCGGCGCGCTGCTGCTCGCTCAAAAGAAGGCAAACCGGAAAAGCCAGTTCGCATTCGGTCCGTTTTTGTGCATCGGCATTGCGATCGCCATGTTTTTCGGAGAAACGATCGCGGACTGGTATATGGGATTATTGTAATGAATGGAGAGGAGGGTCAGCATGGCTGCATCCAACAACCACAGGCTGACCGTCACGGTCAAACCGAACAGCGGTCACACGCTGTTCCGCTACACGGCAAAGGACATAGACGGAAAGATAGTCCGCGGCGCAATGGAGGCTGCGGACTATGACACGTTGTATACCCAATTACTCGCTCAGGGGCTGTATCTGCAGAGTGCGACCCGCCGCGGTGCGGGCCGCAAGCCGCGCACCCTGCGTCCGCAGGAGCTGAGCGACCTGTGCCGTCAGCTGTCCACGCTGCTGGCTTCGGGCGTCAGTCTGGTGCGCGCGCTGACGATCATCTCGCAGGATGAGGGCATCAGCGCGGGTCTGCGCCGCATTTACGAGAGTGTGCTGGGTGAAGTCCGGAAAGGCTCGAGCCTTTCTGCCGCACTCGAGGCACAGCAGGTGTTCCCGCCGCTCATGCTCGGCATGATCCGCGCAGGCGAGGGCAGCGGCAAGCTGGATCAGGTCGCGGAGCGGCTCGCTATCCACTACGAGAAGGCGCACCAGATGAACCAGCAGGTCAAGTCGGCGCTCATGTACCCGATGATCCTCGCGATTCTGGCGGTCGCGGTCGTTATCGTTATCGTAACCTTCGTGCTGCCGCAGTTCAGCGATCTGTTCTCCACAATGGATTCGCTGCCGGGCGTTACGCTGGCGCTGATGGCGTTTTCTGGTTTTATGGTTACCAAATGGTATCTGATGATACTGGGTGTCGCGGCTGTGGTCATGGTTATCCGCTCGCTGCTGCGCATTCCGGCCGTCCGGCTGGAAATGGACCGGCGAAAGCTTAAAATGCCGGTTTTCGGTCCGCTCAATCAGGTTATCTGCACGGCGCGGTTCGCGCGAACCATCAGCAGCCTGTACTCGAGCGGTCTGCCGATCGTCACTGCGCTGCAGACCGCCCGTGATACCATCGGCAACGCCTACATCGTTTCGCAGTTCGATGATGTGCTCGTGCAGGTGCGTTCGGGCGTCAGCCTGTCCGCCGCCCTCGAGGCCGTAGACGGCTTTCAGCGCAAGCTGTGCAGCAGCATCGCAGTTGGCGAGGAGACCGGTCGTCTGGACTCCATGCTGGATTCCATTGCGGATTCGATGGAGTACGATGCACAGCAGGCGAGCAAGCGCATGATGACCATTCTGGAGCCGATGCTGATCGTACTGATGGCGTTTGTGGTCGGCTTTATCATTATCGCGGTCATGTCGCCGATCATCGGCTCGTACAGCGCGATTGAGAGTTCGGGGAACGTATAACCTCGGAAACGTGTAAACCTCACAAAAGGGGAGAAATGAGAATGAACACAACCGTTTTGGCGCTGCAGGAGGAGCAGGTGCTTGTCGCGGTCGGCAAGTCCGGCGCGCAGCCTTCCGTGCAGGCGCTTTACAGTGCCCCCGCACACGGCGGCGGCATGGAAAACTGGGAGAAGGCGATAGGCGCACTCTGGCAGCAGCACAGGCTGCCGACCCGCGGCATCACGCTCGTCCTGCCGGATGAGGCGGTTACCACCAAGACGATCACCGCACCGAGCATGCCGGAAAACAAGCTGGAGGAGCTTGTGCGGCACGAAATGCGTCCGCGGGAGGATCAGCTTGTGGCGGCGGACTATGTGCCGCTCGGCACAGATGCCGAAGGCCGTCAGCAGCTGTTCTGCGCTGCCTGCCGCAAGGAAACGATGGAGGAATACCTTGCAATGACCGATCGGCTCGGTCTGCACCTGGAGAACGTTACCGTTACCATGGCAGGACGGCTCAAGCTCCTGCATGCCATGCAGCCCATGCAGGGCAAGACCTGTATCTGGCTGTGCTTTGAGGGCAGCAGCGTGCTTTCGCTGCTGGTCGAGAACGGAGAGTACCGTTATTCCAGCCGCAACCGTATTTTCAGTGAGCCGGGCACGGTGGATTTCGGCACCGAGATGACGAGGGATGTCTCCGGTACGATGCAGTTCCACACGGCAAGCCGCTCGGGCGGCACGCTGACCGATGTGTATTACGCCGGCTGCTCGGATGATGATTTCGAGGTGTGTCTGGCGGGTATCCGCGGTCTGGGTCTGGAAGTGAGCCGTCTGCCCGAATGCCGTGTGTTCCGCGCCCTGCCGAACGGAGAGCGGCTGAACGACTGGCTCGGCTGTGCCGAGGCTTTGATTCGCGTGCTTCGTGCAAACAAGGAGCTGGATCTGCTCCGCAGCTATCGGCGTTTGTCCCGCGGCAGCAAAAAGCAGACCGGCCTGCTGCACAGCTTCTACACACCGATTGCGGTGTGTCTGGTGGTGTGCGCTGCGGTCTGGTGTGTGTTTCTGCGGATGAACAGCAGCCTGAGCCACAGGACCGACGACATCAATAACTGGCTGAACGATCCGACTGTGATCGAGCAGTACAACGAAGCTGCCGAAAAGCAGCAGCGCAATGACAATCTGGTGCAGGGACTGCAGCAGGTGCGCAATCTGACGGACGCGCTTGCCACCTATCCGCAGGTGGACAGCACCCTGATGAGCAAAATCGGTGCGGCAGGCGGTGCTCAGGTCAGCATGGTGCTGACCGGCTACGATGCGGCTACCGGCGCGCTGCAGTTCGATGCACAGAGCGGCAGCGTTATCGACATTCCGAGCTATGTGCTCAAGCTGCAGAAAACCGGCCTGTTCCGCAAGGTGGACTACACCGGCTATACCTATGAGGACGGCGTGTACGTCCTCAGCCTGAACTGTATCCTGCTGGGAGAGGAGGCAGCCGAATGAACATCGTTGTAACCGAACGTGATAAAAAGCTGCTCCGGCTGGTGGCCTGTCTGGCGATAATCGTCCTTTTCGGCATGTATCTCATCCGTCCTGCGATGGAAAATCACGAAACGCTGCAGAACGAGTATGACGCCGCAGAACAGAAGCAGCAGGAATATCAGACGCAGATTGCCGCACTTGCGACGATTGACGATATTATCGCGCAGAATGAAGCCGCGCTGAACACGGCAAGCGAAAAATACTACAAGGGCGATCTGGAAACCCGTCAGATGGACGATATCATCACGGGTATCGCGCTCGAGAACGGACTGTTTCCGCAGTCGCTGACGCTGACGGAAGCTGCTCCGGGTGCGGTCAGCGCGTATCTCGCTGAGCAGGAAGCTGCACAGACGGACGGCAGTGCGGACACCTCATCCGATACGGAATCCGCCGATTCGACCGATGATACATCGGCAGCGCCGGTGCAGCCGGTCAACTGCGTTTACATCGGCACTGCGACCATCTCGGCGCAGGGCGCCGTAACCCAGTGGCTGAACTTTCTCGATGAGGTAGAGCACAGGTACAAGGGTCTGCGCGTGACCAATTTCAGTATTGCAGACTATGATTATGTGGAGAACAACACGCAGGCGGTCAGCACCAATCTGATCACCGGCACGCTGGAGATCTATATGTGTGTCAGCGACAAGGAGGCGGACGCATGAAAACCAATTTGCGTATCGGCGAAGTGCTGATGGAGCGCAATTACATCACGCAGGAGCAGATGGAGCAGGCGCTCGCCTACCAGAAGGAGCACCGTGAAAAGCGAGTCGGTCAAATCCTGATCGAGCTGGGCTTTGTCACCGAGACGCAGGTGATCGAGGCGCTGGCTGCCCGTCTGGGACTGGAAATTGTGAGCATCGGACAGATGCAGGTCGATCTGACCGCTGTCCGCATGATTCCGCGCGAGCTGGCGGAAAAGCAGAACCTGCTTGCGGTCGGCTTTGCGGACAAGAGCCTCGAGGTCGTGACGAACGATCCGCTGAACTACTTTGCCTTTGAGGAAGTGCGCCAGCTGACCGGCTGTCAGGTGGTCATCCGCCTGAGTGAAATGGGTCCGCTGCAGAGCGCGATTCGCTACTATTACGCCGAGGTCGGCGCGCAGCAGGCGGCACAGACCGCCAACGAGGACTTTGCAGAGCGTAATGTGGAGATGCTGCAGGTCGAAGAAAGCGAAAGCGGTGATCCGGAAGCGCCGATCGTCAAGCTGCTCAACAGCCTGCTCGACCGTGCCATCAGCACCGGCGCGAGCGACGTGCATATCGAGCCGTTTGAGGGCAGCACGCGCGTGCGCATGCGTATCGACGGCACGATTGTTGATTATGTAACGCTGCAGCGCAGTGTGCATCAGCCGCTGATCGCGCGAATCAAGATCATGGCGAACCTCGATATTGCCGAGCGCCGTCTGCCGCAGGACGGTCATTTCCGTATCCGTGTGGGGCAGGGCGAGTACGTCAACATCCGTGTATCGCTGCTGCCGACCGTGTTCGGAGAAAAGGCGGTGCTGCGAATTCTGGCAACGGCCGGTCAGGTCGATTACGCCGGCCACTTCGGCATGGACGACGAAAGCTATGCAAGGTTCCTGCCTATGCTGAACTCACCGAACGGCATTATTTATATCACCGGTCCTACCGGCTCGGGTAAGTCCACTACGCTGTACATGGTGCTCGAGTACCTGTCGCACCGGCAGGTGAATATCTCCACGGTTGAGGATCCGGTGGAGAAGAACGTGCCGAGCATCAACCAGACGCAGGTCAATCCGGTTGCCGGACTGACGTTTGAGTCCGGTCTGCGCGCGCTGCTGCGTCAGGACCCGGATATCATCATGGTCGGTGAGACCCGTGACGGCGAAACCGCCGGTATTTCGGTTCGTGCCGCCATCACCGGTCACCTGGTGCTGAGTACGCTGCATACCAACGATGCGGTCTCGAGTATCGTCCGTCTGGCCGATATGGGCATCGACCATTATCTGATCGCAAATTCGCTGGTCGGTCTGGTCGCGCAGCGACTGATGCGCAAGGTGTGTCCGCACTGCGGCAGAGAGGTCGCAGTTACGCCGCAGGAGCAGGCGCTGCTCGGCAAGGATATCACGACCATCAAGCGCGGCACAGGCTGTACGCACTGCAACGGCACCGGCTACCGCGGCCGTATTGCTGTGCATGAGATCGTCATGATCGACCGCAATATCCGCCGCATGATCAGCCGCGGCGCCGAAATCGAGGAGATCGAGGCCTACGCGCGGGAGCAGCAGGGCATGCGCAGCCTGAAGGAAAAGGGTCTGGAGCTGGTAAAACAGGGTGTTACTACACCGGAGGAGCTGCTCAGGATCGCGTATTACGCATAACCGGAAACCGCTCTGTATCTTTTGATACAGAGCGGTTTTAAGAATTATGAGCAGAATTACAGAACGAAATCTGCATAAATGAATGCATGTTCACTATTGAATGGCTCCCCGGAGCCGAAAACTTTTCCTTTACATTCTTATCTCAAGCGGGTATAATACCCATTGATGGATGGCATTCCGCAGAGCGGAAGCTATACCTTGTCACAACATGTTTTTCAAATTTTTCCGACAGTGATTTTACGTTGCGTCACACCACAGAAAGCGGGTGACAGCATGAATATTGGCATTGTTGGAGCAGGAAAAGTCGGCTTTTCCTTCGGCAGACTGCTTGCCGAAAAAGGCGTGCGGATATCCGGCTATTACAGCCGCAATTCCGACAGCGCAAGAGAAGCCGCAGAATTTACAAATTCCGGACACTATACCGACCTGGGCAAACTCATAGAAGATAGTGACGCGATTTTCATCACCGTTCCGGATAATGCGATCACCGAGGTGTATCGGCAGGTCGCAGAATTTGAAATTCAGGACAAGTATATATGTCATTGCAGCGGCGCCTGCACAGCCGAGGAAGCCTTTCCGGGTATTCACGCGCAGGGAGCCTATGCAATATCCATTCATCTGCTATTTCCGATCAGCAGCAAGTATAACTGCTGGCGGGAGCTGGCAGGTGCTTTTTTTTGCGTCGAGGGTGACGCGCAGGCGGTCGAGGTCTTTGTACCGCTGCTGCGCGGACTGGGGCTGCAGGTGCAGACCATTTCGCCGGAGAGCAAGGCGCAGTACCACCTCAGCTGTGCACTGGCAAGCAACTTTGTCTGCGCACTTGTGCAGCGCAGCGCAGAGCTACTGAGCGGCTGCGGATTCTCCGAAACGGACGCACTGCACGCGCTTGCGCCGCTCATGCGGAGCAATCTGGCGCATGTAATCGAGCACGGTGCCGTCTCAGCGCTGACCGGACCCATTGAGCGCGGCGACACGCAGACCGTGCAAAAGCATCTGTCGTGCCTGATGGAACGAGATGACCGGCAGCTTTACGCGCTGCTGGGACTCGAACAGGTCAAAATGGCACAGGAAAAACATCCTGAGCAGGATTACGGCACGCTTGCCGCCCTGCTGAACGGGGAAAAGGAGCAGAACGAATGAAGAACACAGTGAGTACATTTCTCTCGATGAAGCAAAACGGCGAGCGCCTCACCGAGATTACCAGCTACGATTACACGACCGCCAAGCTGGTGGAAAAAGCGGGCATCAACGCCATTCTGGTGGGTGATTCGCTCGGCATGACCATGATGGGCTATGACACGACCCTGCCGGTTACGATGGAGGACATGATCCACCACAGTGCATGCGTCGTGCGCGCGTGCGAGAACACCATGGTCATCATGGATATGCCGTTTATGAGCTATCAGGCGTCGGTTTCCGAAGCCGTGCGCAACGCAGGCCGGCTGATGAAGGAAGCGCGCGGACACGCGGTCAAGCTGGAGGGCGGCGCAGCCGTTGCCGAGCAGATTCGCGCCATTACGGATTCTGGCATTCCGGTGCAGGCACATATCGGCATGACGCCGCAGAGCGTCAACGTGTTCGGCGGCTTCAAGGTACAGGGCAAGGGCGAGGATGCGGCAAAGCGGCTGCTCGAGGATGCCTTTACCGTACAGGAGGCCGGTGCATTTTCGGTCGTGCTCGAGTGCGTACCGCCCAAGCTGGCGGCGCTCATCTCGAAAAAGCTGACCATCCCGACTATCGGCATCGGCGCGGGCGCAGGCTGTGACGGACAGGTGCTGGTCTATCAGGATATGCTCGGCATGAACATGGACTTTACGCCCAAGTTCGCCAAGCAGTTCGACAATATCGGTGAGCGTATGGTGGACGCGTTCCGCGCTTACATGAACGAGGTGCAGAACGGCACGTTCCCGACCGAAAAGCAGAGCTTTGTCAAGTCCGACTGCAGTGATGAATATCTCGCCAAACTCGATGCAGAATTTTGAGAGAAACAGGAGCATATACAATGAAAATCGCAACAACCATCGCAGAAGTACGCGCACAGGTGCGCGAGTGGAAACAGCAGGGTCTGACCGTCGGTCTGGTGCCGACTATGGGCTATCTGCATGAAGGACACGCCAGTCTGGTCAAAACGTCCGTGCAGCAGTGCGACCGCACGGTAGCGTCCGTGTTCCTCAATCCGACCCAGTTCGGTCCGGGTGAGGATTTGGAGACCTATCCGCGTGATTTTGAGCACGACTGTGCACTGCTGACCGAGTGCGGCTGTGACATGGTGTTCCATCCTGAGGTGTCCGAGATGTACCCGGACGGCTTTGCCACCTTTGTTGAGGTACAGTCCGAAATGCCGCGCCAGCTGTGCGGCAAGACCCGTCCGATTCATTTCCGCGGCGTGTGCACGGTCGTTTCCAAGCTGTTCAACATCGTAACGCCGGATAAGGCGTTCTTCGGTCAGAAGGACGCACAGCAGCTGGCGATCATCCGCCGCATGGTGCTCGACCTGTCCATGGGCATTGAGATCGTCGGCTGCCCGATCATCCGTGAGGCAGACGGTCTGGCGAAGTCCTCGCGCAATACCTATCTGAGCGCAGAGGAGCGCAAGGCGGCGCTCGTGCTGTCGCGCGCTGTAAAGCTCGGTCAGGAGCTGGTGCAGAACGGCGAGAAGAACGCGGATAAGGTCGTGGATGCCATGCGTGCGCTTATCGAGCAGGAGCCGCTCGCGCGTATTGATTACGTTTCCGTAGTGGACGGCCTGACCATGCTGCCGGTGCATGAGATCAACGGCGGCGAACTGGTCGCTATGGCGGTCTATATCGGCAAAACACGCCTGATCGACAACTTTTCGGTGGAGGGATAAGTCATGACAGTACAGATGCTCAAGGGTAAAATTCACCGTGCAACGGTCAAGCAGGCTGAGTTGAACTACGTCGGCTCGATTACCGTTGATGCCGACCTGCTGGATGCGGCCGGTATTTACGAATATGAGAAGGTTGCCATCGTGGATATTGAGAACGGCAACCGCTTTGAGACCTATACCATTGCCGGTGAGCGCGGCAGCGGCATGATCTGCCTGAACGGCGCCGCAGCGCGCTGTGTCAGCGTGGGCGATAAGGTCATTCTGATGGCGTACGCGCAGCTGACGCCGGAGGAGGTCAGGAACGGCTATGCTCCGCAGGTCGTGTTCGTGGATGAGGAAAATAAGATCGTCCGCACCACCACATATGAGAAGCATGGTCTGCTCAAGGATATGGCGTAATGAAAAAGGAGAACCCGGGTGGGTTCTCCTTTTTTGTTGGTGTCAAGGTAAGCGGTTCTGCAAGGTAGGAGGTAGGAGTTGATGGATAGGTGAAATCCGTAGGTGCCGTCCGTAATATCCAGACAAACGAGTTGCGCGACACGGGTATCCCCCAGGGGACCTTCGCTTGCCCTTCGGGCAACTCGCCTTATGCGCCCGCGCGGCGTCAGAGCACGTCCCCGCGCTCCGCAGAGCGCAGCTCTCCGTTAAGATTAAGCGAAAACCTTCCCGCCCGGAAAGGGCGTATTGCTAACGCAACTCGTGTGTCCCGCAAAACCGGTGCCGAGTAAACCGGCAAATCAAAATTTTCGATTGAAGATTAAACCGACTCCATCTCCGCCGCAGAGGACTTGTCTGCGTTCTCCCGGAACAGCAGACCGAAAATACGGCGTACCAGCGGACCGGCTGCAAAGAACTGCCACAGCAGTGCCATCGGGAAGTTCATAACGGTGGTCTGTACCCAGATTGCAAAGAACTGTGCGTTATGGCTGTCCTTGAACAGCAGGGTGGCAAAGAAGCTCATGCACGGGCACATCAGCCATACGGATGCAGCCGAGATGGCAAGCATAATGCTGGTCTGGCTGGCTTCGCGCGGATTGACAAGACGGAACGCGACCTTCATCGCCAGCTTGCCGACAAACACCAGCTCGAGCAGAATTGCGATAACAGTCATGATCGGCCACTCGTGGAACACTGCGAGAAATACCCAGTTCTGCATGGAACCGGTGTTCAGCACGATGTTGTACGCTACCATGCCGTATACCATGACAGAAGCCATAATAATGGTGTAAATAACGTCCTGAAATTTGTTTTTTGGCATTTTGTTTTCTCCTTTTTGTGTATGTGAAATATTTTTTGATAACGAATAGAAATGCAGCTGAACGCAAAAAAATAGGACGAAGTAAACTTTCGTCTACTTCGTCCTATGGACTACTTCAACTACCATTAATTATAGACATCATATCATATTTTATGGGCGTTCGTCAAGACTAACTTTGTTCTTGACAAGACTGTTCCCTGGGTGTATACTGTGTCTGTAAATGAGAACCCCCTCCCTTGGGGGAGGGGTATAGATAGGAGATGCGATATGAAACAACGGTTTCGGGTGGGCGGCATGAGCTGCGCGGCCTGCTCCGCCCATGTGGAGAAAAGCGTCTCGGCGGTGCCGGGTGTCAGCGGCGTGCAGGTAAATCTTCTCGCCGGCAGCATGGCGGTCGAGTACGACGAAAACGCGTGCGACGCACAGACGATTATAAAGGCGGTCGAGTCCGGCGGCTACACGGCTGCGGTGGACGACGGCAGGCAGATATCAGCTCCGGCGCAAAGCCCGCAGGCGGACGAGGTGCTGAAGGAAATGAAGACCCGCATTATTGTTTCGGCGGTGTTCATGGTCGTTTTGATGTACTTCTCGATGGGTGAGATGGTCGGGCTGCCGCTGCCGTCCTATGCGGCAGGCATGGACGGCATGTTCAATCTGGCGCTCACGGAGCTGATCCTCACGCTGCCGATCGTCATTATCAACCGCAAATATTATATCAACGGCTTCAAAACGCTGCTGCATCGTGCCCCGACGATGGACGCGCTCATCGCCGTCGGCTCGGGTGCGGCGCTCGTGTACGGCATTTATGCGCTGATTCAAATCGCGCTCGCGCCCACGCCTGAGGCAGCCCACAGCTTTATGCACGACCTGTATTTTGAGTCCGCAGGCATGATTTTGACACTGGTAACGCTCGGCAAGTTCTTTGAAGCGCGTGCCAAGCGCAAGACCGGCGAAGCCATTGCGGCACTGATGGACCTGCGTCCGCAGACCGCCGAGGTTATCCGTGGCGGTCAGACCATGCAGCTGCCGATTGAGCAGGTGCAGGTTGGCGACCTCGTCATCGTGCGCGGCGGTCAGTCCGTGCCGGTTGACGGCGAGATCACCGAGGGCAGCGCGTATCTGGACGAAAGCGCCATCACCGGTGAGAGTATGCCGGTCGAAAAGCATATTGGCGACACCGTAATCGGCGCAACCGTATCCAAGAGCGGCTATGTTGTTATGAAGGCATTGCGTGTCGGTGATGATACGACCCTGAGTCAGATTATCCGTCTGGTAGAGGAGGCAGGCGCGTCCAAGGCGCCAATCGCCAAGCTGGCAGATAAGGTGGCAGGCGTGTTCGTGCCGGTCGTTATGGGGATTGCGCTCGTGACTGCAATCATCTGGCTGCTGGTCGGCGAAACGCCGAGTTTTGCGCTCACACGCGCGATTTCGGTGCTGGTTATCTCGTGCCCGTGCGCACTGGGACTGGCTACGCCGGTCGCTATCATGGTCGGCACAGGTGTCGGTGCGAAAAACGGCGTGCTGTTCCAGTCGGCGGAGGCGCTCGAGAATCTGCACAACGTAAACGCGGTCATCATGGACAAGACCGGTACCGTAACCGAAGGACGTCCGGTCGTAACCGACGTAAAATCCTTCGGCGTGGAGTCCGGTGACCTGCTCTCGCTGGCGCTGTCACTCGAGAGCCGCAGTGACCATCCGCTGGCGGACGCCATCGTGCGCTATGCCCGCGAGAAGAACGCGCAGGAGCGTTCGGTAACCGACTTTGAGATGCTCGAGGGGCAGGGCATTCGCGCATCCGTGGACGGCGTGCCGTGCTTTGCGGGCAACCGCCGCATGCTGCTCGCCAACGGTCTCGCGCTGTCCGGCTCAATGCAGAAGCTGGGCGATGAGTTTGCCGCAGCAGGCAAAACGCCGCTGTTCTTCGCGGCAAACCGCCAGATTGTCGGTATTTTTGCGGTCGCTGATGTGCTCAAGCCGACCAGTAAGGCGGCAGTCGAAGCGCTGCGCAGTATGCACATCGACGTAACGCTGCTCACCGGCGACAATAAGAAAACCGCCCAGTCCATCGCGTCCGAGCTGGGCGTGACCGATGTGATCGCTGAGGTGCTCCCGCAGGACAAGGAGCGTATCGTGCGCGAGAAGCAGGGCAAGGGCCGCAAGGTTGCCATGATTGGCGACGGCATCAACGATGCACCGGCGCTTGCGCGTGCCGATGTCGGCATTGCGATTGGTGCGGGCACGGACGTGGCTATCTCGTCTGCGGACGTTGTGCTGATGAAGAGCGACCTGATGGACGCGGTGGACGCCATCCGGCTGTCGCGCCGGACCATGCGCAACATTCGCCAGAACCTGTTCTGGGCGTTCTTCTACAACTGCATCGGCATTCCGATTGCGGCGGGTCTGCTGTGGGTGCCGTTCGGCATCAAGCTCAGTCCGATGATTGGCGCGGCGGCAATGAGCCTGTCGTCCGTCTGCGTGGTCTCGAACGCGCTGCGCCTGCGCTTTTTCAGCGCAACTCAGAGAAAAACGGCGGGGACGCCTGCTGTTTTGCCCATAAGCAGCGAAAAGCCGCTTACGGCACATAAAAAGGAGGAAAATGTTATGGAAAAGACAATCAAGGTTGAGGGCATGATGTGTCAGCACTGCGTGGCACACGTCAAAAAGGCGCTTGAGGGTGCAGCAGCCGGCTGTAATGTTGCGGTCGATCTGGATGCAGGCAAGGCAGTCGTTTCGGGCAAAACGCTGCCGGAGGATGCTGTTCTGACCGCAGCCGTCACCGAGGCGGGCTATGAGGTGGTTGACATCAAATGATGGCAGATCGTAAAAAGGTCGAGCCGCTGCTCAAAACTGCGCGCGGGCAGATCGACGGCGTGCTCAAAATGATCGAGGACAACCGCTACTGCATGGATATTATGATGCAGCTGCAGGCGGTTGAATCGCTGGTGCATAAGGCGCAGAGAGAGGTTCTTCGCGGACACCTTTCCGGCTGCGTGCAGGATGCGTTTGAGACCGGAGATCAGAACGAACGCGAGCAGAAGATTGCAGAAATCATCAAGCTGCTGGATAAAGCGTAAACGGAAGGACGTGCTAAAAGGCACGTCCTTTTTGTTTGAAAATTGAAGTTTTCTGCAGTTTATACAGGCTGTACAAAAATTACAAGCAAATAAGGATAACGCTCACAGCGGTATCTTCATGTACGGCGGCAAAGTTGATGTACAGGACGGTACAGCGCTGACAATTACCGGCACCGATAATTCTGTATCCAAGGAAGTCGTAGAGGGTTACTATATCGGTGCTCTGGCTATAAGAACCGCTGATCCGGCTAACGCAAATGTCCGGTTTGCAGATAATGCAACCGTAAATTTGGTTGACAATGCAGTTTCCGCAATCAGAAACTGCGGTATGATCGAAATCGGTGCCGACATGGTTATCAAGAACAACGGCAGCAAAACTCAGTATGGCGGCGGTATCCGCAATTACGGTGAAATTACTGTTTCTGCTGGTGCACAGATGTATAACAACCATGCACTGATTGCTGGCGATGATATTTACAACGGTACCTATAAGTATAAAACTTACACTTGCGATGGCTGCATCACTTTTACACCTGTCGGCAAGGACTGGGTACTGGACGACTGCAACGACCCGATCGTAGGCTGGTATCACGACGGCAAGGAAAAGCTGACGGACAATGCATACAAGCGCTGGAACGGTGATGGTGAAGGCGATGCCTACTACGCTGATGAATACACGGTTAGCGAAGAGGCTGTTTCCGATGCACTGGCGCTCAAGGCTGCACACGGTCAGTTCTGCAGCGTAACCTACGAAGTAACCGGAGACATTCCGTCTGATGCAGGCGCAGTTCCGGCGGCAGCCAAGGTGAAGAAGGGCGGCAGCTACACCGTCGCACCGGTACAGACCACCTCGCAGAGCCGCTACACGTTCAGCGGCTGGCAGATCAACGGTAGTGGCGATGTTGTAACCGAGATCAAGGACATTCCGGATGATGTACCGACCGGTCTGAACGGTGACGATCACTTTGCGTACATTGTCGGTTACCCGAACGGCAACGTCGAGCCGAATGGCAATATCACCCGCGCAGAAGTGGCAACCATTTTCTTCCGTCTGCTGACCGAGGAAGTCCGCACCGCAAATTCCACCCAGTCCAACAGCCTGTCCGATGTGACACGCGGTCAGTGGTTCAACCACGCCGTCTCCACGCTGTCCTCGATGGGCATTGTAAAGGGTCATAACGGTGGCATGTTCGCGCCGAATGCGCCGATCACCCGTGCGGAATTTGCCGCAATCGCCGCTCGCTTCGACGATAAGAACACGGATACGTCCTCGAAATTCACGGATATCGCATCCCACTGGGCAAAGAATAAGATCGGTATCGCCGCAAACAAGGGCTGGATCAACGGCTATCCGGATGGTACGTTCCGTCCGAATCAGTATATCACTCGCGCAGAGGCGATGACGCTTGTCAACCGCGTACTCAACCGTCTGCCCGAGAACAGCAGCGATCTGCTTGACAGCATGATCAAGTGGCCGGATAATTCCGATGCTTCCGCATGGTACTATCTCGCTGTGCAGGAGGCTACCAACAGCCACGCATACTCGGATAAGAGCAAGGACGATAAGTACGAAAAGTGGACCACCATCCGCGACGCTCGTGACTGGACCGAGCTTGAAAAGTAAATCATTCGTTTCGGTAAACCGCGAACCACAGATGATATAGCAAATATCGTTTTACCGGGCACAGCAGAGGCAGGAAAAATTGCTTTTCCTGCCTCTGCATTTTTCTTGTTCTATTGTGCGAATAGGTCGTTGTAGGTGATACCGAAAACTTCTACGAATTTGTCGATTTCAAAGGCTGAGGTCTGCCGAAAGCCGCTTTCAATGCGGGCAATAATTTCGCGGCTAAGGTCGCAGCCGACAACCTGCATGCGTGCGGCTAATTCTGTCTGCGTCCAGCCGTTTTTTAACCGATATTCTCGAACCTTGCCGCCAATATGGCGGGTGAGAGGTGTGGTGCGTTTCATAGTTAATACTCCATAGATATAACTTTTTCTTGATTATGGAGTATTTACGTGCTAATGCTGTTATATACATATAACGTGAGGTGCAAAATGGACTACGAAACATTATATTTTGAATTACTGGAAGATGTGCAGAATTTTGAGAAATCGGTGCAGAAGCAGATGGAAGAATTGATTTCGCTGAATCTGTACCGTCGAGCACGCATGGCCATGCAGGAAAATGGTAATTCTGAACCGGAAAACGACGCTGAACAGGAGTTGTTGGAACGGCTGCATAGAAAATCAGATAGGTGAAATGTAAGCAGAGCGAAATCCGCAGGTGCCGTGCGCAACAACGCGCAAATGAGTCGCGCAACACTGTTATCCCTCAGGGGACCCTATCTTGCCCTTCGGGTAATTCACCTTGTGTCGTGCCTGCGTAGAGAAAACCTCATGTGTAGCAGCAAGGAATCTGGCATTGCGTAGAGGTAAAGAAATGGGCGGACGCATTGGTCCGCTCCTACGGTAGTAAAAATCCTCTGCCGTTCCTTTATAGTCTCAGTTCTCTGATAGGCAGACGCTAAGAGGAAACGGGGAGATTCATAAGAGGGGTGGAAACCTTGGTGTCCACCCCTCTTATGCGCCCGCGCGGCGTCAGCGCACGTTTCCTGCGCTCCGCAGAGCGCAACTCCTCGATAAGGTTCAGCGAAAAACTTTCTGCCCGGAAAGGGCGTAGCGCATACGCGCCTCGTGTGCCAAGCAAAACCGGTGTCGAGAATGGCCTCTGCTAAAGATAAAAAGAAAAAGCACTTACTTTCGTAAGTGCTTGATGGTGGAAGTTACAGGGCTCGAACCTGTGACCCTCTGCTTGTAAGGCAGATGCTCTCCCAGCTGAGCTAAACTTCCATCGGGTCGTTGTCGTCGTTGTCTCATCCCTGACGACTTGTTTAGTATATAACAGAATTACGAATCTGTCAACACATTTTCTGAAAAAATTCCAAAAAATTTTTAGACCTGAAAATTTACGCCGCGCACAGCGTTCTCCGACATGCGCGGCGTAATGTATTATCGTTCCATCTTTTCGCAGAACCGCATCAGCATTGCCGCGACCTGTGCGCGGGTGGCATTCCCCTGTGGATTCAGCCTGCCGTGCGAGCCGTTGACGATTCCGTTCGCTGCCGCCCATCGCATAGCATCGACCGCGTAGGCGCTGACGGTATCTGCGTCTGCAAAGGCATCCAGTGTGCCGCCGGCTTCGGGAGCGTCCGCATAGCGGTACAGCATGGTGACGAGCTGCTCTCGTGTAATACCAGCCTCCGGCGTGCGGCCATCCGAAATGCCTGCCGACTGCGCCCACGCCATGCCCTTCTCGTACCAGCTTGCACCGCCGGTCGTATCCGCACCTGCGTACCGTGCGAGAATTGTCATCAGCATACCGCGCGTGGTCGTGCCATCCGGCGAGAACGCATCCGTACCTGTACCGCTCATCAGACCCTTTTCCACAACACAGTGCACGGCATCGGCGTACCACTCGGTTGGCTTGACGTCATCGAAGCTCACATTTTGAGCAGGCTGTCTCTCGAAAATAGGCGTAAGCGTGACATTGCACGCAGGCATGACGAATGTAAACCGACCGTCCTTCTCCGTCACTGCGACCGGCTTGCCGCTCTGGTCAGTAACCGCGATTGTTTTGAGCGCATAGCCTTCCTTTGGCACAGCTTTAATCATCACTGTGCTGCCTTTGGCTGCGTTTTTCGGCGTGATTGAGACCTCGCCGTGCTCGCTCTTAGCCGCAGTCACCGCACCGGTCGGCGTGCGGACCGGACCGCCGCCACCACTGCCGCTCGTTCCGCCACTCTGCTGAACGGTGAACACCGGTGCTGCAGTCTGCGTGCCGTTCAGTTTAGTAAGTGCTTCCTCCGTCAGCGTCGTGTACGTTTTATCACCGATTTTCCACCCGTCAAACGTGTATCCGCGCTTACTGTCGGCCGGAAACGCCGTTCCGATATCTCCCGCGCCGTAAACGTTGGTCTGCGCACTGCTGTCCGCAAACACGAACGTGATCTCCGCGCGGCGCACGTCCACTGCAGAACGGTCGATCGTGTACGTCACGCCATGGATGGTCAGCGTATCGCCCGTGGCCACGGCATCCGGCGCAGAAACCGTGATCGGCTCGGTCGCAAAGCCGGTCAGTCGAATCGTCAGGCCATCGATTACGGCAGTAACGGTACTCGGCGTGACAGCTGCCGTCTCGAGCGCCTTCTTGATCTGAAACGAGAAGGTTTGTGCCTCGGGCAGCACATAGTTGCCCGCCTTTCCGCCTGCCAGAGCGACCGCGCGTGCGGTGTACGACCCGATTTCGGTCCGGCTGCCGTCCTCGATTATGACAGTAAGCGCATCTCCGTTCACCGCGCCAATCGCTTCTGCCGTGACCAACTTCGGCGTACCATCATAATAGAAAACACTCTCGCCGTTCCATTTTATCTCAACAGGCTTCGGCTGTACGTTCAACACGCCGTTTTCGTATGTAATTTTGTAATTTTCGGCTTTTGCATCCATCGGAATAATCGTGTAAGTTCCAATATCGCTAAACTGCGCATAGTCAAACGCATAGTTCAGACCCGAAAGCACGTTTTCGTTCTCATTGTTCACGAATCCGTTGATCTCCACACCATTATCACTTAACGTTTCTCCATAGGTTATGGTTTTACCCTTAGCACGAATACACAGCGGCGCTTTTTCAATATGAAACCGAACCGCTTGCGAGGTTGCGGAAGCCGTACTGCTCGTTTCCGGTGCATACGCTTCCACCCAGTAAGTTCCAGCGTTGATCGGTGCACCGTCCAGTTGATTGCTTTTTGCGCCGTTGCTGTCGGCGTAGTAGCGATACGTCGGCGCGGACGTGCCCGAGCAGGTCAGATTGCCCTCGCTGTACGGCAGGCCGGTATAAACTGCATCCTTCGCAATTACAACAAGTTCGACCGTTTTCGGCAGGATTTTACCTTTTACGATGCAGTTTCCGTCTTTCAGCGTGTAATTTTCATTCGTAAGTGTAACTGCAATCGTCACGTCCCTCTCGCCGACTTCAGCAGATGCGTAGCGCGTAGCGAATGTGTAATCCGTGCCCTCGCTCAGTACCGCGCCATCCGGTAGGTTGCTGAACGCCAGACCGCTAATCTGCGCATCATCATCGCGTCCGTTGTATGTCTTGTCTTCGATTTTCAGCACTGCTGTATCCAAAGAAATCGTGCGCCTATTGATTGAAAAGCTGCCGATATCCATCCGTTTGACCGCAGAAAAATTGTCACTCGATGCAATCTCGACCGCCACGTTGTAAGTTCCGGCATGAACCGGCAAAGCCGTGCTGTCGTTGTACCAAACTGTGACCTCGCCAACACCTGTTTTCGTCCACACAGACGCCTCACGAGGCTTGCCGTCATATATCGGATCCGCAGGCAGCGCAACTTTGTAATCCACGTCCTTTTCCGGTATTTTCTGCGTGATTTGGAACGTTTCCTCAACTTTTCCGGTGTAATTACCCTTACCGCTAATTGTCACCGTTGCCGTACCGCAGTTTACATTATTGGCGTAGGAAAGCTCAAAATCCGTACCATTTAACAATTCTTTTCCATTTATCATAACGATCGGCTTAGGATTATGCGCACTTTCGTTATACACATACTCGGTCTGCTTCATATCAATCTGCGCGTCCGCAATATCCCGCGGAGTAACTTTCAACGCACCATTGACGTAAGTAATTGCATAATTTCCCGTCTTATCTGTATCATTTCTGCTTATTTTCGCGCCACTTGGCACATTTGACATTTCTCCAGCATCGGTCAGTGTTCCAGATACTATAACCTTGGTAATTTCATCGCCGTTTACCAGCCCGTCTGCCATGTATGAATTTCTCACCAGAGGTTCGCCATCGTACACTTTCTCTGCACTTTCCGCCGTAATTGTAAGCGCTTTCGGTTGGATTTCTGCAGAATACTCCTCGCTTTCCACGATGTACTTACCGTTCTCCGACGCAAATTTGAGCCGATATTTGTCCCCGATATTCGGGACGGTATCACCGTTTATAACCTCGAATCTGCCGGACAGGTCTGCGCCGTTCAGCGTTGCACTGCAGCCGGAAGCATCAACCATTTCATTCCAGGTCTGGCCGTATGTGCCCTTAGCCGACGTAATCCAGTCTATAATCGGTGTTTCTTCTTTTGAACCTTCTTCTGAGATTAAAACAATCTCGAGTTCGTCAGATAAACCATTACACTCGGCTTTCATATGATATGTTTGCCCTGCTTTTGCATTACAAGTAACAATCATGTCCCAGTGCACATCTATTTTGTTTGTCTGCTTATTTGGTTCTTCTTCCCTACGAAATGTGACACCATTATTCGTGTTTTCGTCCACTATTGTTTTATCTTCTGCATACAATGAAATATTGCATGTTGCTTCGTGGTTGACCGTCAGATCCTGGAAAAGTGCATCCGCCGTATACATATCCTTGTATGGCTCATCACCAGTTGGAATCGAAACAGTAATCGACTTTTCAACTACGGGTGTACCATTTCGATTGATTCGGATTGATGTAGTTGGTTGAGCCTTTCTACATATCCGTTCCGGATAAACCGCATTCTGATAAGTACCATCGGCCGCTCCCGCAGGAACGACTACCATGCCGAGCGCCATCGAGAGCGCCAAGACCGTCGAAAATGCCGTTTTAAGACGTTTCACGTTTTCCTCCTGACCCGCAAGCTGGGATTTGACGATTGCATACGCTTCGTTCACTGCACTCTGCACAATTTTTCGCAGAGCATACACATATTTTTATTTAGCTTACCATGAGGTTTCATATGCGTCAATATTGTAATCGACAAAATTCGACACATAATATTCAGCATTTTCCATAAAGCACAGCCAGTCGTTAGTCTGTTTCTTCGTGTCTCATCCACTTATGCAGTGTGCCTTTTATTCGGCAGAATATTCATATTTGCATATTTATGTTATTATCTTAAAAACGACTACTAATTCTCTATTATGTCATTTCCATATATACTATCTGATGTTTTTCGTTTAATGACTATGCGTTCATTTATCTGCGTTTCGTATAAATATTCTATAAGTGCAAGAAAACACCGTGAAGCTTTTCACAGAGCTGCGCCGTTGATGAGCAATAATAAGACGAAAAACACGAGCGCTGTATATTTACTCTGGAAGCAGACCAGTCCTCGGCGTATTCCATGAGATACGTTGTCACCAGACGAACATAGGAACTTTTATTCGGAAAGATTCCAATCACGCTGGTACGTCTCCAGATTTCACGATTCAATCTCTCAATCATGTTGGAAGATGAGTTTTTCCACGCATCCAGCGAGGTACATCGTGCCCATTCGGGTATCCAAACGACGAGGACGATAACCGCTGCGGTATCCGCTCCTGCCGTCCGTGCGCTGGCTCTTCTCTGCTCCCAGCTGCTGATCGACCTCTGCCTCCATCAGCTCTATGCACAGCCATTCCAGCATACTCAGCATCGGATCCGGCTGCGTCACATATTGCAGTAGCAATTCTGTCAGATTTGTGGTATTCTTTTTGTGAGCCATTAGGGTCTCTCCTTTACATCATGATTTTTTCGACAACTATCATTTTACAGGAGCCCTAATGGCTTGTCCATTCTCTGTTTGCTTTTGCAAACTTGATTATACGCTATCAACCAAACAGCCATATATAGCGGATGCAGGAGCAAAAATATAGCAATCCATAGCAGAAAGGGTACAAAACAACAGCATAGGATCACACAAAAATATAAAAAGCGGGGTAATGTCAATGGACGATAACTTGAATCTGTTTTCTTTGGTAGACGAAGAAGAAAAATCGGCACCCAACAAAAAGCGAGGCAGTAAACTTGACGTAGTGGAGATGGAGTACAAGCAGGCGCACGCTGTCACATGGCAGGAGTTGTTTGAGGGATTTGATACCATTCACGCCATTACATTTTCCTCTGGCCTGAATTTTGTGTACCAGCTGCTAGATATGTTCGACCGTGCGGAGATTATCTTTGGCTGTGAGCATATCCTTTCCTCGTCCATGAATCAGATTATTGCTTATCAAGATAAGCTGATCGAGCGAATGCGCGAGCAGTCAAGTGACAAAATGAATGATCTGCTTGTCCGTATGGATAAGGGAGAAGTTCGGTTTTATGTATCCCGCGGCACGGTTTCCCACGAAAAACTGTATCTGCTGGAGGCGGCAGATGGCCGAAAGCGCGTTATCACAGGTTCGGCCAATATGTCTTATCATGCGTTCGGCGGTATGCAGCGAGAAAATATCTGCTTTGTTGATGGCGATGAAGCGTATGACTGGTATTACAGTGTGTTTCAAAGTCTGCTCGAGGAAAGCTCGGATGAGATCACCACGAAAGCGCTGCAATATGCAGATGCGGGCGAAAATATTGATGAACTGCCCATTGCCGGCACGATCAAGGCGAATAAGGTCTTTGTGATCGAGCCGACAGAGACAACTGCGGATGATGCGTCAGAAGTCAAATTTATTCTGGATGTACATAATCTGGCGGATAAACTGAAGCCGTATATGCCTAAGCAGGATAAGAAAACAAGTAAACAGGGCAAAACGATCATTTCGGCGGCACAGATCGTCAAGCTGCGGCGGCAAATCCAAAATGAGAAGATTAAAGAAAAAGAACTGAGAAGTGAATACCCGCAGTTGATAATCGATGCGGATAAGCAAAGTGCCGCTCTGAATGGCGAAGCACTGAACCTACATCCGACAGAAGAGGAGATTCGCCATGATGTAGGGTTATTCCGCGATTATATGGACGGATACAGCCGTTTTCATGGTGATTATGAGGGGATGCAGTATCGGTATTTTGAGTTTGCGAACTGGTTCTTCTGTTCACCGCTGATGGCAACGATGCGCGATATGGCGGCGAGATTCGATCAGCAGCGTTTGCCGTATCCGGTATTTGGCTTGGTTTATGGACAGAGCAAGGCCGGGAAGACCAGCTTTCTGGAAACACTGCTCAAAATGATGATCGGCCAGAAACCTAAGATTTCGGCACCGGATTTTACCCGATCTGGCATTGAAAACCTGAAACGAACCGTGCAAGGTGCCCCGATCATTGTAGATGACTTGACGAATACACGCTTTAATCAGCACGCGATCGAAACCATCAAGAATGATGATTTTGGTGTGAGCGACCATTTGACACATTATTCTGCGGTTGTCATCAGTGCTAACGAGGATGTAAAAGCGGTTGCACCGGAGGTCATTCGCCGAACAGTTATCTGTCGTGTAGAAGCGGGTCTGACCAATACCGAAGTGATGCGCAGCAACGTGGTACGCTCGGTGCAGCAGAAGATCGGCACAGCATTCTATCGGGAATACTTACGCAGAATGCTGGAACAAATGCCGGATTTACTCGATCAGCTAAAGGATGATGAAACCGAGGCACCGGATATTTTACAGATTTCCTCGGAGATTATCGTTGCTGTCATGCAGCAGTTTGGCAGTGATGTGCTGCCGGATTATATCCGAACGCTTTCACTGGAGAATTATTTCAGTGAGCACGTTACCGGCAAATACGCGATCAAGTTGATTCAAAATGCATGGCGGACGAGCAAAAAGTCGTTTGTTGTGAATAAGCACAGCAATGAATTGCGTTACAATGCGGGCGTACCGTATGAAGCGGACCGCCTGATGAAAGAATTGCCGGAAACACTGGAGGCCCATAAATCTCGTGAGTGGGTCGTGATGAACCTGCAGACCGCACGGGAATTTTTCGATGTGAATTTCAGAAAGGGATTGTGGCGGTTTTGAGAGTGGCAATGAGGCGCCTTGCAGTTTGTGAGTATGCAGCAGGCAGCGGTTTGCAGATGGCTTAAATAAGGGAAGCCTGGAGTCGGATTAGTAATTTAGTGTACAAACTGGAGAATGCTCAGGCAGAACTGTGAAAAATTCTACTTCTATATAAGTGCAATAGGCTGTGATTTCAAGGTGTAATTATTGAAAACACAGCCTATTTGCTATACCGCTGCGTAGACTGCTTTCAAGTCAGCCATAAGTGCCTTCAAATCCTTGTAAGAGACATATTTGCTGGAATTTCGAAGCTGATGGATGATGCAGTTCTAGATTTCCGTCTTGAGATAGACCGCCTTGATCGCCGCAGAAAAACCGGTCAAATTATCCGTACAGGCAATGAAAATATCCTCGACGCCCCGATTTTCAGGCTGTTCAATACGGTAGCCCAGAATTTCGCACTTTCGTTCTCACCAACCCACATACCGAGAACATCCTTGTGCCCGTCCAGATCAATGCCGATCGCGATATAAACGGCCTTCTTTACGATCTGGCCTTCGCTGCGGACATGGTAGTGAATCGCATCCAGAAAAACAACTGCATAAATGG
>OGXL01000018.1_pt1 | contig 87388 bp, 79 predicted proteins | sample 1576311 | NCBI WGS metagenome assembly OGXL01 (sample SAMEA3541564, study PRJEB24748) | human gut metagenome | biome: human gut; feature: human-associated habitat; material: faeces | place: China | collected 2012 | reverse complement strand
AGAAGCGCATGGGATCCTGTCAAAAGAAATTCCATGTTTCTCCAGCTGTACAAGGGGACGCATCACTGCATTATGCTCCATGGCAGTTACAAGTACATGATCGCCGGGTTTCAGAAGTCCTTTCAGAAGAACATTCAGACTGGCAGTGATATTTTCTGTAAAAATAACATTCTTACCCTTTCCGGAAGTAAAGTGAAAGAGCTTCAGAAGCTGTTCTCTTGTCTCAAAAATCTGTTCTTCCACAGAATAAGCTGCCCGGTATCCTCCCCGGTTCACATTCACAGCAGAGCCTGCCAGGTAATCATAAACTGCCTGTGCAACAGATGGTGCCTTTGGAAAAGACGTACTGGCCTGATCCAGATATATTTTATTCATAGTAAAAATCCCCCGATTTTTATATATAGCAATTCGTGGATATCAAGTCAGGAAAAAAATACTTTTTGACCCTAACATCATATCTTATCTGTAGTATAGCACAACTTATAAATGATTTCTATAAATAACTATAAAATACGACTATAATGAATTAGTGATTTCAGCATAAAAATGATAAAATAGATACAAAGAAATTGCGCTGACAACAAAAAAAGTCAGTGTAAAAGGAGGAAAGAAATAAATGAAAAACGAAAAGGGAACCATAGTTCTGGCAGGAGGCGTGATTGGTCTGATCGCTGCAATTCTGGCGTTTTTTGGAAATCCGGCAAATATGGGCTTCTGTATTGCCTGTTTCCTGAGAGATACCACAGGTGCGCTGGGACTTCATTCAGCGGCAGCAGTTCAGTATATCCGTCCGGAGATCATTGGTCTGGTGCTTGGATCATGTATCATTTCACTTGTTAAGAAAGAGTTCCGTCCAAGAGGCGGCTCTGCACCTGTGACCAGATTTACACTTGGTGCATTTGTTATGATCGGATGTCTGATGTTCCTCGGATGTCCATTCCGTATGATCCTGCGTCTGGCAGGCGGAGACGGAAATGCTCTGTTTGGACTTGTTGGATTTGTAGCCGGTATTCTTACAGGAACTGTTTTCCTGAAGAAAGGTTACACACTGAAACGTTCTTATAAGATGCCGAAGCTGGAAGGTGGTATTTATCCTGCATTCCAGATCGTGATGCTTCTTTTACTGGTAGCTGCACCTGCATTTATCCATTTCACAGAGCCGGAAGGCGGACCTGGAGCAAAACATGCTGCAATCATTATCGCACTGGCAGCAGGAATTATTGTTGGTATCCTGGCTCAGAGAACACGTCTGTGTATGGTCGGCGGTATCCGTGATGCGGTACTTTTCAAAGAATATAAATTACTGTTCGGCTTTGCTGCAATTCTTGTGACAGCATTGGTAATGAATCTGATCCTCGGTGCAGTTACAGGAACATCCTATTTCAATCCGGGATTTGCGGGACAGCCGATTGCACACACAGACGGACTGTGGAACGCACTGGGAATGTATCTGGCAGGCCTTGGATGTATTCTCCTCGGTGGATGCCCGCTTCGTCAGCTAATCCTTGCAGGCGAGGGAAATACAGACTCCGCTGTGACCGTTCTCGGTCTGATGGCAGGTGCTGCTTTTGCCCATAACTTCGGACTGGCATCTTCCGGTGAAGGTCCTACAGCAAACGGAAAGATCGCAGTTATTATTGGGATTGTGGTAGTTGCTGTAATTGCGGCAGTGAACTCCATGAGAAAAGAAGAAGCCTGATTGTTGGAATGCAGACATTATTTCCGCAATCAATACGCTCACTTTGTGGAAAGTATTTTTTAGACACACTCTAAAAGGAGAGAAAGACGAATGAAGAAAGTAGATGCAAGAGGTTTATCCTGTCCGGAACCAGTGATCCGTGCAAAGAATGCAATGGAATCCGGAGACAAAGAATATGAGATCCTGGTTGATAACGTAGTTGCAAAAGAGAATGTATCCAGATTTGCAACACATCAGGGATATCAGGTACAGGCAACAGAGCAGGGAGATGATATCCTGCTGAAACTTAAAAAATGATTACATATATAGCAACCTTCTATTCCCATTATGGAGCTATTCAGTTTCGAAGAAACTGCCAGGCAATGAATCTGAGTGCAGAAGTCATGCCTGTCCCAAGAGATTTAAGCTCCTCCTGCGGAACCTGTGTGAGATTTCATACAGAAGCGGACTTCCCGGAGAAAACAGAGGAAGTTGAGCAGATTGTCAGAGTAGAACCGCAGGGCTATGTGGGAATTTATCATGCGGATGAAGAATAAAAGTATCATTCAGTTCATCCTTTGAATAACTGCGCGTCGCATTCTCGTTATTTTCCAATGATGAGAGTCCGACGCGCAATTTTATTTCAATCTATAGCAATCCTCGTGAATAATGCATTTAAGACAGTTCAACAGAGTGCGAAAGACAAGGAAGACTGTGAATCCGATTGCACAGGTATAAAAGCCTCAGCGTAGCCCGCTATGCCTGCGTTTTTATAATAATATAAGAACGGAAGTTTACTTAAAAACATATATATGGTATAAACATTTTATAGAAAAGGATATCTTTAACACGATTGTATGAATCTATAAAATATCGTAAAGCAGGAGGCGTTTAAATGATCAGACTTCAGGATATTGCAGATATGGCGGGGGTGAGCCGGACTACGGTTTCCAATGTGATTAACGGAAATACCAAGAGAGTGTCTCAGGAAACCATAGATAAGATTACCCGCATTCTGAAAGAACAGAATTATGTTCCACATATGGGATCTGTGATGTTGTCAGGTCATGGATCCAGAATCATCGGAGTAGTGCTTGGATTTGCCACTGCCCATGGAATGCAGTCTCTGCAGGATTCCTTTGTGGGAGAGCTGATCGGAACCATACAGACAGAAGCAGAACGGAAAGGTTATTTCGTCATGCTTATCGGCGGGGAAAAAATTGAAGATGTAGTAGACATGGCTTCCAGGTGGAATGTTGAGGGTCTGATCATTCTGGGATATGATGAGGAACGATACAGACAGCTGTCCAGAAAACTGAACAAGAAGATGATATTGATCGATGCATATCCGGAAGGGGAATACACCTTCCAGAATGTAGGAGTTGACGATTATTCCGGTGGATATCAGGTTGGAGAATACCTGTATTCCTGTGGATATCACAGGGCATTGTTTATCGCAGAGACAGATAAGGACAGTGATTCCCGCAGATGGAACGGATTTAAACAGGCTATGGAAAAGCAGGGCGGTTTCTGCAGCAAATCCCGTCTGATCGTAGTTCCGGGGGAGAAGAGACAGCGCCTTAGCAGGTATGAAGAACTGCTTCCTCGTTTCCTTGAAGTAAAGGCGCTGGCGTTTTCTTCGGATTACGGAGCGATTGAGGCTATGAACTATTTCTTTGATCATGGGATTAAGGTTCCGGATCAGATTTCCATAGTAGGTTATGATGACAGTATTTATGCGGAGTTTGTCCGTCCCAGGCTGACTACAGTTCATCAGGATATCCACCAGAAGGGCGTGATCTCCCTGCGCCGTCTGCACCGGATGATAGAGGGAGAAACTTTAAAAGAAATGAATATCAAGAGCCCGGTGCGGCTGATAAAAAGAGAGTCTGTGAAAGAATAGCAGGCTCTCTTTTGCAATTTACAGAACTTATCTGGTTGGGTTTATAGTGTAAAAGTGTACCAAATATTATACAATATGCATAAAAACAGATAATGAATTTTGTGTGAAATTTAAGTTTCCCGAGAAACCTGTTGATTTTTACAGACAGACTGCGTTATGATAAAGTCACCAAGGGAAAACAGAGGTTGCGCAGCCTTCGTAGTTAATGAAAATTAAATTATGGAGGAGAAAAAATGTATAAAAAAATAATAAGCACATTGGTAATTGGTACTTTGCTTGCCGGCACATTAACAGGATGCGGCGGTTCATCTGACGCAGGTTCTTCAGCGAAAAGCTCAGGTAAAACAGAACTGGAACTTTTTTCCACAAAACCTGAGAACAAGGATACGATTCAGAAACTGGTAGACAAATATAATGAAAGTCATGACGATGTGACAGTAAAGGTTACTGCTCCGCCGGATGCAGGAACAGTATTAAAGACCAGAATGGCAAAGAATGATATGCCAGACATCGTAGCAATGGGTGGAGATAATAACTACACTGAGGTTGAGGGTGCAGGTATGCTGCTTGACCTGGGTGATCAGGATTATATCAAGGATGTACAGGAAGCCTATATTGACATGGTTTACGATGTAAATAAGGACAAAGAAGAGACAATATATGGTGTTCCTTTTGCCACAAATGCTTCCGGTGTTATCTACAATACAGAGAAATTCGAAGAGCTTGGACTGGAAGTTCCGAAGACCTGGGATGAGTTTATAGACATTCTGCAGAAAATCAAAGATGCAGGCGAGCAGCCATTACTGATGACTTATAAAGATGCATGGACAGCAAATGCACCATGGAATTCCATAGCAGCAGACCTTGCACCGGAGAGCTTCGCAGATGACCGCAAAGCAGGAAAGACAACATTTGTGGGAACTCATGAGGAGATTACAGAGAAATATCTGACACTTCTTGATTATGCACAGGATGATTTCATGGGACTTAGCTATGATGACGGAAACAAGAAATTTGCCAACGGTGACGCTGTAATGATCATCAACGGAAACTGGGCGATCAGCCAGTACCGTAATGCTAATCCGGATGTGAAAATAAACATGTTTGCACTGCCGTCTTCCAATGATGAATCCCAGAACAAGGTTACATCAGGTGTGGATGTGCTTCTGGGCGTAAGCAAGAGCAGTTCTAATGTAGACGCAGCCAAAGATTTCGTTTCCTTTATGATGGAAAAAGAAAATGTACAGACTTATATTGATGAGCAGTTCTCATTCTCCGCATTAAAGGATGTAGAGCAGAGTGATGAAGCAGTATCAGGTGTACAGGAAGATATCAGCAATGGTAAAGTTGCCAACTTTGAAGACCACTATTACCCATCAGGATTTGATATGTCTGCATTGCTTACTGAACTTAGTTTAAATCGTGCAAATGGAATGGATGATAAGGAAAACATCGAACAGTTCCTGAAACAGTGTGACGAAAAATATGATGTTGCGAATGTAGATTAAGTGAGGGGATGAGCCTATGAAGAAAGCAGCGAATCGTAAAAGACCTGCTGTCAATAAAGTTTACTATATTTATGTTGGCATTCTTGCAGTATTATTTTTCACCTTCCATACAATTCCTTTCCTGAAAGGTGTGTTCTACAGCTTTACTGACTGGAGAGGATACGGAGAGTGGAATTTCGTAGGGCTGCGTAATTACCTGCATATGTTTGTAGATGCAGATACAGGAAATGCTTACATTTTCACCTTTAAATTTGCTGTGATCACTACAATTCTGGTTAATGTGATCAGTCTTGTGCTTGCATGCGCATTAAATGCAAAGATTAAATTCAAAAATACGATTAAAGCGTTTTATTTCCTGCCGTATATGCTGGGAAGCCTGATCGTGGGATTCATCTTCAACTACATTTTTGCAAACCTGATCCCGGAGCTTGGAAAAACTCTGGGAATCGAGGCTCTCAGTGTGAATATCCTGGGTACCAACAATGCGATGTGGGGAATCATTGCAGTATCTCTGTGGATCGGATGTGCATTCAATACACTGATCTATATTGCAGGACTCCAGTCTATTGATACAGATGTATATGAAGCTGCTGATCTGGACGGAGCTACAGGATTCAAGCGGTTCAGCAAGATCACTTTCCCTCTTCTGGCACCGTCCTTTACCATTAATATGGTGCTCTCGGCCAAAGGTTACCTGATGGTTTACGATCAGATCATGGCCATGACAGATGGTGGACCTGGAACAGCAACTACTTCCATTGCAGTCCTGATTTATAAGAAAGGATTTGGCGGAGGACAGTTCGCCTACCAGTCAGCCAATGCAGTTGTGCTTTTCATCGTAGTTGTGCTGATTTCTGTATTCCAGCTGCGTATACTTGAGAAGAGAGAGGAGAAGTTAGGATGAAACAGGGTGTAGCGAAGGTAAAAGAACGTTACAACTGGCCTGTAACGATTCTTCTTATCATAGGAATTGTGCTGATCATTCTTCTGCCTCTGTATATGGCACTGATGATCGCAATTAAGGATCCGTCTGACATGAATAACGTACTGGCACTGCCCAGAAAGCTGCGTCTGCAGAACTTCGCAGATGCTTGGGTGATGACCGATTTTCCGCGGAAATTTTTTAACACTGCATTTATTACAGTGATCAATCTGTTCTTTACATTGATCACAAACTCCTTTGCAGCGTATGCAATAACCAGAAACAGGAAAAAGAGCAAATTCTTTTCCGTTATGTATTACTACTTTATCAGTGCTATGTTTATCCCGTTCCAGGTAATCATGCTTCCATTGGTTGTACAGGCGAATGCCTTCCATCTGGATAATATTTACGGTATTACTTTTCTGTACATTATCTTCGGTCTGCCTATGAACACTTTCCTTTATACAGGTGCGATCAAGGCGATACCGGAAGCACTGGATGAAGCAGCAATGATCGATGGTGCCAACCCCATCCAGATTTTCAGCCGGGTCATTTTCCCGGTATTAAAACCAACTACAGCAACAGTAGCAATCCTTTCCTTTATGTGGACATGGAACGACTTCAGTATGCCACTGGTACTCTTAAGTGATGAGAGCCAGCAGACCTTACAGCTTGCACAGTATGTATTCAAGAGCCAGTTCTCTGTAGACTATAATCTGGCATTTGCCTCTTATCTGCTTGTACTGGCACCTGTACTGATCGTATATATCTTCTGTCAGAAATGGATCATGAACGGTGTTGTTGCCGGTGCAGTAAAATAACACATCAATAAACTTGAGAAATGCAAACAGGAGGCTTACGTTTATGAAGAAAACCTGGTGGAAAGAAAGTGTTGTTTACCAGATCTATCCCAAAAGCTTTAAAGACAGTAATGGAGACGGAATCGGAGATATCAGAGGAATTATTGAGAAGCTTGACTATTTGAAAGAGTTAGGTGTGAATGTTCTCTGGATTTCTCCTATGCTGGAGTCTCCTCAGGATGATAACGGCTATGATATTTCTGATTACAGAAAGATATACAAAGATTACGGAACAATGGAGGATTATGAAACTCTCCTTGCAGAAGCGCACAAAAGAGGAATCAAGATTCTTATGGATCTGGTTGTAAACCATACTTCCGATGAGCATTCCTGGTTTGTCGAGAGCCGTAAATCCAAAGATAATCCTTACCGTGACTATTATATCTGGAGAAATCCGGTGAATGGTAAGGAACCAAATAACTGGGGCGGAGTATTCGGAGGTTCAGCCTGGGAATATGACGCACAGACAGATATGTACTATCTTCATCTGTTCTCCAAGAAACAGCCGGATCTGAACTGGGAGAACGAGAAGGTTCGCCGGGAAGTTTATGATATGATGAACTTCTGGTGTGAAAAGGGAATCGATGGTTTCCGTATGGACGTTATCAGCATGATTTCCAAAGATCAGGAATTTCCTGACGGAGAGGTGAATAACGGATTGTATGGTGATTTCGGTCCGTATAGTGTTCATGGTCCAAGAATCCACGAATTCCTGCATGAAATGAATCAGGAAGTACTTTCCAAATATGATGTGATGACTGTGGGGGAAACCTCAGGAGTTACCATTGAGGAAGCACAGAAATACGCAGGTGATGACAGAGAAGAACTGAATATGGTATTCCAGTTTGAGCATGTAGAAATCGGCGGCGGTGATTATGGCAAGTGGACCACAGAACGGTATGATTTCAAAGAGTTCAAGAAAATCATGATCAAATGGCAGGAAGAACTGGCAGGAAAAGCATGGAACAGCCTTTTCCTTGGCAACCATGACCAGCCAAGAAGTGTATCCAGATTTGGAAATGACAATCCTGCTTACCGCGATATTTCAGCCAAGATGCTGGCGACCTGTCTTCATATGATGCAGGGAACCCCTTATGTTTATCAGGGTGAAGAGCTTGGAATGACTAACATCTATTTCGACAAGCTGGAGGACTACCGCGATATCGAGAGCCTTCATTATTTCACTGAGCTGACAGAGACAGGCAGACTGACACCGGAGTATATGATGAAATGCCTGATGCTCAGAAGCCGCGATAATGCCAGAACACCTATGCAGTGGGACACTTCCGCAAGTGCAGGTTTCACTACAGGGGAACCATGGATCAAGGTAAATCCAAATTACCGGCAGATCAATGCGGCAGATCAGTTAAAAGATCCGGACTCTGTTTTCCATTATTATCAGAAACTGATCCGTCTGCGTAAAGAAATGGATATCATCGTATACGGAGAATTTGAGGCTCTGTACCGCGACCATGATCAGATATTCGCTTACATAAGAAAGCTTGGATCAGAGAAGCTGCTCACAGTATGCAATTTCAGTGCACAGGAAGCGGAAATGGAACTTCCGGAAACATTCGCAGAAGGAGCTCAGTGCCTGATTACGAACATGGGAAGAAAAGTATTTGACAGGAAAATCATCCTGAATCCATATGAGGCGTTTGTGCTTTACAAAAAATAAAATAGTCTGAAATAAAATACCCTTTCGTCGTATGACATGACGAAAGGGTATTTTATTTCAGACTATTTTATAGTGCTTATTTTACTTCTTTAAGCGGTTGTCTATTTATTTGCCCCATAATATCTGTCATCGCCGAAGCCAAGAATCAGCATGAAGATTGGCGGTAAGAAGATAAGTCCAATGGCGAATCCTGTGCCTCTGCCGAAGGCTCTTGCAAGCTTAATGCTGTACATAATGCTGATGACGACAAGTATGATTTTGATCAGTATGACAAGCATGTAGACCGTTAAGCTTTCGCTTATTTCCAGAGTTCCCTGCAGGTAAGAAGATATGATTCCCAGGATGAGAGTCAGCCAGAAATATGCTGGCTGCCATGCGATTTTATAAGAAATATAATCGCCATATATTGGAATAATACTTTTCCATCCGGCCTCTCCTGCTTTGGTAAAGATTCTCCAGTTGGCAATGATCTGCAGAAGCCACCATGCGAATGCAATCATCAGATACATACCGCCCAAGAGCATCAGACTACTGATAGCTATAAGTCCCATTTGTGTGTTCCCCCATTTCTTTTTGTGAGATATGATACATGTATCGTTGGTGTAGAAACATAGTTGAGAACTATGTTTGTTCTCCTAAAGTATTTATGCTAAATCCATTAAAGCATATTCTCAGTAGTTCGTCAATTATCAAAGAAGATTGTAAATTTTATATTTGATAGCTGACTGTAAAGACCAAAGCTAATGTTCGGCTATAAGTGGGAAAACTATTGTTGCTGTGGCATAAAACATATACTGCCAGTGAATGAAAAGCTGATGAGAAAAGGGTATAATGAGTGTAATAAAGGATGAGTGAATTATAACAATCCTCTAAATGAATTACTGAAGATTGTACATAAGCGAGGTGAAAACTATGGCAGCAATACTTATGAACTACAAAATACCGGGATATTATATATTTTTCATTTGTCTGGCAGTGATTTCCTGTTTTTCTAATCCTGGAATGGTTGTATTAGCGGGCTGTAGGGTTGATAATATTAATCAGGCAGAGTAAAATTTTATCAATGAAGTGAGTCTCCTGCTTTAATATTACAAATATTCGCCTGACTTATGAAAAGTGCCTGATGAGATGAAAAGCTTCTCAGGGAGGGGGTTGCGAGAACAGAGAAAAAAGAATGGTTTCGGAAAAAATAATGACAAGTTAAACAAGAGCCGTAAAGTGGGAATTTCCAGCTTTGCGGCTTTTGTGGTATCATGAATTGAAAGACATCTCAACAACTTTTCCATTGGTTACCTTAATGCACAGACCTAATCCATTCATGCTTCTCATGGTAGACATGAAAGCGGATTTTGAGCAATATTGGTTGGGAGCTTCACCTCCGGAAAAATAGTATTTGGTCTTGGAAGTAAGTTTAAATGTATGTTTTCCGTATTTTATATATGCTTTTTTGTTTTGGCTGTTTAATACTCTGTTTTTGGAAGTATTAAATGACGCATACATTGTCAGAGTGTTCCCTTTACATATAGCCTTTCTTGTGCCTGACATATAGTATTTTGTGCCATTGGTTGTTATTGTTCCGCCTTTTTTTCCATTTATGCAGGTATTATAGTAGGTTGTACCTGACTTTCCGGTAGCTGCCTGCACATTTGAGAATTCCATGCAGCCGGTAACGAGGCAGATGGCAAGTATCAGTGTTAACATTTTCTGGAACTTCTTTGTCCATGTTTTCATATTGAAAACCTCCTTTCGTTTTCTGGATTTATTATAATAGCCTGGAAAAGCAAAGTCAATAGAGAAGCGTAATGGAATAGTTGTATTGACAATAGATATCTGTATGTAGTATAATCAGACGCAGATAAAAGAAAATTCTTCGGGGTTGTGGTGATCAGCATCAGCTGAGATTCCCTACCGGCGGTTATAGTCCGCGACCCGCTCAGGCGGCTGATCTGGTGGAATTCCAGGACCGACAGTATAGTCTGGATGAGAGAAGAACACGCGATATTTACCATACGTGCTCATTACCCCGGACATATAATCCGGGGTTTTTTATATGTTGAAGAAAATCTTCATTATATAAAAAGCTTGTGGAATTTTCTTTTAACAGGATATGAGACAGATCCATAAAGAATAATTTCAAAGGAGAGAAACAGTATGAGTGAACAGGTATTAAGAAATGGAAATGTGATGGCAAGGAGTAAGACGAGAACCATCACACAGATAGCCATGCTTGGTGCTATCGCAGGAATTTTAATGAATCTGGAGTTTCCGCTTCCTTTCCTGGCACCGAGTTTTTATCAGCTGGACTTTTCAGAAATCCCGGTACTGGTTGGCTCATTCGCAATGGGACCGATCGCAGGTGTACTGATCGAGCTGGTAAAGATTCTTGTGCATCTGGTAACAAAGGGATCTATGACAGCAGGTGTAGGCGATGTGGCAAACTTCATCTTTGGATGTACATTTGCAGTTCCGGCAGGTCTGATCTACCGCTATAAATCTGTTAAGAGCAGAAAACATGCAGTGATCGGAATGGCAGTTGGAACCGTACTTACAGCAGTAGTTGCATGCTTTATCAATGCATTCGTGTTACTTCCGGCATACGGAAAGGCTTTTGGAATGCCGGTAGAAGCATTTATCGAAATGGGAAGTGCAGTACACAGTTCTGTAAATAATCTTCTTACATTTGCAGCAATGATCATTTTCCCATTCAACATATTCAAATATGCTCTGACATCCCTGATCGTATTCCTGATTTATAAGAGAATCCGCGTGGTGCTCAAGGGAGATTGATTTTATATCTGATAAAGAATAAATAAATTGGCAGTACAATAAATAAAAAAGAAGAACAGCCGTATGATGAAAAATCTGCGGCTGTTCTTCTTTTTATGTGTAAAAAATAATTACGGAAATTTTCAGACAGACTTAAAAAAGATACGATAATATGGTAAGATAAAACAGACGATATAAACATCAGAATGTGAGGTTTATGAATAGCGAAAGGAAGTATCCATTATGGGAAAGATACACAATATCGAGAAACTGACAGACTGTAAATTTTTGAATTTGTATCATTTAAATGCAACAAGCATTCATAATACTCCTGTGTCATATTTCGTGGCATCACGTGCGAAGAGTATTAACGAATTAAAGATAAAAACAGGTAAAAACACTCCTGATGGCGTGATCATTTACAGTCTTTACGGAGAGAAAAAAGACAGGGTTGTATTGGTACGTCAGTACAGATATGCAATCGGCGGATACGTCTATGAATTCCCGGCAGGTCTGGTAGAACCGAACGAAGAATTCCATGAGGGTGCAGTAAGAGAAATGTATGAGGAAACAGGACTGAAATTCACACCGCTGAAAGTAGATCCTGCATTTGAGAAACCTTATTTCACAACGGTTGGCATGACAGATGAATCCTGCGCAACTGTTTATGGATATGCGGAAGGTGAAATCAGTAAAGATGCACAGGAAGACACAGAGGAAATTGAAGTTGTACTTGCTGACAGAGAAGAAGTAAAGAGGATTCTGCGTGAAGAAAATGTAGCGATCATGTGTGCATATCAGCTTATGCATTTCCTGCAGGATGAAGAACCTTTTGCATTTTTGAAAGAAGAACTTTAACCAAATCAGGCAAGTAGCGAAGCGGATGATTTTATCTGCTTGACTAAGGAGAATTAAAGGAGGATTAAAATAATGGCAAAATGGCAGAGAAGCTTCTTCCAGCCTGTGCTTCCGCTGGGAGAAGATGGACGGAGAGTTACAGGAAGTAAAGAACACATTGCACTTTCCAGAATGGCAGCAGGAGAGGGAATGGTCCTTCTGAAAAATGAGAAAAATACACTTCCGATTCGGAGAGGGACGAAAGTCGCACTCTTTGGTAAGGGTACTGTAGACTACGTAAAAGGCGGCGGAGGAAGTGGCGATGTAACTGTAGAATATATCCGTAATCTTTATGAGGGCATGAAGATTAAAGAGGGTGAGGGAAAAGTAGAAGTTTTCGATAAACTTGCGAAATATTATGAAAAAGATATTCAGAAACAATACGCAGATGGTGCAGTACCAGGTATGACAGTTGAGCCGGAGCTTCCAGATGAACTTCTGAATGAAGCGCGAGAATATACAGATACTGCAGTAATTACCATTTGCCGTTTTTCAGGCGAAGGATGGGACAGAAAATGTGAAGCAGCACAGGATGGATACGTTCTTGACGGAGAAGAAAAAAGAAACTCTGAGTTGTCAGCGAAGATTTTTGAAAACGGTGATTTCTGCCTGACAAATGCAGAGAATGCCATGGTAGAGAAAGTAAAGAAAGCATTCCCACATGTAATCGTAGTGATGAATGTTGGCGGTATCGTGGACACGAAATGGTTCAGAGACTGTGATGAGATCCAGTCAGTACTGATGGCATGGCAGGGGGGAATGGAAGGTGGTCTTGCAACAGCAGATATACTCTGTGGTGATGTTAATCCATCCGGTAAATTATCCGATACTTATGCAAAAGATCTGGAAGATTATCCATCCACAGCAAACTTCCATGAGTCTGCATTCTATGTAGATTATACAGAAGATATTTATGTAGGATACCGTTACTTTGAGACAATTCCGGGTGCAGCGGAGAGAGTAAATTATCCGTTTGGATTTGGACTTTCCTACACAGATTTCGACTGGAAGATGACTGGTGCTTCCGAAGAAAACGGTGTGATCACGGTTCTTACTGAAGTAACCAATACAGGAAAAACAGCAGGAAAAGAAGTTATCCAGCTCTATTACGGAGCACCACAGGGGAAACTTGGAAAGCCTGCGAAAGTACTGGGGGCATTCAAAAAGACCAGTCTTCTTCAGCCGGGTGAACGTCAGATTCTTACCCTGAAAATTCCTGTAAATCAGATGGCATCCTACGATGATTTGGGAAAAGTATGCAGATCAGCCTATGTTCTGGAGGCAGGAGAATATGCGATCTATATCGGTACAAATGTAAGAGATGCAGCGAAGATCGACTTCACATATGTAGTAAAAGAAGACACAGTAACTGAGCAGTTAAGCCGGAAAGCAGCGCCATATCATCTTCAGAAACGTATGCTTGCGGACGGTTCCTATGAGGAACTTCCACAGCGTGAATATGTGGAAGAAGAAGGACTTCCGAGACAGGATAAATATGCCATCGGTCTTCCATGCCCTGATACAAGAGGACAAAAAGGAATAGACTTTCTTGATTTTCTTGATTCCAAGGGAGTTCGTTTCTCTGATGTAGCAGACGGTAAAATGACACTGGATGAGTTTATGGATATCCTGACATTGGATGACTGTATCAATCTCCTTGGCGGACAGCCAAACACAGGATGTGCCAATACATTTGGAATGGGAAATCTTCCGGAATACGGAGTCCCGAATGTGATGACTGCAGACGGACCAGCCGGACTTCGTATTCTTCCGAAATGCGGAGTGAACACAACTGCCTGGCCATGTGCCACACTTCTTGCCAGCACCTGGGATGAAGAACTGGTAGAGAAAGTTGGTAAAGCAGGAGCGGAAGAAGTAAAAGAAAATAATATCAGTATCTGGCTTACTCCTGCCTGCAACATTCACAGAAGCCCGCTCTGTGGCCGTAACTTTGAGTATTATTCTGAAGATCCGTACCTTGCAGGAAAGACAGGTGCAGCTATGGTAAGAGGCATCCAGTCTCAGCATATCGGAGCAAGTGTGAAGCATTTTGCAGCCAATAATAAGGAGACAAACCGTAAGGATTCTGATTCCAGAGTATCAGAGAGAGCACTCCGTGAGATTTATCTGAAACAGTTTGAGATCATTGTAAAAGAGGCTCATCCATATACAATTATGTCCTCCTATAACCTGATCAACGGCATCCACGCTTCAGAGAACAAAGAACTCCTGACAGGTATTCTCCGGGATGAATGGGGATTCGACGGACTGGTTACAACAGACTGGTGGACTTTCGGAGAGCATTACCGTGAAACAAAGGCAGGAAACGATATCAAGATGGCAGCAGGATATCCGGAACGCATAAAAGAAGCTTACGAAAAAGGTTTTATTACTGAAGAAGAAATCTGTCGCAGCGCAAGAAGAATCCTGAATATGATTCTGAAAATTGACTGATGAGTATCACTAATATTTTATACAGGAGCAAAAAAGATAATGGATGAGCGTAAACGAAGTTTAAGAAAAGAAATAGTCAGGCTGGCATTTCCGATCGCACTTCAGCAGTTCATGACAGCCCTGGTCGGAGCATGCGATGCGATCATGCTGGGAAAGTTAAGTCAGGATGCCATGTCAGCCGTATCACTGGCTACACAGGTTACTTTTGTATTTAATCTGTTTATGTTTGCATTTATGGCAGGCGAGAATATGTTTGTGGCACAATATTATGGAAAAGGGGATTACACAGGTATTTCCCAGGTGTTCAGCCTTGTGACAAAGATTTGTGGATGTATTGCAGTAGTATTTCTGGCAGGAACCCTTTTCTTTCCGGAACAGCTCATGAGAATCCTGACAAATGAGAAAACTCTGATCGTTCTGGGAAGTGAGTATTTAAGGGTGATTGGCATTTCCTATGTGTTTTCGGGAATTGCACAGACTTTCCTGGCAATCATGAAGAACTGTGGTGCAGTAAATATGAGTACCCTGATCAATGGGGTTATGGTAATTCTCAATATTGCATTGAATGCTGTTTTCATTTTCGGACTGTCCGGCTTCCCGAAGATGGGGATTAAAGGTGCTGCACTGGCAACCGTACTTGCAACAGTTGTGCAGTTCCTGTGGAGTGTTGGTTATGTATTGTGCAGGATCAGAGCTGTGAAATTCAGTCTCAGAAGCTGTGAGAAAAAGTTATTTGGCCGTTTCTGGCAGAAAGCCGTTCCGTTACTGATCAATAATCTTGCATGGGGAATAGGTTTTTCCATGTATTCTGTGATCATGGGACATCTGGGAACGGATGCTGTTGCCGCCAATGGAATAGCGAATATTTCCAAAAATCTTGTTGTATGCTTCTGCCTCGGACTTGGAAATGCAGGCAGTATCATAGTGGGAAACCGTCTTGGTGCAGACCGCCTGCAGGAAGCAAAAGAGGCAGGCGGGACACTTACCAGAACTGCGATTATTGCAGGAGTTGTATCAGGCCTTGTCCTGATCGCCTTATCCCCATTTATCACAAAAATGGTAGATCTCACCCCGACAGCCCGCGGATATCTGCAAAAAATGCTGCTGATCTGTTCCTATTATATCGCAGGAAAATCAGTAAACTGTATGACAATAGGAGGAATCTTCGCAGCAGGCGGAGACTCCAAATTTGGAATGCTGTGTGATTCTGTAACTCTGTGGTGTATCATTGTTCCTCTGGGATGCATCTGCGCATTTATCCTGAAACTGCCGGTTATGGTTGTCTACTTTGTACTCAATCTGGACGAGATCATTAAACTGCCGGTGGTCTATAAACATTATAAGAAATATAAATGGATTAAGAATCTTACATAATATTCGCTGTACCAGGATCGACTGATTAAAAAACAGGCACATATACCGGATATCCGGGACTATGTGCCTGTTTTGTCTTAATGATATTTATGCATCCGTGCATAATAACTGATACATAAGATCACAGTGGCTCCGCTCCATGCTGCAATCTCTGCAAAGAAAATACCGTCCTGTCCGATAAAATGGGGAAGGATCAGTGCAGCACTGATACGCATGACAAATTCAGCCATACCACTTACCATAGGCATTAAGGTATCTCCCAGCCCCTGAAGTGCAGATCTGTACACGTACAGGAAGTACAAAACCCAGAGCATGGCAGCCATAATAGAGAGGTATTTAAAAGCAATTGCAAGTACCTGCTGTGTCTGCTGCGGTTCACCTGAGATGAAAAGTGAGAGAATATTTTTTCCAAATAAAAACATGGCAGCAGAAATGATCAGTGAGGTAAGCAGGGAAAGCAGCATACTGCTGCGGACGCCTTTTCTGATCCTGTCAATCTTTCCGGCTCCCAGATTCTGACCCACATAGGTAACGATGGCATATCCATAGGAAATAGCTGCCATTTCCAGCAGACCATAAAGCTTGTTTGTAGCTGTAAATCCTGCCACAAAAAGGAAACCGTAGCCATTGATCACATACTGCACTACCAGACCGCCCACACCGATGATGATATTCTGGAATACAACAGGAATACCAAGTTTCATCAGGCGGGCATTCATGCCGGAGGCAGGCATAAAATCTGCTCTGGTCAGATGAACGATATCAATTCTGCGTAAAATCAGGAAACAGTAAACAGCGGAGAAGCTCTGTGCGATCACAGTTGCGATTGCTGCTCCTGCCACACCCCATCCGAAGCCTGCCACAAAAAGGAGGTCCAGTGAGACATTCAGCACAGATGCGATGATCATTGCAGTCAGTGGTGTTTTACTGTTTCCCATAGCCCTTAGAGCAGAGGCAAACATATTATAGGCTGCTGTGGCCGGGATTCCACAGAAAATGATGCGCAGATATAACAGAGACATTCCGATAATATTGGAAGGTGTATGTAGCCCTGTTAATACCAGCGAAGCAAATGACTGGCTGAGAATGAATACTCCGGCTGCAATAAATGCGGTCAGCCGGTAACTGTGTGCCAGAGATTTACGCAGATTTTCAAAATCTTTTGCCCCATAATACTGGGAGAGCTGAATGGAAAATCCCTGAGTGAGTCCTGTGGATATTCCTGTGACAACCCACATCAGAAAGTCAACAGCACCCAGTGCGGCAAGAGCCTCCACACCTGCAACCTGCCCAACAACCATGGTATCCACCATTGTATAAAGCTGCTGACAGATATTTCCCAGCATCAGGGGAATTGCAAAAAGAATGATCAACCGTCCCGGTGAACCGGAGGTCATATCCTGAATCTTGGTTTTCATTAGTATAAAAGTTCCTTTCCGGAGCATATTTGAAAAAGTTTAGAAATGATTATTCGAATATGCCCTGATATTTACATTGATAATTTGTAACTATTCAGTAGTCTGCTATCCCGCGAGGTGTTTTGGCACGTAAGTACCAAAATCCCGAGACATACAAGCCAAAATGCCATCACCGCAGGTGATTTTTAATGCATTTTGGCTCGTAACTGTGAAAGTACTGAACAGTTACGATAATTTTATATCATTAACGTGAAAAATGAAATATAATATTTCATCAGAATGATATAAATTTATCTGTTATTGTAGATATATTAACTGAATCAGCTGAATAAGTTAAGTCCCCTGCCTCAATTGCAAAAAGCAATATACTCTGCAGAGACAATGGCTATTTACAAATATGACAATAACAGGTATCATTCTTTTATAAATACATTCATAAAAGAAGGTAAAACAGAATGAGCGGACTGGAAAAGAAATTTGCCACGAAATCAAAAATCGTAAATTATATTATAAATAGAGAATCCACATCAAAAGTGGAAATATCCAAAGAACTGAATCTGAGTATGCCAACAGTTCTGTCTAATGTAAAAGATTTATTGGAAAAGGGCATCATAATAGAAACTGGAGAATATGAATCCACAGGAGGAAGAAAGGCTAAAAGTATTGGAATCAATCCATCCTATCGTTATGCAATGGGAATTGTGATCACTGCAAATCATCTGGGAATGGTGCTGGTAAATCTGAAGTATGAGATTGTGAAATCAGAGCGGATCCGTCTGAAATTTGTATCTGATATGTCATATTGCAGTCAGGTGGCAGATTATGCGGTGGAATTTCTGGATAATATGAATGATGCAGAACAGAAAGAAAAGCTTCTGGGTGTTGGAATCTCTATTCCGGGAATCATTAATCAGGAGCAGAAACTGGTGATAAAATCCCACGCACTGAAACTTGAAAACTATAGTCTCAGTTTCCTGGAACAGGCATTTTCTGTCCCGGTTTATTTTTCAAATGATGCCAATGCGGCAATGATGGCAGAAGATATGAACACCTATCAGAATGCAATTTACCTTTCGTTGAATCAGACTCTTGGCGGTGCATTCTGCATAGGGGGAAAATTGTTTTCCGGAGAAAATCAGAAGGCCGGAGAATTTGGACATATGATACTTGTACCTCAGGGCCGCAAGTGTTATTGTGGAAAATCAGGTTGTGCAGATGCTTATTGCGCTGCAGGCGCACTTGTTGGTGAGTCAAAGGATTCTGTGGAACAGTTTATGCAGTTGCTCAAAAGTAATGATGAAAAGGCAGAGAAAAAATGGGAAGAGTATCTTACTTATCTTGCAATTCTGATTTCAAATCTGCGCATGGCATATGATATGGATATCATTCTTGGCGGCGAAATGGGTGGATATCTCTCAGATTATATGATACCTCTTGGGGAAAAAGTAATGAAGTATAATGGATTTGATCATGATCTGAGATATCTGAAAAACTGTTCTTATAAGAAAGAAGCCTCAGCTGTAGGTGCAGCAAAGCATTTCCTGCAGGATTTTATCGGAAAGATATAGCCGATAGCATTCTTGAATCACTGATGATCTGCTGATATACTATATTAAACAAATATCTGAATATAAAAAATACCCTGATTACAACAAAGAAAGGTTGTGATCAGGGTATTTTGTTATTGTGCGGGAATTCAGCAGATAATTATGAGGAGTGTTATAGTAACATCTGCATAAAAATAAAATCTTTACTTTGTGCAACTGGTAGAAATGAGAAATATTTTTAAATGTTTATTGACAAATTTAGCGATTTGAATAATAATGTAATTACTTTAATAAAACATTTAATAAAAGTTAATAAATAACTAGAGATTCAAAGTATATTCAACAAACAAGGAGGAAAATATTATGTTACAGCAGGTTATGACAAATCCAGGAGAAATCATTTTCAGAGAGGTTCCCGTACCAGAGATTAAAGACAACCAGGTTTTGGTTAAGATTATGAATATCGGTATCTGTGGTTCTGATATCCATGTATATCACGGAAAACATCCTTTTACAAAATATCCGGTAACCCAGGGACATGAAGTATCAGGAGAAGTGGTAAAAACAGGTGATGCAGTAACAGAATTTCATGTGGGACAGAAAGTAACAATTGAGCCACAGGTATATTGTGGACATTGTTATCCATGCCGTCACGGAAAATATAATCTCTGCGAAGAGCTGAAAGTAATGGGATTCCAGACAACAGGAACTGCATCCGAGTATTTTGCAGTTGATGCATCAAAAGTAACACCGATACCGGAAGATATGTCTTATGAAGAGGGCGCAATGATCGAGCCTCTGGCAGTAGCTGTTCATGGTGTTAAACAGATGGGCGATGTAACAGGAATGAATATTGTGGTGATAGGAGCCGGTCCGATCGGAAATCTGGTAGCGCAGTCTGCAAAAGGGATGGGAGCAGCTAAAGTTATGATCACAGATGTCAGTGATCTTCGTCTGGAAAAAGCAAAAGAGTGTGGAATTGACGTATGTGTCAACACAAGAAATAAAAATTTCGGGGAAGCAATGGTAGAAGCCTTTGGACCGGATAAGGCAGATGTTATCTATGATTGTGCAGGAAATAACATTACAATGGGACAGGCGATCAAATATGCAAGAAAAGGAAGCGTGATTGTGCTGGTTGCAGTTTTTGCAGGAATGGCTGAGATCGATTTGGCAGTTGCAAATGATCATGAGCTTGATATCAAGAGCACAATGATGTACAGACATGATGATTATGTAGACGGAATCAGACTGGTGAATGAAGGAAAAGTGCATTTAAGACCGCTGATCTCTAAGACATTTGCATTTAAAGATTATCTGAAAGCATACCAGTACATTGACGATAACCGTGAGACTACAATGAAAGTGATTATCAATGTGCAGGAAAAATAAAATACCCTGCTGATCATACATAAGCATTATGTAAGACAAAGATATAATAAAAAAGACTGCTGTAGAGAAGACATGAGTAAACGGAAAGATAGAGAATGGCAGCAGGCAGGAGGAATTATGGAGAGTAAAAACGAAAATGTAAAAGTTCCGTTGATCAGTAAAATCGCATATGGATTTGGCGATGTAGGATGTAATTTCAGCTGGATGTTCGTCAGTAATTTTCTCATGATTTTTTACACAGACGTATTCGGAATCAGTATGGCAGCAGTCTCTGCCCTGATGCTGTTTTCAAGATTTTGGGATGCGATCAATGATCCGATCGTGGGTGGACTGACAGATAAAACCAAAACGAAATGGGGACGTTATCGTCCATGGCTTCTCATTGCAGCTCCGATCACGGCCGTGCTTCTGATTATGACATTCTGGGCACATCCGGACTGGTCGGACAGATCAAAGGTTATCTATATGGTAATTACATACTGTCTGCTGGTACTTGGATATACATGTGTAAATATCCCGTATGGCACCCTTTGTGGAGCAATGACACAGGATATCGATGAACGTGCAAAGATTAATACATCACGTTCAGTATCTGCAATGGTCGCAATTGGAATTATCAATATCATTACAGTTCCACTGATTGAAAAACTGGGCAGTCAAAGTGCTAAAACCGGATACCTGCTGGTAGCAATCATATACGGATGTATTTTTGCAGCCTGTCATTTCTTCTGTTTCGCAAAAACAAAAGAGCAGGTGATTATGCCGGAAAAAGAAAAAATATCCATAAAAGTGCAGTTAAGAGCAGTGATGCAGAACCGCCCATATATTCTGGCATTAATCGGACAGGTGTTATTCGGATTTACACTTTATGGAAGAAATGCAGATGTTTTATACTATTTCACTTATGTAGAGGGAAATGCATCCTACTATACTACATATTCCATGTGCATTATCATTCCATCCATTATCGGTGCTGCATGTTTCCAGCCTGTATTCCGCAAACTGAACAATAAAGGAAGAACGGCATCCATTTTTGCTCTCCTCACTGGAATTTCCATGCTCTGTATGTTCTTCTTTAATGTAAAAGAAACACCGGCAGCGTTCTATACACTTGCAGGAATTACACAGTTCTTTTTCTCTGGATTTAACACTGCGATCTATGCGATCATTCCTGACTGCGTAGAATACGGAGAGTGGAAAACGGGATTAAGAAATGATGGTTTTCAATATGCATTTGTATCACTGGGAAATAAAATTGGCATGGCAATAGGAACTGCGCTTCTTGCAGCGCTTCTTGGAAAATATGGATATGTGGCAAATCAGGTACAGAATCCGGCTGTCCTCAGTATTATGAGACATTCCTTTACTACAATTCCGGGAATTTTATGGATAGTGACAGCAATTGTACTGTTTTTCTACCGTCTGAACAAAAAACGTTACAATGAAATTGTAGAAGACCTGAAAAAAAACAGGATAAAATAAAGAGTGTCGTGAAGTGAATTGTGAATATCAACAGAGTCTCCTTGAGCAGCATTAAAAAATCTGCTTAAGGAGATTTTTATGTCTGGAGTTTTGTGGTTGCATTTTTGTTTTATATGGGTATAATGGTGAGATAAGTCTGCAGATGAAAGGAAGACAATGCTGACAATATAACGAAGGAGCGAAGTATTATGCTGAAAAGATTCACCAGATATGTAACCCAGAGTGTTGCCGGAATGATCGGGATTTCCGTTTATGTTCTGGCAGATACTTTCTTTATATCTGTATATTCCGGTGCTGACGGACTGGCAGTTCTCAATCTGATCCTGCCGGTTTATGGACTGATCTATGCGATTGGGGCTATGATCGGGATTGGTTCCGCTACCAGGTATGGCATAAGCAGGGCAAAAGGAAAAAATACAGAACATTATTTCGTACAGTCAGTAACCTGGAGCATATTGGCTGCAGTTCCATTTATGCTGATCGGAATCTTTATTCCGGACAAAGCATTGGCTTTGTTGGGTGCAGATGCCGGACTGATCGGACTTGGACGAAACTATGTGAGAATTATTCTGATCGCAACACCATTCTTCATGTCAAATTATACATTTACTGCATTTGCCAGAAACGATGGGGCGCCTTCTATTGCAATGATCGGTTCCATCAGTGGAAGTATCTTTAACATTATATTTGATTATATATTCATGTTCCCGGTCGGTCTGGGATTTTCCGGGGCAGGACTGGCTACTGCAATCTGTCCGATCGTAACAATGAGCGTCTGTACCATACACTACAGAAGTAGCAGAAACCATGTAGGATTCCATTGGAAAAAACCGTCATTCAGACACCTGATTTCCTGCTGTCAGCTGGGAGTTTCCGCATTTGTCGGTGAACTGTCTTCCGGTGTGATCGCTATTGTATTTAACTTCCTGATCCTGGGGATCGCGGGAAATATGGGTGTAGCAGCCTATGGAGTTGTGGCAAATCTTTCTATCGTGGCATTTGCGATTTTCAACGGTCTTGCCCAGGGAGCACAGCCCCTGATCAGTGAAAGCTACGGAAAAGGTCAGCCCGCTCAGGTAAAAAGACTTCTGAAATGGAGCCTGCTCGTATGCCTTGCAGTAGAAGCACTGATCCAATTGATTATCTGGACTGCAACTGACACGCTGATCAGCATTTTCAACAGTGAAAACAATGTTCAGCTGCTGAATTATGCACATACAGGACTGCGTCTGTATTTCCTTGGATTTATAGTGGCAGGAATCAATATTGTACTGGTGGCATATTTCTCAGCAGTAGATGAACCGAAAATCGCGATTGTGGGATCATTCCTGAGAGGAATTATTGCCATTGTTATCTGCGCAGTTATACTTGCGAAATTATTTGGATTAAATGGAATCTGGATCTCTCTTCTTGCAGCGGAGGCGGTTACGTTTCTGACGATTCTGTTTCTGGCATATAAAGACAGAAGAAAAAGAATAGCAGTTGTCTGAATTTATAGCAAGTAAAGCAGAGAGCGGGATTTGGTTAAAATTCAGGAATTGTCCGGATAAAATCAGGCTGTTCAATATCAAGCAGTCTGATTTTCCGTTCAATCCCTCCGGCATAACCGGTAAGGCTTCCGTCTGAACCTATAACTCTGTGGCAGGGGACGATTACGGAAACCCGGTTATGTCCAACTGCACTGCCAACTGCCTGAGCAGACATAGTTTTCAGTCCACGTTTATCAGCTATTTTGCGGGCAATCTCGCCGTAAGTAACTGTCTGACCATAAGGGATCTCCAGTAAAATATCCCACACTTCTCTCTGAAAATCTGTTCCGATCAGATGAAGCTTCGGCAGGAAATCTGGCTTTTGCCCGCTGAAATAAATATCCAGCCAACGCAGAGCATCTTTTAAAATATGGTTTTCATTTTCTTCAAAAGAAAAATCCATGTGTCCTGGAAATTCTCCAAAATACTTCTGTCCCTCAAACCAGGCTCCCACAAGCCCAATATCATCAGCTGCCAGCAGCATTCTTCCAAGTGGAGACAGATAATAAGTTCTGTAAATCATAATATTTCACCCTCAACAAAAAATAAGTGAGTACTTAGTTTTTTATGGAATTGCTATAGTTACAATTCATTATAAAATTTTCTTATGCCAAAAGCAATGAAATTTCAGCATATACATGTCAAAACAGCAGTGTATGGAATTGCTATAATTCAGTAACAATTAATTTGCAGGGATGTGATCTTGATGGGTTGTGAAAAGAGGTAGAATAAGGTATTATAAAAACCATAAATAAATCAAATCAGGGGGAAAACTAATGCTTAACATTTATCTGGGAGAAATGAAAGAAGCAATTTACCATCCGCCAACTTATTTTGATAATAGATACGAAGACGAATGGATCACAGATCCCTTGTCTGTAAAAATGATAAAAGATGTAGACAAGTCAGATGTAGTCAGTGAACGGCTGATTCAAAGTCCCGTATTAGGTCCTATTTCTGTAAAAGAAATATCAGGAGGGGTAAAAACCTTAATCTTAATGGCGTTTGATGACAGTGGCCGGATATTTAATGCATCTGCTTGTGGAAATGACTGTGCAAAATGGATTCTGGAAATTGGAAAACAAAAAGAACTGATAGTCAATCTGCGCCATATTATGGATTTTGGAGATAACGAGTTCGAGATTAAAATTTTAAACAAAAATCAGATCGTTCATAATATGGAAGAATTTATTGACATTGCTGTTGAATATGTATAGGTGAAAGTAATGAAAGGAAAATATAAAGTAATTGTACGTAACAATAAGCTTCATTATGAATTCGAAATAAAACGTAACATTACAATTATTCAAGGGGACAGTGCGACAGGCAAAACAACATTGATCAATATGTTACGACAGGCAGAAAATCTTGGTGAATCCAGTGGAGTGGATGTGCTGTCAAATGTTCCATGCAGAATTCTGGAGGGTGTCAGCTGGAAATTAATCTTGCAGAACACAGCGGGGACAATATTTTTTATAGACGAAGAAAATGCATTTATTAATACGGAAGAATTTGCAGCGGAAGTACGTGGCTCAGACAATTATTTTGTATTGATCACCAGAGAAAATCTTTATAACCTTCCATATAGTGTCGAGGAAATATATGGACTATATGCATCTGGGAGATATCAGAATACAAAGAAAATATATCAACAAATGTATAGGATATATTCAGATATCCAGGAACTTCCCATAAAACCCGAGTTGTTTATTGTAGAAGATTCCAATTCCGGATATGAATTTTTCAAAGCAGTTTCGGATGAAAGGAACCTTGAGTGTGAAAGTGCAGGTGGGAAGTCGAATATTTTTTCAAAGATAAAAAATGTGAAAAACAGAGAAGTGTGTGTGATTGCCGATGGAGCAGCAATCGGACCTGAGATGAATGGTTTATATGAAATTTCACATAAGAAGAAAAATATTCATTTATATTTACCGGAATCATTTGAATGGATTGTATTAAAATCAGGTTTGATTGATGACAGAGAAATTCGTAAGATATTAGAAACTCCGGAGCTGTTTATTGACAGTAAGAAATATTTCAGCTGGGAAAGATTTTTTACAAACTTACTTATAGAAAAAACAAAAAATTCTTATTTGCAGTATAGAAAATCTGCTATAAATAAAACATATTTACATTCTAAAAATAAAGAAAAAATACTGAATTGTATAGAAGCTATTCAGTGGTGAAGGCTATTCGGTTTGGAGGTTTTATTATGTGGAATGAAATAAAAGATTTTGCTGCGCCGGAACTGGATGTATATGCCAGAACATCTGAAGTGCAGCTTTTACGATACTATGAACCGGAACCGGGAATTTTCATTGCGGAAAGTCCGAAAGTAATTGAGCGAGCCCTGAAAGCAGGATACCAGCCAATTTCTTTTCTGGTGGAGCATAAAGATCTGGAAGGAGAGGCACAGGAAATCCTGAAACAATATCCGGATGTGCCGGTTTATACTGCGGAATATGAACTTCTGGTCAAACTGACCGGATTTGCCCTTACTCGAGGAATGCTCTGCGCAATGCGCAGAAATCCACTCCCACTCGTAGAGGAAATCTGCAGAAATGCCAGCCGCATAGCAGTTCTTGAGAATGTTGTAAACCCTACAAATATCGGAGCTATTTTTCGCTCAGCTGCAGCTCTCCATATGGATGCAGTACTTCTGACCGGCGGATGCAGTGATCCGCTTTACCGACGTGCAGCCAGAGTCAGCATGGGAACTGTATTCCAGATTCCCTGGACATACTTTGATAAAAAAACTGTATGGCCGCAGGATGGAATGCAGATTCTGCAAAATCTGGGATTTAAAACAGCTGCAATGGCTCTGCGTGACGATTCCGTAGGAATTGATGACAAAGCACTCCGTTCAGAAGAAAAACTGGCAGTCATTCTCGGAACAGAAGGTGACGGCCTTGCATCACAGACCATCGCAGACTGCGATTATACAGTAAAGATACCAATGTCCCACGGAGTAGATTCATTGAATGTGGCAGCAGCAAGTGCAGTGGCATTCTGGGAGCTAGGACACAGAGAGTGAAACTATTAAGAATGATAAAATAGAAAAAAAGGCGTGATAATCAATGAAAACAGATCCTTTCAGAGAATATCTTATACAGGCAGAGCCAGGCAGGCGGGAAAAGGGATATGTATGGAATACTGCCATTGGTTTACAGGCTGTTGATGGATTAAAGCCGTCGCAGTATCTGGTTGATACAGCTGTTCAGAATATTGAGGGAAAAATTACGATAGAAGAAGCTCAATATCTGGTAGATTCTTATTATGAGGAAAGACGAGAAAAGCCAAAGCCAGGAGACAGAACTGAAGAAGCGGATAAAGTTTCAGCCAGAATTGCAGCACTATTATCAGAAAATGCATTTAGTTTTACACCTACAGAATATCTGGCAATTCATAAGAAACTATTTACAGGAATTTATTCGCATGCCGGAAAAATCAGGGATTATAACATTACAAAAAAAGAATGGGTATTAGATGGAGCTTCCGTTCTTTATGGAAGTGCATCAGAACTTAGAGAGACATTAGAATATGATTTTACGCAGGAAAAAAAGTACAGCTATAAGGGTTTATCTATAGAAGAAATGATACATCATCTGGCAGTTTTTGTGGCAAATCTGTGGCAGATACATGTGTTTGGTGAAGGAAATACCAGAACTACGGCAGTTTTTTTTATTAAATATCTCAGAACACTGGGATTTGATGCCACAAATGATATATTCGCAGAGAATGCCTGGTATTTTCGAAATGCTCTGGTTCGTGCAAACTATAATGACTTAAAGAATGGAATCCATGAGACAACTGAATATCTGGAAGTATTTTTGCGAAATTTATTGCTGAATGAAAAAAATCCTCTTCATAATCGCATGATGCACATTAATAAAGAATTTATAAATCTTCTAAATGAGAGTCTGAAAACAGAAGAAGCGAACATTGAAATGAAAAAAGTGAATATTAAGAGGGAAAAAGCGAACATTGTAACAGAAAAAGTGAATATTGATGTGCATGACAGGTATTCAGATGAAATTCATGGTTTCCTGGAAAAAACAATAAACCATATTCAGAAAATGTATGATGCGTTAAGTGATAAAGTGGCATTTGGAAGAGAAGATGTACAACATGCTACTGGTCTGAAGCCTACACGCGCTTCTATGCTTATTAAAGAATTAGTTAAAAGGAAAATACTGGAGCCGGTTTCAGGATATGGAAAAGGAAAGTACAAATTTACAGGAATATCAGTTGAAAGACAGTATGGTAGTTGGACAGAACTTTTATAGTTATGGTAAATGTAAAATATCTGTCAGGAAAGCAGGTGTGTGAAATGGGTGTGTATTTAAATCCCGGCAATGATAAATTTTATAAAGCAATCAATTCTGAGATTTATGTGGACAAAACAGAACTGATACAATATACCAATCGTGTTTTTAACACCATGCAGCAAAATGTCTGTGTAAGCAGACCAAGACGTTTCGGAAAGTCTATGACTGCAAATATGCTGGCTGCATATTACAGCAGAGGATGTCAGTCTGAAAAATTATTTGACGGACTTAAGATAAAAGAAGATTCATCTTTTTCAAAATATCTGAACAAATACAATGTTTTCTTTATAAATATGCAGGAATTCCTAAGCCGCAGTAAGACAGTAGAGAAAATGGTCCTGCGATTAAACCGGATTCTGATGCGTGACCTGAAACAGGAATATCCTGATGTGGACTATTTTGATGAAGAAGATCTTGCTGAAAGTATGCAGGATGTATATCAGCAGACAGGATGTCCGTTTGTGATTATTATAGATGAGTGGGATTGTATTTTCAGAGAATACAAGTCAGATAAAGAAGCACAGGAGCAGTATCTTGATTTTCTGCGGGATTTTCTTAAGGATAAATCTTATATTCATCTTGCTTATATGACAGGAATCCTGCCGGTAAAGAAATATGGAACACATTCTGCCCTGAATATGTTTGATGAATTTTCTATGATTTATGCAGGACCGCTGGCGAAGTTTGTGGGTTTTACAGAGACAGAAGTCAGAGAATTATGTGAGAAATATCATATGGATATGAGGGAAATCAGAGAATGGTATGACGGGTACAGGTTTGAAAACTGTGAGCCGGTTTATAATCCAAGGTCTGTGGTAAACGGCATGCTCTTTGGTTCTATCAGAAACTACTGGAATATGACAGAATCTTTTGAAGCACTGCAGACTTATATAGATATGAATTTTGAGGGGTTAAAGGATGATATTCTCAGTATGCTGGCAGGAGAGCATATTCCTGTTAATACCGGAAATTTTACAAATGATATGACGACATTCCGGGATGAGAATGATGTTTTGACCTTATTGATCCATCTGGGATATCTGGCATATGATTCTACAGAACATTGTGTGTATATTCCTAATAATGAAATCCGGAATGAGTATGCAAATGCTGTTTCTGTATCAGACTGGGGTGAAGTGTCAAAAGCTTTAAAAAATTCGGCAGATGTCCTGAATGCAATCTGGAATCAGAATGAGCAGATGGTTGCACAGGGAATCCAAAGAGCACACTTTGAGACCTCGCATCTTCAGTATAATGATGAAAATGCATTAAGTTATACTATTTCACTGGCTCTGTATGCGGCTAGAAACTATTATAGCGTATATCGTGAACTGCCAACAGGAAAGGGATTTGCGGATATGGTCTTTATTCCAAGGAAAAAATTTCCTGATAAACCTGCTCTGGTAGTGGAATTAAAATGGGATAAAAGTGCCAAAGGAGCTATTTCTCAGATTAAACAGAAGCAATATTGTAAAAGTCTGGAGGAATATGCAGGAAATATTCTTTTGGCAGGGATTAACTATTCCAAAAAGGATAAAGAGCATCAGTGCATGATTGAGAAGATAATGAAATAATAACATTATATATGATTTGCTGTAAATAGATGAAAAATATCAGAGAGTGTGTAGATTGGAAAATTTCTACACACTCTCTGATGTATTTATGATATAAAGTTAAATGATATAGGTTATTCGAAACGAGGAATTGTAATAACTTCTCCGTCTTTCATAGCAGATTCATGTGCACAGATTCCTGTACCTGTCCAGTAAGCACCCATGATGTCGTCAATAGCAGGTTTACGTTCTTCCAGAATGGAACGAATGAATTCATGTACAAGGTGTGGATGGGAACCACCGTGCCCCCCACCCTGGGTAAAGGAGAGATGGGTGTTCTCATTGTTATATACTGTGTTGGTGGTGAAGGATGCGATTTCCTTCGGAAGAAGGTGTGCATAATCCGGGATCTGGATTCTTTTTTCCACAATCTCTGATCCACGACTGGATTTTTCGCTGTCTTCATCCAGAATGTCCACTTTCTCCAGTTCTCCTGTACGGGTAAAGAGAACAGGATCTTCATCACCAAGCTGCTGCCATTCGAAGCTCTCGTTTTCACCGTATACTCGGAAGCATTCGGAATAGCTTCTGGCTACACCGTAGAGGAAACGTTCCATTTCAATAGTTACATCACTATCCTGAAGAGAAATAAATGCGGATTCGAACGCGAACGGGCAGCCGTATTTGTCAGCCAGTTCTTTGCGGACTTTTCCGGAACCTCTTGCATAAACTTTGTCCGGCAGATGACCTGCAAGCATCAGACAAGGAGCAACGGCGTGTGTTGGGTGCATCAGTGGTGGGAAACCTTCCCAGTATTCCGGCCATCCTTCCATATCCTGGTAATGTGCACAGGTCATGTACTGGAGGCGTCCAAGTTCGCCCTTCTTATAAAGCTCCTGGATATAGAGGAACTCTCTCTGGAAAATCGTTGTTTCCATAAACATATAATTTTTGCCGGAGGCCTTGCGGGCTGCAATGATGTCATTTAATTCCTGGATGCTCATTCCCATAGGAATGGTACAGCCGCAATGTTTACCTGCGTTTAAGACACGTACAGAAAAGGGAGCATGGGTTGCAGGCGGTGTTACCAGGTGGACTGCATCAATTTCAGGAATATCCAGTACATCCTGCAGATCTGTGAAACAGCGTTCATCCGGAATGCTGTATCGTTCTTTTGCAATATTCAGAAGTTTCTCATTTTTATCTACGACATACACCTTATCAATATCAGGATGTTTACAGTAGATAGCAACGAATTCAAGCCCGAAGCTTAAGCCTACTAAAGCAACATTCAGTTTTTTCATGATGGAAAACCCTCCTTAAAAAATTAATATAGAAAAAATCATCAGGATGTCAGGAATCCTGCATCTGTTTTGTATGTCTGTGATTATACGTGATGAAAAAAGAAAAAAGAATAAAGATAATTTAGATGTTTGGATAAAAAAAGATAAAAATAATACCAATTCCGATTAACCTTACTTTTTTTTAGAAAAGATGGAAAAAGAAAGAATAATATCGTTATTCAAAAATCAGGGATTTCATGTTTTAATAAGTGCATAGCAGAACAATCGATTGGAAAGCAGATCAGAAATACAGAGATGTAAGAGAGAAGATGAGAAGGAGGAACTATATAATGAAGAAAAGAGCATTAGCTGTTATGTTGGCAGGAGTTATGGTTTTAGGCGCACAGACAGGTGTGTGGGCTGCATCCGATACTTCAGATCAAAAAGAAGGGGAACTGACACTTCTGATGGTGAATCAGTGGATTGATGAAACTGATGCAAAAGGGAAAGAGCTTAGAAAAGTGATTAAACAATATGAAGAAGAAAATCCGGGAGTTGAAATTACATTGCAGGGAGCTTCCCAACAGGATATAAAGGAGTCTTTTCAGACAGCAGCTCTAGCAGGAGGCGGAGCAGATATTGTAATTATGGATAACTCTGGGCATGCCATTGATCTTGCTGCAATGGGGCTTCTGTATCCTCTAGAAGAGTTTACCACAGCCGATGAGCTCACTGCACAGTATCAGGAAGGACCACTTAATTCTGGTAAATTTGAAGGAAAATATTATTCCGTACCATGGTATATGGACTGTACAGGCCTTTATTATAATAAAGAACGCTTGGATGAGCTGGGAATTGATGTCCCTGCAACATGGGAAGAGCTTTCGGATGCAGTAGATAAAGCGAAAGAGGCAGGCTACGGTGGAATTATTACTTATCAGAGTGCATATGCGTTCTATTCATTCTTTTATCAGAATGAATGTCCGGTAATTGATACAAGCGGAGATGTTCCGAAAGTAGTGATTGACAATGAGGAGGGAAAAGAGGCTTGGAATTATATCTGTGATTTAATCTCTAAAGGTGGTCTGGTAGAGTCTTTTAAAGAAGCAACTACATGGGATAAAGTATATGAAAGCTTTGCAAATGGAGAAGCAACCTTCCTGCTGGGTGGAGACTGGTGCTCCAGCGGAGTAGAAAATATTAATCCAGATTTGGATTACGGCATTGCTCCGATGGTAAAAGGAAAAACAGAAGCAACTGTACTGGGAGGATGGACCTGGAATATTAATACCAACTGCAAAGATCCGGAACTTGCTTATGACCTGATTCAGTACCTGAATTCAGAAAAAGGAGATTCTCTTCTTGGGGTAGAAGGAAAGATTTCAGCACGTAAAGACTTCGACTATGACAAAGCACTGGAAGGAAAGGACAAACTGAAAGCCTTTACAGAAGAATTGCCGTATACAGAAGCAAGACCTGCTGTTATTAATGAAAAATCCATCGATGAACTAATCACTAATGCAATTCTGGAAGTAGACTACGGACAGTCATCAGCTGAAGAAGCACTGACGTCTCTTGCACAGAAGCTTAACGAGAATATTGCATCTAACTATCAGTAAAAATATCTAGGAAACAAATATGAAATAATAACGGAGGCGCTGGCGTGAAATGGCGACAGCGCTTCTTCGTTGAGAAGGGAGGAAGACCATGTCCCCAATACGTAGAAAAGCAGGTCTGGAACTGAAAAAAAATCTTCCAGGATATCTTCTGATGGCACCAGCAGTGATTGCAGTGCTGGCACTTTCCGTATATCCTCTTTTAAGAGGTATTTATCTGAGTTTCTTAAATTATAACATTGTACGCTCAAACGATCCTGCATTTAATACCTTTGCAGGTTTACAGAATTATATTGATATTTTCAAAGACAAAGTATTCATACAGTCTATTGGAAATACAGTGAAGTGGACGGTGGTGAATCTTGTGGTACAGCTTGTGGCAGCCATGTTTCTTGCACTTGCACTGAACCAGAAGCTGAAAGGAAGATCTGTATACAGAACTCTGATTCTGGTGCCATGGGCAGTTCCCCATGCCATAGCAGCTATGACCTTTACTTTTTTATACAATGCAAATGTAGGTATCATTAATATATTGGCAGTGAAGTTGGGTATGATTACAGAATCTGTATCCTGGCTTGGAAATGTGGGATCAGCGTTCTGGTGCGTAGTCCTGGTAGCAATATGGAAGGGAATTCCTTTTCAGATGATCTTTATTCTGGCAGCACTGCAGGGAATTTCCGGGGATGTGTATGAGAGTGCGGAAATAGATGGTGCCAGTCGTTGGCAGTGTTTTTGGAAAATCACACTTCCAATCATTAAAGAGCCTCTGGCTATTTCTACCATTCTGAACCTGATCGGTATTGTGTCCTGTTTTAACACCATCTGGCTGATGACCAAAGGTGGACCGCTGTACAGCACAGAGATTATTTATACCTATGCATACAGAAGAGCATTTATTGACCATAATTTCGGAACTGCAGCAGCTGCATCCGTGGTATTGTTTATATTTATGGCTGTTTTCTCTGGAGTTTACCTGAAGATGGTAAGTGAGAAAGAATAGGGAGGAGGAAACTATATGCATGCAAAACAACGAAATGAAGCTATAAGGCATGTGGTAGCCTATATATTTACAATAGTCATGGTTTTTCTTGCAGTGACTCCATTTATTTATGTGGTGCTGACTGCCCTGAAAACAAAGGAGCAGATCTACGACCCATCGCAGATCATACCAACTCATATCACATTTGATAATTTTAGACAGGTGTTGTTTCAGTCGAATTTCGTAAGATATTTTATGAACAGTATTTTTATTACACTGGTCACAGCACTGATTTGTATGATATTATCAGTAATGGCAGCATATGGACTTACCAGATATAGAATCGCAGGTGCCGGGAAAATTAAGATGGCGGTTCTTATGACAAGAATGTTTCCAGGAATTCTGTTGTGTATTCCTTACTATATTATTATGAAACAGTTGAACCTGATTGACAGTTATGTAGGACTGATCCTAATGTACTGCTCTTTTACCCTGCCTTTTGCCATATGGAATACCTGTGCATTTTTTATTTCCATCCCGTGGGAGTTGGAGGAAGCTGCCAGGATTGATGGCTGCAGCAGGTTGAAATCTTTTTTCCATGTGATTATTCATGTGGCTAAGCCGGGACTTTTTGTTACAGCCTTGTTCTGTTTTATGACATCCTGGGATGAATATATGTATGCTTCTATTTTTATTAATACAACTTCAAAGAAAACCATTCAGGTTGGTATGCAGGACTTTGTAGGACAGTATTCTGTAGATTGGGGACTGTTGATGTCAGCGGTGGTGATCAGTCTGATACCAATTCTGATTTTCTTTGCATTGGTGCAGAAGAATCTGGTGCAGGGACTTTCGGCTGGTGCAGTGAAAGGATAAATACAGATCAGATGTAGAAAGAGGAAATTTGCGTATGAGTTTCAAACGTAAAAATCCGGGTAACCAGAGCATAAGAAGGCAGCTCACATTTTATATGGGACTTTTTGTGGTGCTGCCGTTGTGCCTGGCTTTGATGCTTCTGAATCTCTATCTTCAGAAAGTTACCACGGAAAATAAGATCAACAATGAGACAGATTTGCTATCCCAGATCAGGGATAACACAGATCAGATGATTGAAGTGACCAATTATGCTACAAGCATGTTGATGACAAATAAAAATATACTAAAGAACCTGCGCATTTTAGAGCAAGACGGGGATCCCTACGAAATCTATCAGGCGAAAAGAGAACTTTCTAATGATATTTCGGATGTAGAGAGCTCCGTCTTAAATGCCGTTGACGGAAAGGTAGCTATACTTACGAAAAAAGGATATATGATTGGTTCTTACACATTAAGCAGAACAGAAACGAATTATGAGAAAGAACAGTGGTATCGGGAGATTTTGGAAAATGGAAGAAAGACAACTTACAGTATAAGTATAGGAACCATATTCCAGGAAATGACAATATATGACAATGTACAGAAATATTTCTATATGGGGCGGGAAATTCTGGATTATTCCGGCAAAAATCTGGGAGTTATGCTGATTCGTCTTTCCGAGAAAAAAATCTGGGGAAAACTGGCAGCAAGTATGGTGACAGAGGAAGGCGGTGCCCTTTATATTCTGAACAGAAACAATGATATACTGATGGAGTATAATGAGAAATATCAGAAACAGCTGAAAGAACTGAGAGAACAGAAAGCTGTAAAGGAGATTTCTGAGAATGAAATTATGACTGGTAATCTGAAAGATGATTTTTATTATATGGAAAGCGAACTGGAGAATGCTTCCAATAAACTGGTTTACCTTGTTCCCCAGAAAATTTTCCTGAAAGAAAACAGAAAGATTCTCCAGAGAATTCTGGAGATGTTACTTCTGGTGATTGGATTCACTGTTTGCACCATGTTATATTTTTCTAAAAGAATCGCCAGACCTCTGGTTGAAGTGGCACAGACTCTGGAAAAAGCTCCCAATGGAATGGCAGTTCTGGAAGAACCTCAAGGCTCCTTTCAGGAGATGAGTAAATTTGTATCCTGCTATAATCAGGCTGGGAAAAAGATTGAAGAGCTTCTGGGCAATGTAGAAAGAGAGAGCAGATTAAAAGAAAAAGCTCATTATGAGATGCTTATGTCGCAGATTTCCCCTCATTTTATCTTTAATACGGTTAATTCCATAAGAATTATGGCTGTAAAAGAAGGACAAGATCGGGAAGGCGGAAATGAAAACACGGAGAAAGCACTGGAGGCATTGGGAGATATCCTACATGCAGTTTACAGTAATAAAAATGGTATGACTACTGTGGGGCAGGAGACAGCACTTCTGAAGTCATATGTAGATATCATGCAGATGCGGTTTGGAAGTTCATTTCAGTATTATAATGTAATTCCAACGGAACTGTTCTATTATGAAATTCCTGCATTTACTATGCAGCCGATTGTGGAAAATGCGATTTTGCATGGAGTAAAAGGTGTAACAGCAGGGCAAATCATAGTCTCTGCAATAGAGTATGAGAATAATTTTGTCATATCTGTATTCAATAATGGAAATTCTGCGGATAAAAAGAAGATTGAAGATCTTCTGAAGGGAGAGAAGAACCAGAGAGCTGTAACGGGAATTGGACTTTATAATGTGAATTCCAGATTGAAGCTCTTGTATGGGGAATCCTATGGACTGATTTATAATGAAAAGGTCAGAAATGGTTTTGAAATATGGGTACGTCTTCCAAAAAAAATTACAGAATCAGAAGAAAGGTGATAAAATAGGATAAAAAGACAGGAATTATTATCTGGATGAAGGGAAGAACATTCTATGAAAAAAGTACTGATCGTAGAGGATGAAATTTTGGCGAGACTTGGATTGCGTCAGCTTGTAGACTGGAGAAAACTGGAACTGGAGTTGTTGCCGGATGCAACAGATGGAGAAGAGGCACTGGAAATGATCCGGAACAGTTGTCCGGATATCATTCTTCTCGATCTGAACATACCCAAAGTTAGCGGGCTTGAAATTCTGGAATTTCTGAAAAAAGAAGAAATGCCAACCAAAGTAATCGTAGTAAGCTGCCAGGAAGAATTCGATGTTGTAAAAAAGGCAATGAAACTTGGTGCGTATGATTATCTGCGAAAACTAAATCTGAGTTCCGATGAACTGGAAAATATTCTGGAAAAGTGTCTGGTAGAAACAGAAGAAAGAATTACGGTTCATATGCAGGGAATACGTGAGATCCGTTATGAAGAGATTGTGAGAGACAGCAGAGATATTTTGGCAGGTGCCTGTAATTATCAGACATTAATCTGTATACTGGCGAAAGATATAGAGGAGTTGTCCAGGGTTACGGAAATAATCCATAAATGGGCTGAAACCGAACTCAGGGAAGGTCTGCAGATCCAGAAGGGAAATCAGTATGGATATTTTCTATTGGAAGAAAAACCAGAAAAATCTGTTTATATGGAATTGAAGAAAAGGGCAGAGCGGAAAACAGACAGAGAACTGTACATGGGAATCTTTGAAGGTTGTATGGAAAAAACTGCGGATATTGTTCGGGCTGCTGCGATGGCTGAACAGATACAACTTTTCAGTTATTATGATAAAGAAGAGAAGCTGGTGTTTTTTCAAAAGAAGATTGAAACAGAAGGTCATAGTCCACGAGGAATGCATGGATATCTGGATTCCCTAAAAGAGAAAATCAGAAGTTTTGACAGAGAAAAAACTGAACAGGAGCTGCATGGAATTTTCGGACTGATCCGACAGGAGTCTTATATCAGTATCAATGTGCTGAGAAGAAATTTTATGGATATTCTGGGGATTTATTCTATGGTTGCACAGTCACTGAATGGTGCGTTGGAAGAAATAGAATTGGACGGAGATAATTGTCATTATCAGAAAATCATGATGATGGAAAGTCTTAGGGAAATAGAGAAATGGTTCCTGAAATTTAATGATATTTTTATGGAAAAATTCTGGATTGCCTACAAATGCAGCAGGTCAGAAATTCTGCAGAAAGTAGTAAAATATATAGAAGTGCATATCATGGAACCAATCCATCTGTCAGATGCAGCTGCTGAAACAGGAGTTTCTTCAGCCTATCTTAGCACCATGTTTAAAAAAGAAATGGGTTATAATTTTATAGAATATGTAAATCTCCGAAAAATAGAACTGGCCAGACAAATGCTTCAGGATGGAAAAATGGTCTATGAAGTCTCAGAACTTCTTGGATTCGAAAACAGCACTTATTTCTCCAGAGTGTTTAAACGCTATACAGACGTGTCACCCGATACTTATCGGAAACAAATGTAAACCAAACACAAGAAAATGAGTTGACAATCCTCCCCGCTTATGATATAAAAAGAAGGTCAAAATCAATCATCAACAGGGAAAGAGGAGAGTCTTATTATGAGTCAGTCATATGCAAAAAGCCCTGCTGCAGAGAGAAAATTTACAACCAGAGAAATGGTACTGGTTGGTATGTTTGCAGCAGTTCTTGCAGTAATATCACAGATTTCACTGCCAATGCCTACCGGTGTACCGATTACCATTCAGGTATTTGGCGTAGCGCTTGTAGGAGCAGTACTTGGTTCCAGACTTGGAACTACAGCAACACTGGTTTACGTTCTGTTGGGAGCCATCGGTCTTCCGATCTTTGCTAACTTCTCAGGTGGAATCAGCAGCATTGTAGGAGTTACCGGAGGATACATCTGGGCATGGCCGATCATGACTTGGCTTTGTGGAATCCGTCCGAAAACAGAGAACAAGACAAAGAACCTTGCAATCTCAATCGGATTTGCACTGATCGGACTTCTGATCGTTGAGACAATCGGTGGTCTGCAGTGGCACTTTGTAGGAGGCTCCATGAGCATCCCGGCAATCGCAGTATACTCCTTAACAGCATTTATTCCAAAGGATATTGTGATTACAGTTCTTGCAGTTCTGATTGCAATTCCTATCAGAAAAGGAATCAACAATGCAGGAAACCGCTGATAACAGTAACAGGATAAAGAATAGCCTGCCGAAAGATACTCGGGGAAAGCAGGAAAACATAAAGATCCACGGAATCGGACTTGACAAAGCAGGACGGTGTACACACTATCACACACAGCTTGATATAGCTGCATTGCTCTGCGCGAAGTGCAGGAAATATTACGCATGTTATTCCTGCCACGATGAACTGGAAGATCATTCATTTATGGCAACAACACCGGAAGAAGCTTATCCTGTTTTATGCGGAAACTGCGGCAGGAAACTTACACTTCAGGAATACAAAAAAGGCAGCTGCCCTTACTGCCACGCAGGATTTAATCCAAAATGCAGTTTACATGAGAATATTTATTTCTGTTGTACTATGTAACGTATTTTGAAAAACATTCCCGCAATCTGCACGTCTCACTTTGCAGTATATTTTGCAGAAAGTCTTTTTAAACACAATCTAATGCAGAGGATACAAAATAACAAAAAATTTTGTATCCTCTTTTTATTTTGCGAAAAATTTGTTATACTTACATGAGTTAGCATAAGCTAACCAAAAGAAACATATTTCTTAAATATGAATATAGATAAAACAGGAGGAATAAATCAATGGATATAAATGTATTCTATGGAATTCTGATTCCTTTTCTTGGAACCTCTGCAGGAGCTGCCTGCGTATTTTTCATGAAGAAGAATCTGAATGAACAGATCCAGAGAGCACTTACCGGTTTTGCGGCAGGAGTTATGGTTGCGGCTTCCATATGGAGCCTGCTGATCCCGGCAATTGAACAGTCTTCCGGACTGGGGAAGCTTTCATTTGTACCGGCAGCAGTGGGATTTTGGATAGGGGTGCTTTTTTTGCTCTTGCTGGATCACATGATCCCGCATCTTCACCAGAACAGTGACAAGGCAGAAGGTCCGAAGAGCAGACTTCAGAGAACTACCATGCTGGTTCTTGCAGTAACTCTGCATAATATTCCGGAGGGAATGGCAGTAGGAGTCGTATACGCAGGTTATTTAACAGGTCACGCCCAGATCACTATAATGGGAGCAATGGCTCTCTCCATAGGGATTGCCATCCAGAACTTCCCCGAGGGAGCCATTATCTCTATGCCCCTGCGCTCTGAAGGTATGGGAAAGACTAAAGCCTTTGCGGGCGGAGTTCTGTCCGGGATTGTAGAACCTGTCGGTGCAGTCCTCACAATCCTCGCCGCCGGACTCATTGTCCCGGCACTTCCATATCTTTTAAGCTTCGCTGCCGGAGCTATGCTCTATGTAGTGGTAGAAGAACTCATACCCGAAATGTCTGCCGGAGAACATTCCAACATCGGAACTCTTTTCTTCGCAGTAGGGTTCTCTCTGATGATGATTCTGGATGTAGCGCTTGGATAAACAGATAATAATGCACTATGGACAGAATATGCAGAGAGTACTATAGTAAGCTGTATAGGATTATAGTGATCATCAAAATAATGCTTTATTTCTGAGAATCGCTATAGATAGAAATCAGAGGTGGCAGATCAGCGAAAACTATATACAGATTATTACTATGGATTAGGCAGTATCATTTGGAGATCAGATATTGTCCCCGAGAATCTGTCAAAGCTGTATAAACCCTGAAAAAATTACAATCTATCCACTGGAAATAGAATACATTGGGGAAAAAGTGTTTTTCACGGATCACTATAGTGTAAAAGAATGGGAAAAAGGCGATTCATTACAGGAAATTCATGAATGGTATCCGCATATAAAAAAAGCCAGATGCAATCCATGCAGGAACTAACAATGCAAGATTCAATCCCAAATGCAGTTTACAAGAGAATATTTATTTCTGCTGTACAAATAAACGATCTCCGGAAAGAATGAGGTAATCCATGCGAGACAAAACAAAAAGCGTATTGACCACGCACTGCTATCTGGAAAAGGATGGCAGTTATCTTATGCTTCACAGAGTATCAAAGAAAAACGATGTAAATAAAGATAAATGGATTGGTGTAGGTGGACACTTTGAAGAAGGCGAAAGCCCGGAAGAATGCCTTTGCAGAGAAGTTTACGAAGAAACAGGTTATCAGCTTATTTCCTGGAAATTCAGAGGAATCGTCACATTCACACAGGAAGGTTACGGAACGGAATACATGTGTCTTTACACTTCTGATGAATTTACCGGCACACAGAAAGAATGCGACGAAGGTGAACTGGAATGGGTTCCAAAAGAAAAGCTTGAGGATCTCAACATGTGGCCAGGCGACTGTATCTTTAATAAACTGATCAGAGAAGATGCACCATTCTTTTCATTGAAACTCAGTTATCAGGGAGATGAACTGACAGAAGCAATATTAAATGGTAAAGAAGCGAAAACTGAATAATATTATCTTCCTGTTCTTATTGGTACAATAGTATGGGTTTGGCGAGCATATGGAATTGAGAAAAATTCTGTATGCTCTTTTTGTTTTAAGAAAATCTGTTATATCTCCGTGAGTTTTGCATGACTAATTTATTGAAGTTCAGAGTACGTTCAATGATTCTGGGTGTAACTTCTGGATAAAAAAACAACTGCCTGATCTATTACCGGGCAGCTGTTTTGGCGTTGAGAGATATTTTACGAGCAGTAGTGGAAAACTGTGAGGTGGTAGAGTCAGTCAAATGGCGGGATTCTGATCTGTACAGATATAAAATGCCGCCAAAGAACCCCAAAATCAGTCCTGTATATCCGCCACTGCAAAGGACAACAGTTACCTTTGTAACAAAGGACATACCGCCAATCATGCAGATTAAAAATCCTGCCAGAAGACCGATCGTTGTCCAGCCCATAAGTGAAACAGCCAGAAAAGCTGCGGAAGCATGTGAGTCTTTTACCTGTTTATTAATAGAATTCCATAATGTCTTATACATAATGATTCCTCTTTTCTATTTCTATTCTTTGGTTTTTATTATAGAAACAGTTTGTAAAATACACATGCGCACTAATGAAAAATCTCTGTAAAATTTCTTTTTCTGAGATATTAAGTCAGAGGTAGCCAGAGCGTGTTTGAGAAATCATATTATACAAACAGCATATCGTGGTTGATAGTCTTGTAAAATAGTTTTCTGCATTCTTCGATGTCCTGTGTCTGTCCAAGAACCCACATCATTTTGGTGACGGAAGCCTCAAGAGTCATATCATAGGATTCCAGAACCGGGAACTTCTCCTTAATCACTTTTCCTACCTGATAGACCTCCATGTCGCTGCCCTCGTGAGTTACCTGAGTAGCCATACATACAAGCTTACCGGCACTGATCCAGTCAGAAAGTGCATTCAGAAAACTGTCATTTCCATAGTTTGGAAGACCGCCTACTCCGAAGGACTCAATGATCAGCCCGTCATAGGAAGCAGCCAGAGTGTCCAGAATCCGGCCATCTGTTCCGGGAATCAGTTTCATAAGAAAGATGTTGGTATTCATCTGATGATAGAATACCAGTGGATGCGTGTTGTGATCCTTGTCATCAATATAAAAGATGATCTTGTTATCGTGAATTGAGGCAATATCAGGATAATTAATGCTGGAGAAAGCATTGTAGCTTTTTGAGAATTCCTTTTTGGCTCTGGTACCGGCGATTACTTTGCCGCCAAATACAATGGAAACACCGTGAGCTCTGTCGTGGGAGGCAAAACGCAGACTGTCCAGCAGATTGGAGCGAGCATCTGTGATAGCCAGATCAATTGGCTTCTGGGCTCCAGTGATCACTATAGGACGGCGGTTATTCTGGATCAGATATGATAGGGCAGCTGCGGTGTAAGCCATGGTATCAGTGCCGTGACAGATCACGAACCCGTCGTAGAATTCGTATTTTTTTTCAATGAGCTGTGCCAGCTGTAGCCAGTGGGCAGCACGCACATTGGTACTGTCCAGAGAAAAAGGCTGCACTGTGTCGATCGTGCAGAACTCTCTGGCAGCAGGGATATATTTCAGCAGTTCTTCAGCGGAAATCTGCGGGGAAAGTCCTTCCTGGGTATATTTTGAAGCAATTGTACCGCCGGTAGCGATAAGTAGAATTTTTTTCATAGTGTACTCCTGAATCTTGATTATTATAGATATTTCAGAGGATAATAATATTTCTATTATACACAGAGGACGGAGAAAGGACAAGGCAGATCTGTTGATACTCAGCCAATCAATTTCTCATTTACATACTCAAATCCGAGACGTTTCACAGTATCAGCAAATCGTTCTCCTGCAATGCCTTCATCTTTGAAGAGAAGGATTGCTTTTTCTATGACGGCCATTACCTCTTCTTCCTCTGTGAAAATTCTTGTAAGAGCCTGACCGTGTGAGATTCTTTTACCCCAACGGCCTCCGATATAGATCTTATAACCATTCTGATATTCCGGTACTGCGCCGAAAGGACATTTTCCTTTGCAGCGTCCGCAATGGATACATTCTTCAGGATCAATGTAAAGTTTACCGTCAACTAATTTCGGGACATGGACAGGACAGCTCTTTTCAATCTGACATTTCTTACATCCCCGGCATTTCTCTGCATCCGGTTTTGGGATTCTCTGACCTATAATTCCCATATCATTCAGATTAGGTTTTACACAGTTATTAGGACATCCGCCAACTGCAATCTTGAATTTGTGCGGGAGCACTACATCGTGATAACCCACATAAAAATGCTCATGGATCCTCTTGCTGAGTGCAAAGGTGTCGATCAGACCATACTGGCAGGTTGTTCCCTTGCATGAGACAACAGGACGCACTTTGGCTCCGGTTCCGCCTGTCATCAGGCCGTGTTCTCCAAGGAAGGCAATGGTTTTTTCAATATTATCATAAGGAACTCCCTGGATTTCCATACTCAAACGGGTTGTCATAGTAATCTGTCCGTTTCCAAATTTGTCTGCTGCATCTGCAATAGCACGATGTTCATCTGTGGTAATATGTCCATTTCCTGTGATGACCCGAATATTAAAGATGTCATCATATCGTTTGTCCTGAAGACATCCCAGACCCTTTACCCGCTTGATTTCCTCGGGACTCAGTTTTTTGTTGTCAGATGTTACTGGCTTTTCCTCATTCATGATTCAGTATCTCCTTTATGCTGCCGTTATTGTTCTCTGATGTATACGGCGTTTCTTTTGTTGATTATAGGCTTTATGAATGATAAAATCAATTTATGAGTTTTTATTATAAGATAAGTAATACTTATGAAAATCTGATATCAATAGAATGGGAGAGTTCAAAAAGATTATGTTAGATCACAGAACGGAAACCTTTATGGCAGTATGCAATGTTATGAATTACAGGGAGGCGGCAGAACTGTTACATATTACCCAGCCGGCAGTTACCCAGCATATCCAGTTTTTGGAAAAGGAATATGGCTGCCGTCTTTTTCTTTATGAAAACAGAAAATTGATCAAGACCCCTGCAGCGCAGATGCTGGAGGATTACCTACGATCGGTTCAGCAGCGTGAAAATTTTCTCAGGGAAAAGATAAAAAACAATGGTCTCCGGGAACTGCGTATCGGTGCAACCAAGACCATTGGCGACTATGTGATCACAGACAGGATTCACGATTTTTTAAATCAGCCGGATACGGCACTGACGCTGATCGTGGATAATACAAAGCATCTTTTGCATCTATTGGAACAAAATACTCTGGACTATGCTATCATAGAAGGATTTTTTGACAAAAACAGATTCGGAAGTCAGTTATATCGCCGGGAACCTTTTGTGGGGATTTGCCCGAAGGATCATCCCTTTGCAGGCCGTGAAGTATCTGTAGAGGAGATTCTGAAAGAAACTCTGATCCATCGCGAAAAAGGCTCCGGAACGTTGGCTATCCTGGAGGAAAAGCTTCTGGAGCATAATGAATCTTTGGAGCGTTTTCATCGGCATATATGTATTTCCAGCTTTAAGATGATCATCGACCTGATCAAGTCCGGGTATGGAATTTCATTTGTATATGAAGTACTTGCCAAAAGCGACCCGGAGCTTGGAATCTTTACACTGAAGGGTGAGTCTATAGTCAGAGAATTTAATGTTATTTATCTGAAGCATGCGGATGTGAGGGAGAAGATGGAATGGTTTTTATGACCGCGTCTTTCGCACTCTGCTGAACTGTCTTAAATGCATTATTTACGAGGATTGCTATGGATTTTGGAATGCTGATAGAAGTGAACATCCTAAAATAATAGTTGCGCCTTTAAGAAGCTGCTTTGCCATGAAGTAGCTCCCGCAATTCTCATAGAATACATATAATATAAGTAAGTGTATAATGAAAAGGAATCATTTATGCCGGACCAGAAAATAGATAACCTTTTAAATCTTGCGATGGATGCAACACCACAGGAGCGCAGAAAGTCGGGAAATCTTAATGTAGGATATGATCCTGCAACCAGGTTATGGGATGTGATCATAAAGTATAGCGGACCGGAAAGTGGTCTGGCTGGAAATGGAATTCAGGTAGTGCCACTGTTAGGCGGCTATGCAGTGGTAACTTTGCCGGAAAGTGAGATTGATAAGTATTCCCACAGAGTGCAGGTGGAATTTATGGAGAAGCCAAAACGGTTATATTTTGAATTGTTTCAGGCAAAGGGAGCGAGCTGCATCCGCACAGTGCAGACCGGCAGGAATGGACTGACAGGAAAAGGAATCCTGACAGGAATTGTGGATTCAGGAGTGGATTATTTTCACTCTGATTTTCGAAATGCAGACGGAAGCAGCAGAATTTTACGTTTATGGGATCAGAGCATACAGGGAAATCCACCCCAGGGATATGTGACAGGAACTGAATATACGAAAGAGCAGATCGATGAGGCGCTTGCACTTGGAGAAAACCAGGGCAGGCGCCTTGTTCCATCTGTAGATTACAGTGGACATGGAACCTCAGTGCTGGGAATCGTGGCAGGAAACGGGAGAGCTTCCGATGGAGTCAATCAGGGAGTAGCTTATGAGAGTGACCTGATAGTGGTAAAAATGGGGATTCCCAGAGAAAATTCTTTCCCAAGAACAACCGAACTGATACAGGGAATTGATTATTTGGTGCGTCAGTCATTGTCTTTGGGGCGGCCGATGGTTATCAATATCAGTTTTGGAAATAACTATGGTTCACATAAGGGAGATTCCCTTCTTGAAACATATATAGATATGGTTTCTTCCACGGGACGTCTGGTTATCTGTACAGGTACAGGAAACAATGGCAATCAGCCTCTGCATGAGGGCGGAATCCTGAAACAGGGACAGACCAGACAGATAGAATTATCTGTGAGCAGCAGGGAACCAACATTAAATGTGCAGTTATGGAAATCCTATGAGGACGAGATGAGCATTTATATTGAAAATCCATCCGGAAACCGGATCGGTCCCTTAGATGAAAATCTTGGCCCTCAGAGGTACAGACTGGGAAATACAGAGCTTTTAATCTATTATGGCAAACCTGGTCCTTATCATCTGACGCAGGAAATCTACATAGATTTCCTTCCTGTGGAAACTTATGTGGACAGTGGAGACTGGAAAATCATCTTAAGTGGAAAAAAGGTCAGGGGAGGAGAATATTACCTGTGGCTGCCAGGTGGAAATACCCTGAACAGAGGAACTGGGTTTTATGAACCAAGGGCATATGGGACTTTGACCATACCCGCTACAGCCCGGCGGATTATTGCAGTTGGGGCATATGATTCGCTGGTTGACTCCTATGCGGACTTTTCCGGAAGGGGCAGCAGAATGCTGCCATATCTGAAACCTGATCTGGTGGCACCGGGAGTAAACATAGTTGCTCCCGTACCAGGCGGTGGTTATAGAACAGTAACAGGAACTTCCTTTGCAACACCCTTTGTCAGCGGATCCGCAGCATTGTTAATGCAATGGGGGATTGTAAATGGAAACGATCCCTACCTCTATGGGGAAAAAGTAAAAGCCTATCTCCGAAGAGGCACCAGACCATTGCCGGGGTTCGAGGAGTATCCTAATGAAGAGGTGGGGTGGGGGGAGGACTTTATAATAAGGTTACATTGAAGAAAGTCAGTAAAATCAAGTGTTTCTGTTCATTTTCCAAACACAGAAACGAAGCACTTTCACCAGGATTCTGAAGAAAATCTGCCCGGGTTGGATTCAAAATGATATGGAAAGAAAGACTTGTAGCAATGACGTAACATGAACAGCCGATTCTGTTACAGACAACATATTAAAACGAAAGAGAGGTCACAGGAATATAAAACTGACTTATACAAATAATTATCAGTTATCAAGGCCATAAGGCCAAATTATACCATGGGTCAGTTTTAAGCATTAAATCTGGATCAGTTTTAAGTGTAAATCAATAGCTGATAATCACTATGATTGGGAAAATACAGAAACCGATAACTACAGTTCAAAGAACTGTGTATTATCGGCTCTGCGTCTGGCGCTTTAATAACAGTTATATGGAATTGTTCAATGTTGATTAGACATTCTCTTTTGCACTTCGAACAAAAGAGTGGAAAATTTTTTAGTACAGTATCTTCTCGGATTTTGTCACGTGTTTTATTTCCGCAGACAGGGCAACGTACTCGCTCGACACTTACTTTTATTTGCACTTCTACTTTTTATTTTTTTCTTGAGTATCCTATAACACTAACAAAATACGATGCGACTACTATACCCAAAGCAAAAATAGTAATCAACATAGGATTTTTAACCAAATTTTGAGTAACGTATTTCATATCTTTTGATATTTTACTTACGAAAAAGATAACGAGAAGTGTGCAAATCATTCTCACATACTGAACACTCATATAGCCAAACCACTGTGCTATTGCTAAACATATAGAACACCATAAAACAGGTAATGCTATTGCAATGGCGATAGAAAAACCAAACTGGCTAAGCGTAAAATTATGATAAACCACATAACGAATGATATAAATGATAACTGTACCCATTATACTAATCGGAACAAGAAGCAAGCTAGTCAAATACTTACTGAAAATGATTTGGTACTTACTCAGCGGCAAGGTTAATTCATATTGTTTCCATGAAGTCAATCCATCATAGGTCATGGTCATCATTAAGTGCATACCGATAAAAAGTGAAAAAAAAGCCGATGACATAATTGAGTAAACTTCATTCTCTCCGAAGAATGAAATTGCTATTACAAAAAAATACATTACAAAAATGACTTTTTTATTCATTTTCTTCATAAGCAATAAATCCTTAAAAACCAATCCTTTCATTTGACACCTCCTTTGATATAGAACAGCATAATGTCCTCAATAGAAGCGTCATCAATAATTAGATTTTGGTATCTTTTTTTTGCAGCTACTTTGTCATGTATTAAGCATTCCACGCTAAGATTTGTTTCTCGACAACATACATAGTCATCTGGCGAAACAGTATTAAATTCTGATTTTTTACAGCGTATAATTCCATAATTATAAATGAGGTCATCTTTCTTTTCCTCAAAAATAATTTTTCCATTATGAATCAGAATTACATAGTCAGCAACCTTTTGTATGTCAGAGGTTATATGTGTAGAGAACAAAATAGAGTGTTCTTCATCTTGAATAAATTCTAAAAAAATGTCCAAAATTTCATCTCGTACAACAGGATCTAACCCTGTTGTTGCTTCGTCTAAAATCAGAATCTGGGGTCTATGCGATAGTGCACAAATAATTGACAATTTCATCTTCATACCTTTTGAAAGTTGCCCTATTGATTTATTTAATGGAACATCAAGGCGTTTCATATATTCTTCAAACAAATTCATATCCCATGTTTTATAAGATCCCGAAAGGATTTGGGCAATATCTTTTGCATTTAAGACGGAATGGAATTTACATTCGTCAAAAACAACACCAATGTTTTCTTTATGCAAATAAGAATGATTTTGTTTACCCAATATTCTTATTTCACCCGTATCCAACTTCAACTGGTCTAAAATTAAATTGATAGTTGTACTTTTTCCAGCACCATTTTCTCCTATGAAACCCACAATACGTCCTGTAGGAACTGTAAATGAAATATGATCTAACATAAAATCATCAAATTTTTTAGTCACATTTTTTACAACAATACTGTTCTGTTCCATAATTCCACCTCTCATTCTTCAAAAAATAGTTTTAGAATATTAGCCATTTGCTCATAGCTGATACCATGGGTACGACCGATTATAGCAACCTTTTCTAAAAGTTCTTCCGCTATTCGTAGTTGTTCTTCTTGAATAAATTCTTTATTTGGTGATGCAACAAAACTACCTTTTCCCGATACGGTTTCGATAAACCCATCTCGAGTTAAATCTTCGTAAGCTCGTTGAACAGTAATAACACTTATATGCAGGTCTTTTGCCAGTGCACGCATGGAAGGCAGGGCTTCTCCGGCAGATAGGGTACCATTCATGATTAAACTCTTGATCTGCATAGCAATTTGTTCATAAATAGGCTTATCACTACTATTACTTATGATAATTTCCATTCTAATTTCCTCTCACCACCTTCTGATATATGCGTACTTATACGATATGTACAGTGTATATGATAGTGTCAGAAATGTCAATAAAGTAATCCTGCAATTCATTAAAATATACCATATAAAGTTTTCAAAAAATCAGCGTAATCCAACCTGTCAACCGGCATAATAAGGTTATTTTTTTGTGCATATCAGCACGATAATGATAGGATGAGCGATGATGAATTAGAATTTCTGGCTCCGTGGAACGAAATCGTCAAAACTGAAATCGAACGTTGTGCAAACGAATCAAATCGATCATATATGAATTGTCAACGAATCATGAAAGCTTATCTCAGCCTATAATGAAAATAGGATACTGACTCCACTACTTTTTTCACTTCTCTTTTTGCCTTACAATAGTCTTAGGGCGTGCAAGGGTTACTCGGATTTAATCTCGTTGACCAAAAATGAAATTTTAAATTTTGCCGCTCCCAGGTATGGTTATCTCTCTTTCTGAACGAAACGTGCAGGGGAGAAGCCTTCCGGCCGCCTCGCCCACTTTCCTGCCTGCCAGCAGATATTTCTTCAGATTCCGCTGTAGGGAAGTGTCCTCCGGCAGGTCGGCCAGGGGAATATCCGGTCGCTTGTACACCCAGGTGAGGAACTGGTCGTGATCCGGAAATACCTCTGTCACCTCGTACTCACTCTGAAATGAGAGAATGCGGGAGCTCTCCGGCAGACACTCTTTCAGGGCAGGGCTGAGAAGCCAGGACGTGCAGAGAAAGGGGGCATCGGCGTAGGCGGGGAAAAAGCGGCTGATAAATTCCCGGGCCGCTGTGTAGGAGCTGCGGCGGGCGCGGCAGGACAGATCCGCGTCTGAGGGGATGTGGATATGTACAGCCTTCGCTCCGTCTTCCACGGTCAGCTCAAACTCCAGTGTGCCTAGGCGGAAGAGATGGCCGGAGATTTCCCTCATTGTCCAGAAGTCCCGGTCAAACCCGTAAGTGCCGTAGCTTTCAAAGTGCTCCTCTATAAAGCGGGGGAAACATTTCAGTGTCGCTATATAGATCTCATTGCTGATGCCAAGAGAATCGTAGAGTTTCCAGGTCTCCCCGCAGCAGACCAGCATCAAAGTCAGAATTTTCATGCCCTGCGGGTCATCGCCAAGCAGCGCCTTGAGATCCGCAAGAGCCCTGTCCCAGGTGGCGGGATTGAAAAGCTCTTCAAGCAGAGGGGAGGCCTTGGGAAGGAGCGTGTCAAATGCAAGGGAGCGCCGGAAGCGGTAGACCTCGATGAGGCATTCCCTGGGCAGCCCGATTGCGTGGCACAGTAGATCCAGTTGAAAATCTGTCAGAAAATCCATGATCAGATACCTTCCTTTTTCTAAACTGCCTTCATTTTAACATAGAAAAAAGAGGGAGAAAAGAAGAGAGGATGTTTGTGTATGGTAGATGTTGGATATAATACTTAAATCCGGACGTAATATTTTTCAAAAATGTTACGTCCGGATTTGAACTAACTGGTGTATAATTGTGTTAAATGTATCTGGCAGCTTTTCTGCTTGTTGAAGCTGCTACCATAAAAAAAGTAAGGGTTTCTCCTGGGTTGTGTGGAAGAAGCCCTTCGTTTTTTGACAGATTAATCAGGGCATGAGAGGGAATAGTGTGTGAACAATGGGGTAGCTTGACACAATTACGCACCAGTTGAATTAGTTTGGGACGTAACATTTTTGAAAAGTATTACGTCCCCATTCTGCCTTTTAAAACTGCTACCGGTATGCTATAATGTTTGCAAGTGCTGAAAAAAGATAGTATCAGAAGGAGTAATGATTATGGAACTGACAACGATCAAGGAATTATATAGGAACACAGAAAGTTACCTGGACAAAGAGGTGACTGTGGGCGGCTGGGTGCGCAGCATCCGCGACTCCAAGACATTCGGATTTATCGTGGTAAATGACGGCTCTTTCTTTGAGACCCTGCAGGTGGTGTACCATGACAGCATGGACAACTTTGCAGAGATTTCAAAACTGAATGTGGGAGCTGCCATTATCGTGAAGGGAACACTGGTGGCCACGCCCCAGGCAAAGCAGCCTTTTGAGATCCAGGCTGAGACCGTGGAGGTGGAGGGGGCTTCCGCTCCGGACTACCCGCTGCAGAAGAAGCGCCACAGCTTTGAGTATCTGCGGACTATCGCTCATCTGCGTCCCAGGACCAACACGTTCCAGGCTGTGTTCCGGGTAAGATCTCTTACAGCCTACGCCATCCACAAATTCTTCCAGGAGAGGGGATTTGTCTATGTGCACACCCCGCTGATCACAGGAAGCGACTGTGAGGGGGCAGGGGAGATGTTCCAGGTGACCACCCTGGATCTGAACAATGTGCCTAAGAAGGAAGACGGCACAGTGGACTACTCCCAGGATTTCTTTGGAAAAGAGACCAACCTGACAGTAAGCGGACAGCTCAACGGCGAGACGTTTGCCCAGGCTTTCCGCAATATCTATACATTCGGACCTACCTTCCGGGCGGAGAATTCCAACACAACAAGACACGCGGCGGAGTTCTGGATGATCGAGCCGGAGATGGCATTTGCGGATCTGAACGACAACATGGATCTGGCGGAGGCCATGCTGAAGTATGTTATTAACTATGTGCTGGAGAACGCGCCGGAGGAGATGAATTTCTTCAACTCCTTTGTGGACAAGGGACTTCTGGACAGGCTTCACAATGTTGTGTCCTCTGAGTTTGCCAAAGTGACCTACACGGAGGCTGTGGAGATCCTGGAGAAGAATAACGACAAGTTTGAATACAAAGTTTCCTGGGGCACAGACCTGCAGACAGAGCATGAGCGCTATCTGACAGAGGAAGTGTTCAAGAGACCTGTGTTTGTCACAGACTATCCAAAGGAGATCAAGGCCTTCTACATGAAGCTGAATGAGGATGGAAAGACCGTGGCAGCCGTGGACTGCCTTGTGCCCGGTATCGGCGAGATCATCGGCGGAAGCCAGAGGGAGGACGACTACGAGAAGCTGTCCGCCCGCATGAAGGAGCTGGGACTCAAGGAGGAGGACTACGGCTTTTACATGGACCTGAGAAAATACGGCTCCACACGCCACTCCGGGTTCGGCCTTGGATTTGAGAGATGTATCATGTACCTGACAGGAATGGGCAACATCCGCGACGTGATCCCGTTTCCAAGGACTGTGAACAACTGCGAGCTGTAAAAGGCATTGATAAACGTGTAAAAAAGGAATGAAGAGGGGACATCACGAATTCACTCGCCGGAGGGAGGGCTGAGGCCTTTCCTCCGACGGAGCAGAATAAGGAGGTTCACGAGAGTATGAATATCGTAGTAGTGGATGACGAGCGGGAGATCGCGGACGTCATCGAACTGTATCTGCAAAACGACCAGTATACGGTCTACAAATTCTACACCGGCCAGGAGGCTCTGGACTGTATCTTTCAGAAGAAGATCGACCTGGCCATACTGGATGTCATGCTGCCGGATATCGACGGGTTCCAGATACTGAAGAAGATCCGGGAGAAATACACCTTTCCAGTGATCATGCTGACGGCCAAGACCGAGTACATGGACAAGATCACAGGGCTCACCATGGGGGCGGACGACTATATTCCCAAGCCCTTCAATCCGCTGGAGCTGGTGGCCAGGGTGAAGGCCCAGATCCGCCGCTACACCCAGTACAATGACGGCGGAAAGGAGCCGGGAGAGATCATCGATTTCGGCGGCCTTCTGCTGAACCGTACTTCCCACGAGTGCATTTATAATGAAGTCCCTCTGACCCTCACTCCCATAGAGTTTGATATTCTCTGGCTTCTCTGTGAGAACAGGGGCAAAGTCATAAGCTCCGAGGAACTGTTCGAGAAAGTATGGCATGAGAAATACTATAAAAACAGCAACAATACAGTGATGGTGCACATCCGGCATCTGCGGGAGAAAATGAGTGCGCCCACGGGCACTTCAGACTTTATCAAGACAGTGTGGGGAGTGGGTTATAAAGTTGAAGAGTAATTACAGAAAATTAAAATTCAGTATCCTGCTGCAGACAGTGCTGGTGACAGCACTGACTGTACTTGTTGGCGGCTTTCTTCTGAATTATGTGATTGACGGAGTGTACAACGACAGCTTTGCGACAGCCTTTGTAAAGATCCTGACAACCTTTCACGTGGAAGAACAGACCGCCATTGATTTATATTGGCAGCTTATAGGGGACAATAAGGAGTTCTTTATGATCGTAGGCTTTCTGCTCCTGTTTGCCCTGTTTTTCTACGTGGCCCTGTCCAAGATGACCAAGTATCTGGACCAGGTGGGGGACGGCATCGAGAACATCATCTCCGAGTCCACAGAGCCTATCCATCTGATCACAGAGCTGAAGCCTATTGAGATCCGGCTCAACGAGATCAAGGCCACGCTGAAGCGGCAGGATCTGGAGGCTATAGAGAGTGAGAAGAAGAAAAACGACCTGGTGCTTTTCCTGGCCCATGACCTGAAGACGCCCCTCACCTCTGTGGTGGCCTACCTGGCTATGCTGGACGCCCACCCGGACATGCCGGAGGAGGAGCGGGCCAAGTACATCCATATTTCCCTGGAGAAGGCCACAAGGCTGGGTGAGCTGATCAACGAGTTCTTTGACATCACCAAGTTCAATCTCCAGGATATCGAGCTGGAGCCGGTGGAGCTGAACCTGTCCATGATGCTGGAGCAGATTGCGGACGAGCTGTACGGCGTCCTCCAGGAGAAGCAGCTCACCTGCGAGGTGGAGACAGAGGACGACCTGGTGGTCTACTGTGACCCGGACAAGCTGGCCAGAGTCTTTGACAATATTCTCAGGAATGCGGTGGCATACTGCTATGCCGGCACAACGATACAGATCAGTGCCCGCCGGAAAAATAAAGAGGTGGAGATCACGTTCTCCAACCGGGGCAAGAAGATTCCGGGGACAAAGCTGCAGACTATATTTGAGAAATTTTACCGCCTGGATGACTCCAGATCCAGCGAGACCGGAGGGGCCGGGTTGGGGCTTGCCATAGCCAAGGAGATCGTGGAGCTCCACGGGGGCAGGATCATGGCCAGGAGCGACGACGAGAAGACGCAGTTTATCGTGACGCTGCCATCTGGAAAAGAGCAGGAGGAGAAAGAAGAAAATGAAGTTCATACACATCGCGGACGTGCATTTAGGGGTGCGTCCCGAGGCAGGAAAGGCATACAGCGGGGAGCGAAGCGCAGAAATCTGGGAAAGCTTCCGAAGACTGATCAGAGTCTGCAGAAGTGAGGCCCCGGATCTTCTTCTGGTGGCCGGGGACCTTTTTCACCGGCAGCCCCTTCTGCGGGAGCTGAAGGAAGTGGACAGCCTGTTCGCTTCCCTGGAGAGGACGCAGGTGGTCCTGATCGCCGGAAACCATGACCATATACGCCGGGAGTCCTATTACCGCACCTTCCGGTGGAGCGGCAACGTACATTTCCTGGGTTCTGAGAAGATAGAGACGGTAGAGTTTCCCGCTTTTGAGACAGCAGTGTACGGGTGCAGCTACCACGAAAAGCAGATCCCCACGCCGCTCTACGACAGTGCGGCGGCGGCCGGAAGGCAGAAGACAGAGATCCTGCTGGCCCACGGCGGGGACGCTGCCCATATTCCAATTAGCCGGGAGAAGCTGTCCGGCCTTGGCTATGCCTATGTGGCGCTGGGGCACATCCACATGCCCCAGGTGGTGGTTCCCGGCCTTGCGGCCTATGCAGGAGCGCTGGAGCCCACAGACAAGAACGACACCGGGCATCACGGCTACATCCGGGGAGAGATAACGGAGAAGGGGTGCAGCTTCTCCTTTGTTCCCTTTGCCCTTAGGGAGTACATCCACTGCCAGGTGGAGGTGGACCCGCGGACAACGGGCGCCAGGCTGCGCGAGATGGTGCAGGCGAAGATAGAGGAAAAGGGAGAACAGAATATGTATAAGTTTCTTCTGAAAGGATATCATGACCCGGATGTTCTGTTTGACCTGGATGCACTGGACGGGAGAGGAAATATCATCGACATCCTGGACGAGACAAAGCCTGCATGGGATCTGGAGAAACTGTACCGGAACAATAAAAACAATCTGATCGGCAGGTACATAGAAAGTTTTTCAGGCGCGGAAAAAGACAGCGTGGAGTATACGGCGCTGTGTGAGGGGATCAGCGCTCTGATGGAGACAAGAAGGGGAACAGAATGAAAATTCAGAAGCTGGAACTGAGACATTTTGGAAAATTCAGAGACAGGACCATCCTGCTGGGCGACGGGATCCAGCTCCTGTACGGGGAGAATGAGGCCGGCAAGACGACCATCCACACCTTCATAAAGAGCATGCTCTTTGGCATGGAGAGGGGGCGGGGCCGGGCGGCTGCAAACGATACTTTCAGCCGGTACGAGCCCTGGGAGCAGTCCGGCGTCTACGGCGGAGCCATAGAGTTTACCTGCGGGGGGAAGACCTTCCGGCTGGAGAGAAGCTTTGGCAGACAGGTGAAGAAGGCTGATCTGATCTGCCTGGACGACGGGGAACAGCTGTCGCTGGCAGACGGGGATCTGGAGATGATCCTGCCGGGTCTGGAGGCGGACAGCTATGAAGATACACTCTATATCCGCCAGTCCGGCGCGCAGACGGGACAGAAGCTGGCTGGTGAACTGAAAAATTTCGCTGCAAACTATTCCGTTTCCGGGGATGCCAGGATCGACCTGGCGGCTGCCCAGGATGTGCTCCGCAGCCAGGAGAGACAGCTGGACCGCCAGGCCAAGGTTTACATGGAGGAGCGGCAGCGCCGCCGTGAGAAGATCGAGCAGGAGGCCTCCTATGTATGGCGGGATATCCACCGCCTGGACGAGGAGCTGGACCGGGTGAGGGAAGCCCTGGAGCTGAAGCGGATTAAAGAGGAGAGAGAGAGCAGGGAGCAGGAGAAAGAGAGGCGGATGATCGATGAACTCAGGCCCGGTGGATGGCGGATCCATCCGCTGGAGGTGCTGGGGATCATCCTGGCAGTGATCGTCCTCTTTGTGCTGATCCCACGTCCATGGAACTATATCACCTCTGTGGTGGCGGCGCTTGCGGGGGGCATCTATATCTGGAACCGGATGAAGGTGGAGAAGAAGCGGCAGAAGACAGCGCCGGAGCTGATGCTGGAGGAGATCACCCCGGAGGAGGAGCTGGCCTCAGCGGAGAAACTTCGGTGGGAACAGCAGCATCTGGAGGAAGAGAAGAAAGAGAAGCAGATCCAGTACGAAAATCTGCAGGAGGAACTGACAGAGCTGGGAGAACTGGATGACATCTATAAAGAGCAGAAGAACAGAAGGGCCGCCCTGTCTCTGGCCGGGGAACGTCTCGCCCAGGTGGCGCGGGATATGCAGACCCAGGTGCGGAGCGATCTGAACGGGGCAGTCTCAGACATCATGCGGGGGATCACCGGAGGAAAATACACAAGACTGCTTGTGGAGGAGGGGGCCCAGCCAGTCTTCTTCCAGGAGAACCGCAGGATCCCTCTTTCTCAGGTGAGCAGGGGGACCATGGAGCAGGCCTACCTGGCCCTCAGGCTGGCGGCCGCAGATCTTCTCTACGAGGAGGAGTACCCGCTGGTCCTGGACGATGCATTTGCCTGCTACGATGACCGGCGGCTTGCCAACACGCTGGCCTGGCTTGCCGGGAACAGGGAGCAGGTTCTTCTCTTTACCTGCCACCGGCGGGAGGAGGAGATCCTTCGCAGGGAGTCTATTCCCTTTGATCTGGTATCCCTTCCGTGAGATGTTTCTGCGAAAGGCGAATAAGAAAAGAGCATAAGAAAGAGAAAAAGAGAGAAAACAGGGGACAGGCGGGTCCTCTGCTTTCTCTCTTTTATTTTTTCACAGCGGAGGGAGGAGATTTAGATCTCTTCGCCTCTGCGGTATTTCTCCACTACATGCTGGATCCTCTCGCTTGGGTTCAGGATGCTGCTGATGGAACCGTCATGGTTCAGGGTGTCGATCATAAGGGCAATGTACTTGCTCATGTCACAGTTGATGTAGTAGGGCCGTGACAGCAGCTCCGGTGTCTGGTAGATCAGGTTTGTAGTCAGGATGCCGTTGATGATGCCCTCCTCGTATGCCTTGTCAAATTTTTCCATGCCGTTTGTGAAAAGACCGAAGGTGGCAGCGGCGTAGATCCTGTTTGCCTTTCTCTGCTTCAGCTGGCGGGCCACGTCAAGGATGCTGTCGCCGGAGGAGATCATGTCATCCAGGATGATCACGTCTTTTCCTTCCACAGAGGAGCCCAGGAACTCGTGGGCCACAATGGGGTTGCGTCCGTTCACGATCCTTGTGTAGTCGCGGCGTTTGTAGAACATGCCCATATCCAGGTTCAGCACGTTGGCCAGGTAGACAGCGCGCTCGGTGGCGCCCTCATCAGGGCTGATGGCCATCATGTGGTCGCTGTCGATCTTCAGGTCCTTGACTGTGCGCAGAAGTCCCTTCACAAACTGGTAGGTGGGGCGCACAGTCTCAAAACCGCTGAGCGGAATGGCGTTCTGCACTCGCGGGTCATGGGCGTCAAAGGTGATGATGTTGTCCACACCCAGGCGCACAAGCTCCTGCAGAGCCAGCGCGCAGTCCAGAGACTCACGGCTGCTTCTCTTGTGCTGGCGGCTCTCGTAGAGGAAGGGCATGATCACGTTGAGGCGTCGTCCCTTTCCACCGATCGCGGCGATGATACGTTTCAGGTTCTGAAAATGGTCGTCAGGGGACGTGTGATTGGTGTGGCCTGACAGAGAGTAGGTCAGGCTGTAATTGCACACGTCAACCATGAGATACAGGTCTTTCCCGCGGACAGACTCTCCGATGATGCCCTTTGCCTCACCGGATCCGAATCGGGGCACTCTCGCATCGATCAGGTAATTGTCTCTCTCGTATCCGCTGAACACTACGTCGTCCTTGTGAACATGTCCGTCTTCCTTTCTCCATTTTACGAGATAGTCGTTGACACGGTTTCCCATTTCCTGGCATCCGTCCAGGGCGATGATCCCCAGGGCTCCAACGGGAATATTGTCTAAAATACGTTCATTTCGGCGCAGCATCTTATAAGGTACCTCCTGTTATTTGAAATATTTTTTATACTCTGTTCATCAGTTTCTTTTGTATCCGGATATCATCGCCTGTCAGGCGCAGCACAGTATAGGAGCTGGTGATCCTGGAAAAGATCCTCTCTGAGTAGATGTTTTTCAAGTCCTCCAGAGAGAGATTGGTGGAGATCAGGGTAGGCTTTTTCCGCAGGATCCGCTCGTTCAGGCAGATAAAGAGCTGGGAGTTGGTGAAGGAGTTGCTCATCTCCGTTCCCAGGTCATCAATGATGAGAAGATCGCAGCTGTAGATGTGTTCGCAGTCTGCCCCTGCTTCCTCCTCCCGCCGGAATGTGCTCCTTGCAAAGATGTCAAAAAGCTGGGCGGCTGTGAAATAGATCACGGAGAAAGAATGCTCCAGCAGCTCCTTGGCAATACAGTGGGAGAGGAAGGTCTTTCCCACGCCTGTGTCGCCGTAGAGGAGAAGATTGCGGAATTCCTCCCCGAATGTATCAACAAATTCATGGCAGCTCTTCAGAGCGATCTCCATGGCCTCCCTGGACGAGCGCCCGGTGAGGTGGTCTATATGGCTGCCGGAATAGTATTCCATGGAAAATGTGTCGAAATTCTCCCTGTCCAGCACTTCCTGCAGGTTGGACTGGGTATAGAGAAGATCGATGATAGCCTTCTTAAAGCAGTGGCATTTTCTGTCCCCGATATACCCGGTATCCTGACAGTCGGGACACGTGTAGTGAAGATCCAGATAATCCGAAGGATAACCGTTTTCCCGCAGAAGTGCAAGCTTTTTTTTGGAAAGTGCATGAATTTTCTCTTTTAAGGTATCCAGAGCGGACGCGTCTCCCTCCAGAAGGCGGCGGGCCTGCTGCAGGGACAGGCTGGAAATCTCATCGTCCAGCTCCCGGATCCGGGGGATCTTTTTCTCTATATCTGCATAGCGTCTGCGCCGCCTGTGCTCATTGTCCAGGCGGTGCTGTTCGTAGGTGCGCATGATCTGTTCGTATTGGGAATTTGTAAGAGCCACAAATGTTCTCCCTTCTCAAATGATAGAAGACAGGTCCGTCCTCACTGGTTCTGTATGAGCCTGCGGGTCAGATCTTCCATGTCCTCGTAAGTCCTGCCCTCGAAGTTGTTAAACCGATTCCGGGCAGGTTTTGGTGTCTCGGCGGAAGAGGAGGCGGAACACCCCTGGCGCTTCTCCTTGCGCTCCAGCTTCTCTTTCTGGTAAGCCAGATCCAGAGCCTCCACATCTTTCTTGTTCTTTGCGCCTCCCTCCAGCCAGCTCTTCAGGATGGACTCTGCATAGTCGAAGCTGGGCTGGTGGATGCTGTTCATGGTCCGGTTGCAGGCCTCTAAGATCAGCTCGTCTGAAAAGCCGTATTCCCCGCTCCACCGCTGGATGTAAGCCAGCTCGGAGGCGGCGGGGGAGCGCCCGGTGATGCCGAAGGCCTTCAGCACACCGTAGCAGCTTTTGCTGTAGAAGGCTGCGCTCTGCTTGGCCTCCTCCGGTGTCCGGATCTTCCGGTCTGCCCAGGAGAGGGCCACTTTCTGTATGTAATGCATACTCTTGTGCCCGTTTTCCACACAGTACTCGATCAGGTACTCTATGAGATCTGTGGACATGCCCAGCTCATCGTAGAAATACGTGATGGTCTTCATGTCTGTGGTGGACAGAGTTTTCCCCAGATACTGTTCTGCCACAAAGAGAAGCTCCTTGAGTTCCTTGCGGTTGCGGAAGCGGGTGACATTTTCCGGGGATGGAGCTGCCTGTTCCTGAACATTTGCTGCCTCCGGCGCCTGGGCGTCTGCCCGGGGGGCGGAAGAGGCGGCCTCCTCCGTGATCTCGTAGTCCAGAAGACCCTGCTTCTTCCAGTATTTCAGGGCGCGGATCACATCTTTCTCCGTATCGTCCAGGATATCCGCAATGCCGGAGATGGTCAGCTCCCTGTCCGGGCTGGCCTGGCAGCGGAGCAGCAGGAGATATACCTTCACGTACTCTCCATTTGCCTCCGGCATATAGTGGTCAATGAACTCGTAATCCAGCAGAAGGGCATTCTCCTGCCGGCAGTTTTTCAGTGTCAGTTTCTTCATGCTTTTCCCATCCTCGTTCGTCGTAATCTGTCGTATATGTTTGATTGCAGACCTATTATAGCACCGGAGAGGGAGGGGCAAAAAGAACTTTTTGAGTCAAAATCCATCTTTTTTGTGGATAAAATCCTGTGGAAAATGTGGATAACTAGTCTTTCAGCAGATCCTCTCCAATATTTACAACATTTCCGGCCCCCATAGTTATCAACATGTCCCCCTTCTGGCAGCGGCCGGCGAGGAACTCCTCGATGGCCTGGAAAGAGGGGAGATAGTAGGCGTCGCACCCTTTTTCCTTCAGGGCATTTGCCAGCAGCTCTGAGGACACACCCAGGGTGTCCGTCTCCCGGGCGGCGTAAATATCTGCCAGCACAATGTGATCCGCCAGGGCGAGGGCGTCGGCGAAGTCGTCAAACAGGGCTTTGGTGCGGGTGTAGGTGTGGGGCTGGAACACGCACCAGACCTCCCGATGAGGGTAGGACGCAGCCGCCTTTAGCGTGGCCCGGATCTCCGTGGGATGGTGGGCGTAGTCGTCGATGACAGTGACTCCGTTCCAGTCTCCCTTGTGCTCAAAGCGCCGGTTTGTCCCCTTAAAGGAAGAGAGCCCCTTCTGCGCGTCCTCCAGGGACACGCCCAGAAGGTCGGCGGCCGCGATCACAGAGAGGGCATTGCAGATATTGTGATCCCCTGTCACAGACAGGCGGATCCGCCCTGCATTCTGGCCCTGCCTGATGAGGTCAAAGGAGGCGTCGCCGAAGGCATCGTGGGAGATGGAAGCGGCAGAGTAGTCGGCATCCGGCTCCAGGCCGAAGGTGATGACCCTGCATGTCAGTCCCTCTGTGATCTCCTCCAGCCGCTCGATGCTCTTGTTGATGATGAGAACGCCGTCCTCTGGCAGGAGCTGGGCGAATTTGCGGAAAGAGCGGCGGATGTCCTCCAGATCCTTGAAGAAGTCCAGATGGTCCGCGTCGATGTTGAGGATCACGGAGATCTTCGGGAAGAAATGGAGGAAGCTGTTGGTGTACTCGCAGGCTTCCGTCACAAAGATGTCGGAGTCTCCCACCCGGATGTTCCCGCCGATGGCTTTCAGGATCCCGCCCACGGAGATGGTGGGATCTTTCTCCCCCGCAAGGAGGATATGGGAGAGCATGGAGGTGGTGGTCGTCTTGCCGTGGGTGCCGGAGATGGCCACCGGCACTTTATAGTTGCGCATGAGCTGGCCTAAGAGCTCCGCCCGGCTGAGCATGGGAAGCTCCTGCCGGACTGCCTCGGCGTACTCCTCGTTGTCTTCGTGGATGGCGGCTGTGTAGACCACGACATCGATCCCGGGGATGATGTTGGAGGCCTTCTGCCCGTAGAAGATTTTAGCTCCCAGAGAGGAGAGGTGGTCTGTCAGGGCGGACTCTTTGGCATCGGAGCCGGAGATGGTGAAGCCCTCTTTCAGGAGGATCTCAGCCAGACCGCTCATGCTGATACCGCCGATGCCGATAAAGTGCACATGCACAGGTTCGTGAAAATTAATTTTATACATGATCAACATACCTTTCTATAAAAAAATGCTGTCCGTGATTGACGATACAATGCTTCCCAAGGCCTGGTGCTGTCTGTGAGCAGACTCATGCGGCCCGGACTTTTGGGTTTTGGCATCATTTATATTATTATAAACATATATAATAGAAAAGCCAAGAAACTTTTTTTGTGATATATCGATAAAAAAAAGGTAGAAAAATCACTTTTTTTGTAAAATATGTTCACTTAAATACGGAAGTATGGTATAATAAAAGTCATTAAAATTGCTGAGAAGGGGTGATGGCATGATTAAAAAAGAAATGATAGCAATGCTGCTGGCAGGAGGACAGGGCAGCAGACTTGGAGTCCTCACGGCAAAAGTTGCCAAGCCGGCTGTTGCTTTTGGGGGGAAATACAGAATTATAGATTTTCCGCTCAGTAACTGTATCAACTCGGGGATCGACACTGTGGGCGTTCTGACTCAGTACCAGCCGCTGCGGCTTAACACACATATCGGGATCGGGATCCCGTGGGATTTGGACCGCAACATCGGAGGTGTATCGATCCTTCCGCCATATGAAAAAAGTTCAAACAGTGAGTGGTACACAGGTACAGCCAACGCGATCTATCAGAACCTGGATTATATGAGCACCTTTAATCCGGATTACGTGCTGATCCTGTCGGGGGACCACATTTACAAGATGGATTATGAGGTTATGTTGGACTACCATAAGGAGCATGACGCGGATGTGACCATCGCCGCCATGCCTGTGCCTATGGAGGAGGCCAGCCGCTTCGGTATCGTGGTGGCCGACTCGGACGGACGTATCATGGAATTTCAGGAGAAGCCGCCGGAGCCCAAGAGCAATCTGGCATCCATGGGCATCTACATATTCAGCTGGCCGGTGCTGAAAAAGGCGCTGATGGATCTGAAGGACGTGCCGGGCTGTGATTTTGGAAAGCATATCATCCCTTACTGCCACGAGAACGGAAAGAGACTGTTTGCATATGAGTACAATGGCTACTGGAAGGATGTGGGAACCCTCGGTTCCTACTGGGAGGCCAATATGGAGCTCATTGATATCATCCCGGAATTCAACCTGTATGAGGAGTTCTGGAAGATCTACACCAACAGCGACATCATCCCGCCCCAGTACATTGCCGATACAGCCATTATCGACAGGAGCATTATCGGAGACGGGGCCGAGATATGCGGCGAGGTACACAACTGCGTCATCGGATCCGGCGTGACCATCGGGGCAGGCAGCGTGGTGCGCGACTCCATCATTATGAAGGACGTGCAGATCGGTGCGGGCTGCATCATAGACAAGGCCATCATAGCGGAAAGCGTACACATCAGTGACAACGCTACGCTTGGCACAGGCGCTGATGTGCCGAACAAGTTAAAGCCGAATATTTATTCTTTCGGTCTTGTGACCATTGGAGAGAATTCTGTCATACCGGAAGGCGTACAGATCGGAAAGAATACCGCCATCAGCGGTGTCACCGTCAGGGAGGACTACCCGGGAGGCGTGCTTGAAAGCGGAGAGACATTGATAAAGGCGGGTGAGAGATTATGAGAGCAGTAGGAATTATCTTAGCAGGCGGAAACAGTAACAAGATGCGGGAACTGACCCAGAAGAGGGCAGTGGCGGCCATGCCCATCGCGGGAAGCTACCGGGCGATCGACTTTGCCCTGAGCAATATGACCAACTCTCATATCCAGAAGGTGGCTGTGCTGACACAGTACAATGCCCGCTCGTTAAACGAACATCTGAACTCCTCCAAATGGTGGGATTTCGGAAGAAAACAGGGAGGACTTTACGTATTCACTCCCACCATCACGGCGGACAACGGCTACTGGTACAGGGGGACGGCGGACGCCATCTACCAGAACCTGGACTTCTTGAAAAAGTGCCATGAACCCTACGTGATCATCACCTCCGGCGACGCGGTGTACAAGATGGACTACAATAAAGTCCTGGAATATCATATCGCGAAGAAGGCAGATATCACCATCGTGTGCAGGGATCTGCAGCCCGGCGAGGATGCGACCCGGTTCGGTACACTGAAGATGGACGAGACCATGCGGGTGGAGGAGTTTGAGGAGAAGCCTATGATGGCGGCCTACAACACCATCTCCACAGGCATTTACATCATAAGGAGACGCCAGCTCATCGACCTGATCGAGCACTGCGCGGAGGAGGAAAGGCATGACTTTGTCACGGATATCCTCATCAGATACAAGAATCTGAAGAAGATATACGGCTATAAGATCAAAGACTACTGGAGCAATATTGCTACAGTTGACGCGTATTATAAGACCAACATGGATTTCCTGAAGCCGGAAGTGAGAAATTACTTCTTCAAGGAATATCCGGGCATTTATTCCAAGGTCAGCGACCTGCCGCCGGCAAAATACAATCCGGGGGCTGTGGTGAAGAACAGCCTTGTGGCCAGCGGGTCCATTATCAACGGCACGGTGGAGAACTCTGTGCTGTTCAAGAAGACCTTTGTGGGGAATAACTGCGTGATCAAGAACTCGATCATTCTCAATGATGTGTATCTGGGCGACAACACTTACATTGAGAACTGCATCGTGGAGAGCCGGGACACGATCCGGGCAAATACGCGCCATGTAGGCGAGAACGGCGTAAAGATAGTAGTCGAAAAAAATGAGAGATATGCACTGTAAGAGAAAAAAGGAAAGATGCAGTGACTGACAAGAAAGGGGCTAGAAGACATGCAGATCACAGATGTACGCGTGCGGAAAGTTGCGAAAGAAGGGAAATTAAAGGCAGTAGTGTCCATCACAATGGACGAGGAGTTTGTTGTGCATGACATTAAGGTCATTGAAGGAGAGAAAGGACTTTTCATCGCAATGCCGAGCAAGAAAGCGCTGGATGGAGAGTACAGAGATATCGCCCATCCCATCAACTCCGCTACAAGAGAGAGGATTCAGAGCATTATCCTGGAGAAGTACGAGGAGGCGCTGAGCCAGGAAGCGGAAGTTGAGTCTGAGATGGCCTGATCGATAGATTGGCAGTAAAGAAATGCATTGGCATAAATGACCATTGAACAGCAAAGGCGCTGTGGAACCCCCTTTTTTGGGGGATCTTGCGGCGCCTTTTTTCCGTAGATTTTTGCGGAGGAGAAAAGGAGAGATCAGTATGGCATCGACTATGGAAATGTTGGAGAAATTGCAGCACAGGGCCCACCAGGACCCGGAGCTCAGGGAGGAGCTGCTGGCTACAAGAAAAGAAGAGGACCCGCTGGGGGCCTTCTGCCGGAAGTGCAGGGAGCTGGGGTATGAGATCTATGAGATGGAACTGGTGAGCGCGGGAGAAGAATTTTATGCCAAGATCAAGCGGAGCACCAACGGCGGAGGAGAAAATTCTCCCCTCCTGGACGGACAGGATGACGCCTACGAGCTCTTCTTTGCGGCGCTGGAACAGGGGCCCGCTGGGGACTAGACATCTTGTTCCAGACAGAACTGCATCCGCTTTCCGGTGGAGGGGTGAAGGAACTCCAGACAGTAAGCGCACAGCTTCAGTACCTGCCATGTGCCTGCTTCCCGGGCGGCAGGATTATACTTTGTGTCTCCCAAGAGGGGGCATCCCATGTGTGCCATCTGCACCCGGATCTGGTGGTGACGGCCCGTAAGAAGGTGGATTTCCAGCTCCGCCTGGCTGTCAGACCTGTCCGGGAAAAATGGCGCTTCTTCCGTGATGGTGCGGTATGTAAGCTCCGCTTTTTTGGCCCCAGGCGTATCCGGGGAGCAGATGCGGGAGGTGTTGGTACGCCCGTCCCGGACGATATAGTCCCGGAGTGTGCCGGAGGGGGCAGAAGGAATTTCTTCTGTCAGGGCCCGGTAGTATTTTCCGAAGGAGCTGCCTGTGAGCTGCGCGTTCAGAGAGGCAGCGCTTTTTTTTGTTTTTGCAAAAACGAGAAGGCCGGACACCGGCTGGTCCAGGCGGTGGATAACCGCCAGATAAGGTTCCTGTCCCTGGCGGGCCAGATGGTTTTTCAGCATGCTCTCCATGTCCGGCGTGCCGATGCGGCGGCTCTGCACGGGGATGCCGTGAGGCTTGCTGCAGACGAGGATCTCCCTGTCTTCATACAGGATGTTAAACGAATTTTTCTGCATAGGTAGTCTGCTCCTGATTCTACTGAATTTATTGTCTGGTAAGCATTATAGCATTTCCCGGTATCCGTGTCAGTTTTTTGTTTATGAAAAATTCTTCAAAGGATACTGCTTGCTTTTTTATGTGAAGTGGGTATAATGGAATATGTAAAGAGGATCTGCTTCGGTTCTGAGAAGTTTTCGCTTTACAGCCTATCTTTTGTTTCAAGGCTGATTCAGCCATGTTCACAGAGATTTTCGGTAAAAAACAAACCCGGAGAAAAGGGGGGATCTGCATGAGAATCTGAAATTCCGTATGAATTCGTCAATATACATAAATTACCTGTAGATATTGAAAAACAGTAAGGAAGATACTATAATTTAAGGAGAAAATTTTATGGAAAATACAGAAAAACTAAATATGCAGACAACAGACGTGCACCCGGGAAAAGGCATGCCGTCCGGTCCGCTGGCTGACATGAATCTGATGGATGATTTTATGTTTGATGTGGCAACGACGGATCTTGAGACGAGCAAAGTGACTATTGAGCTGTCTCTCGGTATTCGTATCAGAAGGATTGCCTGGAAAGAGGGGCAGAAAGTGATTCATAATCTTCCCGGCAAGAGGGGCATACGGATGGACTTCTATGTGGAAGATGAGGCCGGCTTATATTATTGTTATCTGTGGCTTTGATCTGTTTGGGATGGGATTGTACCGCTATACTTTTGATAACCGGTGCCAGGAAAGGCCGGATCTTGTGCTGGGAGATGGATGCAGAAAAATCATTCTGAACACCCGGGGAAGAAATGAGGACGAAGTGGAGAAACCGCTTGTGGATTTCCTGAAATATGTGGAACAAAGCAGCGAAGAGAACGTACCTGAGAATTGTGATGAGCGTCTGAAGTATCTGCATGGCAGAGTCAGTCATATTAAAGCCGACGAGCAGATTGGAGTGACCTATATGCATATGGAGGAAAGAGACCGTCTCATCCGGGAGGAAGGAGAGAAAGCGAAGGAAATTTCTCAAGTCAGGAAAAAGATGGGCAGAGGAATGGAGACAGAACAGATTGCAGAGCAGCTGGAACTGGAAAAAACTTATGTACAGAGCCTTATGGATATGATCCGGTCAAATCCGGAGCTGGACGACTATGCTCTGGCAAGAGAACTGGAAGGATAGAAATTGCCCCCTTGACAAATAAATGGGTATTCGCTAAAATTACGGTTAACTGATATATTATATTCAGACAAAAGCATACCTGCTGGCAGTGATGGCTGCAGAAGGCAGGACTGGCAGTGAAGAGGAATAGTAATGATAAGGCCGATGCGCGCAGAGAAGGGATCCTGTGGCTGAAAGTTCCCTGCATCCGGGTATCACGAACCCACCTTGGAGCCTCTGTGTGAAAATGCAGCGTTTTGTCAGCGTTAATGGCAGACAGAGAGAACTGCAGAAGGACTGCAGTTAATTAGGGTGGTACCGCCGAACTTTTCGGTCCCTTTTTCGGGGAGACGAGAGGTCCGGCGATTTTTTTATTTCTGCGGGCTTAAAAGCCCTCTGGCAGGAGGCGCCTGTGGAGAGAAAAGATCGGCCGGCATATCATTTCCCAAAATCAGACACACGGGGCAGGGGGCTCCGGAGAAAAATCAAGAAAAAAGGAGAAAAAAGTCATGGCTAATGAAAAGAAATTAGTAAAAAATATCACTTCCCGCGATGAAAACTTCGCACAGTGGTATACAGACGTAGTGCGCGAGGCTGAACTCTGCGACTACTCCAGCGTAAAGGGATGTCTGAACTACCTTCCCAACGGATATGCTATCTGGGAGCTGATCCAGGCAGATCTGGACAGACGTTTTAAAGAGACAGGCGTAGAGAATGTATGTCTGCCTATGCTGATTCCGGAGAGTCTTCTGGAGAAAGAGGCAGATCACATCGAAGGATTTGCGCCAGAGGTTGCCTGGGTAACACACGGAGGTATGGAGAGACTCCAGGAGCGTCTCTGCATCCGTCCTACATCTGAGACTCTGTTCTGTGACCTCTGGTCTAAGACAGTCAAGTCCTACAGAGATCTTCCGAAGGTATGGAACCAGTGGAATTCCGTTCTTCGTTGGGAGAAGACCACAAGGCCGTTCCTTCGCTCCAGAGAGTTCCTGTGGCAGGAAGGACACACCATCCATGCTACGTATGAGGAAGCTGAAGCACGTACCATCCAGATGTTCCACGTATATGAAGACTGTTACAGAGAGACGATGGCCATTCCTTTCGTATCCGGAAGAAAGGCTGAGCATGAGAAATTCGCCGGAGCACAGGATACCTACACTATCGAGGCTCTGATGCATGATGGAAAGGCACTTCAGTCAGCTACCAGCCACTTCTTCGGGAGCGGTTTCCCGGATGCTTTCGGCATCAAATATCTGGATAAGAACAACCAGCTTCAGAGCGTGTACGAGACATCCTGGGGATGGTCTACAAGGAGTATCGGCGCCCTGATTATGGTTCACGGTGATGACAGCGGACTGGTGCTGCCGCCTCACGTAGCGCCTGTAGAGTGCCGCATCATTCCTATCGCACAGCACAAAGAGGGCGTGCTGGATCGGGCAGATGCGCTGCTGGATGAGCTGAAGAAAGCCGGATACAGAGTGAAGATCGACGACTCCGACAAGAGCACAGGATGGAAGTTCTCCGAGCAGGAGATGCTTGGTATTCCTACACGTATCGAGATCGGACCGAAGGATATCGAGAAGAACCAGGTAGTTGTTGTGCGTCGTGATAACCGTGAGAAGATCATTGTTTCCATGGATGAGATCGCAGTAAAGCTGCGTGAGATCCTTGAGACGATCCAGCAGGATATGTACAACAGAGCTGAGAAGTTCCTGAATGACCACATCGACACAGCCACAAACATGGATGAGATGGTGGAGAAATTCAAGGCCAACAGAGGCTTTGTAAAAGCATGCTGGTGCGGAGATCCGGAGTGCGAGGGCGAAGTGAAATACGCTACAGGCGGAGCTGCCACAAGATGTCTGATCGAGGATGAGGAGTTCGTCTCCGACAAGTGTATCTGGTGCGGAAAGCCTGCGAAGCACATGGCATACTGGGGCAAATCTTACTAATCCCTGCCGGTTCCTGGAGGCTGCCTCCGGGGCGGAGGCGCAGCGGGATCACCGTATGCGAAGAGAGAATATACAAGGGCGGAAGGACAAAAACTTCCGCCCTTATCTTGCGCCTGAAACAGGAAATGGGCTATGATATAGACACGAAAATAGATTTTAAAGGACTGATAGATATGAATGGCGTCAGACAGACACATATATCCATGCCAGACAAAGTGAAAGAGATCATCGGCACGCTGAGAGCCGCCGGCTTTGAGGCCTGGGCGGTGGGCGGCTGCGTCCGGGACAGTCTCCTGGGCAGGGAGCCGGAGGACTGGGACATCACCACCTCCGCCACGCCGGAGCAGACAAAGGAGCTGTTTTCCCGGACTTTTGACACAGGGATCCAGCACGGGACAGTGACCGTGCTCCTGGACGGGGAGGGGTTCGAGGTGACCACCTACCGGATCGACGGGGCCTACGAGGACAGCAGGCATCCCAAAGAGGTGACTTTTACGAGGAACCTGAAAGATGACCTGCTGCGCCGGGACTTTACCATCAATGCCATGGCCTACAGCGATGAGGAGGGGCTGGTGGACATCTTCGGCGGCATGGAGGATCTGGAGCGGGGAGTGATCCGCTGTGTGGGTAATGCCAGGGAGCGGTTCAGTGAGGATGCCCTGCGCATCCTTCGGGGCGTGCGCTTTGCGGCCCAGCTGGGCTTCCGGCTGGAGGAGGAGACCCGGGAAGGAATGGAGGCGCTGGCCCCCACCCTGCAGAAGATCAGCGCCGAGCGGATCCAGACGGAGCTTCTGAAGATCCTTCTGTCCGGACGGCCGGATATGCTGCGGACCGCCTGGGAGCTGGGGATCACCGCCTGGTTCCTGCCGGAGTTTGACCGGATCATGGACACGTCCCAGGAGACGCCCCACCACATGTATACGGTGGGGGAGCACACTCTCCACGCCCTTTTAAACGTGCGGCCGGACAGGGTGCTGCGGCTTGCCATGCTGTTCCATGATATGGGAAAGCCGGACCTGAAGACCGTGGATGAGGAGGGAGTCGCGCATTTTAAGAAGCACGCCCTGCGCAGCGAGGAGATCGCCAGGGACGTGATGCGCAGGCTGAAGTTTGACAATGAGACCCAGAGGAAAGTGGCGGTCCTGGTGCGCTACCACGATTACCGGATGCCGGTCCAGGGAAAATATGTCAGGAGAGCCATGAACCGGATCGGTCTGGATCTGTTCCCTCTGTACCTGGAGGTGCGCCGGGCGGATGTGCTGGCCCAGAGTACCTATCTCAGGGAGGAGAAGCTGGCAGATATAGACGGAGTGGAAGCACTCTACAGGCAGAGCCTGGCCAGGCAGGAGTGCGTCACGCTCAAGGACCTGGCCGTCAACGGCCGGGACCTGATCGAGGCGGGCTTTCGGCCGGGGAAAGAGCTGGGCGTGGTGCTGGAGAGCCTGCTGGAGGCGGTGATCGAAGATCCGCAGCTCAACGAGAAGAGCAGGCTTTTGGAACTGGCAGAAGAGAAAAAGAAGTAAAAAGAGAACAGGCATATTACCGTTTCCGCTGTCATACATTAAACAGAACATGATATTGGAAATGTGCAGGGGACGGTAATATGCAGGATTACGAATTGAGTATATTGGAGCAATATCCAATCAATGTAAAGTGCACCCGCAAAACAAGGGGTGCGTTTTTTTGTGATACAGACCAGGGACTTTTTCTGCTCCGGGAGGCGGGGGTGTCCAGGCGCCAGGTCCTCCTGATGCGGCATGTGGGAGTCCATCTGTACCGGGAGGGGAATATGCGGACGGACCTGCCTGTGGCCAACTGCGACGGGGAGTATGTCAGCACGTCCCCGGAAGGGCGGAACTATATATTGAAGCAGTGGTTCAGGGGAAGGGAGTGCGATATCCGCAAGAGCCGGGAACTTCTGGAGGGGACTGCAAATCTCGCCCACCTGCACCGGTTTATGCAGCAGGTGCCGCCTTGCCCCGATTCAGAGCCTGAGAGCGGACCGGAGGAGGACAGCGGCGAAAGAGCGCAAAGTCCTGCCGCCGATGCGGCTTTTGAGCCGGAGAGCCTGAAAAAAGAGTATGAGAGGCACAACCGGGAGCTGAAAAAGATCCGCAGGTTCATGCGGGGACAGTCGCCCAAAGGGGAGTTTGAGATGGAATTCCTCCGGTGCTTTGACGGCATGTACGAGTGGGCCCGGCAGGCGGCAGAGGAGCTGGAGCGCACAGACTTTGGAGAACTCTGGGACGGAGCCAGGGAAAATGGCGCGATGATCCACGGGGATTACAATTATCACAATATCCTTGTCACGGCGGGCGGGTACGCCACCACCAATTTCGACAGATGCAGGGTGGGTATCCAGATGGAAGACCTATATTATTTTCTGCGGAAGGCCATGGAGAAGCATGGGTGGAATGTGCGGAGCGGGGATCACATGCTGGATGCTTACAGCGCCATCCGGCCTCTGTCCGGGACAGAGATAGAGTACCTGAAGATCCGGCTGATCTACCCGGAGAAATTCTGGAAGCTGGCTGATTCCTACTATTGCTCCAACAAGGCATGGATCCCGGCCAAGAATGTGGAGAAACTAAAGACCGTGGTCATGCAGACAGAGGAGAAGAGCCGGTTCCTGGAACAGTTGTTTTCATTTTCTCTGTAAAAAGCCCAGAAACCTTGAAAATACCGGGTTTTTCGGGGATTTTCCCTTGACAAACAGGGGGAAAACCTGTATAACTTTATTGAAAGACGTCCGGCGGCTCTGCAAGATGCAGCGCAGGATGTACAATAAGCTGAATAGAATATGATAAGGGTTCTATCATAAGTCGAAGGAGGAGTTATCCATGAACAAAACAGAATTAGTAGCAGCTATTGCTGAGAACGCAGAAATATCCAAAAAGGATGCTGAGAAGGCCTTAAAAGCTTTTGTTGATGTAGTGACAGAAGAGTTAAAGAAAGAGGAGAAAGTACAGCTTGTAGGCTTTGGTACATTCGAAGTGAGCAAGAGATCTGCAAGAGAGGGCAGAAATCCTCAGACAGGCCAGACAATGAAGATCGAGGCATGCAAGGCTCCGAAGTTCAAAGCTGGCAAAGCTTTAAAGGATGCTGTGAACGCATAGATTTTGTTGCGGTTTATGTGAAAAGTTCGACAGGATGTGCCCCTGGCGCATTCTGCTGGGTACTTCGTAATATAAGACGGCACTGCGGCGGAGAAGGCTGCAGTGCCGTTTTGTCCATAAAACGCAGGGAGGTGACAGTATGAGACTTGATAAATTCCTGAAGGTTTCCCGCCTGATCAAGAGGCGCACCGTGGCGAATGAGGCCTGTGACGCGGGGAGAGTACTGGTGAACGGCGCGGTGGCAAAGGCCTCAGTCAAGGTAAAGCCGGGCGACATCATAGAGATCCAGTTCGGGACAAAAACTGTAAAAGTCGAAGTCCTCGACATAAAAGACACGTTTAAAAAAGAAGAGGCGAAAGATCTGTTCAAATATCTGTAATAATCTCAGACAGCCTTTCATATGATTATCAAGAAAGGTTGTGATGGCAATGGAAGAAAAACAGGTGCGGGGAGCGCACAAGCTCGTTGTGAATAACCGGAAGACCAGCCTGGTGACAGGCGTCCTGGATGTTTTGTCCTTTGACCTGAACGAGATCCTCCTGGAGACAGAGCAGGGGATGCTGATGGTCAAAGGATCTGACCTTCACGTGAACAGGCTGAGCCTGGAAAAAGGGGAAGTGGATCTGTCCGGGACCATAGACAGTGTGGCCTACTCGGAGGTGCATCCGGCGGCCAAGACGGGTGAAAATATACTGAGCAGGCTGTTCAGGTGACGCATGCACGGGATAGAGGTGGAGGGCCTTTCTTTCCTTGAGGCAGCGCTGACGGGAATGACGGTCTGCAGTGTCTACACATGCCTGCGCGTGCTGCGGCGGATCGTCCGCCACGCCCCGGCGGCCATTGCTGCGGAGGACCTTTTTTTCTGGCTGGCGACAGCGTTTTATATGTTTGTGCAAATTCACCATACTACCAGTGGTAGCATTAGATGGTATTTTATACTAGGTGTTGTGCTGGGGAGTGTTTTTTTCTCCTGTCTGTCGAAAATTCCGGGAAAACTGCGAAAAAAATTGTACGCAAAGAGGAAGGGGAAATTCGGCGAAAACGGTTGAATAAGCAGGAGAAAAAAGATAAGATAAGAGATAATAACCAGTGAAAGCTGGCGAAATGGGTGAGTAATTAATATGGGAAGCATTAAACAAAAGAACAGGGCGAGACGCCGGAAAAAACAGGTGCAGCAGCACAGGAGGAGTATGCTGGGCATCAGTGCGGTGATCCTGCTTTTGGCAGTCATTGTCTCGGTGAGCAGTATTGAGCTGCGTGCCAAGAACAGTGCATACATAGAGCAGGAGCAGGAGCTGGAGGAAGAGATCCAGGCCGAGAAAGACCGCGCGGAGGAGATCGAAGATCTGGAAGAGTACGTAGGTACAGATGAGTACGTGGAGCAGACAGCCAAAGATAAGCTGGGGCTGGTTCACGAAAATGAGATTATTTTTAAGGCAAAATAAGAATTTTTATAAGTATGCAAAAGAGAAGCTTTGGGAGAGAGTCCCAAAGCTTTTTTGTTCCACAGACAGAAGTTTTGGCCTGCCTGTGGGTGCAGGGGAGTATAGCGATGGGTGAGGTTAAGGAAAAGGAACTTTTTGTCAATCCCTACGTGATCCAGATGGACAAATTTGCGGGCTCTCTGAAGCATCTCTCTGAGACCTTTCTGGGCCTGGAAAAGAGCCGCCGGACGCTGACAGGGGAGGAGATCGACGAGATGTTCGCCGCTGTCTCGGAGAAGGTGTGCGGGGGATGTGAGAGGAAGAGCCTGTGTCTGGGAGAAGGCAGAGACAGGACAAGACAGATGGTCTACGAGATCATGGCTGCCGCCGAGGAGTACGGGGCAGAATTGAATGTGGAACTGAAGAGGAAACTGCAGAAAAAGTGCATCCTGGCGCCCCGTTTCCTGCGGGAGACGCTGGAAGTCTTTCAGGCGGAGAAGCAGAAGATCGTGTGGAGCCGGAAGATGGTCATGAACCGTGAGGGGTGCGCGGCGTCCATGAACGCCTTTGCAGATCTCGTCCAGCATGCAGCCCGGGAGCTGGACGCGGGGATCTGCATGGAGGAGCACTTGCAGAAAAAAGTGAAGAATCAGCTGAAAAGGAGAGGGCTGAAACTTCTGTCCAGTGTGTTCTTTATGACCAAGCAAGGCAGGTACGAGGTTCATCTCACGGTGCGGGCTCCCAAGGGGCAGTGTGTGGCCTCTAAGGAGGCGGCGGAGGCGCTGTCCGCCTGCCTGGGGCGGAAGATGCTGCTTGTGAAGGGAGAGTGCCCGGTGGTGACCGAGAACTACGGTACGCTGGTGTTCATGGAAGGCCCGGGCTTTCAGACCATCCAGGGGGTGGCGAAGATCGGAAAGGGATGTCAGAAGATATCGGGGGATACATTTGCCATGACTCAGCTTCCCGGCGGGAAGGAGGGGGTGGTCCTCTCGGACGGCATGGGCTCCGGCGAGCACGCCTTCCAGGAGAGCGCCATGGTGGTGGAGATGCTGGAGGAACTGCTGGAGGCCGGATTCCCGCCCAAGACGGCTGTTCAGATGATGAACACGGCTCTGGTGGCGGGCAGGGAGGAGCTTTGTTTTTCCACCGTGGATATGTGCATTTTCGATCTCTACCAGGGATCCTGCGAGCTGATGAAGGCAGGGGCATCCACCACCTTTATCCGGAGCAGTGCGGGGGTGGAGAAGATCAGCTCCGCCACGCTCCCTGTGGGAGTGCTCCAGGAGCTGGAGATCCAGAGAACATCCCGGCAGCTTGGGGATGGAGATTTTGTCATCATGGTGACGGACGGAGTGCTGGACGCCCTGCCTGTGGGAAATCAGGAGGCCATGTTGTCGGCGCTCATAGGGGGCAGCAGCATTAACAATCCCGGCGAGCTGGCCCACTATCTTCTGGAGCAGGTGCTGGAAATGTCGGGGGAAGTGCCGGCGGACGATATGACTGTCCTTGCGGTGGGGATATGGAAAGTGTGAGAGAGCTTGCTTTTTTTCTCCTGATTATTTATAGTATTATATATTTGGTAGACAGCGAAGAGGCCTGCCATCCGGGCAGGAGGAAAAGGACATGTATGAAAAGATAAGAGACTATGTGCGCGCACATGGGATGCTGGATAAAGGTGATGTGGTTATAGCAGGCATATCGGGAGGAGCAGACTCCGTATGCCTGCTTTGTGTGCTTTTGGAGCTGCGGAAGGAGTACGATCTGTCGGTCCGGGCGGTCCATGTCAACCACGGCATCCGCGGGGAGGCCGCGGCGGCGGATCAGGCCTATGTGGAGGAACTGTGCCGAGAGGTGAAAGTTCCGCTTGATGTGGTGCATGTGGATGTGTGCCGCATGGCCCGGGAGGAAGGGATGACCCAGGAGGAGGCGGGGCGCATAGCCAGACGGCGGGCCTTTGAGGAGGCCGCCGCAAGATGGAGCGCCGGCAGGATCGCCCTGGCCCACCACAAGAATGACAATGCGGAGACGGTCCTTCTCAATCTGGCCCGGGGAACCGGGCTGCGGGGGATGGGCGGGATCCGGCCCTGCTCCGGGAAGTACATCCGGCCCCTGTTGGATACCTCCAGGGAGGAGATCGAAGCATTCCTGGATCAAAAAAATATTTCTTATTGTATGGATGCCACAAATTATGAGGATACTTATACACGGAACCGCATCCGCAATCATATAATTCCATATATGGAGGAGCAGGTCAATTCCAGGTTCGTGGACCATGTGTGCGGGACAGCTGGACAGCTGGCTCGGCTCTGGGAGTATGTGGAGAGGCAGACAGACAAGGCGGCAGCCGGCCTGACCAGCCTCCGGGAAGGGGAGGACGGACAGGGAAGAGAGATGGTGATAGATGGACAGGGATTTGCCCGGACAGATACGGCGCTGCGGCCCTATATCTTAAAGTGGGTGCTGGAGCAGGTCAGCGGCAGGGCAAAAGATCTGGAGACGGTGCATTTTGACGACCTTGAGGAACTGTTTGACAGGCAGGTGGGCAGAAGGATCAGCCTTCCCTACGGCATGAAAGCCTACCGGTGCTATGAGGGGGTACGGGTGGTCAGCTCAGACTGGAAGCCTCCACGGGAAGAGGAAAATGAGGTGTGGGACAAAGACAGGATAAAGATGCGCATTCTGGACCCGGCGGACATAGACGGCCCCGCTCTGGAGGCAATTCCCAAAACACCCTACACGAAATGGTTTGATTATGATATAATAGAAAACAGTGTTACTATCAGGACCCGCCGCCCCGGCGACTATCTGGTGATCGGCAGGGACGGAGCCACGCAGAAGCTGAACCGGTATTTTATCAATGAGAAGATACCGTCCCGGGAGAGAGACCGTATTCTACTGGCAGCAGACGGAAGCCGGATCATGTGGGTGATCGGTTACCGGCGCGGGCAAGGGTATGAAGTGACCGGACAGACGAAGAAGATACTGGAGATCACGATAGATAAGGGAGGAAAATACGATGGCAGAGACAATTAGAGAGCTTGTGTCAGAAGAAGAAGTAGAAAAGAGAGTATGTGAACTGGGCAGACAGATCAGCGAGGATTATGCCGGGAGACAGGTGCATTTGATCTGCGTCCTCAAAGGCGGCGTGTTCTTTATGTGTGAGCTGGCAAAGAGGATCACGGTCCCGGTTTCCATGGACTTTATGAGTGTCAGCAGCTACGGCGACGGGACAGCGTCCAGCGGCGTGGTGAAGATCGCCAAGGACCTGGATGAGTCGCTGGAAGGGAAAGATGTGCTGATCGTGGAGGACATCATTGACTCCGGGCGCACACTGTCCTACCTGATCCAGATCCTGGAGAAGAGAGGACCGAAGAGCCTTAAGCTCTGCACGCTCCTTGACAAGCCGGAGCGGAGAGTGAAACCGGTGACCGTGGACTATGTGGGCTTTAACATTCCGGATGAATTTGTCGTGGGATACGGCCTTGACTATGCGCAGAAATACAGAAACCTTCCCTACATCGGCGTTGTGGAAGGCGTGGAGTAGAAAGGAGCAGCAAAGATTTGAATGATAAAAGAGGCAGGGGACTGAGCGGAGCCACGCTGCTTGTGTGTGTGGCATTGCTGTTTGCAGCGCTCTGGTTCACCAATCAGATCGATCAGCGCGATAAGCAGATCACCTACCAGGATTTTGAAAGCCTGGTGGAAAATGAACAGGTTTCAGATGTGACTATCATCCAGAATCGGGATGTACCTACCGGGCGGCTGGAGATCACAGTTGTGGGCGCTCAGGAGGGGGACGAGGCAAAACAGGTCTATGTATCAGATGTCAACGAGGTGCAGGACTATCTGGACGAGTATGACGTGACCTACTCTCTCAGGGATGTGCCCCAGGAGAACTGGTTTATGACCAATATTTTCCCCACGCTTCTCATACTGGCAGCATTTTTCCTGTTCTTCTACATGATGAACAGGCAGAACGGCGGGGCCAACGCGAAAGCTATGAGCTTTGGTAAGAGCCGGGCCAGGATGAGCACGGAGCAGGACAAGAAGATCACCTTCGCTCAGGTGGCAGGCCTGCAGGAGGAGAAAGAAGAGCTGGAAGAGATCGTGGATTTCCTGAAAGCTCCGAAAAAATATATACAGGTGGGAGCCAGGATCCCCAAGGGTGTTCTCCTGGTGGGCCCTCCGGGTACAGGAAAGACGCTGCTTGCCAAAGCGGTGGCAGGCGAGGCGGGAGTTCCCTTCTTCAGCATTTCCGGATCTGACTTTGTGGAAATGTTTGTCGGTGTGGGTGCGTCCCGCGTCCGCGACCTTTTTGAGGACGCCAAGAAAAATGCGCCCTGCATCATCTTTATCGATGAGATCGACGCGGTTGCCCGCAGGAGGGGAACCGGCATGGGCGGCGGTCACGATGAGCGAGAGCAGACACTGAACCAGCTCCTTGTGGAGATGGACGGATTTGGCGTCAACGAGGGTATCATTGTCATGGCAGCCACGAACCGAGTGGATATCCTTGATCCGGCTATCCTGCGTCCGGGACGGTTTGACAGGAAAGTTGTGGTGGGCCGGCCGGATGTACAGGGAAGAGAAGAGATCCTGAAAGTCCACGCAAAGGGTAAACCTTTGGGAGACGATGTGGATCTGAAGCAGATTGCTCAGACGACAGCCGGATTTACAGGGGCTGACCTGGAAAATCTGCTCAATGAGGCGGCTATCCTGGCGGCCAAGGACGGCCGGGTATACCTGCAGCAGGAAGATGTCCGGAAGGCTTTTGTCAAAGTGGGCATCGGCGCGGAGAAGAAGAGCCGCGTGATCTCAGACAAGGAGAAGAAGATCACAGCCTACCACGAGGCCGGGCATGCCATCCTCTTCCATGTGCTGCCGGATGTGGGGCCTGTGTACAGTGTGTCCATCATTCCTACCGGGGCGGGGGCGGCAGGTTATACCATGCCTCTGCCGGAGAAGGATGAGATGTTCAATACAAAGGGCAAGATGCTTCAGGATATCACAGTGGCTTTGGGCGGCCGGGTAGCGGAAGAAGAGATCTTCAACGATATCACTACCGGGGCGTCACAGGATATCAAGCAGGCTACCAGCCTGGCAAAATCCATGGTAACAAAATTCGGTATGTCCGAGAAGCTGGGGCTTGTCAATTATGACAATGACAACGATGAGGTGTTTATTGGCCGGGATCTGGCCCACACCTCAAGAGGATACGGCGAGCAGGTGGCCAGCACCATTGACCAGGAGGTCAAAGACATCATTGATGCGTGCTACAGAAGGGCCAAATATATTATCCGGAAATACCAGAATGTGCTGGAGAAGTGTGCAGAGCTTCTCCTTGAGAAGGAAAAGATAACAAGAGAGGAATTCGAGTCCTTATTTGAAGGGATTGAGGTTTCAGAAATATAAAGTCAGGCGGCGATAGAATGAACATACATGCATTATTTTGCGACGGAACAGGAAATTACGTTTTCCCGCCGGAACCACTGCCAGGACAGCAGGTCACACTGCAGTTCCGCACCGGAGCAGGCGATGCGGACAGTGTCTGCCTGCTGACGGGCGGCAGAGAGTACGAGATGGAGAAGCGGAGCACATCCGGGGTGTTTGACTACTATGCAGTGTCCCTGGAGCTTGGTGAAGAGAATCTGTACTACAGCTTCAGGGTGCGCGCCGGGGAGGAAGTCTGGTATTATAACCAGTTTGGCGCCACCAGGGAGAAGATCGAGGAGTATGAGTTCCAGATCGCTCCTGGATTTAGTACTCCCGACTGGGCCAAGGGCGCGGTCATGTACCAGATCTTTGTGGACCGTTTCTGCAATGGAGATCCATCCAACGATGTGGAAGACGGAGAGTACATCTATATCGGAGAACCTGTGGAACATGTGAAGGACTGGAATGAATACCCGGCGGCCATGGACGTGCGGCGCTTTTACGGAGGTGACCTGAAGGGCGTCATGGAGAAGCTGGATTATCTCCAGGATCTGGGAGTGGAGGTCATCTATTTTAACCCCCTGTTTGTCTCACCGTCCAACCACAAGTACGATATCCAGGACTACGACTACATTGACCCGCATTTTGGTGTCATCGTAGAGGACGGCGGAGAGCCTCTCCCGGTGGGCGTGAAGGAAAATGTATATGCGACGAAATATCAGAAGAGGGTGACGGACAGGAAAAACCTGGAAGCCAGCAACCAGCTTTTTATCAAGCTTGTGGAGGAGCTTCACAGGAGGGGAATGAAAGTCATCCTCGACGGCGTTTTTAACCATTGTGGTTCTTTTAACAAGTGGATGGACCGGGAACGGATCTACGAGGGCCAGGAGGGGTATGAAAAGGGAGCCTATGTCTCCGCGGACAGCCCCTACCGGGATTTCTTTGAATTTTTCCAGAGCGGAGACGAGCACTGGCCCTACAACGGAAATTATGACGGTTGGTGGGGGCATGATACTCTGCCTAAGCTCAACTACGAGGGTTCAAAGGAGCTGGAGGACTATATACTGGAGATCGGACGCAAATGGGTGTCTCCCCCCTACAATGTGGACGGCTGGAGACTGGACGTGGCGGCGGATCTGGGGCACAGCATAGAGTACAATCACGAGTTCTGGAAGAAATTCCGGCGTGAGGTCAAGAAGGCCAAACCGGATGCGCTGATCCTGGCGGAACACTATGGGGACCCGAAAGAGTGGATCGTGGGGGATGAGTGGGACTCTGTTATGAACTATGACGCCTTCATGGAGCCTGTTACCTGGTTCCTGACCGGGATGGAGAAGCACAGCGATGAGGACAGGGAGGAGCTCCACGGTAACGCGGACAGCTTTGTGCGCTCTATTTTTCACCATATGTCCCACATGCTCACTCCCTCTCAGCAGGTGGCCATGAATGAGCTGTCCAACCACGACCACTCCCGGTTCCTGACAAGAACCAATCATATGGTGGGAAGAATCGGCAGCCTGGGGCCGGAGAAGGCGGAGGAGTATGTGAGCCTGCCTGTGATGCGGGAGGCGGTGGCCATCCAGATGACCTGGGTGGGAGCGCCCACCATCTACTATGGCGACGAGGCGGGGCTGTGCGGGTTTACAGATCCGGACAGCAGAAGGACCTACCCCTGGGGAAAGGAAGATCAGGAACTCATTGACTACCACAGGGAGCTGATCCGCATACACAAGAATTACGAGGTGTTCCGCACAGGTTCCCTCCAGTGGCTGGTGAAGCAGGACAATGTCCTGGCCTACGGGAGGTTTAACGACACGGATCAGTTTGTCGTTGTCATCAACCACAGCAGTGAGCTGCGGGAAGTGCGGGTGCCGGTGTGGGTGATCGGCGTGCCCATGAAGAGCAGCATGAGGAGGGTGATTTACTCCTATGAGGAGGGGTACACCATGGAGTTCGACGAGATTCACGTGATCGATGGAGAGATCGTGGTGAACATGGGAAGCCAGTCTGTGCTGATTGCGAAGAATAAGGAATTTTAATAAAAGAGAGAGCCAGATGTTCCGATTGGCTGATGCGGAGCATCTGGTTTTTTTGATTGCGATTTTAGTAACAATGGTCTGCGCTTTCTAATCAAAGCAAGAATCCTAAAAATGTAAGCAACATGCAAATTGACGGATTTCCTCTTTTCGAATATGCTTACTTTAAGTAAAATGTACAAAGAATGTACAGGAAAAGAAACTAAAAACAGTTGTATGAGAGAAAGGAGAAAAAAGTGAAGGAGCAGACGAAAGGAAGAGTTACGATACCTACAGACGTTGATGTTGTACCGGAGACACTGGAACTGGTAGAGCGCTGGGGAGCCGATGCTATCCGTGACTGTGACGGGACGGATTATCCGGAAGAGCTGAAGAACGTGGACGCGAAGGTTTACTCCACATATTACACAACAAGAAAGGACAATGCGTGGGCCAAGGCCAATCCGGATGAGATCCAGCAGATGTATATCATGACACCGTTCTACACAGCGGTGGAGAGCGAGCTTTCCATCCACCTGATGAACCATCTCTACCCGGATATGCTGAAAGTGAACGACCATGATGATATCACCAGATGGTGGGAAGTCATCGACCGCACCACAGGGGAAGTCGTGCCGGTGGAAAAATGGAGCTATGACGGGGAGACCGGGGATGTGACCATCCATGACGCAGCGGCCTTCCACGACTACACAGTCAGCTTCCTTGCCTACATTATGTGGGATCCGGTCCATATGTACAATGCAGTGACAAACGGCTGGACCAATTTTGAGAAGCAGATCACTTTTGACGTGCGCCAGCCAAAGACAAAGGCTTACTCCATGGAGCGTCTGCGCAGGTTCATCGCGGAGAACCCTCACGTGGATGTGATCCGCTACACCACTTTCTTCCACCAGTTCACATTGATCTTTGATGAGCTGGCCAGAGAGAAATATGTAGACTGGTACGGATATTCCGCATCTGTGAGCCCCTATATCCTGGAGCAGTTTGAGAAGGAAGTGGGCTACAAGTTCCGTCCCGAGTACATCATCGACCAGGGCTACATGAACAACACCTACCGCATCCCCTCCAGGGAATTCCGGGATTTCCAGGATTTCCAGAGGAGAGAAGTGACAAAGCTGGCAAAAGAGATGGTGGACATCACCCACGAGTGCGGCAAGGAAGCCATGATGTTCCTGGGCGACCACTGGATCGGCATGGAGCCTTTCATGGACGAGTTCAAGAATGTTGGGATTGACGCAGTTGTAGGAAGCGTTGGAAACGGATCTACCCTGCGCCTGATCAGCGACATCAAGGGCGTGAAGTACACAGAGGGACGTCTTCTTCCCTATTTCTTCCCGGATACATTCCACGAGGGAGGAGACCCGGTGAAGGAGGCGAAGATCAACTGGGTGACAGCAAGACGTGCCATCCTGAGAAGCCCTATCGACCGGATCGGCTACGGCGGATACCTGAAGCTGGCTATGCAGTTCCCGGATTTTATCGACTATGTGGAGAGCGTGTGCCAGGAGTTCCGCACACTGTACGACAACATTAAGGGAACCACTCCCTACTGCGTGAAGAAAGTGGCGGTCCTGAACTGCTGGGGTAAAATGAGAGCATGGGGCAACCACATGGTGCACCACGCCATCTACTATAAGCAGAACTACTCCTACGCAGGCATCATCGAGGCCCTCAGCGGAGCACCGTTCGATGTGAAGTGGATCAGCTTTGACGATATCCGCAGCAACCCGGAGATACTGGATGACATTGACGTGATCCTGAACGTGGGCGATGCAGATACAGCCTACACCGGAGGAGAGAACTGGACAGACGAGAAGATCATCACTGCTGTAAAGAAATTTATTTACAACGGCGGCGGTTTCATCGGTGTCGGCGAGCCGGCAGCGCACCAGCATGAAGGACATTTCTTCCAGCTGGCCACAGTCATGGGCGTGGAGGAAGAGAACGGCTTTACTCTGAATGTGGACAAATATAACTGGGATGAGCACGAGCATTTCATCACAGAGGACTGCAAAGGCGACATCGATTTCGGTGAAGGAAAGAAAAATATTTACGCTTACGAGGGAACTACAATCCTGAAGCAGAAGGACAAAGAAGTACAGCTTGCTGTCAATGATTTTGGAAAGGGACGCAGCGTTTACATCAGCGGACTTCCTTACAGCTTTGAGAATAGCCGTCTTCTGTACCGTTCCATCCTGTGGGCATCTCATGATGAGAATGAGCTGCACAAATGGTTCAGCACCAACTACAATGTGGAAGTGCATGCCTATGTGAAAAATGGCAAGTACTGCGTTGTAAACAATACCTACGAGCCCCAGAGCACCACAGTGTACAAGGGAGACGGTACAAGCTTTGACCTTGACCTGGAGGCAAACGGTATTTACTGGTACGAAATTTAAAAAGAAACGAATGTAAGATATAAAGGAGAAACAAAGATGAGAGAGCTTCAGCTTCTCATCAAGCCAGTCTCCTCTGCCTGTGACCTGGACTGCACGTACTGCTTTTATAAGGATGAGGCAGCAAACCGCGCTGTGGGCGATCATGGAAAAATGAGCGAAGAGACTATGCGCGCTGTTGTGGACAAGGCACTCGCGGCATCACAGACCTGCGTGTTCGGCTTTCAAGGGGGAGAGCCGACGCTCGCGGGTCTGCCCTTTTTTGAAGAATTTACAGCATATGTAGAGGAGAGAAAAAAGCCGGATCAGGAAGCGGTGTACACCATACAGACAAACGGAAACAGGCTGGATGAGAAATGGTTTGAGTTTTTGAAAGAAAAAAATTTTCTTGTGGGACTTTCCATGGACGGTGTTCGCAAAACTCATGACGAGAACAGGAAGGACCGGGCGGGAGAGGGAACTTTTTCCAGGGTTTTCACCTGTGCAGAACGCATGCGGGAACTGGGGATCCCCTTCCATGTGCTCTGCGTGCTGAATGCCCAGACAGCCCCCCGGATCGGAGCCATCTACCGTTTTTTTATCCGTAAGGGATTTGAACATCAGCAGTATATCTCCTGCCTGGACCCTCTGGGCACAGTGCGGGGAGAGGCGTCCTTCTCCCTGACCCCCGCAATGTACGGGGAGGCTCTGGGGACCCTCTTTGACCTGTGGTGTCAGGACAGGATGGCGGGACATCCGGTGTTCATCCGGCAGTTTGATAACTATGTGGCCATGCTCCGGGGCGGACAGCCGGAAGCCTGCAGCATGTACGGAAGGTGCAGTATGCAGAATGTGGTGGAGAGTGACGGGACCGTCTATCCATGTGACTTTTATGCGTTAGACGAGTGGCAGATGGGAAATCTGAAAGATCCGGATACGGACTTCGAAAAACTGCGGAAGATAGCGGCGGAAGAGACCGGAAGTAAAAGACATCCTTTTTTCGAGGAGGCGGACAGGCGGGACGACAGATGCGGAACCTGCAGATGGTACCCCTTGTGCCGGGGGGGATGCAGGAGGGACTGCTTCACGGAAGAGGGAAAGATGAGAAATTATTACTGTGAGACATACCAAAAGTTCTTTGCGCAATGCATAGGGCGGCTGGAATACATGGCGGGGCATCTTTTTTAGATGCCCCCTGTGTTTGGATGGTCGCTCTCGGCCTCGGCGGCATGTTGCTGCCGGTATTTGATGGGCGTCATGCCGTACTTCTTGCGGAAAGCCTGGGTAAAGTAGGACTGGGAAGAAAAGCCTACCGCGGAAGAGATGGAAGAGATGGAGTGGTCTGTGTCCTTCAGCAATGTGCAGGCAGCTTCCATCCGCCTCTGGTTCAGGTACTGAATGGGTGAATGGCCGGTATACTTGGCGAAAGAGTGGGCCATATAGTACTTGTTCATGTGGGTCAGCTCTGTCAGTGTGTCCAGCGTGATGGGCTCCGAGTAGTTGATGTCCAGATACTCTTTGATGCGGGCGCACTCCTTTGTCATGTAAGTGGAGGTGATGGGCACCGGAATTACATGCTGATAGCGGACGATACGCAGGATAAGGATCTCCAGCAGATCCTGGCAGATCTTGTCAGAGCCGTAGGAGGGATTCCTCACTTCATAGAGCATCTGCGCAAAGAGATCTGCTATCAGAGACTTGTTGCTGAAATTGCAGAAAACCTGGACGCAGGTCTTTTTGTTTGCCGGTTGGAAGGAGATGCCGTCCACCCCAATGACATAGTATTCCAGCGGGGTACCTTTGATGGACTGCTCGGTGTGCTCCATGTATGGCGGTATGATGACCAGATCTCCCGTCCGGATATGATGCTTTTCCTCGTGGAAGAGGAAGTTCCCTTCCCCGTTTACCACGAAGAAAAGCTCGGTGAAATGATGCGTGTGGAAAACGCTCTGCCAGTCTTTCTCATCCTTGGACAGAGAAACGGACAGAAGGCGGGCGTTCAGCTTTTCAATGTTTGTAGTCTTGATGGCGTATTGTCTGTGACTCATGGGGGCTCTCCTCCGCTTAGATGTTTCTGATGTGCTCCATTGTCTCTGGGTAAGGTTTGCCGGGGATCAGGACTTTTCCGTCCGTAAATCCCTCCGGCCGGCCTTTCAGGGATGCGACCAGGCAGGACCGGAGAAAGGAAATCCTTTCTTTTGCTGTGCTGTCGTTTATCAGATCCGTCAATTCGTGGGGATCTTCCTTCAAGTTAAAATATTGCTCCTGCCCTGTGGCGGAATGCCAGATGTATTTGTCGGTCTCCGTGACGATCCAGTGGTTTGAGAAGTCGCCGTAGGAGTGCTCGCCGTGGAGCCATGTCCGTACAGACCGGGAGGGATCAGACACGAGAGGAAGTAGATTTTTGCCGTCCACAGAGTCCGGGATACCGGCTCCTGCCGCTGCCAGGAGGGTAGGCATCACATCCCTAAGTTCTACAACGCCGTGGCATACGCTGGAAGACTTAAGATCCAGACGGACATTTTTGCCGGCCCAGATAAAGAAGGGAACGTGGCAGCTTCCCTCGTAGGGGCGGGATTTCCGGAACATGTGGTGGTCGCAGAGCTCTTCTCCGTGGTCTGAGGTGAAGAGGATGATGGTGTCATCATACACTTCTTGCTCTACAAGAGCCATGATGAGCCTGCCGATCTGGTGGTCCAGGTGTGTGATGCAGGCGTAGTAGCCGATCTGCGCCTGGCGGATTAATTCTTTGTCGGCCGGTCCTGTCTTTGAGTCAAAGATACGGCCTTCCCGGCGGAGATATTCATCGCTCTCCCACGTGCCGATAAAAGGCGGCTGCAGTTCTTTGTCCCTGTACAGATCAAAATAGTACTGAGGGGCGTCAAAAGGTGGATGGGGGCGCAGGTAGGAGGCCATTAGGAAGAAGGGCTGGTCCGGATCTTTCCTGCGGAGAAAATCAAGACATCGGTCCGTCACCCAGTTGGTGGGGTGATATTTTTCCTCGTGGGTCCAGGGTCTTGCTACCCAGCTGTTGCAGTCGATGCCTGTGTCTGTCACATCAGCGTCGGCTCCCAGCTCCTTTTTCAGCCAGTAGAAATAGTCGTCAGCCACCAGCTGTGACTCCCGGGCGGGCACGTTTCCGTACCTGGCCGCATGGAGATAGCCGTCGTGGAGATCCACATTGTTGAAGCCCAGATAGTTGCGCAGGGGATGGACATGCATCTTTCCAACACACTGGGTGTAGTAGCCGGCTTTTGTGAGCTCACCTGCCAGAGTATGCTCATACCGCCAGGGAATGTTGTCCTCGTATCCCACGCGGCCGTGGTGGCTCTGCTCCATGCCGGTGTGGAGGGCGGCGCGGGCGGCGATACAGCTGGGGCAGGCACTGTAGGCCCGGTCAAAGACAACGCCCCGGGAGGCCAGGGTGTCCAGGTAGGGAGTCTTCACATCCGGGTGTCCTGCATAGCCCAGAGCATCGCCCCGGAGCTGGTCTGTCATAAGTAAAATAATATTTGGCTGTTTCATAGTCTCTCCTTTATCATGCAAATACAAATCTTATGGGAAATTACATTTACAATAATACATTCCCGAGGGAAAAGCAAGCGGGTGGGGAGAAGGCAGGAGAGTTTTTTTGTAGCTGAAAAGGAAAAAACAGAGTATAATGTAGGGACGATGTGCGGCGGATGCCGCGTTTTGAAGAGATTACCAAAAGACAGCATAGAAGGGAGAAGAGAAAATGGGTATGGTATTTATATTTTTTGCGGTCAGCATTCTGTCTTGTACGGCGGGATCTGTCTGCGGCATCGGCGGGGGCGTCATTATCAAGCCGGTGCTGGATGCCACAGGGATCATGGGGGTGAGCAGCATCAGCTTTTTGTCAGGGTGTACAGTGCTTGCCATGTCCCTTGTGTCTGTCTGGAAAAATCTGCGGGCCGGGACGGCGAAGATGGACGTGCGGATCTCCACAGCCCTGGCTGTGGGAGCGGCGGTCGGTGGTGTGGCCGGAAAGTCCATGTTCCAGAGCCTGAAACATGCAGTGGGAGATGAAAACTTTGTGGGTATGGCCCAGGCGCTGGTACTCATCGTGATCACGCTGGGCACGCTGGTATACACGATTCGCAAGGAGAAGATTCGCACAAAACACTGCCGCCAGATTTGGCTCTGTGTGCTGATTGGCCTTGTGCTTGGGATCATGTCCAGTTTTCTTGGGATCGGGGGAGGCCCCATTAATCTGGTGGTGCTTGGTTACTTCTTTTCCATGTCCACCAAGGAGGCAGCGCTCTCATCCCTCTACATCATCCTGTTTTCACAGATTACCAGCTTTGTACAGACCTGTGTGACAGGGACGATCCCGGATGTGGAGCTGGTCTACTTGGTCTTCATGATTATAGGAGGTGTCCTGGGAGGTACCGTTGGGAGCAGGATCAACAAGAAGATCAGCGAGAAAGGTGTGGACAGATTGTTTATTTTTCTCATGGCTGTCATCGTGGTTATCAATATCTACAATGCGGTAAAATTTGGAGTGGCTGCCTTTTACGGAAGTTTTCAAATTGAAACATCTGTTTTTTACAGCGGAAATATTCCTCAATGC